>Ga0310695_10004355_pt1 | contig 26249 bp, 17 predicted proteins | sample RumenRJG_04DNA_FD_203882 | JGI IMG/M metagenome (GOLD analysis project Ga0310695, IMG submission 203882) | Bovine rumen microbial communities from Lethbridge, Alberta, Canada - RJG_04 (v2) (version 2) | ecosystem: Host-associated > Mammals > Digestive system > Stomach > Rumen | place: Canada... | reverse complement strand
TGCTGCATCTGACCAACGTCAAAGCGCAGCATCTCACCGTCCTGTCCGTTCTCGCGGACGAGGGCTAGCGTCTTCTCGGCCTCAGTGGTATTGTTCACATAGTTGATGATAATCTGGTAGCCCATCTGCGCCATTTTAATGCAGACGGCACGGCCGATGCCTCGGCTACCTCCAGTGATTAATGCGTATTTCATATTATTCTAATTTAATAATGCTTCACAAGTCATAAAGGCGGTCTTGGTGACACCCTCCACACCATGCAGTATCAGGCTCTGACCCGTCAGCAGCAGGTTTTCTATTGATGTCTTGACAGAGTGCATGCAGAAGAGGGGCGACTGCCAGTCTTTTCGCATACCATAGGCTGACCCCAGGGGCGTCAACGTATAGTCACGCCAGGTCAGGGGAGTGGTGATGTAGCGTTCGGCCACCATCGTGCCCAGATGGGGAATCACTCGCTCTGCCAGCGCAATGCAGTGGTCGGCCCATAGGTTCTTCATCTCCTCATAATCTGCACCACGATGTCCTACGGTGGTGTCGGCCCAGCGTTCGCAATGCTCCCACGCCATCGGCGTCATCAGGTCTATCTGCAGTTCGTCGCCTTCTGGCACACGACAACTCACCATCACACGGTCAACCTCCTGCGGCTCTTCCCACACGTTGGCCTCTTGATAGACAAAGTGGTTGTGGTTGAAGTAAGGCAGGGCATGGGGCTTCAGACGCAGCGAAACGGTCAGCGCGCCTCGTGTGTTCTCTGTATTGGTCATCCGTCGGCGGTAGATGGGCTTCAGTCTTTTCGTCATCGCGCAGGTGATGGCAGGATGGACATCGCTGATAAAAGTACGTCCCTCATAGGTCTCGCCATTCTGGCAGCGGGCTGCAACGATGCGGCTGTCGTGATCTATGAGTTCCGTCACCTCTGCCTTACAGACGATGGTGCCACCATAGGAGGTGATGTCGCTGGTGAGCGACTGCACCAACTGGTTGCCATCGCCTTTCAAGCGCCAACTGCTCTCTATGTAAGAGGCGTTGCCGTGGGCGAAGACGAAGAGGGGTAGCGATGTCTTTCGCACTTCCATCTTCAGGGACGATCCTGCCAGCACGTTGACAAGCAGGGGGTCACAGAAGGTCTCGTTCAGATAGTCCCAGGCTCCCTTGTCCACGATGTTCTCTTCGCTTTGCAGCATTTCCACATAACGGCGCAGGTGCTCACGCTCGTTGGGGAAGTCGTGTGCCAAGGTCTCGACAAACCGGTCGTAGCCCTCTGCAAATCGGAAGGTGCGGTCGCCGATAGTGATATGGTCGAAGCCGTCGGCATCGAGGTGCTGCCAAGGGAGGTGCAGCAGGTTCAGACGCTCAAAGTCGTCGTGCAGACGCTGTCCTTCGAGCAATCCGCCTATATAGTGTAATCCAGTATCGTAGTGAAAACCGTGGCGGGCGAAACTCTGCATGCAGCCGCCAGGTTGTACCTGACGCTCCAGCACGAGCACGCTCATGCCTCTGCGGGCCAGGATGTGAGCACATTCAAGTCCGCCGAGTCCGCTACCTATGATCACTATGTCGTATATCATTCTTTTCTTCCTTCTTTTTTCAGAAACCAGCGATAGGCGGCTGGTTGCAGCACATAGGCCAGCACAACGGCCGATATCATTCCCACCAGCGTGGCGAAGCCCACGGAGCGTATGGCCGGATGGACGGCTACGAGCATAGACCCCACCGTGACGATGAGTATGACAGCACTGAAGAAGATGGCCGTCTTGTGGTATGACAGTTGCTTGCCCTCACTGGTCAGACCGCTCATGACGAAGATGCTATAGTCAACGCCTATACCAAAGATAAAGGTGGAGATGATGATGTTGATGAGATTGAAGCGCACGTCGAAGATGACCATTGCGCCCAGTACCACCAGCCAACTGAGCAGGATGGGAGCAAAGCCCAGCAGGGCGTGCTTCCAGCGCAGATGGAAACTGAGCAGCAGCACTACGAAGACAAAGAGCATCGACACCCATTGCAGGATGTTGAAGTCGTCGTTCAGTTGATAGAGCGTGTCTGTAGTATAATAATAGGTGTCGAGCACCATCAGGTTGGGTTCGGCTGCTACGGCATCACAGATGCGGATATAGTCGCTCTCGCTGCTACGTACGGAGTCGTTGGCACAGCGCACGGAAGTGAAGCAGAGGAAGTCGCCACCATAGGATTCCTCCATGAGTGTTGACTGGTAGCCGTGAGGGATGAGGCCTGACTCGTAGAGTGGGGCAGGCTCATAGTCGGCAGTGGCCATCTCGAAGAATGGCTCGAAGGCATCGGCTACAAGGTCGGCCTGGGGTGCCGTCTGACGGATGAGTGTACGCACCTGCTCCAGTCGCTCGTCTGTCCAGTAAGCTTTCCAGGCATCGATGCGCTCCTGCTGTTTCTTCAGTGGCACAAACACCATGTTGGTGTGGGTGTAGTCCTTCACAAGTCCCAGTTGCTGCAGCGAATCCAGTTTGCGGTCGAGCACGCTGAAGTTCTCGATAGCCTCTTCCATCGTCTTGCCAGACGATGCAAAGTATTTGCTCTTGTCGCCAGTAAAGGTTTTTTCGCGCAGGAGATTCTCTGAGAAGGTGGTGTTGGGAGCCTCATAACCCAGGTTATGCATGTCGCCGTCGAAGCGGGTTCCGCCTTTGATATAGAAGCCGACGCAGACGAGGATGACAGCCAGCAGCGTGAAGATAAGCACGCGCTTGCGGTCGAAGGGGTAGGCATTCAGACGGTCGATCAGGGCAAAGGCAGTGTGGTTGACCTTGTTGTTCTTCGTGCGGAGCATCTGTGGCAGATAGATCAGCGTGAACAGCACAGTGCCCACAATGGCGAAGGCTGCAAAGAGTCCGAAGTCTTGCAGCAGGTCGGTCTGAATGAAGATAAGTCCCATGAACGAACCGATCGTGGTGATGCATCCTAGCAGGACGGGCTTCACTTGGTCGCGCAATACCTGCTCAGGGTCGTTCACGTATTTGAAATGGGTCATGACGTGCAAGACATAACTCATGGCTACGCCCAGCACGATGGCACCTATGCCAAGGGCCAGCAGGGAGAACTGTCCCTTGATGAAGTACATGATGGCCAGTCCGAACAGGGTGCCAAAAGCGACAGGCAACAGGAGGAGCGGCAAGGTGTCCCAGTTGCGGAAGCACACCATAATAAATAATAGGACGAGCACCAGCGAGCCGATGATGGTTGTCGTCAAGTCGTTCTTGATGACTGATGAGTTATAGTATCCGCTGGCTGGCGTGCCGTGATAACTGATGGTGACGGCAGGGTGGGTGGTCTTGAACTGCTCAATCAGTTCGTTGATGGTGAGGAACAGGGCCGATCCCTGTCCTGTGTTCGTGGCAGAAAAACGTGGCGTGATGAAAGCCACACAAACTGTCGAATCTGGCACGAAGAAGTGGTTCTCCAATGTTTGGTAACTGCCAGTGCCCCCGTCAACGAGCGGCTTCATCTGCTCTGCCAGCACGTTACGCAGGCCGATGGGATCCATCTGGATGAGTTCAGGCATCGCCTCTCCCATAGGACTCAGCAGATCGTCATAGTTCTGCTGCATCTGCTGCGTCATGTGGTCTAGGGTGAGCATGGTGTCCATACGGGCATACACGCTGGTGTCGATATAGGCGGGCAGGTGGGCGGTCAGTTCGTCAACGGCTTCCATCATCAGTTCTTCCGGCAGCTGGTAGAAGATGTCCTCTACGGCAGTGGTGTCGCGAGCCAAGAGCGAGTCGACGAAGGCATCGCAGGTCTCTGTCAGCATCGCTATATCCTCGTCTGTCGCCGTCTTGTCGATGTTAAAGAGCAGGAAGGTCTTGTCCTTGATGCGCAGGTCGGCAAAGGCCAGTTTGGTGGTGCCGTCATCGTTTTTCGACGAGGGCATCAGTTTGTTGATGTCTTCTTCCAGGTATATTTGGGATGCGAAGTAGCCGAAGAACGCGAAGAACACGGCCATCGATGCCCAACAGACCAGCCGGTGTTGGTGGAAGTAGCGGTAGATGCTGATGAAGAGTTCCGTCATTGGATGAAGATCTTGAGTTTTGTCTCAGCGATGAGTTCACCGTCGATGCGTGTCTCGCCATCGGCCAGTGTCACGTTGCCGAAACTCATGCCGAAGGTGATGGTGGTTTCCAGTTTCTCGCCGACGTGCGGACGGCGATGGCATGTGAAATGCTTCACCTCGCCGATGATACCGACGGGAGCCGATTCGGCCTCCAGGTTCTTATAGCCTGCCAAAGCAGAGGCTGACTGAGCCGTATGCTCAATCAGTCCCGTCTCTGCCAGTTCGTCACCCCCGATGACGAAATAGTTGTCGTAGCGCACCGTCAGGCTGGTCTTGCAACTGTCTTCTGTGAAGTCAGTGGCCTCGTCGACCATGATGAATGGGTAGCGCTGGGGGATGAGTTTGAGTATTTCCTTACCTCTCATCATTCTTTGGGCAGATGCTCCTCGATATAATCATAGAGGTCGCTGAAAGTCTTGATCTTGGGCAGGTCGCTTACAGGCACCTTGATCTTATAGGTGTACTGGATGATGGCCACGAGGTCTACGAGGCTCAGGCTGTCGAGCGAGAGTGTGTCCTTGACGTTGTCCTCAGGGGCAAAGTTGCTGTCCTCTACTTCAAACTCCTCAGCAAGTACGCTGTTTACTTGTTCAATGATTTCTTCACGTGTCATAATTAATAATATTGTTTGTGTTAATAAAACTGATATTTACTTCTGATATTTCTTCACGATGAGTGTCGAGTTGGTGCCGCCGAAGCCGAACGAGTTCGACAGGAACATATCGAAGGCCTGTTCCTTCGTCTCAGGAATGACATTGAGGGCTGCCGTCTCTTCGTCGGGATTCTCAAAGTTGATGTTGCCGGCAATGAATCCGTTCTGCATCATCAGCATTGAGTAAATCATCTCGCTGGCGCCTGCCATCCACATTTCGTGACCTGTCTGGCTCTTGGTCGATGTGACGGGCACACGATAGTCGCCAAAAATCTGTGCGATGGCCAGTGCCTCGCGTCCGTCGCCGGCTTTCGTCGAGGTGGCGTGGGCGTTGATATAACCTATTTGGCGCAGGTCGCTGATACCGCTGTTTTTCAGGCAGAGTTCCAACGAACGGGCTGGGCCGGCCACGTTGGGCGTAGAAATATGGTCGCCATTGCCAGAGAATCCCCAACCAACCACCTCGCCCAGGATGGGAGCACCGCGCTGGATGGCGTGCTCAAGGCTTTCCAGGATGACTGTGGCTGCACCACCGCCAGGAACCAGTCCGTCGCGGTCGCGGTCGAAGGGACGGCAGGCTTTCGTGGGCTCGTTTTCACGAGTGGAGAAGGCCTGGATGCCGTCGAACGATGCCACGCCATACATATTGGCTTCCTGAGCACCGCCGCAGACCACGCAGTCCTGCAGGCCGTTCTTGATGAGCAGCGAGGCCAGACCGATGGCTTGAGAACTGCTGGCGCATGCAGCCGACGAGGTCAGGTTGATGCCACGCAGGCGGAACAGACAGGCCAGATTCATGGTCACCGTCGAGTTCATCGACTGGAAAATGGCGCCACTACCGCAAGCAGCGGTATCGCCAAACTCGCGGAACTTGTCGAGTGCCTCCATCGTGGCCTGAGCCACAGAGTCGTTGCCATAGATGATTCCTACTTCATGGCTGTCCAGATAGTCCTGGTCAATGCGGGCTGCCTCAAGGGCATCCTTTGTGGCCATAAAGGCATATTGTGCCTCTTCGGGCATAAACTGACGGGGACCGCGCTTGACGAATGGCTTCAGGTCTGGAGCCTCCACGTTGGCACAGAGTGCCGAGCGGAACCCTTTGTCCTTGCGCTCCTGACTAAAAATGATGCCACTGCGTCCTGTGTAAAGTGATTCACGTACTTCTTCAAGTGTCTTTCCCAGGCAGGACCAGATGCCCATACCTGTAATTACTACTCTTTTTTCCATGTGTTTATAAGTTCAAATTCTATTCATACATTGCTTAACTCTTCAATTGCTTCTTGAAGCACCTTCTGCGCTTCACCGTCTGTGGGTTCAATGGCTTCCACTGACTCAGTTCCCTGACATTGTCCTCCAGTTGCGGTCCCGTTTCGGCCCACTTGAAGCCCTTGCTGTTATAGATGGGAATTAGGTCGTTGAAGAATAGGGCGTTGACACCCAGTCCCTGATAGTCGGGCCTCACGGCTATGAGCAGCATCTCGGCGTGGTCGGCAGGTTTCCATTTCAGGGCCTTCAACAGGTGATACCACCCAAAAGGCATCAGTCGTCCGTGCGACTTGTGCATCGCCTCGGCCAGACTGCCCATAGTGACTGCTACACCCACCATCTCGTTCTTGTCGTTAAAAACAATAGGCATCAGACTGTTGTCCAGCAGTTTCAGATAATGTTCCACAAAGTCGTCCACCTGATTATGAGAGAACTCAGAGAAACCGTAGAGTCCCTTGTAGGCTTCGTTCAGCAGGTTGAATATCTGTTGGCCGTAACCGCCTTTACCCACCTGTTTGTCGGTCAGTTTTTCTACCCTTAGTCCCAGCATCTCTTGGGCGTAGTCGGCCACACGGGCATATTTGGCAGGTATATCTTGGGGCACATCTATGCGAATCTGTACCCAATCAACCTCTTTCGTATAGCCTAACCGCTCCAAGTGTTTAGGGTAATAGGGTGGGTTGTAGATAGCCGTCAGCGAACCCATCAGATGAAAGTCCTCGATGAGCATTCCCTCCTTGTCGAAGTCGGTGATACCCATCGGTCCAATAATCTCTGTCATTCCTTTCTCGCGTCCCCAGTTCTCCACAGCCTTGAGCAGGGCTTCCGAAACCTCTGGGTCGTCGATAAACTCTATCAGGCCGAAGCGTACCTTGCTGGTGTTCCAGCGTTCGTTGGCCTTGCGGTTGATGATGCCCACAATGCGCCCAACCACTTCTTTTCCTTTGTAGGCGACGAAAGGCTGAAGGTCAGAAAAGTCCATGCCTGCATTCTTCCGTTGGTCGAATGCAGAGCGAATGTCGCGTTCCAAATCCGGAACATACTGGTCACAGTACCTATAGACCACATTCACAAAATGAATGAAGTCGTTCATCTGCTGTTTGTTCCTTACTTTTACGACATTGATACTATCCATAAATTAACACAAACCTCTCGTTGCATGACGTCTTTTTTGAAATCGGCTGCAAAATTACACAAATTTTTTTAAAAAAAGATGTTTTGTTCTTACAAAAATATGTTCAAAACGTAATTTTGGATTCTTTGGAGTGTATAACAATGTGTGACGAGGCGTGTGATAAGGTCTTTAAAAATGACTACAGCCTACCGCGAAATTGCAAGAAATCGTAATGCCGTATGACCGATTCGCTAAGAAAAAAGGCAATATTTTTGGATGTGAAGGAAAAAAGTGCTACCTTTGTGCACAAATTAATTCACAGAAGATATGATACGTTTTTTATTAATCCTCTTTTCTGCCTTGAGCACATTGTCAGCACAGGCACAGTCATGGACAGCCGACAACGGCAATGGCACGTTTACTAATCCGCTGTTTTACGATGAATTCTCAGATCCAGACATCATCCGTGTAGGTGATGACTACTACCTGGCTGGTACGACGATGCATTCTGTGCCAGGATTGGTGATTTTGCACTCGAAAGACCTGGTGAATTGGGAGAATATTTCCTATTGCTTCGACCGTTTCGACTTTACTGAGGACAGGTTTGCGCTGAAGAACCATCAGGAAATCTATGGCCAGGGAATTTGGGCACCCGCTATTCGTTATGCCAACGGTCAATTTTATGTGTTCTCCAATATTAATGGCAAAGGCTTGCAATGCTATACGTCAAAGGATATTCGTGGCCCTTGGACGCACCATAACATGCGGGGTAATATCTATGACCTTAGCGTGCTTTTTGACGACGATGGGAAGATTTACGCCATCCATAAGTACGGTGAGGTTCATTGCACGGAATTGAAACCCGATATGAGTGGGCCTGTGGAGGGTAGCGACCGCATCATTATCCCGGAGGGAAACGGCGTTGGCGAAGGTCACCACATGTACAAGATTAATGGTATGTACTATCTCATATCGACCGACTATTTGCCTAATGGACGCACGCTCTGTTCCCGTTCGAAGAACATCTGGGGCCCCTATGAAACGCGTGTCATTACGGCTGATGAGACCTATGGCTATCATGCTGCCCCGCTGACGCAGTTCAAGGGACGTATCCTGCCCGACGGATCGGACTTCAGAATTGGTTCGCTTGACAGGGATGCCACAGCCTGTTCCAACGCTCATCAGGGAGGTATCGTGCAATATAAGGACGGCTCGTGGTGGGCATTGTTGATGCAGGATTTCCATTCCATAGGCCGCACCGTCTGTCTGATGCCGATTACGTGGGTAGACGGATGGCCGATGATTGGTTTGAAGGGAAACCTGGGACGTGCCCCCCGCACTTGGTTCAAGCCCGATGCTTCTTTGGACTGCATCGGCACCGCTTTGAATTTTTATGGCCCTGGCAGGGAAGCACAGCCCATGAAGGCTCCTTACAATCGCAATGAGAATTTTGATGGCAAAACCCTGGGACGCGTGTGGCAGTGGAACCACAATCCTGACGATAAAATGTGGGGTCTCAAAGGTGGACGTCTGCGCATACAGTCGATGCCTGCCGAACAACTGATGTGGGCCCGCAATACTCTGACTCAGCGCGTCATCGGGCCGAAGAGCATCACTACTGTAGAATTGACTGTCAAAGGCATGAAGGACGGTGATGTGGCTGGATTGGGTAATATCAACATCCCTTGCTCGTGGGTGGGCATCGTGAAGGCTGGCAACAACTTTTCCTTGCGTTGCTTTGAGCAGTTGACAAATGATACCATTGCTCTATCCGTTGGTTTGTCTGACGGGAAAATCTGGCTTCGTAGCATTGGTGATTACGATGACAACCAGGCCCAGTATGCCTACAGCACCGACGGCAAAGTATTCCATACCATCGGTCGCATGATGCCGCTCTCGTACCAACTTACAACCTTCCAGGGCTCGCGTCACGCCCTCTTTGCCTTCAATGTGAAAGGCAAGAATGGCGGCTATGCTGAGTTTGATAACTTTACGGTAGAGGAACCGATGGCCGACCGTTCAGAAAACATCCCTTATGGTAAGACTATCCGTATCGTTAACAAGGCTACTGGTCGTCCTGCTGTCGCCTTAAAGCATGGTTTACTTCACGACACCCGTGCTGGTGACAATAGCGAACAGACGAAGTTTAAGGTTATCGACTGCAAACTGGGTCTTGTTTGCCTGCAGTGTGCCGACGGACGCTATGTGAAGGTCTACGGTGATGGGCTGCCGGGTGACGTACGCTTCACTACTGATGCCAAGGAAGCCGAGATGTTCCTATGGCAGGACTATCTTGACCATGACTTTATGCTTCTCTCGTTAAAGAACCACCGCTACATGGGTAAGAGTCCATCGACTGGTAGTCCCTATAGTATGGATTATGCTGGTCCAGACCCTGCCCGTCGCAACGGTTCTGTATTCTATTGGGAGGAAGTGAAATAGGTATTTGACCTACGACAGAAGGTTGTCTGCATTGGAAAAACTTAAATATATTTGGTTTTTCCCTCTCTAATTTGTACCTTTGCAGCGAAAAAACGAGAAGAGATGATTTCTGTTGAAGGATTGAAGGTGGAGTTTGGGGTAAAACCCCTGTTCAGTGATGCCACTTTCGTAATCAATGATAAGGACCGAATAGCCCTGGTGGGCAAGAATGGTGCAGGTAAGTCGACATTGCTGAAGATACTCTGTGGGATAGAACATCCCACGGCAGGAACGGTGAGTGTGGCGACGGATACTACTATCGGCTACTTGCCTCAGGTGATGGTGCTACAGGATGATACCACGGTAAGGCAGGAGGCTCAGAAGGCTTTTGCCGATATTCAGAAAATGGCCGACCGTATTCAACGGATGGAACGGCAACTGAATGAACGTACCGATTATGAGAGTGCCGACTATATGGCACTGGTGGAGAAGTTTTCTGCTGAGCACGACCGTTACCAGATGCTGGGTGCCGAGGGTTATGAGGCTGAGATAGAGCGAACGCTGGTTGGCTTGGGATTCGAACGTACGGACTTCGAACGTCCCACAAGCGAGTTTTCTGGCGGCTGGCGTATGCGTATTGAATTGGCGAAAATCTTGCTGCGCAGGCCAGATGTGCTGTTGCTCGACGAGCCAACGAACCACCTGGATATAGAGTCTATTCAGTGGTTGGAGCAGTTGTTGGCTACATGGAGTGGGGCAGTGGTGTTGGTGAGCCACGACCGTGCCTTTATCAATAATGTATCAAACCGCACATTGGAAATCTCGTGTGGCAAGGTGATTGACTACCGGGTGAAGTACGACGAATATGTGGTGCTGCGTAAGGAGCGTCGTGAGCAGCAGTTGCGGGCCTACGAGAACCAACAGAAGGAGATGGCCGACATCCGTGATTTCGTGGAGCGTTTCCGCTATAAACCCACCAAGGCCGTGCAGGTGCAGCAGCGTTTCCGGCAACTGGAGAAGATGGAAATCATCGAGGTGGACGAGGTGGACAACTCTGCCATGCACCTGAAGTTTCCGCCCTGCCTGCGCTCAGGCGACTATCCCGTGATCTGCGACGAGGTGAAGAAGGCCTATCCTCTCACCTCATCCCCCTCACCTCAAACCTCTCACTTAGTCTTTGATCATGTGAATCTGACCATCAAGCGTGGTGAGAAAGTGGCCTTCGTGGGTAAGAACGGTGAGGGTAAGTCGACGTTGGTGAAGTGCATCATGGGCGAGATACCCTTCGAGGGCAACTTGAAGATAGGTCATAATGTACAGATCGGCTATTTTGCCCAGAACCAAGCACAGTTGTTGGACGAAAGTCTTACTGTGTTTCAGACCATTGACAACGTGGCGCGTGGGGATATACGGCTGCGCATCAACGATATACTCGGTGCCTTTATGTTTGGCGGCGAGGCTTCAGAAAAACGGGTGAAGGTGCTCAGTGGTGGCGAGCGCAGTCGTCTGGCAATGATTCGCCTGCTGTTGGAGCCCGTGAACCTGCTGATACTCGATGAGCCTACGAATCATCTGGACATGCCCTCTAAGGATGTGCTCAAGGAAGCCATCAAGGCTTTCGACGGCACGGCTATCATTGTGAGTCACGACCGTGAGTTCCTTGATGGTCTGGTGACAAAAGTGTTTGAGTTTGGCGGAGGCAAGGTACGTGAGCATATAGGAGGAATTTATGATTATCTGAGAGAGCATGGGACTAATGAGCCCCCTAAGCCCAATATGGTCTCTGATTCACAGAAACCTCAAAAGGTGGAGCCTCAGGCTCCTGTCTCCAACTCCTATGCCGAACGTAAGGAACAGCAGAAACGCTTGAAACGGGCAGAGAAAGCCGTTGAGGAGAGCGAGAAGAAAATTGCGAAGATGGAACAGCGTCTGAAGGAATTGGATAGTCTGCTATGCGACCCCAAGAATGCCTCAGACATGACGCTGGTGACGGAATATGCTGACATTAAGCGCGCCCTTGACGAAGAGGTGGAACGCTGGGAACAACTAGAGGAAGAACTGGAGACAATGAGAAGTGAAGAGTAAATATTAAAAATTAAACATTATACAAATGAAACTGACTAAGATTTTAACGATGATGGCACTGATAGCCATGAGTATGGGTGTATCGGCTCAGGAGCCGTTGCGCTCGGGCATTAATTTGGGAGACCTGAACACGACGGTCCGTCCCGCTGATGATTTCTATGAGTACGCCTGCGGCGGATGGATGAAGAACAATCCGCTACCTGCCGCTTATTCGCGCTATGGCTCTTTTGACCGTCTGGCTGAGGACAACAACAAGCGCATCAACGGCATTCTTTCTGAACTGCTAACCAATACCTATGAGCAAGGTAGCACAGAGCAGAAACTCTCCGACTTATATAAGTTGGCGATGGACTCAACTCGTCGTCAGCAGGAAGGTATTCAGCCTGTGATGCCTATTATCAATAAATTGGAGGCTGCCAAGACAATTGACCAGCTTTTTGCAATACAGTTGGAGATGGCTAAGTATGGTGATTCGGAGTTCTATTATGCCGGTTTGGGCGCCGACGAGAAGAATGCAACGCAGAATATTCTTAGCGTTTATCAGGGTGGTCTGACGCTGGGCATGAAGGATTATTACTTAGAGAACGACCCTGCAACAACTAAGATTCGTGAAGAGTATAAGAACCACATTGTCAGGATGTTCCAGAAGTTTGGCTTTAGTAAAAGTGCTGCTAATAAGAAGATGAAGAATATCTTTGCTGTGGAGTTGGCTTTGGCCAAAGTGTCGAAGAGTCGGACTGAGATGCGCGACCCGCAGGCTAATTATAACAAGATGACGCTTCTGGAGTTCAACAGCAAGTATCCTCACCTGAAACTGGAGCAGGTCATGAACGCTCAGGGACTGCAGAGTCAGTATATGCAGGAATTGGTAGTCGGACAACCAGCCTTCATGGAGGGTGCAGACAAGTTGGTGGCCACGATGACCCCAGCCCAGTATCGCGACGTGATGGAGTGGGGAGTAATCCTCGGTTCCGCAGGCTACCTGAACGATGAGGTTCGCGAGGCCAATTTCGAATTCTTTGGTAAGGTGTTATCGGGCCGTAAGGAGGATCACCCAGCCTGGCGTCGTGCCACCAATCAAGTTGAGCGTTTCATGGGTCAGGCTCTGGGTAAGATGTATGTGGAGAAGTACTTTCCCGCTGCTGCCAAGGAACGTATGCTGCGTTTGGTGAAGAACCTGCAGATAGCATTGGGTGAGCGTATTGCCGCCCAGGACTGGATGACTGACTCTACGAAGGTGAATGCACTGCTGAAACTTAATACTTTCTATGTGAAAGTGGGCTATCCCGACAAGTGGATTGATATGACGAAACTGAGCGTAGATCCCACGAAGTCTTATTTCGAGAATGCGCTGGCATGTCAGAAGTTTTGGAACGACTACGGCATCGAGCACCGTGCTGGAAAACCTGTTGACAATGAAGACTGGCACATGACACCTCAGACGGTAAATGCCTACTATAACCCCACCACCAATGAGATATGCTTCCCCGCAGGTATCCTGCAGGTGCCCTTCTTTGATATGACTGCCGACGATGCCTTCAACTATGGTGCCATTGGTGTGGTGATTGGTCATGAGATGACCCATGGTTTCGATGATCAGGGCCGTCAGTTTGATAAGGATGGTAATATGCACGATTGGTGGGCTGCCAGCGATGGTGAGCAGTTCAAGGAGCGTACCGATAGGTATGCCGATTTCTTCTCTGCCATCAAGGTACTTCCCGACTTGAATGCCAACGGACGCCTGACGCTCGGTGAGAACCTGGCCGACCACGGCGGTCTGCAGGTTGCTTATGCTGCTTATAAGAATGCAACGAAAAACAATCCGCTGCCCGTGATTGACGGCCTGACTGCCGATCAGCGCTTCTTCTTGGCATACGCCGGCGTGTGGGCAGGCAACATTACAGAGGCAGAGATACGTAACCGCACAAAGAGCGATCCTCATTCATTGGGCCGATGGCGTGTGAATGGCGCCCTTCCTCATATTGACATGTGGTACGAGGCTTTCGGTGTGAAGCCGGGTGACAAAATGTTTATCCCCAAGGAACAGCGTCTCCCTCTCTGGTAGTTTTTGGTAAACTTTTCTCCTGATAATTTGCAAATATCATCAATGTTTCGTATCTTTGCACGTGATTAGGAAGAGAAAACCATAACGGAATGACAGAAAATAACAACCAACAACTCGAACAGATGGGCAGGGCAGCCGAACTGCACCGCGAAGAGGGGCAGACGGTGACACGCATGCAGTCGCAGACGCAGACCCGTACGGCGGCAGGTGTGACGTGCCCGGAATGCGGCGCGGAAAACGACGCTGAGGCACAATATTGTGCATCGTGCGGTGCGTGGCTGGGACGGCAGACTTGTCCTTTCTGCAACAACCCTACAGATCAGGATGCCGACTACTGTGAGTCCTGTCATCGCTACATTAGGCAAGACGTGTGCTCGTTTTGTGGTGCCCGCATGAGTGCGAACGACACGTTCTGCCCTGAGTGCGGACAACCCCGGAGCGGCATCAAGTGTCCCGTGTGCAACACGATGAACGAGTTCTCGTTTTGCAAGCAGTGCGGACAGCCTCTCACGTCAGAGGCCAAGGCCATGCGGGAACGTATGATGCAAATGCCCGAATACCAGGAACTGCGCCTACTGGCCAGGGAATATGAAGACCTGCAGTCGCAGTTGCCCTTTACGTCGGAACAGGACCGTCAGCGCGATGCGGCCTCGCAGGAACTGAGGAAACGTATATTGACGCTGTTGGCTGAGGACGAGGGTGTGAAGGACTTCGTGGCTCCACCGCCCACGCGCCGACGCTGCTCGATAGAGGAACTGAATCAGCGCAAGCAGCAGAAGTTGGAACGGCTGTCGCAGATACTTGACAAACTGACGGCACCGCCTATGGCATCGGCTGTGAAGGTGCGCAACTTTGCTATGGCTCAGAAACCGGCTGGTGTGCGCTTGGCCTGGCAATGCAACTACAAGCATGCGCTACACTCCAGTCCCTGTGGATGCGCCAAGCCGCAACTTGGCGGCAAATGGATGGTGCTGGGACATCACTCTAACAAAGAAATAAGAGACGATAAATAAATGGCAGACATTGATTACGAGAAGACCAACGTGCTGGGGCGTGAGGGCGTCATGGGCAATGCTGCCGCTGACGGCTCCAACGACCGTACGCTGATACCTAACTCGCCTTTGGGCTCGTCGCCCCAGATGGCTGACATGCCAACGGCGCCTGTAGAACGCACATTGCGCCCAGATGCTGGGAGCAGTCAGACGGACGACGTGCTTGCCAGTTTGGCCGGCAAGAGAGTGTTCAGCCTGAAAGGTGACGACTATGTGGAGAAGGTCTGCCTGAGCGATAGTTCGGGCGAGGGTCAGGTGTTCCTAGTGGAGCGTGGCGGGCTGGAATATGTATTGAAAGTCTATTACCCCAACTTTGATGTCAACAGGAAGTTGATGCAGGTGGTCCGTTCGTTCGACTTTGAGATGGTTGTAAAGGTGTTCGACTTCGGACGTACCTACGTGGAGGGAGTCAGCCGGTACTACGAATTGATGGAGTATCTGCGCGGCGGTACCATGAAGGACATCAAACTGAACGGCGACTTCAACCGCTTCCGTCGGTTGGCCCTTCAGGCTGCCGGTGCACTGGCCTATTGCCATCAGAACCATCTGCTGCATAAGGACGTGAAGCCCACCAACTACTTCTTCCGTGACAAGGAACAGCAGCAGTTGGTGCTTGGCGACTTCGGCATCTCTGCCATTCAGGAGGGTGAGGGTGAATCGTTCCGTACGACACAGGCACGAACCCCCATCTATGCTGCTCCGGAGATGTATACCGACGTGATCGATGGTGAGGTGGAGATTACCTATGCTTCCGACTTCTATTCTTTGGGCATCACGCTGTTTGCCCTTTGGCTGGGTGAGAATCCAATGAGTTCCAACGAGCGCACCATGATGCGACAGAAGAGTGAAGGTCGTCTTCCCCGACTGGTAGAACTGCCCGAACAGGTGAAGCGTCTCGTGCAAGGCCTCACGGCGGTAAATCAGCAGAACCGCTGGGGCTACGATGAGGTGGAACGATGGTTCAAGGGCGAGAATGTCGATGTGGATATCTCGTCGCCATTCCTGCGCTATAAGAGTTTTATCGTTGATCCTGAGCGCAACCTCATAGCCGCCAATGTCAGTGAACTGGTGCCTATGCTGCTGGCTAACCCTTCGCTGGCAATGAACTATCTGTACAACGGACGCATTGTGCAATGGCTGGAGGCTAGCGGTAACGTGAAGTTGGCAAGCATCATCAAGGATTTGGTGACAAACCGCTATCCGGCTGACCAGAAGGCTGGTCTGATGGCTGCCTGTTATGCTATGGAACCGTCGCTGCCATATACTGATGTGCAGGGTGCGGAATGCGACAATGTGCATGCTGTGTCGTTGTCGTTGCTCAGTTATCCCGAGAAATATGCTATCCTGCTGAAGAATCCCAACGACCCGCTCTTCCTCTGGATGGAGTGTCGGTTGAAATGCGATGTGGAGCGTCTGCGCTCCTATTTTGCAGAAGATAACGACGGGCGTATCGGCGTTCTGAGAATCATTTACGAAATTGATCGTGACGTGTCGTTCCTCTCTCGCTTCCCTTCGGCTTCGCTGTCAGAGATTGTTCATTCCTACGGTTATTGTGAGGTGAGCGAAGACGACTGGCGTGCGCTGTGTGACGGACGCTTGCTGTCGTGGTTGTATTCACATGAAGACGTGACGGTCTGCGAGGCATTGCGTATCATGACCAATGGTCAGGCTCCGTCACGCTCCTTGGGTTATAAGGTGCTTTATAATATGGACCGCTCCGTAGGCTATGATCTCCGTGAGGCAGTCACGCCGGAAAGCATCGGACAGATGCTGGCAGATGATCTCGTCAGGGAACAGAACACTTCCGGTCAGGAACTGACGGAGAGCATGAAGGACTATACGGATGCCGACGGACGGTTCGCCTATTATGCTGAGTTGCATGGATGGACGGACCTGCTGGCTTTGGCACCCCAATGCTTCGACCTCAAATCGGAGGAGAACCACGAACGCCTGGGAGCCTACGATCTGCGTACCGCCCTTTATCGCTTCACTCGCATTCTGGGTGTCGTCCCAACCTATCTGCTTCCGGGAGGCGTACAACTTGCTGATGGGCGCAGTCTGGATCAGAAACTCTTGCCGGCCATCAAGTCGGAGATCCGCAACGGTGGTTTCCTACAATGGATGTCTGTCTTCTATCACGAAGACCCGACCCAAGACTTCAGTGAGGAGTACAGTTATGAGCGCGAACTGGAGCAGTGGGTGTTGGATCTGGGCAAACTGGACCCGCAGCAGATATACTTTAAGCGATACACGAAAGCCAGTGAGGACGCAAAGGAAAGGGTGAGAGACGTGCGCCGGTTGTGGAAGACGAATATTATGAAGGAGCGCATGTGGAAGTACGTCTTCCTGGGATGTGCAGCCGCATGGATAGTGGCAGTGTTTGTGCTTGGACTTGACGACCGCTCCTATCTCTTCGACCATCACATCATGACGATGATTCTGCCTCTGGGAGGAATGTCGGGCATCATTGTTGCCGTGAGGGCTTATTTCAAGGGCTATGGTGCTTTCATCTCGATGCTCTTCGGAGCAGTGGGTGTGGCTTCGTCACTGATACCGTATTATATCCTCAGATACGTGGATGGCAACTACCCGGATTTCTTCCAATATGTAGTGGCCTTGCTGAGTGTTGTCTATATCATCATCGCCTTGCTGACCGATTTCAGTAAAGATCAGCATACGGACACGAAGTTCATAGAGAATGTCCTGAACACTCAGGACATACGGTCTACTTTGATCGATCCTCTCTACTATACATTCAAGACACGTTCTCAGAGGTATAAAGCCTCAAACTTCGGACTGCTTGACGAGGTGGCAGACCATACGCACTCCCTGTCAGGCGAGACGATCATCCATTATATCCTCTGGACACTGACAGCCATTGTCCTCATTGCCGAACTTTGTCTGTTCAGTCCGAAGGTGGTGGGATGGAAGTCATCCAAGCAGGCTCCTGCTGAGACCATAACTATTCAAGAACAAGGAGACGTAGAATGATTTGCGAACAATGTAATAAGGAGAACAGAGGTAACGCGAAGTTCTGTAAATGGTGCGGACAGCCCTTGGTGTCGCAGTACGTGCTGGACAAGTTGATTGGCCTTGAAGACGTAAAGGCTCAGTTGAAGAACATTGTCGACACCTATGCCTATCTGCGTTCACGCAAGGATATTGCCACCGTGCGACTCTCTGTCAATGCCATCATCATTGGCGAGACGGGTACGGGTAAGACCGCTTTGGCAGAGATTATCCGCGACTACTTCTTCCAGCATAGGATTATTGAGAAGCCCAAGTTGACGATGGTCGATGCCGTGGACTATCAGCGGTTTGTCGACAAGTGGGAAGACAATATCAAGAAGGCCCGTAACGGAATACTCTTCTTCGATAATGTTCAGAAACTGTTGCCCGACAAGTATTCCAACCAGGTCAATCCCCTGGACAAGTTGTTTGTCGAGATGGACAAATGGGACGACAATCCCATTGTCATCATGGCCGGTCTGCCTAAGGGCCTCGACGATTTCCTCGAGAACAACCCGGCGGTGAAAAACCGTTTCAAGTATATCTTCCGCCTGCCGGTGCCCGGCTATCAGCAACTGTGCGACATCGTGAAGCAGAAACTGAGCCGTAAGTACGGCCTGTCGGAGTTCTCGCCAGAGGCTGACGACCAGTTGACGCGTTACTTCAAATATCAGATCAAGATTAAGGACGAGACCTTCGGTAATGCCCATCTGGCAATGAAGACTGCAGAAGACATCTTCACCCTGTTCATCAGCCGAGGCTCTGCCGAGACACGTGTGGAGCGTGCCGACATCAAGGGCTATGTGCCCGAAGAACGGTCGCTTGAGGATATCCTGGGCGATATGGACACTTTCATCGGCATGGCCGACGTGAAGCAGGCCGTTCGCGAGATGGCCTATTCTGTGCAGAATGGTTTGCAGCGTCAGAAGCGCGGGCTGGGTGATGCACAGAAGCTGTCGATGCACACGGTGCTGACGGGTAATCCCGGTACGGGTAAGACCACCATCGCCCGCAAGTTGGGTGAGATACTGGCTGCCATAGGCTATCTCGATTCAGGTCATGTGGTTGAGGTCGACCGTTCAAAGATGGTCTCGCCCTATCAGGGAGAGACACCTAAGGTCGTCAACGCCCTTTGCGACAAGGCTATGGGTGGTATTTTGTTTGTCGATGAGGCCTACACGCTGGCACCTGTGAGCCAGTCCGGCGACCGTGACAACCAGGGTGCTCAGGCCCTTGAGACGCTGATGAAGCGCATGGAGGATGACCGCGACAAGTTTGTGGTCATCGCTGCTGGCTATCGCACGGAGATGGAGAACCTGTTCCGTGTGAATCCCGGTATGCGTAGTCGTTTCAGTTATTTCCTCAACCTTGAGGACTACACGCCCGATGAACTGTTCCAGATCCTGGAGGTCTTTGCTCACGGCAAACAATATGTCTTCTCTGACGAGTCAGAGAAACTGGCCCGCAAGATGATAGGCGAGATGTACGAACAGCGCGACAAAGACTTTGCCAACGGACGTACGATGCGCTCGCTGTTTGATGAGATATGTAAGCGTCAGGCCCGTCGTCTGCAGGAAGGCAATGTCTCGGAGATGACCAATGAGCAACTGATGACCATTGAGGTCAGTGATATCCCGTATGTAGCACCCAAGGCGGTTGACTATAGGGAGTGCCTGAAGAGTTTCGACGGCTTGATCGGCCTCGAGTCCGTGAAGAAGGAGATATCCAACCTGGCCGGATTCCTGAACTTGCAGATCAAGCGTGGCGACAACAAGACCTTCCAGGGCAAGCACTATGTCTTCACAGGTAATCCCGGTACGGGTAAGACCACTGTGGCACGTATCATGGCAGATGTGTTCAAGACGCTGGGCATCATCTCGAAGGGACAGTTGGTTGAGGCCGACCGCTCCAAACTCGTTGCTGGCTACTCTGGTCAGACAGCCATCAAGACCAATCAACTCATCGATACTGCTATGGGTGGTGTCCTCTTCATCGACGAGGCCTATACGCTGAAGTCAAGTGACAACGACACGTTCGGCAGCGAGGCCATCGACACGTTGTTGAAGCGTCTGGAGGACGATCGCGGCAAGTTCATCTGCATCGTGGCGGGCTATACCGACCAGATGCACGACTTTATCGATTCTAACCCGGGTCTGAAGAGCCGTTTCACCCAGACCATCCATTTCGACGACTATACGCCGGACGAATTGACACAGATCTTTGTCAATATGGCTGAGGCCCAGCACTTCGAACTCGACGACGAGGTGAAGTCTGCCATCCATCGCCAGTTCGAGCAGATCTATCTGCGTCGTGACAAGAACTTCGGCAATGCCCGTGAGGCCCGCCGCATCTTCAACGAGACGGTGGAGCGCCAGAGCCAGCGACTGATAGAGTTGATGAGCCAGCCCGACGTGCTCGTGAGCGACGGTCTGTCAGAAGGCTTCTTCAACGAGCAGGATATGTATGCCATCAAGGTGGAGGATCTGCCGATGATGCAGAGTGCCAAGACCCGTCCGTTGGATGAGGTGCTCGCCGAGATGGACGACTTCATTGGTATGCATGCCGTCAAGGATGCTATTCGCCGACTGGCCGTACAGAGTATGTTCGTGAAGCAGCGTGCAGCGGCTGGTGCAGGTCAGGTGCAGCAGATGTCGATGAACTTCATCCTCACTGGTAATCCCGGTACGGGTAAGACGACTATCGCCCGTAAGATGGGTGAGGTGCTTCAGGCTATGGACATCCTGCCTACATCGCGTGTCATCGAAGCCAGTCGAGCCACCTTGGTGGGTAAGTACATGGGTGAGACGCCGAAGATTGTCAACTCGATGTGCGACAAAGCCTTAGGCGGCATACTCTTCATCGATGAGGCCTATACGCTCAGCGATCAGAACGACCAGTATGGCAAAGAAGCCATCGACACCCTGATGAAGCGTATGGAGGACGACCGCGGCAAGTTTGTGGTCATCGCTGCCGGCTATCAAGACAAGATGGAGGAGTTCCTTGAGATGAATGCCGGCCTCGCCAGCCGCTTCACCCATAAACTCCATATCGACGACTATAGCGATCGCGAACTGCTGGAGATCTTCAAGAAGATGGCCTCGAAGGAATCGTATGTGGTGTTGCCTGAGACAGAGCAGAAGGCCCTTGAGACCATCCGCGAGATGATTGACACGAAGGGTGAGAACTTCGGCAATGCCCGTGCTGTTCGCAACATGCTCGATGCCACCATCCAGCAACTCTCTGTCCGTGTGTCGCAGATGCCTCAGGAGCAGGTCACCAAGGAGACCTACCAGATCATCCTGCCTGAGGATGTCAGGGAAACCAAGTAATCAATGACGAAGAAAATAATACAGATATGATAGTTTGTCCGAATTGCAAGGAAGGAATTGATAACGACTCCTGGTATTGTGACCAGTGCGGCCAGCATTTGTCCTATTGTTCCCTGTGCGGTCGTGTGGGCATAGGCAAGCGTTGCACCAATTGTGGTGGCGTGATGGTGCCTTCAGAGGAGTTTTTTGGCAAGAATAACAGTATTACCGCATCTACTGCATCGAAGCCTGCTGCGACCCAGCAGGGAGACTCGCTTTCTGCTGATGTCACGCTGTCTGATGCCCTGCCAATGTCTACGCCTCAACTGATGCTTGTCAACGAAGCGATGGGCATTCGCATTGTCGGCGTCAACGGAGCCATCATCGGACGTCGTCAGGGGCCCTATTCACAGTTGTTCCAGCAGAATCTGTATGTGTCGGGTGTTCATGCGCAGATCAAATATGATGCCCAAAACGGCTGGTGCGTGACGGATAAGCATTCGTCCAACGGGACGAAACTGAACGATCGTCAGTTGGCGCCCGACGTTGACACGCCGATGAAGAACGGCGATGTCGTCATATTTGCTAATGTCGCTCTCAAAGTTAGTATAAATTAAAGGAAAATGCCAGTATTCAATGTAACTGCTTCAAGCAGGGTAGGGTGCATCAGAGCCAACAACGAGGATATGGTTCTGGTCGGCAATCAAGTCATTAGGGATGCAGAGGCGCGTATGACGTTCTCTGACGATGATCTTAATCACCTGATAATCGCCCTGGCTGATGGTATGGGCGGTCATAGCAGCGGCGAGGTGGCCAGTGCCGATACCATCGATAACCTCAAATTCTATTTCGGTGACCTTCCTGTCGGCATGACTGAGGAGATGTTCATGGATAGTATCACCAATTGGCACCGCAGCATCCATTCCATCATCGATTCCAAGGGCTGTCTTGAGAAACGCTACGCGAGGATGGGAACCACGCTGGTGGCTTTGGCCTGCTATGAACATCATTTCTATTGGATGAACTGTGGTGACAGCCGGTTGTATCGTCTGCATGCAGGCGAACTGACTCAGGTGACCACCGACCATTCGCCTCTTGACCCGATGGGTGGACACACCAATCTGATCAACAACTGTATCGGCGGCGGTTGCCAGACCAGTTACATCGACATCGTTCCTTGTGACGAACTGGTTCTGCCTGGCGATACATTGATGTTGTGCAGCGACGGACTGAACGATATGATTTCTGACATCGAAATTCGCAATTTGCTCAATCAAGGCCTCGACGCCAACGACCTTTGTCTGGCGGCAGAGGCTGCCGGAGGCTACGACAACGTGTCGGTAGTCGTCATCCGGATTGAATAACCTCATAGAATATGCCATTAAGACTTCCCGACAGGTTACCTGCCATTGATTTGCTCAAGCACGAGAATATCTTTGTGATGGACGACTCCCGTGCTCACTCTCAGGATATCCGTCCGTTGCGCATTGTGGTGCTCAACCTCATGCCATTGAAGATTACCACTGAGACAGACTTGATCCGTCTGCTCTCCAACACACCGCTTCAACTTGATATCAGTTTCATGAAGTTGAAGAGCCATACACCCAAGAACACCCCCATTGAACACATGATGATGTTCTACCGCGACTTCGAGTCGATGCGCGACGAGAAGTTCGACGGCATGATCGTCACCGGTGCCCCCGTAGAGACCTTGGAATATGAGGATGTGACCTACTGGGACGAGGTCGTCGATATCTTCAACTGGGCCCGCACCCATGTCACCAGTACGCTCTACATCTGCTGGGCGGCTCAGGCTGGTCTCTATCATTTCTACGGTGTGCCCAAGTATCCGCTGCAGAAGAAGATGTTCGGCATCTTCCGGCAGCACACGCTGCAACCCCAGATGCCCATCTTCCGTGGCTTCGACGATTTCTTCATGATGCCGCACAGCCGTCATACCGAGATTCTGCGTGCCGACATCGAGGCCCGTCCTGAGTTGACGCTCCTGGCCGAGTCGGAAGACAGCGGCGTCAGCATCGTGATGGCTCGCAACGGACGCGAGTTCTTTGTCACGGGTCATCTGGAGTATGCTCCCAATACCCTCGACAACGAGTATAAGCGCGACTTCGGTGTTCGCGACGATGTGGAGATGCCACGCAACTATTACCTGAACAATGATCCGAAGCAGGGACCTCTTGTCACGTGGCGCGCGCACGCGAACCTTTTTTATAATAACTGGATTAACTATTATATCTATCAGGAGACTCCCTACGACATCAACGAGATTAAGTAGAAGGGAAGAGTGAAGAGGGAAAAGGGAAAAGTGAAAAATTCGCTACCGCCTAGGAAACTGGAACTGTTAGCCCCTGCCAAGAACTTGGAGTGTGGCATTGCGGCCATCGATCATGGGGCCGATGCCGTCTATATCGGTGCCGACAGGTTTGGAGCCCGTGCTGCTGCAGGCAATAGCATTGCTGACATCGCGGCGCTCTGTGCCTATTCCCATCGCTTCGAGGCCAAGGTCTATGTGACGGTCAACACCATCATCTATGATGAGGAACTCGATGCCACGCGTCAACTGCTTCAGGATCTGTCTGATGCTGGCGCCGATGCTATCTTGGTGCAGGATATGGCCGTTCTCTCCCTTCACCCTTCACCCATCACCCTTCACGCTTCCACCCAGACTGACAATCGTACGCCAGAGAAGGTGCGGTGGCTCTGTGCCCAGGGCTTCCGGCGTGTGGTGCTGGCCCGTGAGTTGTCGGTGGCAGAGATTGCTGAGATTCACGCCCAAGTGCCGGAGGCTGAACTCGAGGTCTTCGTCCACGGTGCCCTCTGTGTCAGTTACAGCGGCCTGTGCTATGCCTCGCAGCATTGTTTCTCGCGCTCGGCCAATCGTGGCGAGTGTGCCCAGTTCTGCCGCATGAAGTTCGACCTGCTCGATGCCGACGGACAGCCTGTGGAACAGCGTCCCCGCTACTATCTCTCGCTGAAGGACATGAACCAGAGCGACCATCTGGGTGAACTTATCGAGGCTGGTGCCACTTCGTTCAAGATTGAGGGGCGCCTGAAGGATGTGGCTTATGTGAAGAATGTGACGGCAGCCTATAGCGAACGTCTCAACCAGTACATAGCCCGTCATCCCGGACAGTATGTGCGGGCCTCCAAGGGACATTGCACCTATACCTTCCGTCCCGATCTCCGCAAGACCTTCAATCGCGGCTATACCACCTATTTCCTGCAGGGGCGCCAGCCCAACGTCGCCTCCTTCGACACGCCCAAGGCTATGGGCGAGTTCGTCGGAACGGTCAAGGAGATACGTGGCCAGTCGTTCACGGTGGCTGGTGTGGCCTCGTTCGCGAATGGCGACGGCCTCTGCTTCATCAACGCCAGTCGCGAGTTGGAAGGTTTTCGTGTGAATAGGGTAGAGGGCAACCGCCTCTTCCCCCAGAAGATGCCTGTCGGACTGCGCCCTGGCCTGCGCCTCTACCGCAACAACGACCAGGAGATGGAGCGCCTGCTCTCCAAGCCGAGCAGCGAGCGCAAGATACCCGTCACGATGGCGTTGCGTGCCACTTCCGACGGCTTCGAACTGCGTATGGACGATGCTGTGTTCACCATCGCGATGGAACACCAGCAGGCACAGAAAGACCCGCGCGAGAACATCGTTCGCCAACTCACGAAGTTAGGCGGCACACCCTACGAATGCAGCGAGGTCGACATCCCCGCCGATTTCAACTATTTCATCCCCAGCAGTCTGCTTGCCGACTGGCGGCGTCAGATTGTTGCCCTGCGTGAGGAACAGGACAAGACGGAAAATACGGAATGTACGGAAGAGACGGAACGTGCAGAACATCCTGATTATCAGGTTTATCGCTACTCCTACCTCTACAATGTCTCTAACGCTGAGGCTCGCCGTTTCTATAGCGAGCGAGGCATAGCCGCGGGGACAGCCTTCGAGTTGCAGGAACCCGGCGAGCGGCTGCTCATGCAATGCCGCCACTGCCTGCGCTATTCGCTGGGCTTCTGCGTGAAGCACGGTGGCAGACGTCCCTCGTGGAAGGAGCCCCTCTCGCTGCGTCTGGGCGACGGACGCACATTCCGACTGGAGTTCGACTGCAAACATTGTCAGATGAATGTGTATGGTAATGAATAATGAACGACGCGCTATGAAACCCTTCACCCTTTTTGTATTGCTCCTCCTGCTCTTCACGTCCTGCTATCGTGAGGAGCGGCAGACCAGCGATGCCTGGGTGGTGACTGAGGCCCAGATGGACTCCATCTCGTTCTACACGACGCACCACTACACGCAGAACTATAACTTCCTGGTCAAGGCCGACACGTTGCTCCTTGTCTGCCAGCAGCCCTCCGAGGCCCTCAGCGGCATGCTGGTCGATACCATCTTCGTGAAGAAAGACGATGTGGTGGTCGTTGCCGACATCATGACCCTCTCTACCGACAGCGTCGATTCCGTGTGGGTGCAGATTGCGCGCGACCAGCAGACGATGGGCTGGATCCATGAGAGTGAGATGCTGAAGGGGGTGGCCCCCGACAATCCCATCTCGCGCTTCATCGACTATTTCTCCGACGAGCACCTGCTCATCATGCTCGCCTTCGTCGTCATCGTAGCGGCCCTCTATGTCATCAGGAGCCTCTTCCGTCGCAATGCCAAGATTGTCCACTTCAACGACATTCCCTCTTTCTATCCCACGCTCCTGGCCGTCCTCGTGGCTGCCTCGGCGGTGTTCTACAGCACCATCCAACTGGCCGACCCCGACTCGTGGCGCCACTACTACTATCATCCCACGCTCAATCCCTTCTCCGTGCCCCTCCATCTGTCGCTCTTCCTGCTCAGCGTGTGGGCCCTGCTGCTCATCACGCTGGCAGCCTTCGACGACATCCGTCGCCACCTTTCGGCCACCGAGGCCATTCTCTACTGCCTGGGACTGATAGCCGTCTGCGCCATCAACTATGTCATCTTCAGCGTCTCCACGCTCTACTACGTGGGCTATCCGCTGCTGGTGGCCTATACGGCCTTTGCCCTCTGGCGCTATTTCAGCAAGAGCCGTCAGGCCTATCTCTGTGGTCATTGCGGCCATCGTCTGCCCTCTAAGGGCATCTGTCCGCGCTGCGGCTATCGCAATGTGTGAGCAAAATCCATATAAATGAGGATTGCGTGTCCGGCTGGAAGGC
>Ga0310695_10004354_pt1 | contig 26255 bp, 24 predicted proteins | sample RumenRJG_04DNA_FD_203882 | JGI IMG/M metagenome (GOLD analysis project Ga0310695, IMG submission 203882) | Bovine rumen microbial communities from Lethbridge, Alberta, Canada - RJG_04 (v2) (version 2) | ecosystem: Host-associated > Mammals > Digestive system > Stomach > Rumen | place: Canada... | reverse complement strand
TCGTCGCCTACCAACTCAGCCATCACATTGGCACAAGCCAAATAGCGGAAGCGATCGGAGGGTTTCAATAGTGACTTCTGATACTCAAACAGCAAGCGTAGCAAAAGTCTAAGCAGTATAGGACTGAGTTCACTGGTATCTTCCTCTGGGCGTTGATATACGGGAATAGTCGTTGACTCGGCAAAAGCACGTATGCAGTCATGACGGGCTGCTTTTTCATCGAAAGACTCGTTCAAATCTTCAGTAAGGTCTTCCAGCACAACTCCTCTCATGAGGCCATAGAATGTACCTTTACCATACTCCTTGATGGATATGAAGGCAAAGTCGCCATGATGATATTTGCCAGAACCTTCTGTTCTGACTGCGACACCGCTTTCCGTGAGCCAAGCACAATATTTGGGTTGCTCATCAATAACAGTAGCGAGCATATAGCTCCCTTCGGTATCCATTGTCTGCCGGGTATCTTCAACGAAGAATGCCACCAGTTGCTTTTCGATGCTGAATACACCGTGGAAGGGGTTCTTGACGGTCGCTGTCAGATAGTCGCCTACGTGAAAATACTTGAAGAGCTCATCAGTATAATAATAAACCAAGCTTTGTCGCTCGTATTTGATGGTTCCTGTTATCTTCTGATAGTTGGGGTCAACAGTCTCGACATGAACGTAATGGTCAATACCTATGACACGAACAATTACATCATCACCTTCTTCGTAGGCTCTCAGTTTGCGCTGAACGGGTTTGTTCTGCACTCTGGCCTGTGAGAGGATGAAGTCCTTTGTAAACTCGTCCATGTCAACCACACTATTGGTCAGACTTTGCTTGAGTTTCTGATTCGTGGCAGTTCTAAGTGTAATACCAATACCTGTATCAAGCGAGTTAGCACCTGCTGTGATGAGCTTTTTCGCATCAACCTTATTCTCATAAGTGAGCATAAGTGCATCATTGGTAAGTATGGCCGTGCCATATTTGGTAAGCATCTGCGGTTTGGCAAGCGGCGCATCGAATCGGGCCTGTTTGCATGCATTGTGCACAAAGAGTTCTGTTCCAAGCTTTTCAAGGTCTTTCCAAGAGAATCCCAATGTAGTTACTTTCTCATGGCGAATACGCTGCATGACAGTCCGGACAATAAGATCGGAGAGACTTGGGTTCATTTGTCGCAGACAATTCATAAATGCAACATAAGCAGGCAAGGCCATAGTATAGTCTCCATCGGCCAATAAATAGGTGGCCAGCATACTGACATTAGTGGAGAGTTGCTGGCGTTCCTGCTCCTCTGCAAAGACGGGGCGCTCCGATATGTCACGCATTAAGTCACTAATACGTTCACGGAAGAGTTCAATGGTCGTTGTGTAAAACGAGTCCTTACTTCCTTTTTCTGCGGAGTCATGCAGATAAGTCTGCAACTTGTTGAAGTTGTCGTCGATATATTCCTTCTTCAGGTCCAGCCAAAGCGGCGTCTTGTCAGTAGTAGCCATATCTTTTTTGTTTATTTCCAATCTTCAGGAATCCTGCAGATGCAGCAGCTAGAGTGCTCAAGTTCGATGTCGTCGCTGTACATGTCCTGTATGTCATCGAAGTCGTCTTCGTTGTCGTAATCGAAATCGTCTTCATCATATTTCTCGATATATCCATTTTCGATGCCATTGACTAACATTTTGATGAAGACATGAGGATAGATGGTGTCCCACCAAAACTTATCGAAGAGTTTTTTGTCATTATCCTCGAGTATCTGAAGAAGGTCTGTTGGTGGTACATATTCTTCTTCGTCTTCTGGTTCTTCCTCTATGTTGTTCTCTGCAATAAGTTGCTTAATCTTATCAACTTCTTTATCGGACAGTGGTACTTCAACTTCAATGTCCTTGTCCTCGTAAGTTAGTGCGACCATAACCTTGAACTTATACTTTGCATACCATTCTTTGGGGATAGGGCATGAATACTCTTCACCTGTGAGCTCGATGTCGTTAGAGTCCTCCTCATCGTCTTCGCTCTCGGAAAAGTAGTCTTTATACTCTTGAGTATAATATTCATATGCAGCATTTACAAGCTGGTCATTAATTTGCTTATAGAGTTCAGGAAACTCGTCTTGAACAATCCATCGGAGATCTTTACTATCCGACGACTTTATAAGATTCTTAATCCTTTCTAGTTCAGAATCAGAAAGGGAAATGTCAATATCGACGTTATCACTCTTATAAGTACCGACAATCTTACCCTCTATTACATATTGTTTCTTTGATTCGTTTGCCATATTATAATATTTATTCAGTTAATTGGTACTTCGTTTTTATAACGATTATCAAGATAATGACGCTGAGATTCAGAATAGATTCCTTGCCATTGACGGGCAATGCCAAGTTTGTCTAGCAACTTCTGAAGCTTATCGTTGCCTTCTTTGGGAAGTGAGCCTTTCTTTTGAACTTTACCTTTACCATAAGTAGCGGTCAACTCGTTCAATAGTTCTACAAGTTGCATAGCTTTGTCATAAAAATCACGATCGAAACCATCCGGGGCAAAGAATGATACAACTTGGTCTTCTGATGCCGGTACTACGAAACGACGGTGCGGGTCGTATGGACTATGAACATAGATGAACTTACATTCAACACCATATTTTTCCTTGTACTCAAGCAACAGGGCTTTCTTCCGCTCAAGAATCTCCTGTTTCTTGGCTTCTCGTTTCTGCTTACCAACCTTCTCGTAGCGTTCTCTTGCTTTTCTCGCTTTTAGGGCTTTATCCTTTCGCTCTTTGTATAATTTATCTATCTCGTTCCATTTCTCTTCAGCTACTGCTTTTATTTCCATTTCATTGAAGAAAGGACGGATATGCTTGTAATACTCGGTCATTACGCTGATGTAATCGTCACGATATTGAGTGTAATCCTTTGCAAAGTATATTGCAGAACGTATAGACTGGTCCAAATCACTACATTTTACTACCAGTTTTTGTCGTTTCCTTTCCCATACCCAATATGCCTTGTATTTAGCCAACATCCTTTGTGATTCTTCTTCCAACCAGTCGGCAGAACAGAATCTTTCTATTATGAAATCAGCCATGATATTCGCTGGAGTATGGATGAAGTCTATAAAATTACGAGAATTATTGTTTTCATAAAGATAAGAATGTCCAATTTGCGTTGAAGAAATGGTGTATGTAACGCAGTCCAGCTCAATTTGTGCTTTCTCATCATTATCCACAAAGAGTTTCTCTTTGGGGAATCCAGCCTTAAGCAGTGACTCCACAAGATCTTTTGATGTTGTTTGCATTGACTTGTCAATATCTGTCAGCATTTTAAAAAAGTGCCGATTAGCGTTTGCCTTTAGCCGTGCTCGAATATTATCAAGGATTATTACGTCATCGTCCCCCCAGTCAGGGAAACTACGATACCAATCATCTTGGGCTTTTAGTTCCTCGTATGTCATAGAGTATAATCTTAAATATGATTATGTCATCAATAATGAGGCAAAGATAGTAATTTTTGGGGAAAGAATACCTGTCTTATAACATTTATTAATCAGAAATGACCGTTTTAGTGGTAAAATCGGAGTAAACTATGATCTGAACGCCTTTTTCGTTTGGAGAACAGGGGCGGCCAGAAAGATTGTAGCGAGCAACTTCCTCTGCATCGTTATCACTTCCTTTAGCTTCAATTCCCCTTACGGCAGAAGGCGTGTTCTCTCCATAATAGATGCCCTGGAGGGAAGTACAACCGGCAAAGGCATCTTCGCCAATGAAGCTAACAGTCTCAGGGAGGTATATCTCACGGAGATAGGCAGCACCCTCAAAGGCTCCACGGGCTATACGGCGACAGTTCGGGTGAACATTGTAGGTGGTGTTTCTGCTACCGGCAGGATAACGTACCAGGATCCAGTCCTTGGTGCCCTCGTAGCCAACGGCATAGAGCACACCGTCGATGGTTTTGTACTTGTTCGCGTAGGTTCCGTTAATGTAACCTGATGTGAACTTGTCAACTTTCTCAATCTCTTGGGCTTTGATAACTGTGCTCATCATCAGAGCAAGCAGCAGGTATAAAAATTTTCTCATATTATTTTAATGTTTATCGATTTGCATGACTGTTTAACATCCGTCAGCTCTCCGTTTGGCCATTGTATAGCGACCGAAAGAATCTCTCAGATATAGTTCAGGGAACAAATACCCCTCGATTGTTAAGGAGATGTTGCTCCCGCTTCTTGAGAACCGAAGGGTATTACCATAGTAGGCATAGTTGTAGGTCTCTGTGAACCATTCGGTATCACGTTGCTTGGCCATCGTGATATCTGCCTTACCACTAGACATAAACTTAATCTGTTTGAACTCCATACCTCCGATAATCATAGGGTAATAGCATTGCCAGGTACCCAGCAATACATCGGCATGGAAGACATCGCCTGTTGACGATTTGCGATACTGGGCACGATCAAGTTCGTCCTGAAATGGGCATTCACAGGAAACCCATATCAGAGCAAACATCATAACAAATAGTTTCACTAATCTATTCATATTATCTTATTCACACATTAAAACCAATACTCCGACGTTCCTTGCCACTCAGGAGTTCTGCGCGACAGTAGCCTTCTATCTCGTCAAGAGATGCGAATTTGCCAGAGAGGATGTAGTCAACGGTACGCTTGCGGGCGATGTTCTCTATCTGACCACCTGAGAAATCGAAGTGAGAAGCCAACTGGCGGGCATCATCGGCACTGATATCCTTCAGCATGGAGCGCCAAATCTTGGTCTTCACATCTGTATCGGGCTTGTGGAACTCCACTTTGTAGAGGAAGCGGCGCTCGAAGGCACGGTCGAGGTTGCTCGTCAGGTTGGTGGTGGCGATGAGGATGCCATCGAGGTCTTCAATCTCCTGCAGGATGATGTTCTGCATGGCGTTGTCCATCTTATCGACAGAGTGCTCCACATTCTCAGTACGCTTGTTGATGATGGCGTCGGCTTCATTGAAGAACAGAATGGGCATTACCTCGCAGGTCTGACAGAGATTGCGATAACGGGCGAACACTTCCTTGATGTTTTTCTCACTCTCACCAACCCATTTGTCGCGCAGACCGGCAATATCTACCTGCATCAGGTCACGTCCTGTCTTACGGGCTATCTGGAGGACAGTCTCGGTCTTGCCTGTGCCAGGAGCACCATAGAAGAGGCAGGCAAAACCCTTACGCATACCCTGTTCTTCGAGTCGCTCCTGGACAGAGGGCAGGTTCTCGGTACTAAGAAGGCTGGTGAGTCGTTCTATCTGTTCCTGCTCGGAAGTGTTGAAGAATAGTGACTTCTCCTTGATGGAATCATGATTCTTTAGGAAACGGCTGTTGTCCTGTTTCATCCGTCTGCACTTTGAGTGGCTTGGGGTGTAGGCTGATAACAGTTCGGTCTTAGTATTGCGTGTGAGCATATACCGATCTGTGTCAACCTGACCATCGATGCACTTATGCTCAATGTAGCCACACTCGATGAGAGGATGGGTACCGTTTCTCAGTTCATGGCGCAGGCCGTCACACTCATAATCCTCTGGATATAGACTACTGATGGTTTCAAAGGTCAGTCCCTCACCAACAGAACCTTCCCACTGGGCATAATCTACAACTATCAACAACAAGAGCGACTGAACATGAATGTCATCGAACATCAGCAGATCATGGCAGAGGGGTAAGTGGGGATTGGCCTTTATAAGTTGAAGCATCCACTCTTCATCGTCTTTGAAGTCGATACTGCGGTCGTTCATATTCTTCTCTATATGACTTTCTAACTTGTCAACGAACTGTTGTTCGGTGAGTCCGTCGATCTTCTCTGGGACGAAAACCTTATTATGGCGAAGTGCAGTTACAACGCCATATGAAAGGGCAATACCCTCAAAGAAAGCCCCCATCTCACGAGCACCCTTACGAATAGCCCATCGCTTGCTCACGAGTTCTTCTATCTCTTCGGAATATACCATCATTGACAGACGGGAGCAACCGAGGAAATGGCCTAATCGCTTCCAGGTGACAGCTTCACCTGCCTCAATCATTATGGCAAGCACCACAATCTGTATATTGGTGAGCCCCAGTTCTTGTCGGAGGAAGGCTAGAGGATTCTTGACCGACTTCCAGAAGTCATCTGACAATTGGGAGTCTTCTGCCATGTCAAGGACTCTGTCGAGAGCTGTGATGATAGTCCAAGTATCAGGTTCTTTGAACTCATCCATAATTTCACAAGGGAGATCATCTGGTTTCCTGATTCCTAACTTCATTTTTCGCAATGGTTTCTTTTCGATGTTCATACTCTATCAGTTTTAAAAATCTGCCACAAAGGTAGACATAATATCCCAATAAGGCATTTTTAATATACCTATAAGGATTAAAACAATAGCAGGTCGTACAATGTGGGGTTAGAATAGATGGAGTTTGTTTCGCAGGATGTTGATGACTTTGAGGGATAAAGTCATTGGTTTGGGCTTTTCTCTCTTGAAATGCCACTGCGGACAGCATATCCATATATCCAAACCATGTTCTTTTTTGATGCGTTTGATTTGGCGGACGAAATGTCGGCCATGACAGAAGAACCCGTCGAAGAAGACTCCATCGATAGTACGGACGTAATGGTGGATCATCTCATGAACCAGCAGTTCTCTAAGCATTTCCTCATCTAAGTCGATACTCTTTGAAATCCAGATGTGACCAACCTTCTGCCCATTGTTTTTAGTATGGGTGGTGTATCTTCCAAAGGCATCTCTCATATAATTATAGGAGAAAGTACACATCGGCAACTCGTTATTGAAGTACAATTCATTGTACTCCATGAACTTTTGTTTCAGTAAATCTTTTGTTATTTCCATTGCCATATATCACGATTTTTTGATTTACGCCTGCAAAAATAGGCAATCTTTCTCAATATGGCCTTGCTTTTATACGTATGGAAGTTTTATAAGTGAGTTGTATAACATTTCCATTCCAACGGTTGCTGTTTCCTTGATATGAAGGAACCCTTCTGGAATCTCTACCTCTCCTGGATCAATGACAATGTTGTGGCCAGCTCCAGAACATGCTGTAAGTGTGTTGGCAGGTGATACTAAAAGTGATGTGCCGATAACAACAAAGATGTCTGCTTCAAAAGCAGTGTTCATTGCTTTCTTCATGTTTGGAACGGCCTCGCCAAACCAGACAATGTATGGTCGAAGTTGACTACCATCCTTGGCTTGATCACCTATATGGATATCATCGGAAAGAGGACGCACCTCAATACAGTCTGCGTTTTCCTTATCAATGGAAGAACAGACCTTTGCCAGTTCTCCATGAAGATGTATGACATGGGAAGAACCTGCACGTTCATGGAGGTCATCTACATTTTGTGTGATGATGCTTACATCATACCGCTCTTCCAATTGTGCCAGAAATTCATGTGCCTTGTTTGGTTGTACCTCCAGTAACTGGCGACGACGGGCATTATAGAAATCGAGCACAGCCTGTGGATCAGCGTTCCAACCCTCAATGCTGGCAAGCTTCAAAGCGTCATGTTTCTTCCACAAACCGTCTTTATCGCGGAACGTATCAATACCGCTTTCCTTACTTATTCCTGCTCCTGACAGGATGACTAGATGCTTTTTATTCATTTTACTTCTACGATAAACTGAGTTTAACAACACAACCCATGACGGAATAGTAGATGAGAGTGTCCCTTACAGTGACTCCTGAGCTGACGAGCACATCGTGGTAAGCCTTGAGCTGGGGCGCATATTTGCCTGCATAGTGGTCGTTTCTGGGGTCAGCATTGGTAATCGTGGCTTTACTGCCTGGAAAGTTCTTGAAGTCAATCAGCACACACTCATTGGCATTGAGATACCATAAGAGGTCGATCTCGCCATGAACAATCTGTCCAGGAAGGGACTGTGTGAAGGGTGTTTCGTGCTTTATAGAGAAAGCTGGCCCATAGGTTCCCTCCAGAAAATCATAAAGCTGCTCAATGGAAACGATAACCTTCTCTATGTCGGGAATAACCTCGTACATGTTATGACCATCACGGATACGCTCTGCAACGGCTACGTTATCCTCATGTGATATTTTGGGGTCATAGACAGCAAAAATGTTGTGGATGCAGGTTCCTGCAGCTGCTTGGTTGATATCCTTCACATTATAAGGTGCAATCCTGCAGTCAAGGTCTTCCAGTATCTCAATATTCTCTGAGGCAAAGTCTTCCAACATTGGTAGCTTACTGGGCAAAAGAAATTTGGGTTCTTCACTCTGTAGAGTTTTGTCGGGATACTTATAATAGCTGTATTCTGTCGCTTCTGATGTGATAGCCTCCGGACAGTCTGTGATTTCCTCATAGACTGGCTTTAATGGATTGTAATTCCACAGGTTGACTGCACCGCCGTTCAAATTGCCGTCAGAGATGCCTGTATTCTTTATCCAAGACAGATTGGGAAGGCTTGATGCTGAGGACTGATGACTGAGTGTTGTCAGATAATCCCGTGCTCTGGTCATACCCACATAGAGAAGATGCCGCAACTCGTTACGTTCCTTATTAACTAAAATGTTATATGTAGTCAGTTCCTTGCATTTGCTGATGATGGGCTGTGGCATGTTGGTGCTGCTCGTGCTGACAATCCTGGGCAAGAACTGAACGATATAGGAGTATTGCTCAGTGGGTTCTGGATGCCGCATTTCGCGGACGCCCCAGAAGCATCTTTTAATGAACTTGTTTTCATCAAGACTGTCATCTTCCAGTGAAGATAGAATGACGTAATGCCATTCAAGTCCTTTTGATCCGTGATAGGTAAGGACCTTTACTGCATCTGCGGCATTGTCAATCTTACTGTCAATCTCAGCGTATGACAGATAGGTGAGTAATCCACCTACAGAGGCTCCTATACCCATCTGCAAACAATGCTCATCATATTTCTTAGCAAGTGTGCAGAGTGTCTGGAGATTCTGCCGACGGTTATTTTCGTCACCCCATTTCGCCACCACTTCAGGAAGGGCAAGGCCATAAATGATACTCTCAAGGAGGTCGCTGACAGACAAGTTCCTGACAGTCTGCTTGAAGGTTTTGAGTTTTTGTATCATTGGGTTGTCCTCATCGAGCCAAAGGTCAGGGGATATCTCGCCTTCTTCTTTATCCTCTTTACGATTCTGTTCTGCCAGATAGTCTAAGCGCTGCTGAAGTATTTCCTGACTCGGGATGTCTTCCAGCAATCGCAAGAGGTCTGCTCTGACATGCTTATTGGATGCATCCACCATAAATTTCAATAGTGTGAAAACCAGTTGTACCTCTGTCTGCTGAAGGATTTCATTATTGACAAACGAGACAGGCATCCCTTTCCCGATAAGTGCATTTGCAAAACTCTTACATTCATCGTTTGTGCGGCATAGAATGGCAATGTTGCCATACTGTATAGGACGGTATTCGTCTTTACCTTTTACTTGAACCATCATGCCGCTATCCTTTAGAATCTTGATGCGGTCAGCTACTTTGTCAACAAACTGTTCTGCATTGGACGCTAAGCAGTTCCAATGAGACAGGGGACTGGAGAACTGTGCGGACTCATGTCGTGCGGCATCGAGTACTACATTCTTTTCGCTGATAATACCCTCAAAAGCCCTTGTGAAACAGTCATTTGTCAGTTTTACCAATGGCTCTCTTGTGCGCCATGATTTCGGTAGGTTGCTATGGGTGAGATGGAGTTCCGGGTCTCTGTTGTCATCAAGGAACTGGCTGGTGATATCACTAATCAACTCTACGTCAGCTCCACGGAACCCATAGATGCTCTGCTTGGGATCACCAACCCAGTAACTCTGCTCCATCATATCGGAGAGAAGCTTGAATATCTCCAACTGTATGGGGCTTGAATCCTGGAACTCGTCAACCATCATCAGCTTATAGGTTCCCCGAACCTCCTTTGTGACTTCGGGCATACCCAATAATTCAAGGAACAGTCGTTCCATGTCATTATAGTCTATGATATGGCGACGCGTCTTGAACTCGTTGAAGTCGTCTTTCCATTCCTTGGCGATGTCGAACAGTATGGTTATCATCTTCTTCATCATACCGCCAGGACTGTCATCTCCTGCAGATGATGTCTGGAACTCCTTAAGATTTGCAACAAGAGCATCATATCTGGCCTGACCGAAGAGAGTTGTCAGTTTTGTCCTGTTTTTCTTACCCATCTCAGGAGCTTCGCTTGTCAGGGTCTTATAGACTTTGGCAATGATAGCATAGGATATCCGACTCTTTAGGCTGTCAAGTATAGGCTGTACCTTTTTTCTCTGGGGCTCAGAATAGTCGTTGATTTCAGAAGCCAATATGCGAATGAAATCATCCAACAAGGAACGGTCAAGGGTCGTGCGACTGCAGAAGATCTGTTCGACAATGGCGCAGCTGTCCGTTTTACTACGTTCAATATCAACGGAATAATTGTTGGCTTTGTCGATGATAGTGAGCAGGTTCTCCTTCCAGAAATCATAATCGGCTTTTGCTTGCGTGTCTTTAATATCGAAATAGGCGCGGTAGTCATTAAAGAACTGTAGATGGCTGTCAGACACATAATCGCCTAACGACTCACTGATATAGACCTGCAGGTCATCCTCAGACATGACCTTCATGTCAGGTGATACACCGATGAGATACCAATATCTTTGGATAAAGCTAAGTGCTACGGAATGGACTGTGCCAATAGTCGCAGAATCAAGTTCTGCGGCAATGTCTGGATGTCCGTCTTTAAAGAGCTGTTGACGTGACTTCTCCCTGAACTCAGAGGCTGCTAGCTCTGTGAATGTGGTGAGGATAACTTCAGATGGCCTGATAGTCCTATTTTCCTTGCCCAGTTCCTCTGACAGGATCTGGGTCAGTTTCGTGGTTTTGCCAGAACCTGCTCCTGCATTGATATATTGGATATTCTTCATACGAGTCTGCCTTTTAAAATAGGATGAGTAGTTTTGATTTCTTTGGGATCGCCTTTGGACGTATTCCACTTTGCCTTCTTTTTGGCAAAAGGTGGTTTGTCAACTTTCACGTAAGGACAACTTTTGAGTCCTTTGGTGCTATAGGCCACATCCAGCGGATAGAGCGGAGTGGTAATGCCGGCTTTCGCATATTCCAAATCTGCTATTTCTTCCATCTCGCCATCCTCAATAAAACCGTGATCCAATTCTTCACGGCGATATTTGTAGGAGTTCTGTACTTCTTCATAGAGATTTCTTGAAGCATCCTCTGTCTTTACCTTGATCCGACGGATGTGACTGGACTCTGGGAAGTCAGAGGTGAACATGGTCATCAGCGGGAAGAGATAGTAGGCCACACCTGCAATCGTGGAGCTGTAGTGCTTTTGTGCAGCCTTCCGATATAGCTCCAGCTGCATGGCCTTGTTTTCTTCCAGATCTTTACTGAAGTGTTTGGACTCAGACCATTTGAAGTCAAAGATGACATACTCACCGCTGGTATTCTTCAGAACCATATCAATGCTGCCATAGAATGCTCCGATAGTATCAAGATCAACATTTACCTCAACTTCACTTCCCACAGGTTTCAGGTGAAGATCCTGAATGATGGATGCCAGCACAGTGACGCTCTCCTTTAGTATAGCTTTGAACTGCTGGCGTTCCAACTTGTATTCGGGCAGTAACAGAACGGCGCCTTTCTGTTGAATGGCTTCATCTATTAACTGATAGATTCTGCTCTGATCCATCTTACGATATTCGTCAGCCATCTGTTCACCATAGGTCTCAAATAGCTTCTGAACAAAGAGATGGGCTACCAAGCCCTTCGTGGTGTCAAGGTCAGGCAACTGGCCTATCTGAGGCTCCCTAAGTTTGAGCAGATGGGTCATTGTATAGTCAAATGGATGCTGGATGAGGGTGCCTAAGCTGGAATAGCTCTCTTTCTCACGCTTAATATCTTTCAGCTTATCAGAAAGTTCATAACTGGCTTGTGGCTCCAACCTCGTAATCTTGCCTTTCTCTTCCTTTAAGTTGGGAAGTGCATCAATAGTGATATGGCTATCCCAGCTGTCTTTATACTTGTGCTTTAACTCAGTGACTAATGGATGTTCCTCCTGTCGGGCATTGCCATCAAACTCCCAAGTTACAAGGAGGAGTTGCTTAACATGTTTCAAGGCATCCATCTCCTGATTATGCTGTTGTGTGTAGAAAGAAGCTCTGTTGGGGATAGATACACCATTCTGTTGTAACATACTCAATTCTGAAGTATTGAGGAAGTCAAAAGGATAGGAGGAAAGCGCTCCACCTACACATCCCAACCAACATACTTTATTGGCATCGTCTGCCAGCTGGTTGACAGAAGCGATTGTGTCTGGCGCATTCTTCCGTGCCTTCATGTGAGTGAAGGATTGAGGACGATAGATGCCGTCGACATGAGACTTCAAGGCCTCAGAGGAGATATAGCCCTCGGCAGGGAGTATCTGATGAAGTGACCTGCAGAAAGAGGCCAGGACTACTAGTTGCTCCTTACGCTCATCGTCCATGCTGTCACCTCGTAATGACTGGTCACACCAGTGCCCCAGTCTGTTAGCATATAACTTGATGTCATCTACCAGGATCTTGTCTGATTCGTAGTCTTTGTTAAGCATCTCGATAAATGCAAGTTTCTCGGCACGCCTGTCTTTACCTTCATCATCAGTAAAGTCGTACTCTTTGATAACCTCTTTCCATGTCTCGTTAATGCCGCCTTCATCTGAAAGGACTCGGGCAAGTTTGTATGAAACACCACCAAGCGGATTGCCTGGCACCTGAAGATATGACAGGAGGTTATAAACATTGAGAGGACGGGCAAAAAGAGAGAAGCCCAGTTTGAATAACTGAAGGAGCTGAGGATTACTGTTCGTCGCTGTAGAATTGACTACTGGCTGTCCCATGGCTATTGCCATGTTATTCAGTATGCGGTTATCACTGCTGATAGTGACATCGATATTCTTCAAAGCTTCGGGCTTGGAAAGATACCATTGGTATGCATGGGATCGTGTCTTGAACTGGTATAGTTCAAATGACTCCGGGATATTCCCCTCGTTGGTGATATATTTGACTGTGGCCTGTTTCGCCAGCTCATCAAGGGCTGTCTTGATTACAGCTGGAATCTGGTCCTTGTCGTGGACTTCAAGACAGTCATCCTCTAGTAGAACACGATGACTCTTAAGGTGTCTGGCTAACTCAAGCCAGCGTGTTGAAATATGCTTGCTCTTAACTCCCTTAACTATCTTAGCTAGGTTTCTCAGCTTGTCTGTGTTGATGTCCATGTCAGGTGTCCATCCTTCCATCAATAGGCTATCGCACCATGCCATCAACTGTCTTGATACACCAACTTCATCCCTTCTGAAAGATTTCTCGAAGATGGTGTTAGAGATGTTCTCACTCAGTGCTTCGTGGAAAGCAATCAACTGTTCAGATTCTGAAAGTTCCTGAGAGACGATCCCTGTCCTCAGCTCTATTTCTGAAAGTAGTTCCCTAGAACCACATACCTTAAGACCAAGCAGACTATCCTGGCGCTTCTTCAAGTCAACATAGTAACTGCCACTATAATATGGACTATACACGATTCTCATCTTCTCACTTCAAATTTTTAGTTATCTTGTGCAAAAATACAAACTTTTATTCAAACTACATCACGAAAATGGAAAATATTGCATTTAATAAGATTTGGTAAAGGGACTAATGATGAATCAGTCCCTTTGCACCAATATATGAAACACTCTTTGAAGCTACCCGTTGCGCCTCTTCCAGACAGTGGGTGACGTTTGGCAGATGAATTCTGTCAAAGGTCAGCATGTGGTGATGCCCCATCTCATTGATGAAAGCCGAGGTTGTCCAGTCACCGGCACCTTCACCGTCCACAGCATGTGGGTTGTATTCAGGAGGAATTGTAATCCAACCCTCTGAACGAAGCTTGAAACGAAGGCCCTTCTCGTTCAGCGTCAGAATGAAGAGCTTGTCAGTAAAACCTTCAGTGAACGAGACATCAGGATGCTTCTCGTTAGAGAATTTCACGATGTCACTGGCAGCCACAGCACGGAGGAAGTTGCGATCTACAGGCTCATTTGGTTCGTAATATACAAGCACACCATGCTCATGGAACAGCTGAGCAAGCAAGATGTTGCCCGGAGCACAGCGATCGAAGAAGAACACATCGGGCATCTCCTCCAGCGAATCAAAGAGTTCCTGTGCCTGTTTTAATGTCCAAAAACGGTGGTTCACAAAGCGACCGCCACGTGGGGAGTGAGCCATATAAGCGGTCTTGGGCTTACCATCACGCCCAGTTTTGTGGATGATGTCGAGGATTGTGGTTCCACCATCAGGTGTATTGCTGACGAGGCGTATGTCACAACCATAAGCCTCCATATCGGCCTTCAGCTGAAAACCCACCTCAGAGTCATCAAGACGAGCGGCAGGCAGTGTGTGCCATCCCATCCAGGCGAGGATGGTCATGACATTGCCAGCCGTACCACCCACGTGCTGGTAGATGATATTCACATCCTTTCCGTTCTTCTCCTGAAGATTGTCAAGCGGGAAAGTACCCGCACCGAGGCATGTCAGCCCGTTTTTCTCTTTCATCTTATTCATTTTTACCATTAAATTAAAAATCTGGGGCTAAGGTACTAAAAATGGGGCAAACAGTCGCTTTAGCTATACCTATAACTGCAAATTACCGACTTCTCTCATAGACAAAGCCGGTCTGTATAAGGAATATCAGGAGCCGACAGCGACAAACAGCCGTGTAGCCTAAAGTCCTGGCTGAAGCGGACGTTGTTACGGAATACCCGTTTATCGAAGTCGCCAAGGTTGGTAGGGTCGTTGGGGTTGGAGTGACGAAAATGCTCACCAAAGGTACTGGTGAACATGCTCATCTTGTAGAGCAGATCGATGGAGCCAAGTGGTGAGGCGATGTCTGTACGGATAAGGACAATGGGCAGATGTCCAGGCAGGTTGGCGAGGAAGTTGCGACACAGGGCTTCTTCGTGTGGTGTGACAAGCAGAACGAGGACGCAGTCGGTCTGTGGGCGATGCTTGCTCTGGATGAAGTTTGAAAGTGCTAAGAAACGTCCGTGGCATTCATCGCGGTAATCTGAGATGACGCATGAGGCCAGTCCTGTTTCGGTCATGTTACTTTCCATCTTGTGGGCTACAGGTTCTCCATAAGATCCGTACAAAACGGTAAACTGCGTGATAGTGCTGAGGTCTGGTGGTGTGGTGACTCCATCGACGCAACGATAGGTGTAGTTGTCGGCAGGCTCAGACGAAAGGGTGAGCTTGCGAGAGAAGTCTGCATCGCCCGTGAAGGCTTTATATAATAAGGAAAAGTACGCGAAGGTACCACCAATACTGATGAAACCATCGGGAACATCGAAGGGGAGCTTGAATATATAACTGTGGTCGGGGTTGACATGATTCATACGCTTAGCGATGTAAACGGCATCCTGATTCTTGACCGACTTGCTGACGAGCAGTTGCTTGGCATTCTTCAGTGTTGCATCAGAGAGGGAGTTAGCCTGATATGGAGTCATGGCACGTCCCAGTCCGCAGTTGGTTCCGTAAAGGAGTGCTGCATAGGCTGCAGATGAGTGGGAACCGCCATGCCCCATGGCAATGAGCGGGCGCTCGGGATCATCGAAGAAAAACTGGCGCAGGGACTCTACGTCAGCATGCTCCGCCTGTTCGATGTACTTGCGGGTTTCGGTGAGTAACTCGCTCATAAGCGGCTTCCCGTTACGAGCTTTGGGCTTCTGTTGGTTTGCTTGTTTTGATGTCATGCTACTATGAAGATTATGTTTTGCGAGGGCAAATTTCGGTATTTTAATCCAAAGAAGTCCTCCAATTATACCTATAATAAAAAGTATAGATATTCGGAAAATCACTAATTTTGCCAACGAAAACGAATAATTTTAATATGAATAAAAAGAAAGTAATCGTCTATCTACATGGCTTTGGATCAAGTGGGCAGAGTGGGACAGTGAAACATCTTAGGAAGATATTTCCAATGTATGGTGTTTTTGCTCCAGATATCCCTGTGAATCCTGCAGAGGCTCTTCCGTTCTTAAAGGACTACTGTGAAGAATGTAAACCTGACGTTATTATTGGTACAAGCATGGGGGCGATGTACGCTATGCAGATGTACCAATACAATCGTATCTGTGTAAATCCGGCATTGAGAATGTCGGAACTAACGGATATCCTTAAACCTGGAATATTTAAGTATTTCCAGCCAACACAATCAGGTGAAACTCACTTTACTGTAACGGAAGATACCATACAGCAATTTCGGGACATGGAAGCGCATATGTTTGATGGAGTAAATAGTTCCAACCGACTGTTTTGTTGGGGATTCTTTGGGGACGAGGATACGACCGTGAATTATCGTGAAGAGTTTGAGAAGTATTTTGCCCCAAACATAAAGACTTTTCATGGTGGACATCGTATGAGCAACAAGATCCTTGATGAAGAAATACAGCCATTTGTGGAGGATCTTTTGGAATGTCAGATGAGTAAATATAAAAAGGGTGACTGGGTGAGATTCAAATCCAAAGAGCCCGATATTATTCTTAGTAGATATTCGGATGGCATAATTGATATAAAAAAGGATAAGTACTTTGGTATTATAAAAGATGTTCATACTGTCTTTAAAGGGGTATATAATTACACGATAATTACCATTCCTTTACAATTCATATGTTCCTTAACTTTTGAAGATGATATTATAGAGAAACTGACAAATGAACAATTAAGAAATGAGAATTTCGAATCGCCCGAAACTGATGAACTAATTATGATTTGAAATGAAAACGTTTGAAGAATATGTAAAACAAGGGGAGTCGCACGATGTTATGGATGCCCTTATATTGCTTACACAAGCTTACATAAGTCAGTGTGGTATTAGTTTGGGGAACAGAACAATTGTTTATTGTGCGGGTGAAGCATGGCTGGAGAGGTTGGCTTGGTTGGATCTTCCTTTATCTGAAATGGCAAGGGAAGGCTTGTTGGTGGAAGTTATGCCACAAATAACAAGTGTATACGATTCCGAAATATATGATGAATATGATATTTCCAGTATGAGCAAAACAGAACTTATGGAAGGTTGTAAGCAAATCATGAAAGATAACATTTTTGACGAAGTGACAATGGAAGTTCTTTGCTGGGGTATTAAAAAGGTAACCGAAGAAAAGGAGAATCTTTCACTAGAAATCGAGGCTGTCGCACCAGATGGCACCTGTCTTAAAGGTGTTCTGACAGAACAACGTTGTATAGGAACTTCTTTGACTATGACTTTCCCATTTAAAGATGTTGATATTATGGAATTACGATTAGTGCGTGACGCAAGAAAGCTCCTTATTGAAGGATATCATGAATGTCAACAATTGCTAAGTCAGGAACAGAATATTCGTGCTTTATACCCCAAATACCAAGAGGAGTTGAGAAAACGAGAGCATGAGTCTAAATTCAGAAAATCATGCGCCTTTGAAGATATTTATGGTCCTCTTATCGGTTATTCATATGATACTGTTCTCATTTTTTCTAGAGAGAAACTTATTCAGGATTGGTTTGGACTCGAAATCTATGATATGTTTGCCAAATAGTAATAATACCACCCAGTTACAATGGAAAAAGAAATTGAGAGTATCTTCAAAGTGATACGTTACGAACCGACTTTTCGGAACAAACAGAGGTTGCGGTATCCAACATTTCGAGTTTCAGGAAATAATGTAATATATTTCAGAACTTTAGAAGATGTGGAAAACTATATGCAGGAACGAGGTGGATTTTATAATAGCGTCCTCAAAATGCATCCTATTGATGGTAATTACATTGATTTGTATGCTTATGTGGTCATAGAGATCCCTTTAAGGGAAGAGATAAATGTGGATGTTTTAGACCAGAATCTTTCTCTTAGAATTTATTTACCAGATGGCACTCTTTGGGGTAAAAATGATTATGGATCCTTCATGTCAAAGGATGCGATTGGGGATGAATACAATTATTGGGGCCGCAGGAATCAGTTTTGGGGGCGCAGGCCTGAAGAAATTAGGTTTAAGCCAGGCGACATAGTGGAAATCCTAGGTTGTCCAGGCAACTTTTATTGGGGTAATGAAACTGTCGATCTGGCCGTTGTCGTGAAGACGCCGCCAACAATTACAGAAGTTGAGGAGATGCGGAAGCAGTATTTTGAAACTCATAGTGGGGTTGATCTCTCTGACCATTCATTAAGTGTTGAGTTTGATTTTAGTCTTGACACATATGAGGTTATTCCTTATGCCTTAGGTGGTATAGACCATGCTCCAACAATCTGTGTTTTCAATCCGACGAAACAAGTGTCTTCTAGAAGGAGAAATACTTTAATGGAAATGTATAAGAAATATATGAATGAAAGTAAAAACAAATGAAAATTGATTTGGGATATGGCATCTATTTTGAAGATGGAGAGATTATTAGTACACTGTCCCAAGAACAAGAAACTGAAATATGGATGTCTTGGGATGAAGGATGGAAATGGGTAATTAGTGCTCTTGAAATAATAGAAAAGGAATATGAAAAGAACAAAAAAACAGCAGCATTGTAACTTTTACAAACAACCTGTTGGTTGTAAATGAATATGTATTCGAATATGCTGAGATGGAAGGACTCGCAAAGTGATCCTGTCTATTTTAGGTATTCAATGAACTTCATGGAATCGGCTGGGAGGGTATAGTCCAACTTGCCGTTGTCGCGGAGTTCCATGAGGAGGCGACCTAAGAGATTGGGACCAACAAAGTTGTCATCCTGCAACTTCACACCCCATGCATCAGGATTCTTTTTCGTAAAGCCGGATTGATCCTCAACGATGATTTTGCCCTTCGAGCGTTCCAATTCCTGACGAAAGGCCTCGCTCTGTTCGTACTTTTGGGTCAGACAGAACCTCATCGCATCAATGATCATCTTGCCCCAGTCTTCACGACGATGCGTCTTCTCCCAATGCTTGGTGGTCATCTTGGGATTACCTTTCTTATAATATATAGCCTTGACGGGTTCCTCATCCTTGAATTTCATCAACTGGAAGAGACGTTCGCTGGTGTCGAAGGTGACACCTTCAACGACGATGGGGGTATGTCCAAAATTGCTGAAGATTCCCCATTCCTCATCAATCTTATGAATTCTGACACATTGATTAGCAGGATAAGATTGCAGACCCCAATATTCAGGGTAGTTCTCGCGAATAAAATCTGATATGCTATAGAAACTCATAACTGATGAAGGTTAAAAACTATCTAAGGGGATTTCTTTCTCTGAGCCTTCGATAAGCTGGAACTTCTTCGGGTCAAGTTCAACTTTGTCGATGCGGACAATGCGAATTTTGTCGATGTTGAGTACAACGCGGTTAGTGAGTCCATCGGGTTTGGTCTGAGCTTGTGGCCATGCGAAATACTCCAAGCCAATCTCGCTAAAGAATTTGGCTGCGGCTTTCTCGGCATCAAGATCTGCCTTGTCGATGAGTTGCTTTGTTGTGCCAGTCTTACCCATAAGGCGATTGCCTACATATTTGCGGAAGAACTTGCCAACAGCTCTAGCTTCGTCAGGAATCTGCTCGCCAAGCGCCTTCTCTGTTCGTTCGATGATTGACGAATGAACAGGTCGGACCGAGAAGAGGTGATTGTCTTCAGTCATGTCGGGAATCTCCACCGTATAGACATAGTAGTCCTTGTTCTCAGGACGCTTCTTGTTGTAGGCATAATGGGCTGCTGATGTATATGACTCTGTGACATAAGTGCCGAAACCAAATTTCGCCTTACCATCGCCCTCCAAAGCATGGGCAATGTCGAACTTTTTAAATTGCACGGAAGTGCCGTGATAGAAAAATTCCATATAACAACCATTAAAATTAATGCAAATATACGAAAAAAATCGATTATAAGTATAATTAAAGAACAACTTTTGATTATTTTTCGTATTTTTGCGTCATCAAACTATTTTTTATTTCATGATTGAAGTTATTAAATCTCCAACGCCAGTGACTGAGAAAACTCAGTGGACTGTATTTCTGGCAGGCCCGATGAATGGCGCACCATCTTGGCAGGCTCAAGCCCCCAAGGTGGCTGCTCAGGTGGGAATTGAGAACTTAACGCTCCTTAATCCCCGTAAGACTGACCGTTTCGTAACGGGAACCTACCAGGTAAACTGGGAAACCTTCGGACTCCGTATGTGCGACGTGATTCTGTTCTGGATCCCGCCTCAGGCCCGTCCTATGAAGCCTTGGCGTTTCTATGCTATCACCACAAGACTGGAAATGGCAGAGAACCTGGCACGTGGCCATAAGGTAATCATCGGTATTGATCCCGAGTTCAAGAATGAAAAGGGAGAAGATATGGCTGGTATTCACCATCTGAGGCGCATGGCGAAGTATTATGGCGTGAAGGAGATCCATACTTCACTCGAAGGATGCATGACGGAACTGAAGGCGTGGATGGAACGCCCACGAAAGGAGGAAGAGAAAGTTCACCACATGCCAGGTCCGGCATTTGAGCCGATGGACAAACTGAGTAGGATGATTAAGCCGAGTACGAGTCGCAACGAGACACTGATGGAGCGCTGGAACCAAACCGTTGCTCCTGAAGATACTGTTTATGTAGAGGGGGATTTCGGAGCCGAAGTGTGGAAACCATTCCTCAACGGAAAAATTGAACTGATAACAAAATAGATATTCAGCGGAATATCATACTATCATTATTATGGGAGCGTCGCACTATTCCAATCATCTGTGAGAAGTCCAGACTCGGTACAGTGGAAGTGCTAAACGACCTTCTTATGTCTGCGGACGGTGCAGTCGTTGAGACTCCACCGCCCTTTTGGTTTGGGCACTATATGCCTGTTGACTCCAAACAGTTCCTATGTTTTTTAAAGAGACAGTAAATACTCTTCATAACCGAGTATTTCTGTTACAGGTTTTATCAATCCTTTCCTGTCAATTGAAAAGGCGGCCCGACAATCTAGACAGGCAAAGTGCTCTGCAATGACAGGACCGTCGAATTGCATGGAATGACCGACAACTTGATAGGTGCCTGATATAGGATTGCTTTTTGCTAATTCTTCCCAGTCTGCCCATACAATACTTCCACTAATATAGTCGCCACCCCTCACTTGACCGACTTGAGCAAGCGTATTAATACCTACATTATTATCCAGCAGTAGGTTCAGATGTTCAGCATCAGGCTTACCAATGATCTTACTATTCCGCTTAAGCCATGGCATGGTTACTCCTGCATGAGAAAAGAGGTATCTTGTACCACATATCTTTTCTTCATGGGCAAGCTTGAAAGATCCACTCCATCCACGGAAGAGTTGCTGAATCTCCTCTTCATGTTCATAATCATATCGGTCATTTTCTGCTATGTTACGATAACGATCTGACAAATAGCACAGGTCATGATTTCCTAACAAAAGAATGACTTTGTCTGGGTTAAACATCTTCAAGGAAAGAATGTCCTTGAAGTTCGAAATAGCCTTCTGGTTATCAATCCCCTCATAGGCATAAGGATCAATGTAGTCGCCGAGAAAGATAATCTTCTCATAGTTACCGGTTTTAATGGCTTTTTTCCAAAAAGGTCGGCCATGTACGTCTGGAATAACTAGTAATTTCTTACCCATATTAGAAATCTGTTTATCTTAAGTGCATTTTCAGTTGAAAATCTTGAAAAAGAATTTTGATATCTTATTGGCATTCTCAGAAGACTTCATCCGAGAAATGTCTATTGTCGGTGTAATATTCATCCCGTACCTTGTGTTAAATTGATTGGCCATTCTCTTAAAAGCCTTACCATGACGACAATTGGGATCCTCACCGGTATAGTACAAATAATAGTGAATCATTTCGTGAATGATGATGTCTCGTAACTGCTCATTAGTATAATCATAGAAATCACTGATTTCAATGGTCTCAGTTGTCCCCAGAGGCGCATCTGGATAGCAGTGGAAATAACCCAAAGTATACCAGCCGTGGCGAATCTTAAACCTTGGCATGGGAAGGATGCCGCCAAAATAATCCTCATTATATGTATGAAAGGATAATATAACATGACATAAGAACATCGTCATAGAAGTGCAATATAAGATGTTAATAATTTCCAGATGGGTGCCAGACCTATCCACTCCCCATCTTCCAAGTAACTGATATAACTAAACAGAAGGAAGACAATAATGATGCCTAGAATAACACCAATAAACCTGCCCAACAGAGCAAGGAGATATTCTCCAAAAGAGTTGTACTCCCAAATAAAACCGTTCCAATACTCGTAAAACCTCATATTTCAATAGAATTTTAATTTCGAGTGCAAAGGTCGGAAAAAATAGTGATAGTGCCTTTCCATATATACCTATAACTAATCCTGCATAAGTTATGTTTAGCGCAGATGTTAAATCAATGTAATAAGTGATACGAAGTTTGGCTGAATTGGTTATTTTTCGTATCTTTGCAAGCATAATTCATATTGGTTGGCTTATGACAGTTATAGAATGCACAGAAGAGAGATATGCTTTGAATCTGAATCCTTATCAGATTTTTGTTTTTATCAATGAAAAGACAAAGCCTTATTTGGATTTGTTCAAGGAACTCCAGGAAAAAAGCAAACCATACGATATTGTCCTGCTTCCTTTTGATTCTTCTGAAGCACAAGAATATGTGGATGATTCAATAGACCCTCAACTATATAATGTCATTTCACATTCTGACATTGTTGCCCGGGTAATGCCAAAGAAGTTTGGTGATTACCGTTATATGACAGAGACGCTTTTAAAGCGCAAGAACCCTGATTTTGACTACATGCATAGCAAATGGGATCAGTTCATGGCCAGTCTTAAGTCAAAGAGAAGCCAGAGTTATGTCAATACAATCAGAAGATTCTTCCAATATGGCAATCAGGAATTCAGTGACTTTATCATGGATGTATTCAATGGCAATCTGAAGGAGCTGATGGATATGTCAAGCCACTATACTCATATGGTCTGTACAAATGATCTCTCTGTGGCCCAGAATTTCACAAAGGAATTCTTGCTAAAACTTACTGATTCCCAAAAAGAACAACTTGACACTATCATAAAGGATGCCCTAGACTACAATAGTCTAAAAGAGTCTAAGGCGGTGTTTAGTGATTATATCTATTCTGTATTTGAATCAGATAACGATATGCCTAAAGCTTCTTTCGCGAAGAGAGAGAAAACGATTAAGGAACCAGATTTCAATATCGTTATTACACCATCGAAGAAGAAAAAGCTGGCGGATGCAGAGGGGGATTACGAGATACAGATAGTCAAAGACAATGGCGTGTCAATGCCCTTGGATTTTGGGTACAGAGGAGATAAAATGTTCTACTTGTTAACACTCATCTGCCAAAAGACTGTTGGCGGCCTCCCAACAAAGTTCTTCACCTTTGACTCATCAAAGCTGGCAATCAAGCAGGCCTATGATGAGGTTTTTAGAACTGGTGGCGATGTGTGGGTAGATACGATGGCAAAGGATTCACACAAGATATCCATGTGTAGGTCTCATGCAAAAGAAGCCATTGATAACAACACTTTACTGGATATCAATACTGCCTATTGGTGTAATTTGGATACAACGGCATTATATATTGGCCCCAAAAAGAAAAAACTCCAGGTTCGTCGTGTGAGACTTCCTGAAGAGAGAATCATCATCAATGACAACAACTTGTTAACACGATGTCTTGAAGGATTGCCTTCATTTGAGCAAGTTGTTGGCTATATTACTCCTAATTCTGCTAAAGTCATGGAAGTGAATCTTAAGATTCCCAGTGGCAGATTCAGTCATGATAGAGATAAAGATTTAGAAGAGTAGTCAGTTATACCTATACTTGGGAGGATAATGTAAGAACATAATCGTATCTTTGCCCCCAGAAATCCGAGGATTCGCCGAGGATAATAACTTTTAAATTGGTTATCATGGGAGTAAAGACTATACGACTGGCTTAGAGGCTCTTGACAACAAGGGCTATTTGGCTGGTGTGTATAATTCTGACTTCCTAATAAAAGAATCTATCATGACTATAGGGAAGAAAATGAGAAAACCGCTTCGCAGGCTGAAGATACAGGAAAAGACCGAGATGGAAATGCGGCCAGATTTCATAGATGACGGCCAAGAACTGACTATGTTGACTGCAATAAATAGCATAGTGACATTGGCTGAGGATTCTGAACTAAGCACGATGTTCTTTGAACAGGCAGACAGATTCATGGCTTACCTCTCTGAGCGACAAGGCATCACTAAGATGCAGGCTGTGCTGTTATCATTGTTCATAGAATCAAGTGCTTCTGGCTACAAGGCAGATTTCTCCGACATCGCACGTTACTTGGACTGCAACAATGTACAAGTGTTGCAATATAAGGGCGAGGTGGACGGTTTGGTAAAGATGGGAATCCTCCGTATGATTAAGAATAATATGAATGGTGACTATGACTATGCTGTGGCTCCAACACTGCTTGACTCACTATCTAAGAACGAACCGTTCCAACGCAGGTCATACAAGGATGCTTCTGGAATTCAGTTCTTCCAGTATTTCTACGACATTACTCACCTTCGTTATGAGGATGAGCTGTCGTCAGAATTGATGTTAGAGGAGATAGAACGCCTAATGGATGAAAATCCCGAATTGCCATATGTAAAGTCTCTACGCAGTATAGAAATGTCTGAGATTAGCCGTACTGTCATTACTCATATGTGCCGACATCTAGTGTTGTCAGGTACAACAAACATCCCCATGAATCATTTGGTATTTCTCTTCGATACTCAACATCAGAAATATGATTTTGATCGTATGATGTCTGAGGGGAGTCATTTCTTGGTTCGTGAGGGATGGGTAGAGAATGCTTTCTCTGAAGGATTCAAAGATAAAGAGGAATACCAGCTGACTGCAAAGGCACGTGAGTTCCTGCTGAAGGACTATAATATCAAAATCTGTGAAAACAAAGGATGCGATGTGATGCAGAGTGAAAAGATTACCATGAAACAGCTTTTCTTTGCCAATGATGTACAGCGACAACTCGAGAGCCTTTCAGAACTACTCAGCGAAGAAAACTATCTCGGCATCTGCAACCGACTGAAGGAACGCGGTCTGCGACAAGGCTTCGCGTGTCTGTTCTACGGTGAGCCTGGTACAGGAAAGACTGAAAGTGTTTTGCAGATTGCAAAGAAAACTGGACGTGACATCATGCAGGTGAATATCTTTGAGGTGAAAAGTATGTGGGTTGGTGAGAGTGAGAAGAATATCAAGGCCATCTTTGATCGCTATCGTGTGGTGGCCAAGAACTCAAAGAAAGTTCCCATCCTACTCTTCAATGAGGCTGATGCTGTCATCGGCAAACGAAAGGAAGGTGCTGAGCGTTCGGTTGATAAGATGGAGAACTCTATCCAAAACATCATCCTACAGGAGATGGAATCATTGGAGGGTATAATGATTGCTACAACTAATTTAGTACAGAATATGGATGCTGCTTTTGAGCGTCGTTTCCTCTATAAAGTGAAGTTTGAAAAGCCAGAATTGGCTCAACGCACAAAAATCTGGCAGTCTATGATGCCTCGGCTCTCAGCCGACACGGCAGGAAAACTGGCTTCATCTTTTGATTTCAGTGGTGGTCAGATAGAGAATATCACTCGTAAGTGTGATATCGAGAGCATCCTCTATGGTGATGATTACGTGACCGATGAGAAGATAGAACAGTACTGTCGTGAGGAGAAAATCGTAAAGAAAGGCAGTGCCCGTATTGGTTTTGTCTAAAAGAACGTGAGATATGATTACATTTAAAAAAGTCACGGAAGCGAATGAACAGCTAAACTCTCAAATTGAGGAGTTGAACAGAAAGGTGTTCCCATCGGCAGAAACAACTGCGAATCTTCACTTCCTTGCAGGGTTATATAATGGCGCATCAGTGGACTTTATTGCAGTTGAGGATAATAGTGTGTTTGTAGGCTATACTTATGTGATAAACTTCTTTCAGGGTTCTTTCATCTATTATCTGGCCATTGAGCCTGACTTTCAGGATAAGGGCTACGGAACAGCATTATTGAAGTATCTTCGGGAGATTCAAGGCAATCGCCCCATAGCCCTTACCATCTTTACGCCCAACCCAGACAATGATGACTATGAGGAATGTCTCAGAAGAAAATGGTTCTATCCTTAATTCCGCAACACTTTGATTTAACTTTATTTATAAGTTCCTGAGCAACAAAAAGTTGCTCAGGATTTTGCCATGTCAGATTTTTCACTTATCTTAGTGTTGCAAATCAAAACAAGCGT
>Ga0310695_10004353_pt1 | contig 26266 bp, 24 predicted proteins | sample RumenRJG_04DNA_FD_203882 | JGI IMG/M metagenome (GOLD analysis project Ga0310695, IMG submission 203882) | Bovine rumen microbial communities from Lethbridge, Alberta, Canada - RJG_04 (v2) (version 2) | ecosystem: Host-associated > Mammals > Digestive system > Stomach > Rumen | place: Canada... | reverse complement strand
CCCCGGATGCTTCGGGAAAACCCGGCGCTGTTCCTGTTCACGCTCATCGGCGGTGTGATCTACACCGTAGGTATCATCCCCTTTGCGATGAAAAAGAAAGGCGCCCATTTCCTCTGGCATTTCTTTGTTTTCTTCGGTGCGGTGGTTCACTGGTTCGGTATTTACTTTTTCCTGTATTGATATATAAGCACAATATTTTTGTGCTTTTCTGTTGATAATTTCATTTTATTGTGCTATTATCCAGATGGATAATTCATATTTCATACCTTTGGTTTGTTTTCCGGCAAACCAATAATTATGAATTCTGAATTATGAATTCTGAATTGAAAGATGGGATGCCTGTGTCCGATCGTCTGTACGTCAAGGTCACTTCTGACTTTGATTCCACCGGTTATATGCAGCCCCGCGCCATCCTCTGGCCGGACGGACGCCATTTCACAATTGATGAGGTTCGTGCTTTCCGTCCCGCTGGCGGCAGTCCCCTGCTGGACTGCTATACCGTCATCATCCACGGGCAGGAGCGCCGTCTCTTCTTTGAGCGCTCCGGTGACCGTCTGGGAAGCCGTCTGGGCAGGTGGTACGTCGAAGCCTGAAGCCATTTTCTGTTCAGGCTCAATCTTTCCGTCATAATACATTATGAATTGTGAATTATGAATTGTGAATCAAACCGTGTTTTTATCGCCATAGACCTTAAGAGTTTCTATGCCTCTGTTGAGTGTGCTGCCCGGAACCTGGACGCACTGTCCACAAACCTTGTTGTTGCGGATGCCACCCGTACGGAGAAGACGATCTGTCTGGCCGTTACCCCCAGCCTCAAGGCCTATGATATTGCCGGCCGTGCCCGTTTGTTTGAAGTCGTTCAGCGTGTTAAAGAGATCAACGCTGATCGTCTGCGCAATGCCATCCGTCTGGGGAAAGCCGTGCGCGGCCCGGACGGGAAATACGGCTTCTCCGGCAAATCCGCTGACGCCAGGGAACTGGCTGCGGATCCTTCCCTGCAGCTGGACTATATCGTCGCCCCGCCGCGGATGAAGCTCTATGAGCAGGTCAGTACCAAAGTCTTTTCCATCTATATGAAATATATCAGTGATGAAGACATCCACGTCTATTCCGTGGATGAATGTTTCATGGATGTCACCGGCTATCTGAAAACCTACGGCATGACTGCCCATGAGCTGGCCATGACCATGATCCGGGACGTGCTTTACAACACCGGCATCACCGCCACAGCCGGCATCGGCACCAACATGTACCTGGCCAAAATCGCCATGGATATCGTGGCCAAGCGTGTACCGGCAGACCGGGACGGGGTCCGTATCGCGGAGCTGGATGAAATGCGCTTCCGGGAACTCCTCTGGTGCCACCGTCCCCTGCGGGATTTCTGGCGGATCGGTTTCGGCCTTGCCCGCCGTCTGGAAAAACTGGGCTGTTATACCATGGGAGATATCGCGCGTCTCAGTCTGACGGATGAACGTCTGCTCTATAAAGCCTTCGGTATCAACGCGGAGCTGATCATTGATCATGCCTGGGGTTGGGAACCGACCCGGATTTCGGACATCAAATCCTACCGGCCCGTTTCCAGCAGTCTCAGCAGCGGCCAGGTGCTGTCCGAAGCCTGTAACGCCGCCAAAGGCCGTCTGCTGGTCCGGGAGATGACCGATCTGCTGACCCTGGATCTGGTAAAAAAAGGGCTGGTTACCCGGAAAATAGAGCTCACTGTCTGCTATGACCGGGAAAGTCTCATTCTGGCGCAGCAGGGGCCTACCCTGCCGCAGTCGCTCTTCCGCATTGCTTCCACCGGAGACATCTACAACGGACCGATCTCCGCTGATCCCTACGGCCGGATTACCCCGAAGTATGCCCACGGCACCGGCAGTCTGGAGCGCTGGACCAGCAGCACCCGGCGCATTTCAGACGCCATGATGGAGTTGTATGACCGGATCGTTCACCCGGATCTGCTGGTCCGCCGGATCTATGTCGTGGCCGTCGGTCTCCTCCGGGAGGAGGACATTCCGGAGGAAGCCCCCCTCCAGCTGGACCTCTTCACGGATTATGAATCCCTTTCCCGTCAGATGGAAGAGGATGCTGCTGCGGATGCAAGGGAAAAACGCCTGCAGGAAGCGGCCCTGGATATTCAGGAGCGTTTCGGCAAAAACGCCATGCTTAAGGGCATTAATCTGGCAGAAGGCGCCATGACGGTCAAACGCAACGGCCAGGTTGGCGGCCACCGCGCGTGAGACGGTTCCCCTGCTCTTTTACGTTCCTTTGTCACCATATACTTTCTGACCGCCGTAATGAGTTGTGAATGATGAATTGCGAATCGAATTCCGATCCCCTGATCGTTTATGCGGACATTATTTCCCTGCCTCACCATCAGTCTGCTTCCCGCCCTCATATGAGCCTGCATGACCGCGCCGCTCAGTTTGCCCCCTTTGCGGCCCTCTCCGGCTATGAGGAAATGGTGGATGAGGAAGCCCGGCTGACGGACCGGGAGATTTCCCTTGGGGATTCAGATCTGGATCTGCTGGACCGTCAGTTCCGCCGCCTGTCGGAAATGCTGTCCGGCGGACAGCTTCCGCGGGTGACCCTGCTGGTTTTCATTCCCGACCCGCGCAAGGCCGGCGGCCGTTATGAAACCGTAACCGGCCGCGTCCGCAGGCTGGAGCCGGCCGAAAAAAAGCTTTTCCTGCTCGACGATGCCGTCCCGCCCCGTCAGCGCTGTCTGGAAATGGACAGGATCCTTGATTTATCCTTCGAATAAACGCCCCGGGAGGGCTCCGTTCTGTGCTCCGTCAGGCCTTGAGGGAAAGCGCTCCCTGTCTGATTTTCCTTGACTTTCAGCCCTTCCTGTGTTTTGATAATGTCAATACATTTTGCAGGAGGATAATTGAATGATTCTGTTAGTGATTGATATGCAGAAAGCTCTGATTGATGACGAGCTTTACGCCTTTGACACCTTTATGGAAAGAACCGCCCGGCTGATTGACGCTGCCCGGAAAAACAACGTGGAAGTGATTTACGTGCAGCATGACGCCGGTGCCGGCAGCGGGTTCTCCGTCGGGGATGAAGCCTTTGAAATTGCCGAAGAGGTTGCTCCCCGTGAAGGTGAAAAAGTCTTCATCAAAACCATCAACAGCTGCTTCGGCAACAAGGATTTCAAAGAATATATGGAGCAGCTTGACGACAAGCGCGTGATGATCATTGGTCTCCAGACCAATTACTGCATTGACGCCACCGTGAAATCCGCGTTTGAAAGAGGCTTTGAGGTTATCATCCCGGAAGGCACCAATTCCACCTTCGACAATGACTACATGACCGGGGAAACCACGGTGAAGTACTACAACGAGGATATCTGGGAAGAAATCGTCGAAAGCGTCACAATGGAAGAAGCCATCGAAATGATGGTCAGATAAGCAGCAGGCGGGGCTGAGCCCCGCCTGTTCCTGTCAGCGCAGGAACGCGTCTTCGGACGCGTTCCCTTTTTATTTCAGGTCAATCCAGTATCTTCCCACCCTCACATGATGTTTCGGAGACATCACGTAGGTTTCCAGAATGCCTCCGTTCGCGGTAATGGCTTTCACACTGCCCGTATTCTCATCCCCTGCAGTCAGCAGTACCCGGTCCAGTCCGATGCTTTTGCAGTACGGCAATACGTCCCGGAGCATCTGCGTAGCGATCCCTTTTCTCCTTTCCGACGGTCGCACGGAATAGCCGATATGGCCGCCCCATGTTTCTGCCGGTTCCTCCGGTCTGTGCCGGATCCCGATCACGCCGGCAATGCTTTCATCTGACCTGCGCACATAAAGAAACTGGGTATAATTTTCTTTGCTTTCTTCCAGATCCCGGAGCCATTCTGCCGGGTCCCGGCTTTCCGCAAGGCCTCGCGCTCCGTGAAGCCAGTCCGGACAGTCCGCAAATGCTGCTTTATAATCCGAAATCTGTCTGCTGTACGCCGCTGTCGGCCTTACCAGCATGTATGCGGTTTTATCATCAATCTGTGAATAAACGGCTTCATATTCTGTGTCCGCAGCCGGCTTTTCCGGCGTCCAGAAAGCGTATAGTTTCCGCAGTCCTTCAGACTTTCCAAACATCCTTTCCGTTTGTTCATAAGCGTAGTTGTTTGCGTCTGTCTCATGGGGCTGACCAAGATACAGCGCTGAAAACCGTTCTTCTCCGCCTTCCAGTTCACACCCGGCGTAATCGTCCCCGATCCGCTTAAAGCATATGCCGTTATACTGGATCACGTACTGAAGGCTTTTCCGGATCAGCTCCGGGAACCGGTCCGGGCACAGGTACTGGGCTGCGTGCCGCAGTTCATGGAACAGATAAAAGGCCTTCTCAAAATCCGGCCTGTCTTCCAGGCCTTTCCTGTTGATATAAACCGTTCTCTGCCCATCGTCAAACATTCCGTTGGCATTTTCATACCCTTCGGGCATATCAAAACACAGGTTCAGTTCCAGCCCGTTCTCTTTACAACAGGTATCAAAATATCTTTGATAATCAAACATCTCTCTGTTCCCGATCATTTTGCTTCTGGTCAATAATGCTGAATCCCGAAATCAGGAGTAGTACAGGCACAGCATCGTAATATCGTCGAACTGCGGTGCTTCGCCCACAAAACCGTCCAGATCCGTCTTCACCGCTTCACACGCTTCCCTGCATCCGTCCATCCCCGTGCTGAAGGATGCTGTCAGCGTCCGGATAAGTCTGTCATTTCCGTAGAGCTGGTTATCCGCATCCGTTGCCTCGGTCACCCCGTCCGTGTAAAGGAGCAGGAGATCGCCCGGCTGAAGCTGCAGCGTCTGCTCCCAATACCGGATTCCTTCCATGGCCGCCAGCGTCAGGTTCGCTTTCTGTTCAATGAAGGATGCTTTCCCGTTCCGGATCAGCACCGGCGGATTATGGCCCGCGTTCACAAAGCGAACCAGCCCCGTGTCTGTTTCCAGAAAACCCATCCATGCCGTAATAAACATCTCAGCTTCATTGCCTTCGCACAGCTTGTTATTGGCATTGATGAACACTTCTGTCGGGTGATCCCCTCGTTCGGCGTAATCCCGTATTACGGTTTTGCCAGTCATCATGAACATGGCTGCCGGTATACCCTTACCGGAAACATCCGCCACAAGGAAAGCCAGCTTCTTTTCGTCCAGCAGATAGAAATCATAAAAATCTCCGCCCACCTCTTTGGCGGTGTTCATTGTTGCGTACAGACTGAAGTCTGTTCTGTCCGGATAGGGCGGAAATACGGACGGAAGCGCTGACTGCTGAATACTCTTGGCAAACGCCAGTTCTTCGTCAATCCTGGCCGCGGCGGCGGAAATATACTGTTTCAGCGTACTGACCGTAGCATTGATATCATCCGACAGGGCGGAAAATTCCGTGTTGGAACGCACATCAACCGTCTCATCCAGATCCCCTTGTGTGATCTTGGACAGGGAGCAGTTGACCCGGTTGATATTGTTGACCACCAGTTTGCGGACCAGCATGAAAATCACAATGAACAACGTCACAAATACCAGGACTTCCAGGATCGCCGTCAGCCTGACAGAGGTGTTTCTCTGCAGCAGAATTTCATTTTCCGGCAAAACCGCCACCAGGTAATATCCTTCCGTAAACACATACATACAGGAGCAGGGCTCGTCATACACATTGGTCCGGAATACGGTCTGTTCCGGCATGGTTTCCCGGTCGATCAAGATACCGGTCACAAACAGATTCTGTCCCTCATTGTGATTCCGGTCACTGACAATATTCAAGTCTTCATCGGCAATGATAATGCCGCCTTCCTGTCCCACATGACGGTTGCGGGCCGCGCCGATCACCAGATGGTCAATATCCCGCTGAAAGCGTTCCGCGTCATAGGCCACCTGTACGAAGCCGCCCTGTTTCAGTTTGACAGCTGCGTATTTGCGCAGCAACTCAGGATCATAGGTTGTTGGCTGATAACTCTGAACATGCTCCGTTTCCGTACTGTTCAGCAGGCAGAGAAACTCAGCGGACTGTTCTCCGCTCCGCATATCATAGTTCAGGAATGCGGCATGTGTGGTTCCTGTAATAATCCCGTCATGATTGATGATGTTAATCTCCGCAACATTATGCCAGTTCATGAGCGAAGAAAGTCCCACTTCATTCACCGGTGCCCCTTTGTCAATTTCATGGGCAATGGCTCTTGTCAGTGCCAGCAGATTCGCGTCAGAAGCGTCAATAACATCCTGCCGCACATCCTTGATGTTCAGCCGCAGCAGGTTGGCCGCACTGTGCTGGGACAGGCGTGTCTGCAGTGTCCAGGAAAAGACCATGGACATGGCGAATGCCAGAATAACAATCAGAAGCAGCCAGCGTAGGAAGGTGTTTGAGATGGTTCTTTTTCTCATGTTCTTTTCCTTCTCTTTCCTGATCTTTTTTCATCTCAGATCAAAGCGGCTTATACCGGAAACAGCTCCTTTTTTCCGGTTTACCTGCCTACTCTGATATCCGGATTGTTTTTTTCACGCAAACTATAGATTTGTTCCAGTTCCTCAATCACTTCATCCTTCGGACGCACAAATTCCTTGAAGTGGCTCACCAGCAGTTTCGGCGCTTTCAGTGTCTTCAGCACCTCAATCTCATCCTTCAGAAGCTGGGCATTATAAACATAATATCCGTCCTTCACTTTACTGTACAGAGCGTCTCCGACAAAAGCGTATTCACCTGCAACTTCCAGCCCGAGGCATCCCTTTGTATGACTGGAAGGAATCTGGAAAATCCTCAGATCCCCGACAGTCAGTTCATCATTCACAATGGTTCCCCGTCCGGTATGCCGGAAAGTTTCACCGGATACATATAGTTCGCCGATCTGTACCTTGTCCAGGCTTCCGGTATGATCCTGATGGAAGTGAGACAGCACCACATTGTACTGACCTTTCAATCCGGCCAGACTTCTCTCATCATTGCCCACATCATAAAGCCATTCTGTATCATTACACCGGATAATCCCGATATCCGCGGACAGCGGTTCTTCCGTCGCTTCTATATAACTGATCCGCTCATTGATATCAATCACATTCATATTAAGAATTCTCTCCGTCCGCAGTTGTTATACATTATGCATTATGCATTGTGCATTGTGCATTGATTTCTGTATTCTTCCTTTGTCAGGATACAGGAATCAATCGTTTTGACGCTGCCATCCCAGGGGCGTGCCAGTTCATAGGTCTTTTCATAACGGAAGCCAAAGGATTCCGCCACTTTTTGGGACTTTTCATTGTCATGGAAATATCCGTATCGGAAGTCTTCCGCACCCAGCTTCATGAAAGCCAGTTCCAGCAGCAGTGCGACGATCTCCTTTCCGTATCCTTTCCCCTGAAACGCGGTACCGATGCAGATCCCGCTTTCTTCAAAGTGTCCGGGCTCATTTTCCTTAATGGCACACAGGCCGATGGCTTCATCCGTCTCTTTCAGCGTCACAAAGTAGGCATAATGGTCTTTCTGGTATTCCATGCTCCTGCGGCATCTTTCCCGGGCGTCTTCTTCTGTCAGCGTGGGCTGGTACAGCATCCACCGGTAAACCGCCTCGTCACTCCACACATGCTTCAGCATGGACTGATAATCATCTTCCCTTGCCTTCCTCAGCCTGATATTCTTTCCTTCCAGCACTTCATACATAGCAGTCATATTTCCTGTTCTTTCTGAATGATCGATCCCTTATTTCTGTGGCAGACATTATGATTTTTTAAGTTTTCAGTTCAAATGCGATGTGAGCCATTGCCTCACACTGCATTTGCCTTGAATTGTAGCTGGTACAATTCAAAGTATGTTCCCTGTTTCGCCATCAGTTCCTCGTGGGTCCCCTGCTCCGTAATCCGGCCGTCGCTGACTACGGCAATCTCATCCGCGTTCTTGATCGTGCTCAGCCTGTGGGCTACCACCAGCGTGGTCCTGCCCTTGCACAGTTCATCCAGCGCCTGCTGAATCAGGATTTCCGTGGTGTTGTCCAGCGCGCTGGTGGCTTCATCCAGAATCAGGATCGGCGGATTCTTCAGGAATACACGGGCAATGGACAGCCGCTGTTTCTGGCCCCCGGAAAGGCGTACGCCCCGCTCGCCGATATTGGTATCATACCCGTTGGGCAGGGTCATGATATAGTCGTGGATATTGGCGCGCTTCGCTGCCAGAATAATCTCCTCATCCGTCGCGTCCAGTTTTCCGTACCGGATGTTCTCCTTCATGCTGTCGTTGAACAGGTAGATATCCTGCTGCACGATGCCGATATTCCGCCGCACGCTTTCCAGCGTCAGGCTGCTGATTTCCTTCCCGTCCAGCAGGATTTCGCCGCTCATTACGTCATAGAAATGAGGAATCAGGTGGCAGATCGTGGTTTTTCCGCCGCCGGAGGGACCTACCAGGGCGAAGGTCTTGCCTTTCTCAATGTTCAGGTTCACATGCCGCAGCACATTCTTGTCTTCGTCATAGGCATAGCTGACGTCCCTGAACTCAATATGGCCTTCCAGTTGTCCCGCGTCCTGTGCGTCCGGACGGTCCGTTTCCGGTTTGGCGTCCATAATCTCACAGAAACGCTCAAAACCGGTTACTCCGTTTTCAAACTGTTCCATGAAGTTGATCAGCGTCATCACCGGGCCGATAAACATATTTACGGAAACAATGAAAGCTGAATAATCGCCGAACTGGATCCGGCCGTCATACAGGAACAGTCCACCGGCAATCAGCACCACCACATTGAACACATCTGTCACAAACGTGTTCCCGCTGTGGAATCGTCCCATCGCACTGTAGGCAGCCTGCCGGGCTTTCTGGAACTTTCCGTTCCCGATTTCAAACTTTTCCTTTTCCTTTTCGGCATTGGTGAACGCCTTGGTCACCCGGATTCCGGATATGGAGCTTTCCATGCTGGCATTGATCTCTGCCACAGCTGAACGGGTGTCCCTGAACGCCTTCCGCATCTTTTGCCGCAGGCTGTAGGAAATCACAATCAGGAACGGAACGCAGGCAAAAATGATCAGTGTCAGCCAGATATTGATAGTGCTCAGGTATACGAATGAAATCACGATGCTCAGCACGGAGATGATGATGTTCTCAGGGCCGTGATGTGCCAGTTCGCTGACTTCAAACAGGTCATTTGTCATCCGGCTCATGATTTTGCCGGTTTCATGGGTATCATAAAAACTGTAGGGCAGCGTCTCCAGATGGGCAAACATGTCTGTCCGCATCTGTGCCTGCATGTATACGCCCATCATATGACCTTCATACTGGATAAAGTAATTCAGCAGCATTTTTACGAAATACAGGCCCAGCAGGGTCAGTCCGAAAATCACGATCATCCGGTAATTCCGGTCCGGAATCAGTGTGTTCAGCATGGTGCGGGTAATCATGGGATAGACAACCCCGATCACTGATACCAGCAGCGCGGCCGTCATGTCCATGGCAAATAGTTTCTTATGCGGTTTGTAATACGAAATGAACCTTTTCAGCAATCCCGCGGTTTCCTTCTTGCTCCTCTTCGTGCCTTCTTCCATCTTTATGATACCTTCTTCCCGTAGCTTTCCTTGCTTATACCATGGCAGACCGGTATCGCATGTTTCATTTCTCGTTGCTCTTCTGCATCAGCAGAAACTTGATGAGATAGCTTCCCGCCGCGTTGCCGGCAGCCGCCAGCGGAATCACCCACCAGGCAATTCCCTGGGCAATGGCCGCATACCCTGCCAGTGCAATGGAGTGGGCATAGGAGGAAAGAATAAACAGCGCCACGCCGTATACCACAAAAGGCAGCCGGCTTATATCCTTGTTTTTCGGCTGGGTGGTTGCCAGATACATGCACATGCCGCACATGATGGACTGCCAGATCACCTTCAGCGGATCCTGATATCCGGCTGCGATCTTCTGCGCGGCTTCCCGGATTTCAGGCAGGCACAGCGAGGCCAGAATGCCGCACACGGCTGCGCCGATCACGTTCATCACCAGCATAATCACCTTCTGCAGGGGATCATAATCATTCCGCGCCACCCGTCCGGTAAACAATTCCGCGTCAAAGTTCACCACAAACCAGAGTCCGGCGCTGAAGAGCACCGCTCCCGGAATACCGCCGCCCACCTTAAGGTTCACAATACACCCCATACAGATCAGGACGCCCGCCGCCGCGGACCGGTTCAATGTAGTCTTCATCGCTTGCATCCTCCGGTTATATTCAGATTATTGCCCTCATCGTAACCGGAAAACCGGTCAATGTCAAACATCTTCTGGTTTAATGCCTGTTTATTTTTCAGAATGTCTGCAAAAAACTTGACAGGGTCTCTGAATATGGTATATTGACTGTGGTTTGTGTGTGATGTACGTTTTGAGCGACGCCGCAAACAATGCCCGAAAGGGTATTGTTTGTGGCGTTTTCGTTTATAATATACACAAGCCGGAAGGAGTGGAATGATGATGGATTACAGTACAAGGATTTCCGAGCGGATGTGGAACCTCCCGGACAAGGGAGAACTGGAGGCAGAACGGGAACACACCTTCATTGATGATATTGTGCAGAAAGCGCATATCGAACGGGAGCTGCTGGATCATCTGGATGGTATTCAGACGGTTTTTGACGGCGGCGCCGGCTGCGGCCGTTTCTCGATTCTTTTGGCCCGTCAGGGACTGCGTGTCACGCACTTTGATATTTCCCGGCCGATGATTGAAAAAGCCCGGGAGCTGGCGAAAAAAGCCGGTGTGCTTGACCACATCACCTTTGTGCACGGGGCTCTGGAAGACCTTTCCGCCTTTGCGGACCGGAGTTTTGACCTGGTCATGTCTTTTGACGCTCCCGTTTCCTACACCTGGCCGCACCAGGAACGGACCATCCGGGAGCTTGTACGTCTTGCGCGCAGGCGGATCATGCTCAGCGTGTCCAGCCGTCTTGGCGCCCTGCCCTATCTTGCCAATCCTGTTCAGAAGAATCAGTTTATTCTGGACAGGAACAGTCCGGACAGCTGGGTGCAGTGGTGCCTGAACAACCGTGAACAGATGATCGAGGGCTTCACCTTCCGGGAAGCAGACCTGATCAAGGCGCATGAAACCGGACTTCTGTGTGATGTGGAAGAAACCCGTTCTGCCTATGACCGGGGCGAATCTCCCTGGAGTATCTCCTATCACTTCCTGCCGGATGAACTGAATCACATTCTGGAAAGCTGCGGTGTAAAGGAGATTTCCCTGGCCGGTCCCGGCGCCTTTGCCCGGACCATTCCCAATGAAATTCTGGTAAAGATCATGAACGACCCGAAGCAGAAAAAGGAGTTTCTTGATTTTTGCCACCTCTATGACAGTAATCCTTATGTCTGCGGCATGGGCAAGGATAATCTCTTCGCCCGCGGGGAAATCGGATGATTGCCGTTCCTTCTGTCCAATCATTGAATAATATGGTAAAATCAGTTGTTCCCCAAATTCGCTGTTCCCGCCTGGTTTAAAGGAGTTTCTATGGAATATCGCATTCTCATTGTGGAGGACGAGCAGGGCATTGCTGATGCCGTCTGTTCCGCCATGACCCGCTGGGGTCTGAAAGCGGAAGCCGTCATGGATTTCCGCCATGTCATGGAAGACTTCGAACGGATCCAGCCGCACCTGGTGCTGCTGGATATTTCCCTGCCTTTTATGAATGGCTACCACTGGTGTACGGAAATTCGCAAGGCGTCCTCAGTCCCGGTGATCTTCGTTTCCTCCGCTTCCGATAATATGAATATTATTATGGCCATGAACATGGGGGCGGATGATTTCATCGCCAAGCCTTTCGATCCGGATGTTCTGGTAGCCAAGGTGCAGGCCCTGCTCCGCCGATCCTATGACTTTGCCGGTTCCGCTCCGGTGCTGGAGCACAGGGGCATCGTGCTGAACACTGGGGACAACAGCCTCACCTGTAACGGACAGAAGCTGGATCTGTCCCGGAACGAATACCGGATCCTGCTCACCCTTATGCAAAGCAAAGGAAAGATCGTCAGCAGGGAAAAGCTCATGGAAGCCCTCTGGCAGACAGATTCCTTTGTGGATGAGAACACCCTCACGGTCAATGTAGGTCGTCTGCGCAAGAAGCTGGAATCCGCCGGCGTAAGTGATTTCATTACAACCAAATTCGGAGAAGGTTATCTGGTGGAACAGGAATGATTAAGCTGTTTGGACGTTATCTGAGGAGCAAAGCCGGCACTGTCCTGCTTTTTGTCTTTTTTGCTGCCGTTCTGGCCTTCTCTTTCTCCCTGTACCACCTGCCGGCAGAAGCCGTGCTCTACCCTGCCGCGCTGTGCGCGATTCTGGGACTGGCAGCGCTGGTCATCGGTTTTATCCATACCCTGCATATGCATAAACTGATTTCCGACATCCGGGAAATGGACTCGGAGCTCCCGGAAGTCAGGAACATCGAAGCCGCAGACTATCGGGAAATTGTCTGCTTGCTTCGGGAACAGAACCGGGATGCCCGCACCCGTGCAGAAACAGACATGGCCGCTATGATGGATTATTACACGCTCTGGGTTCATCAGATCAAAACACCCATCGCCTCCATGCGCCTGCGTCTGCAGGAAGAGGATACTTCCCGGTCCCGTGTTCTCCTGTCAGACTTAAGCCGTATCGAACGCTATGTCTCCATGGTGCTGACCTATCTGCGTCTGGAAGGCAGAAGTACCGATTATGTCATCCGGAAAACGGATCTGGACAGCATTCTGCGTCCTGTTTTCAAACAGTTCGCCGGGGAATTTATCAGCCGGAAACTGAAACTGGATTATACGCCTGTCAATGTTATAGTGCTTACAGATGAAAAGTGGCTCTCCTTTGTGGTGGAGCAGCTGCTTTCCAACGCTCTCAAATATACCCCGAAGGGTTCTGTCTCCGTTTATCTGGAAGAACCTTCTGTTCTGTGCATCCGCGACACCGGTATCGGCATAGCCCCGGAAGATCTGCCCCGGGTGTTTGATCGCAGTTATACCGGCCTCACCGGCCGTGCGGACAGGCGTGCCAGCGGCCTGGGGCTCAGCCTGTGTAAACAGGTTTGTGACAACCTGGGTCACGGTATCACCATCGAATCCGCACCGGATCTGGGTACTACCGTACGTGTGGACCTGGGGACCCGGAAACTGAATATTGAGTAAATGTGACAGTTTTGTTCGTTTTGCCCCTCGTATTGTAAGCCGATTCGATGGAATGGATCGGCTTTCGCCTTTACAATAGGGACGTAAACGAAATGCAAGGAGGTACCCTTAAATGAGTCTGCTTGAAGTCAAAGGTTTGAAAAAGGTCTATAAAACACGTTTCGGCGGTCAGTCCGTGGAAGCGTTGAAAAATGTAAATTTCACTGTGGAGAAAGGCGAATACGTCGCCATCATGGGTGAAAGCGGTTCCGGCAAGACAACCCTGCTGAACATCCTGGCCGCGCTGGATCAGGCAACCTCCGGCACCGTGCTGCTGGACGGAAAGGATTTCTCCAAAATAAAAGAGAATGAAGTGGCTTCCTTCCGCCGGGATAATCTGGGCTTTGTTTTCCAGGAATTCAACCTGCTGGACACCTTCACCCTGGAGGATAATATCTACCTGCCCCTGGTGCTGGCAGGCAAGGGCTATCAGGAAATGAAAGCTATTCTTATGCCCATTGCTGTGTCCCTGGGGATTGAAAGCCTGCTGAAAAAGTATCCCTATGAGGTTTCCGGCGGCCAGAAGCAGCGTGCGGCTGTTGCCCGTGCTCTGATCACCCAGCCCCGGATCATCCTCGCTGATGAACCCACCGGTGCCCTGGATTCCAAGTCTTCCGATGAACTGCTCAGTCTTTTCGCGGATGTCAACCGCATGGGCCAGACCGTCCTTATGGTGACCCACTCTGCCCGGGCTGCCAGCCGTTCCGGCCGCGTGCTCTTCATCCGTGACGGTGAAGTGTTCCACCAACTGTACCGCGGCGAAGAATCTGATGAACTGTTCTATCAGAAGATCGTTGACACCCTGACCCTGCTTGCCCGGGGAGGTGAGCGGGCGTGAAGAAGCTCTTCTATCCCCGCCTGGCCTGGGAGGGTCTGCGGAAAAACCGTCAGCTCTCCAGGCCCTATCTGCTGACCTGCGTCTGCATGGTCGCTGTGTTCTACATCCTGTCCTTCCTGGCTTCTCCGATAGTGCTTCCCCTTATACCGGTAGGTGCCAGTATCGTTTTCGAAATCATGAACCTTGGCCGGTATGTCATCATGGCCTTTTCCCTGATCTTCCTGTATTACACCTATTCGTTCCTGCTTCGCCGCCGTTCCCGTGAATTCGGCCTGTATAACGTGCTGGGCATGGGCAAACGGAACCTGGTTCGTATCATTACCTGGGAGAATGTCATCACCTTTGCTATTGCCATGACCTGCGGCCTGTTCCTGGGTATTCTCCTGTCCAAGCTGGCGGAACTCGGACTGGTCAACCTGCTGGGAGGCACCATCGACTTCGTTTTCCGCGTTGATTCAACCGCGATTTGGCAGACGGTCCTGTTCTATGCCATCATCTTTGGTCTGCTCATGCTGTCCGCGGTCATCCGGACCGTCCGTGCCAATGCAGTTTCCCTGATGAAGACCGAGAATGCCGGTGAGAAGCCCCCGAAGGGCAACTGGCTTTTTGCGATCCTGGGTGTGCTCATTCTGGGCGGCGCTTACTATATCGCCATCACCGTCAAAAACCCGGTTACTGCGATCCTGCTGTTCTTCATTGCCGTGCTGATGGTCATCCTTGCCACATACCTGCTTCTGGTCACCGGCAGTGTAAAGCTGTGCCGCGTCCTGCAGTCAAATAAAGGCTATTATTACAAAGCAAAGCACTTTGTCTCGGTTTCTTCCATGGCTTTCCGTATGAAACGGAACGGTGCCGGCCTGGCCTCCATCTGCATCATCGCCACGATGATCCTGGTCATGCTTTCCACCACCACCTGTATGTGGTTCGGCGCGGAAGATTCCCTCAGAAAAACCTTCCCCCGTGAGATCAACTTCACTGCCAACCTGAACGATCCTGAAAAGCTGACAGACGGCACACCGGACAAGGCTGCTTCCATGATCCTGGATGAGCTTCAGAAAAACGGTATTACCCCGAAGAACATCCGGGAGCAGAAGCTGATCGACCTGAGCGGTGTCCGGAAAGACGGTTTGATCCAGTGCGATTATGAAACCGCAAGCATGGGAGCTGATTTCAATTCCCTGCTGGAGATCTACATGGTGCCTGCCGATTCCATTGAAACTTCGGACAACAGTCTCCTGGATCTGGCTGCTGATGAAGTTGTGGTAATCACAGACGGCATGGACTATACCGATGATACCCTGACCCTGGCCATGGGTGAAAAGACCCGCAGTTGGAAGATCCGGCATTATGAACGGAATGATACCAACGGAGATACTTCTTCTATGGGCTTTCCGACCATGACCGTTGCCGTAGCCGACCTGGCCGCTGCGGTCAGTGGTCTGGAAGAAGCTGACTATGAAGGCCGCATGAAGTTCCAGTCCCAGTGGTATTACAGCTTTGACACCGGCCTGTCCGATGCTGAGAATACGGACCTTCATATAACCCTGAGTAAGAACGTCAGGCCTGATCTCAATAACCTCTTCACGGAAGATGCCACCAGATGGATCTCCATAGATACCCGCGCCGAAGGTTCCGCTGATTTCTATGGCACATACGGCAGTCTCTTCTTCATCGGCATCCTGCTCAGCATCGTCTTCGTCTTCGCCGCTGTGCTGATCATCTACTACAAGCAGATCTCCGAAGGATACGAGGATGCCAAACGCTTTGATATCATGCAGAAGGTTGGTATGACAAAGAAGGAGATCCGATCCAGCATCAGTTCCCAGCTGCTGACAGTCTTCGCCCTTCCGATGATCTTCGCCGGTATGCATCTCATCTTTGCCTTCCCGATGATCCGGAAGATGCTGGCCCTCCTCCATCTGACGAACGTTGACCTCTTCATGCGCACCACCGTCATCAGCTTTGTCGTCTTTGCGCTCTTCTACGGCATTGTCTACCGCCTGACTTCCGGTATCTATTACCGAATTGTCAGCGGCGGCGGTCAGAACGACTGATCACTCCCGAGCCTGCCTTTCCGGCAGGCTCTTTTCTTCTTCTCACAATTTATGAATGCACTATATCCTATCCGCAACCTCAATCGTCGCTGCTCGTGCTTGGAGCGCACTCGCCGCTCGTTTCGGTTGACTCACTCACCTCGTTTTCGCCTTTGGCGAATGCCCCACTGGGGCACCTCTCGGTTCGTTCCCCTCCTGCCTCCTACCTTCTCCCTCATACCTATAAACTTTCCCCCTGTGCTATAATATCTCCGGACAGATCACTGACCACAGCCTGCAAATTAGGGGGATCTTGCTTCATGACATGCAAGCTGCTTTCTCTTCTTTTCTGCATGATGTTCCTCTTCAGCAATGCTTTCGCTGAGGAACCAGCCGCCGAACCCGGCGTTTTCACCGATGTCGTGATTCTCTCCACAACGGATATGCACGGCAAGTGCTGGAATACCAATATTCTTACCGGCGCCGCAGAAAAAAACAATATGCTTCGGGTTTCCACCGCTGTAAAACAGTTCCGGGAGGATTATGGTGCGGAAAACGTCCTGCTGATCGACAACGGCGATCTTTTCCAGGGCACCCCGGTCTCCCAGGTTCAGCTGCTCATGCGTGCCTCCGGAGAATCCACAGACCAGCCCGCCATGGCTTTATGCCTGAAGGAGATCGGCTATGACGCCTTTGTCCTCGGCAATCATGAGTTCAATTACGCCTGGGATATCATGAGCGATACCTATCGCTGGCTGGAGGAAAACGGAGTCCCCGTGCTGGCGGCAAACGCCTGCTATGATGGAAGTGATCCCGCTCATGAAGCCGGTGAAAATGTCTTCACTCCTTACGTAATCAAAACAATTACAGTAAACGGGCATGAGCACAAAATCGGCATCCTGGGTTTTGAAAACGTGGATATCACCCGCTGGGATCTGCCCGTCAACTATCCCGGCATTCGTTTTGTCCATCCCGGAAATGATGATTTCTCCAATGCCCGGGAGGCCGGACTTTACATCCCCCAAATGAAAGCGGAAGGCTGCGAATTCATCATAGTCTCCTATCACGGCGGTATCGGAGACACGGATATCAGCCTTTTCTTCGGCATCAATTCGGAAAACCAGGGAATGCGGATGATCAAAGAAACGGAAGGCATCGATTTCCTGGTCAACGGCCACGATCACTCCACCGGTTATTCCAACACCTTCATCACCAATGCCGCCGGAAAGGAAGTTCCCGTGGTCAACGGGGGCGGACAGGATCTGACAAAGACAGTTTTCCGCTTTTCGGAGGATGAAAACGGTGCTTTGCAGTGGCAGATGACCTCTTCTGAAAACCTTCAGCTCAGTGCTTTTGAATCAGCTCCGTTCCTGGAAGATATCATCCGCCCCTACGCGGAGATTGCTGAAGCTGATGTGGAGGCACCCGTCGGTATTGCAGGCGGCTATTGGGACAAGAGCAGTGAATTCTATACAAAGCAAACGGATTCCATGGATCTGGTCAGCGCTGCCATGATGACAGACGGCACCAAAGCCATGCAGCGGAAATACGGCGAATCCGGTCTGGAATCCCTGAAGGCAGCCGCCGGACTCGATCACCTGGATGTGGATATGGCTATGACCTCAGTCACCAGCACAGGCTTCACCATCTGGCCCGGAAACATCAGTATGAAGGATATCTACCGCCTGTATCGTTATGCCAACAATCTGCTTGTCCTGCCTATGTACGGCCGGGATATCCTGTCCATCATGGAGGAGAACGCAAAAAACCGCCTGACCGTTCGGGTGATGAATGGAAACGCCTATTTCCATACCCTGGGAGATCAGTTTACCAATATCCTTTTCGGCGGACTTAACTTTGTCATTGATATGTCAAAGCCGGAGGGACACCGTATCGGTATTAAGGATTTTGCCAATGGCAGAACCTTTGACCGGGATGCCCTTTACCTTGTTGCCGTAAACAACTACCTCCTGGGCAACGAGCGCTGCGGCTTACGCGCCTTCAGCGCGGATGACGCTCTTTGGTCCCAGCTGGAAGACGGCGGCAGTATGACAATCCAGGATTCCGTCGCGGCCTATATCCGCCGGGAAACAGAGGAAAAAGGCACCCTGACGCCGGATGCCTTTACCTGGTACTGGAAGATTGTTTATTCCGCGGATCCCGCCGCTCTCCCCGCTTATGAAGGGGAAAAGGTTGCTTCGTTGGCACAGAAGCCTGAGGATGGCCATACCTACGTCCTGTATAATGAATCACAGGGCTGTGCACTCACAGCCCGTGAATCAAACGGCGGTCTGGATGATACAATAATCAAAGCCTATGGAGAGTTCCTTGTGGATACCCTGCCGGAAAATGCGCTGCTGCTCACTGCCCATGTAGACGCGGAAGGCCGTCTCTCCCTTTCCGACTCGGAAGGCCGCTATCTTTCGTGTGCTTCCGGCGGTGGGTTGAAACTGGTAAACGGTCCGGCAGAAGATAACCTGAGTCTCTGGCAGCTGGAAGAGGCCTATGGCGGCTGGATCATCGCAAATGTCGGTACCCGGGATAAGCAGGCTTTGGAATTTTATTCCGACCGTTTCACCACCTATGTTCAGGGCACATCGGGGCTGTATATCTTCAACTTCTATGAGCCTGACTAACCTTGCATACAATGCAGAAAACCGTTTCCTTTCAGGAAGCGGTTTTTACATGCCCTTCTGTTCAATCAGAATCAATCATGATTCATTGATTCTTTTTTCCGAAATGACAGCAGATAACAGAATCATGATCGCTCCTGCTGCGCCGGCCGCAGTCAGCGGTTCTCTGAGTACCAGTGCGGACAGCAGCAGGGCGGTCACCGGATCAATATAGCTGAGCATGGCAATAGACTGTGCTTTCAGTCCGTCCATGCTTCCAAAATAAAGCACATAAGCAAATCCTGTGTGTACAATCCCCACGATCACCACCAGGGCTATGGTCCCGGCGTTGAATACATTGCTTCCGAATCCGTCTGTCAGCACCATATACGGAATCATCACCAGTCCTGCGCACAGCAGCTGGATTGTGGTCTTCCGGTACGCATCCACACCGGTAATTTTCTTGTTCATGATTATCACGGAAGCATAGCAGACCGCTGCTCCAAGTCCCAGCAGCACTCCTTTCAGATGTCCGGTTCTTTCTCCGCCGCCTTCCGTCACGCCTGAAACAAGCACCATGCCGATCACGGCTATCATGGCACAGATTGCTTTTCTTTTCGTCAGTTTTTCCCGTAATAGCAGCGGTGAAGCCAGCATCACTATCGTGGGCTGCATATAGTAGCACAGCGTGGCTACAGCGACAGTCGTATGATTGTATGCCTCAAACAGCAGCATCCAGTTAATACCGATCACAGCCCCGGATATTCCAAGCCAAATGACCGTCTGCCTCGGCAGTTTCTCTCCGGTGCTTTCTTTCCTGATCCGGGTAAACACCAGCAGGAGCAGTCCGCCGAGAATTCCCCGGATCATGGCCAGGAACGCGGAAGAACATGGAATATACCGTCTGAAAAGACCGATTGTTCCAAAAATAAACATGGACGCAGCAAGCATGATAACTGATCTTTGATCGTTTGCCCTGTTCTCCATTACCATCACCCCGCTGCATCCCGTGGATTGTTAAATGTTATTTCTGAAGTGATTCAAACCATTTGACCGCGCGTTCCGTCCATCCGGCCATGCACATGCCGGACCCGTCCGCAAATCCGTGGCCGCCGTCCGGCCCGATTTCCAGCCTGCTGGGAATACTCAGCGCTTTCAGCGCCCTGTCCAGCATTTTTGAGTTTTCCGGATCCACCAGTTCATCCCCGGCGGCAAGGAAAATCGCGCAGGGCGGGAATGTTTCCGTGTGTTCCGGAATTTCATATTCCTTCTGCATTGCCTCTTCATGGGGACATCCGAACAGCCACAGAGCATCTCCCGGATCAGCTTCCTCGCCGTCGTTTTTCATGCTGACCACCGGATAAACCGGGAAGCTGGCCTGCGGCCTGGGCAGTTCAAACGCCGGATAACCCATCTTCGTGTTCCACAGGCAGATCAGATATCCTCCCGCGGAAAAGCCGCAGGTAATATATCGTTCTGCCTGCACATGGAAGTGTTCTCTTTTCTCCCGGATCAGTTTCAGTGCCCGGGAAAAATCTTCCATATTTTTCTGCAGCAGTCCGTTTCCGGCTTCCTCGCCCACCTGATATGTCAGGATAAAGGCATGATATCCGCAGCGGTTAAACTGTTCCGCAATCGGCCAGCCTTCCGTCAGGTTCCATACATTCACGAATCCGCCTCCGGGCACAACCAGCATAAAAGGCCGGTTATCCGCCTCCGGATCGGCCGAGGGGAACCATACCAGACTGACGCCCCTGCGGGCTTCATCCTCGTCGCATTCTTTCTCACTGTACAGCGGATAATACCAGTCCCCGCTGTCCGCAGCCTCATACAGGCGCCGGATACCATTGCTGATTTCTCCGGAGAAGAAGTGTTCCTCCTTCAGCTGGCTCAGCGTCATATTCCACATTTCTTCTTCCTTCAGGTTTCTTCTCCGGATCGCGTCCTGCGCTACCGGCCGGATCTTCGGATTGCTCAGCAGATCACCAAGCGTGTTGAATTCGTAAGACATCATTCATTTCCTCCTTTCCGGATAAAGGGAACGATTTATTGATCATCTTTTTTCAGATATCGAAGTTCCAGATTCATCATTGTTCATTATGAATTGTTAATTGCACTGAGTGCCTTATCCAGGGCCTGCAGATCTTCGTCCGTTGTGGACCAGCCCGTCGCAAAACGGACTACAGTATGTTCATCGTCCGGTTTTTCCCAGAAGCTGTAAGCCACCTTCTGTCCGATCTCTTTCATCCATCTGTTCTCCAGGATGACAAACTGCTGATTGGTCGGTGATTGAATGAAGAACGGTATTCCATATTTGCGGAAAATGCCTTTCATCTTCTCAGCCATCTCAATGGCGTGCCGCCCGATCCGGAAGTAAAGATCATCCGTAAACAGTGCGTCAAACTGAACGCCGAGGAGTCGTCCTTTGGCTACCAGCGCACCCCGTTTCTTCACAGACGTCAGGAAATGTTTCGGCATATTCCCCTTGGTGAATACCACCGCTTCTCCGCACAGGGCGCCCACTTTGGTGCCGCCGATATAAAACACGTCGCACAGCCTGGCAATGTCAGAAAGGGTCAGATCGGTATCATGACTCATCAGGGCGTATGCCAGTCTTGCGCCGTCAAGGTACAGCGGCATCTTATACTCCCGGCAGACTGCTGCTATGTGTTCCAGTTCCGTCTTCGTGTACAGCGTACCATATTCCGTCGGATGGGAAATGTATACCATACCCGGGAAAGTCATATGTTCATGGCTTTCATCACCGTAATAAACCTTCAGATATTCTTTCAGCGTCTCTGCTGCGATCTTTCCGTCTTTCTGCGGTATTTCCAGCACCTCATGGCCGGTATACTCAATGGCACCTGCTTCGTGTACGCTTACATGGCCTGTTTCCGCGGCAATCACGCCCTCGTAATCCGCCAGCAGGGTGGAAATCACCACCGCGTTGGTCTGTGTTCCGCCCGTCAGGAAATAGACCTCCGCCTCCGGCATGCCGATGCTTTCGCGTATTTTTCTTTTGGCGCTCTCGCAGTATGGATCCGAACCGTATCCCGGCAGGGATTCCATGTTCGTCTCGGTCAGTCTTTTGAGGACCTCCGGATGCGCTCCGGCAATATAGTCGCTTTCAAAGGAGATCATATGGTTTTTCCTCCGTTCGTTTCATGAAATCATCTCCGGATTATATGCGATTATTGTAACAGCTCCCGGGCCAGTTCGGAAGCTTTCTCATAATACATCCCGAAAACTTCATCCCTCGGTTTCTCCGGGTCTTTCAGGTAATCTCTCAGGATCACAGCATATTCATACAGTACAGTCAGCCTGATATCCCGTTCAAACATGTTCCTGTCCGGCTTTTCGTTCAGATTATCATAGATCGTCTGAACAAACAATTGTTTCTGTTCTGCGCTGAGCCTGTATGTTTCCTTACCGGTTTCACCGGAATGAGCCATAAAGCGGGCAATATCATACGAGTACGGATAAAACCCTCCGTATTCCCAGTCTATGAGATAAACCTTTTCCCCGGTATAGATGCAGTTGATCGGCACAAGATCTCCGTTTACCAAAGTAAGAGGAATACTGCCGAGTCTTTCCAGAAGCAGCCCGTAAGCCCGCAGTAAAAGAGGTTCCTGGCAGAGATATTCAGTTTGTTTCATCTTGTAAGCCAGGTCTCTTTCACTGTCGGATCTGTCATAATCCCGTCCGGGCGGAAAAGCGTTCATAATCTCCGCCAGGGATATCCCGGCTGCCCGTATTCCTGCGTTTGACGGACTCTTCAGATCAGTTCCGTCAATATATTCCGTCAGCATGTATCCGTCAGAGGATCCGTAAAAGTGCGGAACACACAGTCCCTGGCACATCCGGTAAATCTTTTGTTCTGTTTCAGTCTGCCGCGAATCATCCGTCTTTTTCAGGATGAGCGTTCCTTCCGGATGAATAACCTTATACGCATCGTATTCTTTGTGGAAGCCTGCGAAATCATCAAAGAAACGGTACGCTTCAAACTCGCTGATTCCTGCCAGCTTCTGAAGAGCCTCCCTCATCCCGGGCATCTCGTCTGTTTTCCGGATATATACGCCCATTTTGTTTCCTCTGTCAGAGATCTTTCAGTCCCTGATCCTTCAGTTCTTTTTCATGTACCAGTACGTATACACTTTTTTAAATCCCAGCTTATGATACAGGTTCAGCGCAATGTTGTTTCCCTGCACAACCTGCAGGTACGCATACCGTGCGCCGTCTTCCTTTGCCTTTGCCAGGATCGCCCTGCAGAGCTTTTCTCCCAGTCCTTTTCCCCGCTGTTCCGGATCCACAACCACATTGTGCAGCAAAGCATAGCCCTGTTCTGACGCAGTTGAAGCACAGGCGGCGGGTTTCCCGTTTTCCGTTACCGTACAATAGACTGTATCCACCAGCACCCTTTCCTGTATCCGGCGGAACAAATCCTGTTTCACGGGATCCGTTTGCTTTTCAAAATCAAAATAGGGCTGCAGCCACTCATGCGGTTTCTCTGCGAAAACGCATTCACTCACGTCTGCCTCCGGACCGTTCTCTTCCAGATCCAGGATCATCACATCTGTGGGCGTGACCACCTCATATCCCCGCTTTTTCAGGTAGTCAGACAGCTCCGTATCGTATTCTGTCAGTTTGAAAAGAGTGGGCAGCCCCTGCTTCGCATAACATTTCTCGCAGTATTCCACCTTCTCCGCCATTTCCTTCCGGGACGGATAGATTACGCTGATGGAATTTGCCCTTCCGGTAAATCCTCCGGAAAAGCGCAGCAGCCATCCGTCATATTGCATCATGTTCAGTGCTACATGTCCGTTTGCCGCGATTTCTTCCAGAAAATATGCCAGATCTTTCATAATCCCCAACCTATCCTTTATTTGTTCAGATTTTCATAAACCCTGTACAGCCGATGTCCGACAGCTTCCTGAGGCCGTTGGATTCATAAAAGGCAATGGTTTCAGGTCGGCTGTCCGTCACCAGTTCAATCTGCCGCACATGGCTGTACCGGGTCAGGATTGCCTTGAGCAAGGCTGTGCCGATGCCTTTATGCCTGTATTCCGGATGGACCAGAATATCCTGTACAAACACAATTGTTTCCCCGTCTCCGACCACGCGTATAATTCCTGTCAGCCGTTTCCCCTCATACGCGCCCAGAATCAGCAGCGATTGTTTATATCCTTTCCGCAGCGATTCCGGATTTTCGGTATAGGCTTTCCAGCCGACTGCGGAATACAGACCGATAATTTCGTCTTCCTGATAGCCTGTATATTCTCTGATCTCCATGATATTCACCATCCGTTGATTTCACGCATGCTGGCCGGTCTCAGAACCGGTATTCCCTGATTTCCCCGTTCTGCAATCCGAAAGCCGCATATTCATCGTTTGTCATTTCACGGAAATAGGATTCCACAACCCGGGCAATGCCATTATGAGCCACCAGGATAAAATTCCTTCCGTCCTTTTTCAGGTCATCCAGCAGGTTATAGATCCGCTGAGCCAGCCGGAACATGGATTCCCCGCCCTCATAGCGGTTCAGGAACTGCTTTTTTGCATTCCGGAATTCCTCGCTGTTCCGGGGCGTGGATTCATATTTCCCGAAACACTGTTCAATCAGCCGCGGTTCCTCCTGCATCGGAATGCCTGTTATATCGGCGATATGACTGGCTGTATCTTTTGCTCTGGATAAAGGGGAGTACAGGATCAGATCCGCCTGTATCCCCTTTTCCCGGATTTTCTCTCCCGTTTCTGCCGCCTGCCGGTGTCCCTTTTCGGTCAGCGGGCTGTCTGTAATGCCGCAGATTTTGTTTTCCACGTTCCACACGGTTTCCCCGTGCCTTACAAAGTAAATCATTTCTGGTTCCCGTCCCTTCAAACCTCAGTCTGCGGCGGCTCTTTCAATCAGTTCATTGATATGGATGTCCACGCTGTCCAGGCAGGGCACCGGGCAGTTGTCCCGGTTCAGGATCATCGGCAGCTCTGTGCATCCGAGCACAACCGCCTCAATTCCGTCCAGATCCTTCATTTTCCGGATAATCTCCTGGAATTCCTTCAGGGTGGTTTCCTTCACAATCCCGTTTTCAAGTTCTTCCAGGATCCGTCGGGCCACCAGCTCCCGGTCTGCTTTGTCCGGAATCACAACCTCAATGCCGGCCTCCCGGAAATCGGCTTTCATATAATCCTGTTCCATGGTAAAGATGGTACCCAGCAGGCCGATCTTATGATATCCGTTTTTCATTGCCTCCCGGCATACCGCCCGTGGAATACTGACCAGTTCCGTCTTTGTCTGTTCCCGGATTTTGTCCAGCACAATATGCATCGTACCGGCGGTCAGCGAAACAATTTCAGCGCCGTCCGCTGTCAGGCTGTTCACCTTTTCGGCCAGATAATCTGCCAGCAGATCATACTGTCCCCGCTCAACATATTCCCATGCCCGGCGGAAATTGACACTCTCAATGGCAACATCCGGCATGGCTCTGCCGTCTGTCATCCGGTCAATCCGCGTATTCAGTTCTTTGTAGTACATCAGTGTGGATTCGGGACCCGTCCCGCCCACCAGTCCGATCTTTTTCATGCGTTTCCAGCTTTCCGGCGGTTCCCCCGCCCCTGCGTTTGATTCCGGCATAAACCGATGATGCAACAGAACTTATCACCCCGGAAACGCCCTGTCAACCCGCCGTCTGCGCAAAACAGTATACCGCCGGGCTAATTCAGCTGAACAGCTCTCCGATCAGCACAAAAAGCATCGGTGAGATGCATACCAGCCATCCTGCGATAAACAGCACCGCATGCTTTTTCTCGGCATGTATCGCGATAAATTCACGGATCAGCGCACCGGGCCAGAAATAGAGCGCCACATGGCTTCCGATGCCTGTGCATTTCAGTCCCGCCTTCTTGCAGTATCTCAGCGCCCGGTATACATGATAGTTGCTCGTCACAAGCGCCGTATACTTCCGGTCATCCATCTGATCCAGTATTTTCTTTGAGAACTCTATGTTCTCCTGTGTTGTCCGGGAGTCTGTTTCCGGGATGATATCCCGTTCCGGAATGCCTTTGGAAATCAGATACTGCCTCATGGCTTCCGCTTCCGGAATGCTTTCATCCTCTCCCTGTCCGCCGGACGGAATCAGGGTCGGCGGTGTCGGATCCTTCTGGTAAACTTCAATCGCCTTGTCCAGGCGGTCCTGCAGCAGTTTGGGAACCCGGCTGCCGTCCAGCAGGCCGGAACCGTGGATAATCACATAATCAAAATCCTTTTTGATCGGTATAATCTGCAGGAACAGCGTATACAGCATGAATACATAAAAGGATCCGGCCCCGTACATTACCGAAATGCAGAACAGGATTTCCACAGTCTGCAGCACTGTACTGCTCCTGATCTGATCCTCCAGGTTTGCGCCGCTCTGATAAACTCCTGTAATCCTTGCGAAAATGAGCACTTCACACAGCAGGATAACAATCCCCAGGCACAGCGAAAGCAACTGGGCGGGATGCCGTCCCTCCCGGATGATCATCAGAATTCCGTTGTAAATGAAGAACACAGGCACAACCAGCAGACCGAAAAGCACAGCGTATATCAGGTAAAGCGCCACGGTCCGCACATATTCCCCTCCGACGCTCAGCACAAACAGAAAAAGC
>Ga0310695_10004352_pt1 | contig 26268 bp, 23 predicted proteins | sample RumenRJG_04DNA_FD_203882 | JGI IMG/M metagenome (GOLD analysis project Ga0310695, IMG submission 203882) | Bovine rumen microbial communities from Lethbridge, Alberta, Canada - RJG_04 (v2) (version 2) | ecosystem: Host-associated > Mammals > Digestive system > Stomach > Rumen | place: Canada... | reverse complement strand
TGAATTTTATTGTTTGGTCACTATAAAATTACTCATTTTCAATGAGTTAAACAAACTTTGAAGCCTTTTTTATTCCAAATTTACGTTAATATATGCATGTGATTTCTTACATGCGAAAGTTCAATAATTTATAAAATTTTATCATCAAGAACTGACATAGAGCACTTCCCTTCTATAAAAGAATTAGAATTCAGGAATAAAAAAGCAAAGTGTCATTTTGATATGGTTGTAAGTCTAGATTGTAGGTTCTGTCGTAAAGCGATAAATCAAGTATCTATGCTATTATCGAAACATCCAAAGACTTTCTTTCTAAACATTATTTTGGTACCTCTATCATATTACAATGATGACCACAAGTAGGGCTACAGTACTGCGCGGGCGTGAATGCTTGCTGACAGTCACATACAGACCATAAATATATGAAAGCAAGTAAACAATTAGATTCCATGCAATGCGGCATGGCAAGTCTACAAATGATATGCGGCCACTATGGACGAAACTATTCTATTGAAAATATATCCTCTCTTTGCCCACCAATAAAGAATGGGGGTTCTTTACTCGCACTAAGCAATGCAGCCATCACAGTAGGCTTTCGTATATTATGTGCTACAGCCGAAGTGAGTGAACTCTCCAACTTGTCACGTCCTTGCATCCTCCACTGAAATCAAAACCATTTTGTGGTGTTATACAAAGTAAAGAAAGGAAAGAAGTTCTATATTGCCGATCCTGGCAAGGGCCTCGTGAAGTATAGCCTTGACGAGTTCAAGTCGCATTCTTCGACACAAAACTGATGGGCGATCTCATGCAGCGCATGAATGACCATAGCCGTGTGAATAACTTCCTTACCCAACAGACTACGAACTCTTTGGATGCCAACAACGAGCGAATGATCGTGGACCGCCATCTTTCAAATTGGCGGTGTAAATCCATCTATGTTGCAATGATTTGTTCCGCAATTCACGGATTTAACTCTGATACTAGTAATACAATTTAATTTTATGATAACGCTTTTATTATATATTAAGTTAACAAACTTTTCTTTGTTTAATTTTCAACTGCAGAAAGGTGCTCATAATTCGTGAATTCAGAATCAGAAACGGGCTAACTATGAATACTGAAATTATAAGTAAAATATAACTAACTGATAGACAGGTAGTTAATTATTCTACTCTAATTTATTTATCGAATTATACTGGAAATATCAGCTTCTTCAGTTAACTACGTAAGGCTACATACCTATTCGGGGCGACTTACGCAGTTAACTTCGTAAGCCGATGAAGTTAACTGCGTTCAAAGAAGTAACTTTTTGGAGGGTATTTTTCTGATACTTAAAAGACAAAATGCTTTCCTTTTGCTCTAGATGGAGCTATAAATGGATACATTTTTCTTTTAACAGTTTCCACACAAAGTTTAAATAGTGTGAACTAAGGACGTTACTAGTACCCTTCGTTCTACTTATGTTATCGCAAATTATATAGCTTTATATTATTCGCCATCAAAAGGCAACTCATCCAAAAATCTGTCAAAATCGCTTTGGAACAGACGATCTTGTATTATGCGATATTTCTCGAACTCTGTTTCTGCATATTCCTTAGCTTCTTCGGCAGACACACTCCCTGCTGTCTGTAGTACCTCATTACCACCGGCCGCTAAGATGGTATCAATCTGCTTTGTTTTCTATCCAACACATAGCCACGAATTGCATATTCTCGCAATACACTTGTGGCCCACTGGCGGAACTGAGTAGCACGAATAGAATTCACACGATAACCAACACTGATAATCGCATCGAGGTTATAAAATTGGAGCGCGCGATTTACATCTCTGTTACCTTCACGTCGAGCTACCGAAATTTTCTCGGTAGTTGCCTCTTTTTTCAGTTCGCCCGTATCATAGATGTTCTGCAAATGAACACTTATATTGTCAGAGGTACAGTCGAACAACATACCCATCATCTTCTGGGTACGCCACACCGTTTTATCCTTATAATACACCTCTACGCCCTATTCCTTCCCCTCAATCTGAAAGATTAAGAACTCAGCCGTACTGTTCCTTATTTCTCTGCGTTTTGCCATATTTCGTTTGAGAAGTTGATTAATAATTTCGTGATTCTGCTTAAAACAATTTAATAGAATCATTCGTTATCGTTTTTTCTATTATTATAAAGATTCTTGACTCTTGGGGAATTAGTTCCATAACCTTATGTTCCGAGAGCCAAGTACCTGTCTTACTTTTCTCTGAAAAGATAGATTTGATGCGATTATAATGCGTATACTCCTTCATTTTAGAAATTTGTCAATCATCTTCATTATTCAACACAGGCAAGGAGATGTGGTACCTTACTGCAATCAAACGAATGAGACAAACGACGAGAAACGAGGTGACAGCTACTAAGGCTATGTTAAAATGCAAGGAATATAATCCCCAGTATACAAATCCGCCTACGATACAGGCTATGGCGTATATCTCTTTCTTAAAGATAACCGGTTCCTGATTCAATAGTACGTCACGAATGATTCCACCTGCTGCACCGGTGATACTTCCCATGATAATGGCTACCCAAAAAGGATGCCCCAACGAAAGGGTTTTCTGTATTCCGGCAATGGTGAACAATGCCAATCCTAACGTGTCGAACAAAAGCCAGGCATGATTCAACTTGTTGACATAGCGATTAAAGACGATCACAACAAGTTGGGCCAAAAACGTGATGAGTATATAAATCGTGGAGGTCATCCAGAACGGCGTAACACCAAGCATCACATCACGTACCGTTCCACCGCCGATGGCAACGGCAAAGCCACAGACGAAGCCTCCGAACCAATCAAAATGACGGTCGGCAGCAAGTCGTATACCAGAGATTGCAAAAGCAAATGTACCAATAAACTCCAGTGTCTGCTGAAGTGTATGGACAAAATGAGGATCCTCGTAAAGCATAATGTCTAACGGTTTATTGATTAACTACGTTCTGTGGATGTCCTGCAACAAATGCTTTCAGGTTCTCTACACAGATGTTCTTGAGGCGAAGTCGTGCTTCGTGTGTAGCCCATGCGATATGTGGCGTGATGAAAGCATTAGGATGAGCAAACAACGGATTATCCTCTGCCGGTGGCTCACTGCACATTACATCGGCACAATAGGCTCCCAGCTGACCGCTTTCCAATGCTGCAGCTACATCCTGCTCGTTAACCAAAGGGCCACGTCCTGTATTCACAAGGATTGCTCCTCGACGCATCTTCTGTAAGGTGTCCGCATTGATCATCTCATGCGTGTCCGATGTGAGCGGACAATGTAGGGTGAGGATATCACTCGTTGCCAACAAGCCCTCCATGGTTGTCTTCTGGATTCCTGCCGGTAAGTCGGAAGCGTTCTTGCTCGTAACAGCAAACACATCCATGCCAAACTCGTGGGCTATACGAGCCACACGCATACCGATATTACCAAGTCCTACAATACCTAGTGTCTTTCCTGCCAATTCTATCAATGGGGTATCCCAATAACAGAAATCAGGGTTCTTGCTCCATGATCCTTCACGATTTTTCTGAGCATAATGCTCCACCCTATTCGTAACCGTAAGAATGTGGGCGAAGACCATCTGAGCTACACTGTCTGTACTATACGACGGAATGTTGGTTACGATGATGCCGCGACGACGAGCTGACTCTATATCAACGACATTATATCCTGTTGCCATCACACCGATATATTTAAGGTGAGGTAACTGTGCCATGATCTCATCGGTAATCTGTACCTTATTTATTAATAAGGCATCAGCATCCTTTGAACGTGACACGATTTCATCAACAGGAGTTCTATCATAAATTACAAATTCACCAAACTGTTTCAAGTCATCTAGGTTTATATCACCCGGAAAGGCTGCATAACCATCTAATTCTACTATTTTCATCTTTTTTAATCCTTAAATCTATCTCCCCAGCATGTCACCATCCAATTATACAATCGTTCCTCTGAAGCGGAATGTTGTGGATGCCAAATGCGGGTGTTACCTAATTCCTGTGGTAAATATTCTTGTTGGGTAAAATGCCCGGGGTAATCATGAGGATATTTATAACCATCATGATATCCCAAATCTTTCATCAAACTGGTTGGTGCGTTTCTGATATGCAAAGGAACCGGTAGGTTGCCGGTCTGCTTCACGAGTTGAAGAGCATCATTTATTCCAAGATAAGCAGAATTACTCTTCTGACTTGTTGCCAGATATACCGTAGCCTCAGCCAAAGGAATTCTGCCTTCAGGCCATCCCACCTTCATAACGGCATCGAAAGCGGCATTGGCCAACAGAAGGGCATTGGGATTAGCCAACCCTATATCTTCTGCTGCACTGATGACAAGTCGGCGCGCAATAAATTCAGGAGATTCGCCTCCTTCTATCATTCGAGCTAACCAATATAGTGCGGCATCGGGATCGCTTCCACGAATACTCTTTATAAACGCGGAGATGATGTCGTAATGCATATCTCCTTTTTTATCATAGGCAAGAGGATTGGACTGAAGACAGTCTTCTACCATCTCATCGGTAATCTCAATTTTCTCATCATTAGCCGACTCTACGACAAGTTCCAGAATATTAAGGAGTTTGCGAGCGTCGCCTCCACTATATCTTAAAAGTGCGCCATTCTCCCGAATCGTGATATTTTTTTCTTTCAACTCTACATCATTGGTGATGGCGCGATCCAACAACTCCACGAGGTCTTCCTTCTCGAGAGATTTCAAGACATACAGTTGGCAACGTGACAGCAGAGGACGAATAACTTCGAAGGAAGGGTTCTCTGTTGTAGCTCCTATCAAGGTCACTATGCCCTTTTCGACAGCACCCAAAAGGGAGTCTTGTTGGCTCTTGGAAAAGCGATGAATCTCATCGATAAACAATATAGGTGATGCTGAGTTGAAGAAGCGATTGCTCTGAGCCCGCTGGATGACATCACGAACATCCTTCACCCCACTCGTCACGGCACTAAGCGTATAAAAAGGTACATCGAGAGTACGGGCTACGATCTGGGCCAAAGTCGTCTTTCCTACTCCGGGAGGACCCCATAAGATGAAAGACGATATGTGCTTCGAATCTATCATCTTCCGAAGCACAGCACCTTCACCAACCAGATGCCGTTGTCCAACATAATCATCAAGGGTATGAGGTCTTAATCTTTCTGCTAATGGTTCCATTTTCTTTTATTTTAATGCAAAGATAATAAAAATCTAATGAAAGAGAGAAAATAGATTGAAATAATAAAAAATTGTGGGAGAAAAGTTTGCGAATTCAACGAGAAGTAATTACTTTTGCACCACAAGAATAATACAGAATTAAATATGAAGAAAGAAAAGACCTTAACTCTCAAGTCGTTAACTAAGAGTAATGTCTGGGATATTCAGGAGAACGATGTCTTCCGATTGTGGGAAGCAGCAGAAAAAGATTCAGACCTGAAGGATAACCAAAGACATTATATCGATGTGATCAAAAGTGCTTTTAACATCGAAGAGGTAAAAGTCGACAAGCCTGAGGTGGTGGCTAAATATGAGGCACGCGGTTTTAAGATTGGACTTGTTCGCCTCGATGATTCTAACAAGGTGAAATGGGCCATCAAGAAGAAGCCTATCATGAGAGTCACAGATTTGACATACGAGAATATCCATCACATCTCTGCTTCTAAACTCATGGAAGTGCTCGACCGCAACTTCGGAGGTGGATGGGAAAGCCTTTCACAGAGCATACAGGATATTATCTCTAGTGGATTCGATATCAGTACTACTACCCTTCCTAAGGATAGACTCCACAAGGCTGGTGGCCTTTATGAAAAGAAGGTAAATGATGGATATGAGGTTCTCGAAATCGCTAAGGGTTCTTGGATAGAGGCTATCTTCGCTAAAGAGAAACCTAAGATGGAGAAAATCCGCATGAAGTTTGATGACAAGAGTGGAACTGGCTTAGGTAACGAGGATATCGATAACGATGATGATGCACCGGAAATCGAAGATCATTACAATGATGTTGACGACGATGATGATGCTTTCGATGACGACAAACTCACAGAGGAAAGCTATCGTACTACATTCGATGCAAATCCTGATGACTTGAGTCTCACAGACGTCGCAGACGATGAAGATTTCTAAAGATTAGAATATTCATAAAATATAAAGTCGATAATGTGGAATCACATTACCGACTTTTTTTATGGTCTTATCTATTAACCGATCACAAGGATTATTCCTCGCACCATCCTAGTCGATTGCGAGCCTTAAGGTAACCGGAACGTGAACTGAATCCCGAAGCTTCGAGTATTTCCTTCTTGGTAGCATAAGGATGATTCTGGCGATATTCATCGGCATAGCGCAAACGATAGGTATTGACATACTCGAAGAATCCACCATACTCTCGATTGAATACCGTAGACACATAGGTTCGCCCGAAACTGCATTGCTCCACAACAGAGGTAAGTGTAAGATGAGGATCAAGGAAACCTTTCTTGTCGACTACGATCGCGTCGATTTGATGCTTTATCATCTCAACGGTATCATTGGAGATCATTAGTGTCGATGGTATATCGGATGAAGTATCAACATCTTCTAAAGAATATTCCGCTGATTCTTTTATAGTCTCCTCAGCTTCGCGGATTTCGTGATCGAGGTATTTACGACGAGGATGAAGCATTGCTATCACGAAACTGCTGTCGAGCAAAGATACCCACAACATCACGAAGATGGCAATTATACGACTGTCGAAATATACCATGGCCCATATTGGTATCATATATAAAATAGGTAGAAACCAAGTATTGGCGGCTACTTCTTTCGGGAAATCCTCGACATTGGAATAATCGCGGAAGTTATTGCGATGAACAATAAGATAGAGTTTAAAAATAAAAATACAGGTCACGACAACGAATACCAACGAAGTGAGGGAGGATATCATAAGTAGCAACGAGCACATGGAATCACCAAAGGAGAAATCCGGCAACAACGAGGCTACCCATAAGAATGCCAAAAAGACAAAGATAGGAAAGGCTATGCCCCACACGACTTTGCGACGACGCGCATATTCCCTAAACGCAAAATAACGATAGAACAGCATATAACTGCACAAAGGGGTCATCGTGATAAGATAACATTTCACAAGAAGCCACGCCTCCATATCCATAGGATTCCATACATACGGCATGAGGATAATCGTGGAAAGCATGAAAAAAGTGGCTACACGACGAGCCGGATAGTAGTAATAGGCATACTCATCGAATGGTTTACACATATGAAACCATCGGACTGCTGCCAATAACATACAAACTACGATAAGCCCGAACGTTGACACACTATATAATAATGTGAGATGGTCTATCATACAAAAAGAGAGCTATGAGTTACTTACTTTAAATCTTTACTTATTACGTTTCTTGGCAAAGATATATAAAATTTCCGAAAAATGCCAATAAATACCCTAAAAAGTACAATTATTAAACAATATGTGTATTTTTACAACCTTTGAATGTTTAAAATTAGTTACCAAGCGTATTTTTTACAGATAATTGTTTTGTGATTAAAATAATTAGTGTATATTTGCACCTATAAAATCTAAAAATAATAATTTAATTCTATACTAACATAAATAATATGGTAAGCAAAAACATTCCTACAGTCAAACTCGGTATTATCGCCGTAAGTCGTGACTGTTTCCCTATCGCCCTGTCAACACAGCGCCGTGAAAACATCGTAAAAGAGTACAAAGGTGAAATCTTCAACTGCCAGACTACAGTAGAGAACGAGCAGGATATGCTCAAGGCTGTAAGTGAGGTAAAGGCTGAAGGTTGCAATGCTTTGGTAGTATTCTTAGGAAACTTCGGTCCTGAGACTCCTGAGACTCTTATCGCTAAAAACTTTGATGGCCCTGTAATGTTCGTAGCTGCTGCTGAAGGTGACGGCGACATGATCAATGGTCGTGGTGACGCTTATTGTGGTATGCTCAACTGCTCTTACAACTTGGGCATGCGCCATCTTAAGGGTTATATCCCTGAATATCCTGTAGGTACAGCCACAGACATCGCTAAGATGATCGAGGACTTCGTACCTGTAGCTCGTGTTATCCTTGGCTTGAAGGGTTTGAAGATCATCACTTTCGGTCCTCGTCCACAGGATTTCTTCGCTTGCAACGCTCCTATCAAGGGTCTTTATGAACTTGGCGTTGAAATCGAGGAGAATTCAGAACTTGACTTGCTCGTTTCTTATAAGGAACATGCCGGTGACCCTCGTATCAAGGACATCTGCAAGGAGATGGCAGAAGAGATGGGTGAAGGTAAATATTATCCAGAACTGAACGAGCGTATGGCTCAGTTCGAATTGACTTTGCTCGACTGGGCTGAGAATCATAAGGGTAGCCGCCAATATGTAGCTTTCGCCGACAAGTGCTGGCCTGCATTCCCTAGCCAGTTCGGTTTCGAGCCTTGCTATGTAAACTCTCGTTTGGTTAGCCGCGGTATCCCTGTAGCTTGTGAGGTAGATATTTATGGTGCTCTTTCTGAGTACATCGGTATGTGCGCAAGTGGTGACACCGTAACTTTGCTTGATATCAACAACTCTGTTCCTCAGTATATCTATGATGAGGATATCAAGGGTAAATATAACTATACTTTGACTGATACCTTCATGGGCTTCCACTGTGGTAACACTCCTGAATGTAAGATGTGTGCTACTCGTGCCATCAAGTATCAGCTCATCCAGAACCGTCTGTTGGAGAATGGTGGCAAACCTGACTTCACTCGTGGTACTCTTGAGGGTGATATCGCTGCTAGCGACATTACTTTCTATCGTCTACAATGCGATAGCGAGGGTAACCTCCGCTCTTACATCGCTCAGGGTGAGGTTCTTGACGTTCCTACTCGTTCATTCGGTGGTATCGGTATCTTCGCTATTCCTGAGATGGGTCGCTTCTATCGCCACGTATTGGTACAGAAGGGCTATCCTCACCATGGCGCCGTTGCCTTCTCTCATGTAGGTAAGACTCTGTTCGAGGTATTCAAATATCTGGGTATCAAGGACATCGCTTACAACCAGCCTAAGAGCCTTCCTTATCCAACAGAGAACCCTTGGGCATAAAAATTTATTTCACACTAGAAATAGACATCTTGAGAGACCTATCTTTCTATAACGAAAGATAGGTCTCTTTCTTTTATGATATCTCGGAGATGCTTTAATTTGTTTAACAGAATAATATTGGTAGGCTGACTTTTTCTTTTTACCTTTGCTTCGCGTAATTCGCCATCGTTCCTGCGGATGTGGGACTTGCAAACGGTTAGCATAAAAAATATAGAAACGACAAATGACAACAAAATATATGAGAAATAAATGGATGGTAGCAGCACTGGCTGTGTTAATGCTCACAGGTTGTGGCCACAAGGAAGATAAAACTAATAAGAATAACATCAAGAAGAGGTCGAATATCGTCATTGATCAGGATATGAAGCAACGACTTGCAGAACTGGCTCATGCACCAAGACCACGTGGCGCTTTCGGCTTCTATGTCTTTGACCTGACAGCCGACAAACCGGTATATGGATGTATGGAAAACAGAGCGATGTCTTCTGCTTCCTGCCTAAAACTACTTAGTGGTACCGCTGGACTACACTTGTTGGGTACTAACTATAAATATACTACTTCTCTCTATACAAAGGGCAAAATGGACAATGATACTTTGAGGGGTGACATTGCTCTGAAAGCTGACGTAGAACCTCAACTCAATGCGCCTGACATGAAGATGTTCGCCGAGGTGTTGAGATGGAAGAAAATCAAAAAGATTACGGGTAAGGTGTATCTCGATTTGTTCATCAAGGAACCCGTAAAGAGTGAAATGCATTGGTATCCTTGGGACTTGTCTCTCTCTAAGTATGGTATATTCTTCAAAGGTGCCGATCAAGTGAAGAAGGCTTTCAAAATGGCTTTGAGAGAGAAAGGTTTACAGATAGATGATAGTCAGATCGTACTGGGCAAGGTTCCTGCAGGATCACATTGCGTATTCAGATTCTACCGCACCATCGAGCGTGTCATCAAACGTATGTGGAAGAATAGTTCTAATACACAGGCTACTTCATTACTTTATGCCATCGGTCATCATGTAAACCCTAAGGCTGAACCTACAAAAACCGGTGTCATGTATCTCAGAAAATTCTTACATGAGGAGATCGGTGTCAAGGATCCCGCTATCGTAATTCATGATGGTTGTGGTCTGTGTACCCATAACCACATGTCACCAAAATCACTCGTGCAGATCTTAAGATATGGATATAAGCATCAAGATATCTACCGACTGATGAAGAGATATCTCTCTGTAGCGGGCGTTGACGGAACAGCTCGTGGACTTCTGAACACACCGGAGATGAAAGGTAGAATATGGGCTAAGACCGGCACCCTCTCCCACCCTTATGGTATCAGCTCTCTTGCTGGTTTTGCACAGGGAAAGAATGGTCACATGTATGCGTTTGCCATCATGGACAATGATATGTCGGTTTTGGATGCACACGTATTACAAAAGAAACTGGGACAAACTTTGATGAAATAATCTTATTCGCGTATCTGTAGACTGTAGTGATTGCCGTCAAACTTTATCTGCATCTCTCCGAGATGAGTACGGGATAACGCAAGAGCTACATGTCCCATGGTACGACGAAGATTCAATTCGCATACAACTACTTGATCATGTTCTATCGAAGTTTCTGATGTTGCGTCTGCACTTACAATCATCATATCAACACCAAAAGGTCCTTGATAAACGGGAGCTATATCAGCACTCACCTTATCGATAATCGACTGTCGGAGTTCTTTTTGCCTCTCTAGAGAAAGGTATTGGCCGAGGATCCGTTCTTTCTCGACCTCTGAGGCTAAGACATTCCCGGTATAAGCTCCTCCGGATGTGGCAAAAAGACTGAGACCGGCATATTCGATGATGCCATCATGTGAGATATACTCAAAGGCGAAGTCTATAACCTTTTGGTATTGCGGTTCTACGATAATGCCTCCCTGACGACGGATAACAGATGACACCCAAGTTGCATTGTAATGGAATTGTACCCCTCGCCCACTACTGCTCCAAGGTGACTTGAACACAACACCGGTATCAGACGGTCCGTTCATACGCCTTGTATTTGTCACATGACGGGAAATGGAAGCTTCTACCTCTAAACTTGATGTACAATAATCTACATCGTTCTGTAGATGGGAAGCACACCATTGACGAGAACTCAACATCCGGATTTTATCTAAACGAGAGGTTAACTCCGGGGTATGGACATAACCTAACGAATGAGCTATTGCTCGATCAAATCCCCAAGGAGAAACGACATCAAAGAAAGAGGTTCTATCATTAGAGGATAAATCGGTAAGGCGAAACTTCTTATTATGTATTTCATTCAATGTAACGAACTTAAAGTTCTGATATTCAGCATCTAATTGGCTTACATCAAAACTATCGGAGACTAAGATAGCATCACCTTCAGATGCCCAAAGCACAGGTAGCCAACAGAGGTCTTCACGAAGCTGACGCCCCGCACGAGGCGACGTGAACTGCCACTGATGAGAAGCTAAAGCTATATCATGTTCTGGATTAAAGACATGTAATTTCCCCATTCTATCGTTATATTTAGACTGCAAAGATACGAAAATAATTTAAGTCGACAATCAGCAATTCTTAATATTTATTCGAGTGCTAAATAATGAAAAAAAATAAAGATTTTGTAAACTAGAGTTTGCAAATTAGAAAATAATCAGTATCTTTGCAAGGTATTTTTAGAACAAACGATTTCATAAGCTCACAAACAATATGGAAGAAGCATTCTTTCGCACGCATTCGTATCTGCTGGAACATACCAACGCAACGCTTCGAAGATCTCTGATGGATGAGATCGACTGGAGTGATCGGTTGATTGGTATCAAGGGTACACGAGGAGTCGGCAAGACTACCTTCCTATTGCAATATGCTAAGGAGAATTTTGGAATACATGATCGCTCGTGCCTTTATGTAAATATGAATAATTTCTATTTCCAAGGACGAGGTATTGCAGACTTCGCTGCCGACTTCGTAAAACAAGGTGGCAAGGTGTTGCTTATTGATCAGGTCTTTAAACAACCAGATTGGAGCAAGGAGTTACGACAATGCTATGACACACTTCCTACTCTGAAAATCGTTTTCACCGGTAGCAGCGTAATGCGACTCAAGGAGGAAAATCCTGAGCTTAACGGTATCGTGAAAAGCTACAACTTGAGAGGTTTCTCTTTTCGTGAATATATTAATCTGAAAACGGGAAACTCTTTTCACCCTTACACTCTCGAACAAATTCTCAACAACCATGAGCATATCGCACGAGAGATTCTGCCACTGGTCAGTCCTATGAAATATTTCTCTGATTATATCCATCACGGTTTTTATCCTTTCTTCCTCGAAAATAGCAATTTCTCAGAAAACTTGCTGAAGACGATGAACATGATGACCGAGGTGGATATCTTACTGATTAAGCAGATAGAACTAAAGTATCTTACCAAAATCAAGAAGCTCTTTTATCTACTCGCTGTTGGTGGCCCTAAAGCACCTAATATCAGTCAATTGGCTACTGATATTCAAACAAGTCGTGCAACGGTAATGAACTATATCAAATATCTCGCTGACGCCAGACTCATAAACATGATTTATCCTGTAGGTCAACAATTTCCAAAGAAACCTGCAAAGGTAATGATGCACAACTCTAATCTTATGTATGCGATCTACCCTCTTGAGGTGGAAGACCAGACATTGATGGAGACATTCTTTGTAAATTCGATGTGGAAAGACCATAAGGTAAACCAAGGCTCTAAGGAACACAACTATATCGTAGATGAAAAACTGAAATTCAAGATCTGCGATGCACAAAGTAAAGCTAAGATGAGGTACAATCCCGACACTATCTATGCGAGATATAATACCGAAATCGGTAAGGATAACAAAATACCGCTCTGGTTGCTGGGATTCTTATATTAGAATAAGGTGAAAGAGATTAGAATTAAGATTTATACAAAACTATAACATTTTATCTATATTAAAAATGGCTAAAGAAAAAAAGTTTATCACATGTGATGGTAACACAGCTGCTGCTCATGTAAGCTATATGTTTACTGAGGTAGCTGCCATTTACCCTATCACTCCGTCTTCTCCAATGGCGGAGCATGTAGACGAATGGGCTGCCAAAGGTCGTAAGAACCTTTTTGGTCAGACTGTTTCAGTTCAGGAAATGGAATCTGAGGGCGGTGCTGCTGGTGCAGTCCACGGTTCTCTTCAGTCAGGTGCACTGACATCTACTTATACAGCCTCTCAGGGTCTTCTCTTGATGATTCCTAACATGTATAAGATTGCTGGTGAATTACTGCCTTGCGTTTTCAACGTATCAGCTCGTACACTGGCATCTCACTCTCTTTGTATCTTCGGTGACCACCAGGATGTAATGGCTTGTCGTCAGACTGGCTTCGCTATGTTCTGTTCTGGTTCTGTTCAGGAAGTTATGGATCTCTCTGCAGTTCCTTATCTTTCTACTCTCGAGAGCAAGGTTCCTTTCATCAACTTCTTCGATGGTTTCCGTACTTCTCACGAGTATCATAAGATCGAGGAGATGGATATGGAAGATATCCGCCCATTGGTTAAGCCTGAGTGGATCGAGGATTTCCGCAACCGTGCACTCTCTCCTGAGCGCCCTGTCACTCGCGGTACCGCTGAGAACCCTGAGACTTTCTTCACTCATCGTGAGGCTAGCAACAGCTACTATAACGCAATCCCTGAAATCGTAGAAAAGCACCTTGCTGAGGTTTCTAAGATTACAGGTCGTGAATATCACTTGTTCAACTACTATGGTGCTGCAGATGCTGAGAACATCATCGTATTGATGGGTTCTGCAACTGAACCAGCTCGCGAAGCTATCGATTATCTCGTAAAGCAAGGCAAGAAGGTTGGTATGGTAGCTGTTCACCTCTATCGTCCATTCTCTGTAGAGGCTATTCGCAAGGCTATTCCTGATACTGTTAAGCGCATTGCTGTTCTTGACCGTACTAAGGAACCAGGTGCTGAAGGCGAGCCATTGTACCTCGATGTTAAGAGTGCTCTTTACGATGATCCTCGTAAACCTCTTGTTGTTGGTGGTCGCTATGGTCTTGGTTCAAGCGATACTACTCCAGCTAAGATTGTTGCAGTATTCAAGAACCTTGAATTGCCAGAACCAAAGAATCACTTTACCGTAGGTATCGTTGATGATGTTACCTTCACTTCTCTCCCTGAGGAAGAGGAAATCCCAATGGGTGGTGACTCATTATTCGAGGCTAAATTCTTCGGTTTGGGTTCAGATGGTACTGTAGGTGCTAACAAAAACTCTGTACAGATTATCGGTAATAACACAAATAAGTATTGCCAGGCTTACTTCTCTTACGATTCAAAGAAGTCAGGTGGTTTCACATGTTCTCACCTTCGTTTCGGTGATGATCCTATCCACTCTGCATACTTGGTAAATACTCCTAACTTCGTAGCATGCCATGTTCAGGCTTATCTGCACATGTATGATGTAACTCGTGGTCTTCGTGACAACGGTACATTCTTGCTGAATACTATCTTCGATGGTGAGGAGTTGATCAACTTCATCCCTAACCATGTAAAGAAGTACTGGGCTAAGCACAATATCAAGGTTTACTATATCAACGCTAGCAAGATTGGTCAGGAAATTGGTTTGGGTAACCGTACCAACACTATCCTTCAGTCTGCTTTCTTCCGTATTACTGGTGTCATCCCTGTTGATCTCGCTGTAGAACAGATGAAGAAGTTCATCGTGAAGTCTTATGGCAAGAAGGGTGAGGATGTCGTAAATATGAACTATGCTGCTGTTGACCGCGGTGGTGAATATAAGGAACTTACTGTTGATGCAGCTTGGGCTAACCTCCCTGAGGATGAGAAGAAGGTAGATGACGCTCCAGATTTCGTTAAGGAACTCGTTCGTCCTATGAACGGTCAGGCTGGTGACTTATTGAAAGTTTCTGACTTCGTTAAGCACAACACTGTTGACGGTACTTGGATGAATGGTACTGCTGCATACGAGAAGCGTGGTGTAGAGGCATTCGTTCCTGTATGGAATGTAGAGAACTGTATCCAGTGTAACAAGTGTTCATTCGTTTGTCCTCACGCTGCTATCCGTCCATTCGTTTTGGATGAAAATGAGGCTGCAGGCTTCGAGGGTGCTACTCAGGATATCATCGCACCTAAGGCTTTGAAGGGTATGAAGTTCCGTATGGAGGTTTCTGTACTCGACTGTCTCGGTTGTGGTAACTGTGCTGATGTCTGCCCAGGTAAGAAGGGTGAGAAGGCTCTCAAGATGGTTCCATTCAACGTAGATGCTGAGGATATGATCCAGGAGGCTAAAAACTGGGAATACCTCGTTAAGAACGTTAAGTCTAAGCAGGATCTCGTAGATATCAAGCAGAGTCCTAAGAACTCTCAGTTCGCTCAGCCATTGTTCGAGTTCTCTGGTGCTTGCTCTGGTTGTGGTGAGACTCCTTATGTTAAGTTGATTTCTCAACTCTTCGGTGATCGTGAAATGATCGCTAACGCTACAGGTTGTTCTTCTATCTACTCAGCTTCTGTTCCTTCTACTCCATATACAAAGAACGCAAAGGGTCAGGGTCCTGCTTTCGATAACTCTTTGTTCGAGGACTTCTGTGAGTTTGGTCTTGGTATGGCTCTTGGTAACAAGAAGATGAAGACACGTATCACAATGCTTCTAAACGAGAAGATTGCTGATGACAAGACTTCTGCAGAATTCAAGGCTGCTGCTCAGCAGTGGATTGATGCTCAGAACGATGCTGATGCTTCTAAAGAGGCTGCTGCTATTTTGAAGCCATTGATCGCTAAAGATGCAGAGGCAGGTTGCAGCGTAGCTAAGGAGTTGAAGACTCTTGATCACTACCTCGTTAAGCGTTCACAATGGATTATCGGTGGTGATGGTGCTTCTTATGATATCGGTTACGGTGGTCTTGATCACGTACTTGCTTCTGGTGAGGATATCAACATCCTTGTTCTTGATACAGAGGTTTATTCTAACACTGGTGGTCAGTCTTCTAAGTCTACACCTATCGGTGCTATCGCTCAGTTCGCAGCATCTGGTAAGCGTGTGAGCAAGAAGGATCTTGGCTTGATGCAAACCACTTATGGTTACATCTATGTTGCACAGGTTGCTATGGGTGCTGATAATGCTCAGACCTTGAAGGCTATCCGTGAAGCAGAAGCATATCCAGGTCCATCTTTGGTTATCGCATACGCTCCATGTATCAACCATGGTATCAAGGGTAAGGATTCTGATGGTAAGGGCAAGCGTTCTATGAACCGTTCTCAGCACGAGGAAGCTTTGGCTGTAGAATGTGGTTACTGGCACTTGTGGCGTTTCGATCCACGCTTGGCAAATGAGGGTAAGAACCCATTCCAACTTGACTCTAAAGAGCCTAACTGGGATGAATTCCGTAACTATTTGATGGGTGAGGTTCGTTTCGCTTCTTTGAAGAAGGCATTCCCTGAGGAGGCTGAAGAACTTTACGCAGAAACTCAGAAGAGTGCTCAGCGTCGCTATAAGTCTTATGTTCGTAAGAGCCAGGAAGACTGGAGCGATGAACAGGCTTAAATCTGTTTGATAGCCAAACTTCGGATTGGCTATCATTAAAATATTAATCGAGTCCGCGATCTAAAGAAATAGATCGCGGACTTTTAATTTCTACAAAGGCCTACTCTACAATAACTCAGTATAAAGCTAATGTATTAGTTTACACTCTAAGAAGCTTGTAAATTGTATATTAAAAAAGGTCTTCCTTACCCTATCGGTAAGAAAGACCTTTTCCTATTTTTCTATTTATTCGATTAACGAATACGATCCATTGATCTTACTAGTTTCTCATCAGCTTTAACGCCTCGAAATGCCATATAATTAAGAACCATCGCTACTAAAGGTAAACATACACCTAACTTCACACTATACTGACTGATCTTTGACCAATCAAGGCAAACTAACAGATATGCATACCAACCTACACACGCAATCGCTGCCCAAGTAATAAGCTTCATCTGTAGTTTGCGATTCTTAAACATAAAGATGGCAACGAGATTAAGAATAAAGGCAAGCGCTAGAAATATAAATAGGATCCAAGGCTTGTTAACAACTTCTACACCTAAAGACCCTAAATTATAAAGTAATGTCTCCGGTGCCATAGCCATAGGAGTAAATCCTAAGACCGGCAGATAGAGACAAAAGCATATAGCAACTAGCGCAAGGACCAAATATATAGTCTGTTTACGCTGCCACATAATTAATCTTCGTTTTGGTTATCCTGAGAAGGATCACGCCAATAAACCTGATGCTGAAGGAATTCCTCTGTAGCAAGCAATGTTGGCTTTGGCAATTTCTCATAATAACGAGAAATCTCAATCTGCTCACGATTTTCAAAAACTTCCTCAAGCGAATCGTTATAAGAAGCGAACTCAGCAAGCTTCTTATTCAAATCTTGCTTAATCTCCTGACCAATCTGGTTGGCACGCTTAGCAATAATTGAAACGCTCTCGTAAATGTTGCCAGTTTCTTCCCACAAACTAGCGAGATCTCGTGTAACGGTATTAACCGGTGCTTTTGATTTTTTGTAATCCATATTTTATATTAGTACTAATTTTTATCTTTCTTTATATCTGAGGAACATACATCGGATCTTTCTGATGCTTTTCTATAAATTTCTTGCATCCCTCAATATACTTTTCTGCGGTTACCCTTTCCTTGCTGTCAGGATATTCATTAAGAAATCCATAACATTCATCCTGAGCATCCTCATAACGTTCCATCTGCTTACTGATGACACTCATCTTAGCAAGTTGATACTTACTCTTCATTACAAGAATAGAGAATTGCTCACGCATATTGCTATAAGGATAGTCGGAAAGTGCATTCTGAGCAGTAACAATACATGCTTGATAATTATTACCACCACTGGTACAATTTCCAAAATATGTACCTAAGTCATAATATAATTTTGCATTATAATATTCCTTGATAACAAGTTTATCTTGCAACTCAAACATACGATGAGTAGCCTGATCCTTTAATTTACTATCAGGATAAACATCTATAAAGTCCTGATATGCAGATATGGCTTGAATTGTTGGACTCTGATCCAATCGTGGTTCCGGAGTGCTTGCATAAAGCGACTCTCCAACATAATATTTAGCTTGTTCTGCATAATATCCTTTAGGATAACGCTCATAATATTTCTTAAAATACTGTGCGGCAGACTCATAATCCTGCAAGCAATACTCAGACATTGCTAGCATATAAAGACTCTCTTGGGCATTTTCGGTACCCTTTTCGATCGTAACCAGTTCAGTAAGCAATCCTACTGCACGAGAATATTTACCATTAGCAAAACATTCCTTGGCATATTCGTATTTATATGTATAGTCCTGAGACTTATATACACGATTATATTCTTGAGCACAACTTGAAAAAAGAAGTACTGCAGAACTCATCGCTATCAGAATAGTTTTCTTCATATCAAACGCTTTGAACTGCAAAGTTAATGACTTTTTACCGATTAACAAAGTTTTCAATACAATTTTTAGCATTAAATTATAGTTATCACACAGTTTTTTAGTAATTTTGCAGTAATGAAATTCAATTTGACGTCAAAATACAAGCCTACAGGCGATCAACCACAGGCTATAAAACAACTTACCAAGGGAATCCAAGAAGGAGACCCCGCACAGGTTTTATTGGGTGTAACTGGCTCTGGAAAGACATTTACAATAGCTAATGTAATTGCAAATGTAAACAAGCCAACACTAATTTTATCACATAACAAGACTCTAGCTGCGCAACTTTATCAAGAAATGAAAAGTTTTTTCCCGAATAATGCCGTAGAGTATTATGTGTCATATTATGATTATTATCAGCCTGAAGCTTATCTTCCTACAACAGATGTCTACATAGAAAAAGACCTTGCTATCAATGAAGATATTGATAAGTTACGACTGGGTGCTGTATCCGCTCTCCTATCTGGAAGAAAAGATGTTATTGTCGTATCATCAGTATCTTGCATTTATGGTATGGGTGGACCTGTCGCTATGCAAGAGAGCATCATAAGAATCAAGAGAGGTCAACAAATAAATCTCAATGATTTTTTAAGACAACTAATAGACGCACTCTATGTAAGAAATGATATTGAACTGAAAAGAGGTAATTTCAGAGTAAAAGGAGATACTGTAGATGTTGCAATGGCTTATTCAGACAACATTTTACGCATAACTTGGTGGGATGATGAGATTGACAACATAGAAGAAGTTGACTCTGAAACGTTCCATCGTATAGAGAACTTTGAGCAATATGAGATTTATCCAGCAAACCTTTTTGTAACGTCAAAAGAGCAAACTGACAATGCCATCAGAATGATCCAAGATGATTTAGTCAAACAGGTTGACTACTTCAACGAGATAGGCGATCATATTAAAGCTCAGAGAATTAAAGAACGCGTGGAATATGACATAGAGATGATCAAGGAATTGGGACATTGCTCAGGTATAGAAAATTACTCTAGATATTTTGACGGACGGCAAGCTGGCGATAAACCATATTGCTTATTGGATTTCTTCCCTAAGGATTATCTTATGGTGATTGACGAAAGTCATGTTAGCGTTCCGCAGATTAGCGCAATGTATGGTGGAGATAGAGCGCGAAAGCAGAACTTAGTGGAATATGGTTTCCGACTACCGGCAGCTTTTGACAATCGTCCTCTTAAATTTGAGGAATTTCATAATTTAATCAATCAAATTATTTACGTAAGTGCGACCCCTGCTGATTACGAACTAGAAGAATCAGAAGGTGTTATCGTTGAACAATTGATACGTCCTACCGGACTACTTGACCCGATCATTGAGATTCGACCCTCCGAAAACCAAATCGATGACTTATTAGACGAGATCCTTACCAGAACGCATCGGAATGAAAGAGTTCTGATAACCACGTTAACAAAGAGAATGGCAGAAGAACTCACAGAATATCTTTTGAATCACGAAATTCGTTCTGCATATATACATAGTGACGTTGCCACGCTCGACCGTGTAAAGATTATGAACGACTTACGTGCAGGTGTATACGATGTTCTTGTAGGTGTAAACTTACTCCGAGAAGGACTTGATTTGCCTGAAGTCTCTCTTGTTGCCATCTTAGACGCTGATAAAGAGGGATTTCTGCGTAGTCATAGAAGTCTTACTCAAACAGCAGGACGTGCTGCAAGAAATGTAAACGGCAAGGTGATCATGTATGCTGACACGATAACAGAAAGTATGCAGAAAACTATTGACGAAACCAACCGTCGCAGGTCTATTCAGATGAAATATAATGAGGAACATCACATAACACCTCAGCAGATCATCAAATCCATCAATACAGACTTACCTATCGGCAAGAGCGAGAATACGACAGAAAAGAATGCTTCTGGATACAATGCCCAAATTGCATATATGGAACCAGAAGATGGCATGTTTGCTGCAGATCCTATAGTGGAAAGCATGACAAAACAACAACTAGAAAAGAGTATTGCAGACACAACAGAATTGATGAAACAGGCTGCCAGGGACCTAGATTTCATTCAGGCTGCTCAATATCGTGATGAGATTATTCGACTCCAAAAACAATTGGAGCTAAAATAACCAGTTACGATACACTTTCTCTATTTTTTCGACTTTAAACGTTAAAAGAAGATGGGAAAAAGTTAAAAGTAAAACACAGAGGACGTTTTTATACATATTATTATTAAATTTGCAACTATATATAATAATAGAAAGTTACAAAAATGAAAAAAATAATATTAACAATTATATTATGCCTGCCAATGGCCCTTCATGCACAATCTGTTCTTACACCAGAAGAAAGATTAGCCAAAGCTCAAAAAGAACTTGAAGAGGCAAAGAAGGAGGTTGAAGAGGCTAAACTCAAGGCTAAGAATGCAAATGAGAAGAATGCCCCAAACAAAGAGACTAACAATGATTGGAGCATACCTACGCTAAAGAAGATAGAAAAATCTCCTCAACAAGCTTATACGAATGAGAACGGAGAAATAAAGGTTGATCCCAAATATCTAGACAATGCAATTCCTTTAAATGAAGAAGGGAAAGTAGAATTCGTGTTGGATATTGATACAAACAACAAAAATGCAGAAGAGATCTACAATCTTGCCCTAAACTACTTATCTAACCTTACACAAGGAGAGAATCAAATTGAAGGCAGTCGTGTAGCACTCGTAAACAAGAGAGAAAAAATAATCGCAGCAACAATAAAAGAATGGTTAGAGTTTAATCGAACAGCACTTATGCTAGATAGAACGAAGATAAGCTATCTACTTGTTGCAACTTGTACAGATAATCATCTTAACGTCAAGATAAGTCGTATAAATTACGTCTACGAGGAAGATCGTCCTACAGGATTCTCCGCTTCTGCCGAAGAAGTCATCACGGACAAGTATGCCTTAAACAAGAAGCATACGGATTTAACTCGCATATTCGGAAAGTTCCGCAAGGCAACAATTGACCGCAAAGACGAGATTCTTAAAGACTTAAAAGACTTAATACAAAAATAAACGATAATGGAAGAAAAAGATAATATTCAGGAAAGCGAAGTCGCAAGACCTCATCATAGACAAAAAAGATTGATCAGCTATGAAGGTAAGAATGATTCGACCATAGTAATACGAAACTGGTTGAATATTATATTCATGGTTCTCGCCATAGGAGGTGTTGCTACCTATATGTGGACTTCCTATAAGACCGTAGCTTTTGTCATCCTCCTAATAGGTGTATCATTTAAAATCATTGAAGTAGCAATACGACTTTTCCATAAATAATGAAGAATTTTCTTTCTTTACTCCTACTCTTTGGCTGTTCCGTAACAGTTGAAGCACAAATACAGCGATTCGACAATAATTCGAATTTCAATCAGATAGACGAAAACGGAAATCTAACGATTAAGAATCGAAACAAGACAGATTCGCTAAGTGGTAATCATAAAGAGATCCCGAAGGGATTAAAAGTATGGACTATCGACAATAGATTCGGCGACCAAACAATTGCTGAAGTTGATACGGTTCCACATATGTTTCAGAATTCTGTATTCACTACAGGACTTCGCGGGGAATATAATTCTACAGGAACCATAGCTTCTCCTCGAATTGCACGAATTTATATTGATCGTATGGAAGATAAGCAATTTATCTTTACACAGCCATACGACTATTTCGTGCAACCTGTCAACTTACATCATTTTACAAACACTTACTCTCCTATTACCAATATTACATATAATACAAATGGTAACAAAATCAATGGAGAGGATTATATTAAGACGATGTTTGCCGTAAATGCAGGCAAACGTCTTGGTGTAGGCTTTAAATTTGATTACAGATATGCCCGTGGATATTACAGTAAACAAAATGCTTCCCTTTTTGATTATACCATGTGGGGAAGTTATCTTGGTGACAAATATCAGGCCCACCTATTAATGTCGACAAATCATCAGAAGACAACAGAGAATGGTGGAATAACCAATGATAATTATATCACTCATCCAGAAATCTTTAACGAAGACTTCCAAAGTGATGAAATTCCAACTGTATTATCATCTACTTGGAATAGAAATGACAACCAGCATATCTTCTTCTCTCATCGCTACAGCGTAGGTTTCAACAAGAAGGTTCCTATGACCGAGGAAGAAATCAAAGCTAAGAAATTTGCCATCGCATCTAAGAAAGAAAATGATGAGAAAAAACTAAAGGATGAATTAAGAAAGAAGGCTAAAGCTAATGGACAATCTTTCGACGAGAAGGCTTATAACAATCAGCAGTCGTTTAGTGGTAGACCTGAAAATGCTAAAATTGCAGGCGATGAGCCTACTTCTCAATCTAAGAACGGAAAAAGAATTACTGTCAACGGTAAGAATGCCGCTGATAGTCTTATCAATTCAACGAATAAAGCAAAAGAAGATACAGCATGGCTAAAGAATGAATATGTACCTGTTACAAGTTTCATCCACACGGCAGAATTTAACAACTATAGAAGAATCTTCCAGGCTTATGAAACTCCGGAAAATTATTATCTTAACGAATATTTCAAGTCTTTCGATGGGAAAACATTCTCAGGAGATTCCATCTATGATCGTACCCGCCATTTTGAATTGAAAAATACCTTTGCCATTGCCATGCTCGAAGGCTTTAATAAGTGGGTAAAATCAGGATTAAAGATTTTTGCCAGCTATGATATGCGCCATTTCGAGCTACCGGATAATGCATATAGCGTTAACAAGACCAATGAATATGACTTCAGTATTGGTGGACAATTAAACAAAACTCAAGGCACTTTATTCCATTACAATGTCATTGGAGAGTTCGGTATTCTCGGACAAGATGCCGGTTTCCTTAAGATAGACGCAAATGCTGATTTGAACTTTAAACTAATGGGAGATACTATCCAACTCAAGGCAACCGGATTTATGCATCGTACCTCTCCTACATTCTATTACCGCCATTATCATTCAAAACATCTATGGTGGGATAATGATGATTTAGACAAAATCATTCATAGCAGAATATTAGGGGAATTCTCATTAAAGAGAACTGATACAAAGCTACGAATCGCATACGATAATATTCAAAACTATACATATTTTGTTTCTACTTATAATGTAACATCAGATTATAAGAGAACAGGAAATACGGTAAGTGTAAATCAGAAGAAAGGAAATCTAAGTCTGTTAACAGCTCAACTATGGCAGAACTTCAAACTGGGCATATTAAACTGGGAGAATGTTCTCACCTATCAGAAATCTACAGATGAAGAAGTTCTTCCTGTTCCTTATTTCAATGCATATACCAACTTATATATTAAGTTTAGAATTGCGCATGTTTTGAATACGGAATTTGGTGTTGATGCTAATTACTTCACAAAGTATTATGCACCAGACTATTGTCCTGCAATAGGACAGTTTGCCGTACAAGGTAATGGAGAAAACCAAAAGGTAAAGGTAGGAAATTACCCACTTGCAAATGTTTACTTCAACTTCCATCTGAAGCATACCAGATTCTACGTAATGTATAGTCATTTCAACCAAGGTAGCTTTAGAAATGCTTATTTCTACGCCCCACACTACCCTCTTAATCAAGCGATTCTCCAATTCGGACTAAGTTGGAACTTCTTTAATTAATATAAAACTCCTTCTCTTCCTCAAAGAGGAGGAGATTTAAAATGATCATGAACGAAAAACATATCACAACAAATAGTTTAAAAGCATGGTTTTTGGCTGCACGTCCAAAGACATTGAGTGGTGCCGCCGTACCCGTCTTAATAGGAATGGCATTCGCATATAAAGACACAGGAATAGATTCCTTTCAGATACTCCCTGCCATCCTATGCCTGTTATTTGCATGGGTTATGCAAATAGACTCAAATTTTATCAACGACTACTTTGATTGTATACATGGAAACGACAACAAAGAGAAGAGATTAGGTCCGCAACGAGCATGCTCTGAAGGATGGATTACATTGAAAGCCATGAAAATAGGAATCGCCATAACGACGGTTTTAGGATGCTTCATCGGACTTCCCCTAATAATATATGGTGGCATCGAAATGATTCTTGTCGGAGCAATGTGTGTCCTTTTTGCTTTTCTATACACAACAAAACTCAGCTATCTCGGATTAGGAGATCTTTTAGTTTTGGTATTTTTTGGTATTGTCCCAGTTTGTCTCACATACTATGTCATCATGCCAGACAACGGACAAACGATCACACTGGAAGTTTTTCTAGCATCTATCTCCTGTGGACTTGTCATAGACACCTTATTATTAGTAAATAACTATCGTGACAGAGACAATGACAAACGCGATGGAAAGAACACACTAGTTGTAAGAATTGGAGAAAAAGCCACAGAAAAAGTATATTATAGTGTAGGTATAGTTGCAGCTCTCATCATGAGTATTATACAGCAGAATAATATCTATAACTATAACGACATATGGATCAAATGCATACCTACAGGCGTTTTTCTTATTTATTTTGTCCTACACACAATGACATGGAGAAGAATGAAAAAGATAAACCATGGTAAGGAATTAAATAAAATGCTAGGCCAAACTTCTAAAAACATGATTGTATTTGGCATACTCGAGTCTCTTTCAATTGTAATTACATCATTATGAAACAACAGGTTAATTTGGAGATTATGGAATTTGTAGAAAAGCAAATTCTTCCCAGATATACAAAATTTGGTGAAAGTCATGGCCTAAGGCATGTTAATCGAGTAATAAAGAACTCCATGGAATTAGCTCAGACCACAGGAGCTGATATCGACATGGTATACGTTGTTGCCGCATATCACGATTTAGGTATGGAAGGGCCAAGAGCTATCCACCATATCACAAGTGGCAAGATCATTTCATCTGACGCAAGACTAAAGAAATGGTTCTCGGTAGAACAAATAAAAATAATGAAAGAAGCCGTCGAAGATCATAGAGCTTCAGCAAGCAGACAACCAAGAAGCATCTATGGAAAAATCGTTGCAGAAGCAGATAGAGATCTTGACATCAACGAAGTATTTACCAGAGCCATACAATATGGACAAGAAAAATATCCAGAAAAGAATCTAGACGAACAATGGGAGCGATTCAAGAAACATATGGAAGAGAAATACGGACGAAATGGATATATCAAATTATGGATACCTAATTCGCCTAACAGCCAAAAACTAAGAAACATACAAGATATTATTGACGATAAAGAAAAGCTAAAAAAAGTCTTCACTGAAATTTATCAGAAAATAAAAAGATAAAAAACTTGTAAGTTTCAAGGAAAAACTGTATATTTGCAAGTGAAAGGAAATGACATCGGGGTCGTGTCGATTCGATCGGGATACTCATCAAATTAATACGAAAACCGAGGATGCACCTTCTGTTAATGGCGGGCCACATAAAACGCTTAGGCGACTAAACCTTTTAGGTCGGTGGATTACAAAGACTTAAGGGCTCTCAAACTTTTTAAGCTCGGAGTTTCATCACATCATCGAGCGACCCTTTTTTAAGAAATACCGGAAGAATGAAGACTTGGAATTTATATTTCTCTTCATTCTTCTTTTTGTATAAGAAAAATAAAATATGTTTAGTGGAATTGTAGAAGAAATGGCTACTATTGTAGCAATAAAGAGAAA
>Ga0310695_10004350_pt1 | contig 26276 bp, 18 predicted proteins | sample RumenRJG_04DNA_FD_203882 | JGI IMG/M metagenome (GOLD analysis project Ga0310695, IMG submission 203882) | Bovine rumen microbial communities from Lethbridge, Alberta, Canada - RJG_04 (v2) (version 2) | ecosystem: Host-associated > Mammals > Digestive system > Stomach > Rumen | place: Canada... | reverse complement strand
GCGCCCAGAGACGGAGACGCCGCTCCAGTATTCCGTGGCGAAGGCCGCGCTGATTCATCTGACGAAGGATCTCGCGGTGCGCTTCCGGGACCGGGGCATATTCGTGAACGCCGTCAGCTACGGAGGAATCGAGGGCCGTGTGGACGATGCGTTCAAGCGGCGCTTTGAACCGCTGACGCCATTGCGGCGCATGATGAAGCCGGAAGAGACGATTCCCGCAGTTGAGTTCCTGGTGGAGGAAGAATCCGAATACATGACGGGGCAGAACATCGTCGTGGACGGGGGACGCACCATATGGTGAGGAATCTGGCCATCATACCGGCGCGTAGCGGATCGAAACGCGTCATTGACAAGAACATTCGTCCGTTCGCCGGACGTCCGCTTATGGCGTGGATCATCGACGCCGCGCGCACAAGCGGGGTGTTCGAGCGCGTGTACGTTTCGACAGATTCCGAGAAGTACGCGGACATCGCGCGCGCGTGCGGCGCCTGGGTGCCGTTCCTGCGGGATGGTCTAATGGATGACCATTCTCCATTGGCGCAGGTGGCGTGTCATGAGCTTCTGCGCGTGGAGCGCGAGACGGGGATGTGTTATGACAACGTGGCCATTCTGCAGCCGACTTGTCCGCTTTTTCTGTCAGAAGATGTACATGCGGTCTATGAGCGGTTCGTGTCATCCAAGGCGGATTCTGCAATGACGTGCTTCCCTTTCGAGCATTGCAATCCGTGGTGGGCTTTCCGTCTTGCGGATTCAGGCATTGCCGACTATGTGCTTGATTCGCAGATGGATTCTCGTTCGCAGGACCGGGAACCGTTGTATTGTCCTACGGGCGCTTTGGGGATAGCACGGACCGCTATTTTCAAGACAGATCCGATAGGTGTGATGCGTCGTTGTTCGTTCATTCCCGTTTCGTGGGAAAGCGGGTTTGACATCGACAGCGAATCCGATTTCGCCACGGCAGAGGCGTTGTTCGCCATGCGGAAGGGGATGAATGTTTAGACTGGGCCTTAAGCTCTGGTCGGTAAACACCGACGCCTATCTGCGCGAAGCCGAACGGCTCTTCGCGGCAGGCGTCTTCTCGTATGTAGAGCTTTTCGTCGTGCCGGGGACACTGGAAACGCTCGCTGCCTGGCGTCGCCTGCATGACTCGAAGGGGATCCCGTTCGCCGTTCACAACGCCCATGCCGCAAAGGGTTTCAATCTCGCCGACAGGGCCGCCGAAACGCGCAACCGCGAAATCTATGCGCAGACGCGGGCGTTCGCCGACGCGCTTGAGGCGCGGCATGTCATTTTCCACGGCGGCGTTGACGGGACGGCCGAGGAGACTGCGCGGCAGCTGAAGGCGCTGGAAGAGCCGCGCGCCCTCTTGGAGAACAAGCCGGCCGTGCCGCTTCCGAACGCTGCGGGCGTCCGGACATGCCGCGGAGCGACGGCGGCCGAGATCGGATTCATCCTTGGCGAGACGGGATGCGGCTTCTGCCTGGACGTGGGCCATGCCGTCTGCGCGGCGAATTCGCAGGGGCTTGAGCCGTATGCCTATGTTGCGGAGCTGGCTCGGCGGTTCGCGCCGGCGATGTTCCACCTCTCGGACGTCGCGGACATGTCATCGCAATATGACGCGCATCCGCATCTCGGCACGGGCGCGCTCGACATTCCACGCCTCGTGCGCACGGTCTTTCCGCCGGATGCCGCAATATCCATCGAAACCGTCAAGGACTCTCCAACGAATCTGGATGATTTTGCCAGAGACGTCGGATTCCTCGCCGCGAAGGGGGGCGAAGCCAATGTCTTCTGACGCACGTCGCCGGCTCGGCCTGGCCCTGCGCATGCTGCGCGGGGTCGTCATGCTATGCGTTCTCGCCATGTTCTCGCTCGCGCTTGCGTTTCCAACGGAGGAGATGCCGTCGTTTGTGCTGTCGCTGCCGTTCTTCCAGTTCGTCCCCGCCATACTGTCGGCGTCTGCGGTTCTCGTCTGCGGATTTCTTCTCGCAACGCTTTTGTTCGGGCGGGTGTACTGCTCGTTCTGGTGCCCTTTGGGAATCGTTCAGGATGTCGCCAGGTCTGTCGCCCGTCTTTTCAAGGCTGAACCGTTGAAGATCCTGTCGGCGTTGAGATATGGACTGGCGGCGGCCGCGGTCGTGTCGGCCTTGCTTGGCGCAGCATGGCTGTTCGATCCATACGGAATCTTCAGCCGCGCACTCGTCCTGCTGGCGATCCCGCGCGTTCAGGCGCCTGCCGCCGTTGAGGCGTGGGGGCTTCTTTGCATTGCCGGAATATCGGCGATGACCGTGTTCAGGGCTCGCTGGTGGTGCAATCAAGTCTGTCCGGTCGGCACGATCCTCGGCCTTCTTTCGCGTTTCGCGCTTTTCCGGCCAAGGATCGACCGCAGCAAGTGCGTCAACTGCAATGTCTGTGTCGGACGATGCGAGGCCGGATGCATCCCCGCCGGTAAGGACAAGCGCATAGACTGCTCCAAGTGCGTGGTGTGTTTCAGGTGTGTCGGGACATGCGGGAAGGGGGCGATTTCGTGGCGCTGAGACTGCGAGTTCTTCTGAAGCGCGTTTTTGCCGCAGATACGGACGAAAGCCGTTTGGACGACATGGGGCTGGGCATGCCGGACGATCCTGCCGCTGAACGGAATCCGTCCCCATGCCCTGGACATGGCGGCGACCGGGGGGCGTTCCTCAGAAAGTGCGTCGGTTGCCTTAGGTGTCTGCGAGCCTGCCCGTCCGGTATCCTGCGCGCATCCTCCGGCAGCGGCCGTTTTCCACGTCCGGCAATGGATTTCCGCAAAGGCTGGTGCAGGCCCGGTTGCGATGCATGCGCCAAGTCCTGTCCGACCGGGGCCATATCCGGGATTGGCGACTCCCGGCATGCGGGTTCGCGCTCGCAGCGGATCCCGCGCTGGAATGCGCAGCGCTGCATCGCCGCAAGGGGAGACGATCCTTGCCATGCGTGCGAACGGCACTGTCCCGTCCATGCCATCACGCTTGAGAAGTCCGCGTCCGGTCGATTCCCGGTCCCGAGAGTCGATCTGGCGAAGTGCATAGGATGCGGCGCATGCGAATACCATTGCCCATCGCGTCCCCTGACGGCAATGTGCATGGAGGGCAGGTCGGAATGACGCGCATGGACAGACGGTCCTTCATGGGCGCAATGGCTTCTGCGGCATGCCTGTCGCACGAAGTCGCCCCGTCTTGGAAATGCGCGGATGTGCTGCGCGACGAGAATCCGGGAGAGTTTGTCCTGCAGCGCCCGTCTCCGCTGGATCGCGCGCGCAAGGTGTCCATGATTGGCTTTGGAGGCGTCAGGCTGCCGGTGGCGAGCGGCAACCTGGGCTCTCACACGGACCCGGTCGATTTCGGCTGTACGGCGCGATACGTTGACTATGCGCTGGAGCACGGCATAAACTGGTTTGACTCCGCTTACGGATACCACGCCGGGCAAAGCGAAATGGCGATGGGACGCGCCCTGCGCCGGCATCCGCGCGAAAGTTTCTGGTTTTGCACCAAGGTCCCGTGCCACTGCATTGCGTCGCCTGCAGACGCCCGGCGCATTTTCGAGGAGCAGCTGCAGCGAACGGGGCTTGGATATTTCGACGTCTACTACCTTCATAGTCTCATGCGGAAGGAGGACTATGAACGCGCATTCCTTTCGTCCGGCGCCCTGGAATACCTGCGGGAGGAGAAGTCCCGAGGCAGAATCCGGCATCTTGGCTTTTCGTTCCACGGGAACGAGGCGTTCATGGACTATCTGCTTGAGACGCAGGATTGGGACGTCGCCATCATCTTGATGAATGGACTTGACTGGCGGGGGAAAGGCCTTTCCGAGCTGCTGCTCGGCAAGCTCAGGGCCAGGGGCATCCCTGCCGTCGGCATGCAGTCATTGGCAGGCGGCAGGCTCGCGCGCCTGAAGCCGGAAGCGAGAAAAGTGCTGGAGTCGAGACGGCTGGGCCTTTCCGATGCAGGATGGGCGCTGAAGTTCGCGGCGGAACGCGAGGGCGTGATGACGGCAATGACCGGGTTCACGCGGTTCGAGCATCTCCGGGAGGACATCCGCATATTCAACGGGGCAACCTATCGCCCTCTTGCCCAGGACGATGTCGCGGCCTATCTCGAAGCCGTGCGAGTCGAGTCCGGTGGTGCGGACGGCGTTCCTTGCCCAGGATGCGGCTATTGCATCCCATGCCCGTACGGCGTCGACATTCCTGGCGTGTTTCGCTGGTGGAACGAAAAAGTGCGGTCGAACGCCTTCTCGTCCGTGGACGGGACGGGCGCCCGCGAGTCCATCCGTGCCATCTTGAAAGAATACTCGGCGACCTTTGGGCGGTTTCGCGGCGCGGAAAGGTGCATCGGCTGCGGAAGATGCGAGAAGGTGTGCCCGCAATGGCAGCGATTCCGCGTTTCGGAGGAACTGTCGAAGATCGACAGGTACGTTGAAGGCCTGCGCCAATCTGCGTCTTGCTATCGTTGCAACTAAAAGAAAGAGGAGGAGTGAAATGGACGACATCATACTGAAGAATTTCACCGTGCTGACGAAGGACGAGCTTGAGCTTGTCCTGAAATGGCGCAATTCAGAGCGGGTGCGCATGATGATGGTCAACAAGGAGGAGATTCCGCTGGCAGAGCATCTCGCGTACGCCGCAAGACTGCGCGATCTGCCGGACAGGCGATACTACCTTGTCTGCATCGGCGACAGGCCCTGTGCGGTGATAGACTACACGGAAATGGAGCCGGGCGTTCCAACGTGCAACACGGGCCTCTATGCCGGCGACGGCGCGCCGTTCGGATTCGGCATGCTCCTTGAGCATATCCGCTACCATGGCGTGTTCGTCAGATTCGGCTATTCGAAGACCCATTCCCCGATGCGCAAGGAGAACGAACGCTACAGGCAGAACCTGCTCAACAGGTTCGGGCTGACGATTATCGGGGAGAACGAAGAATACTACGATCTCCAGCAGACGCGCGAGGCATGGGAGCCATTGTGGAAGGCGCAGCGCAAGCGGCTGTTCGAGCGTTTTGGCGTTTCCAGAATCGTCTGGCGCGAGCTTGACGGCGAGATCGTGACGTTCGACCTGGAGAAGGAAGGATGAGCGTCTTCATCGTAGCGGAGATGTCCGCCAACCACTGCGGTCGGCTCGACATCGCGAAACGCGTCATCGCGGAGGCGAAGGCGTGCGGCGCGGACGCCGTGAAGGTTCAGACCTACACGGCCGACACGATGACGCTCGACTGCAAGGCCGACTGCTTCAAGGTGCACGGCAGCGGACAGTGGGACGGGCAGTACCTCTACGACCTCTACAAGGGCGCGGGACTCCCGTGGGAATGGCACGCCGAACTGAAGCGATGCGCCGACTCGCTCGGCATCGAGTTCTTTTCGACGCCGTACGACAAGACCGCCGTCGACTTCCTCGAAACGCTCGGCGTCGCGCGCCACAAGATCGCGAGCTTCGAGGCCGTGGACATCCCGTTGATCCGCTACGCCGCGGCGAAGGGGAAGCCGATGGTCATCTCGACGGGGGTGTGCTCGCCGGAAGAGATGCAGCAGGCGGTGGACGCCTGCCATGCCGAAGGGAACCGCGACGTCACGCTGCTCAAGTGCACGTCCGCCTACCCCGCCGCTCCGGAGACGATGAACCTCGCGACGATCGGCGACATGATCGCGCGGTTCGGGCCGCAGGGTGTCAAGATCGGCCTTTCCGACCACACGACTACGACTGAGGCGGCGGTCGTTGCGGTTTCGCTCGGCGCGACGATGATCGAGCGGCATTTTACGATCGACCGCTCCCTCGGCGGCGCGGACGCCGCGTTCTCGGCGACGCCGGACGAGTTCAGGAGAATGGTCGATTCCGTCCGCCTCGCTGAACGGCTGCTGGGCCATGTTGACTACGCGATCAACCCCGTCGCGCGCGACTTCGCGCGTTCGCTTTTCGTCTGCGAAGACATGCGGAAGGGCGATATGTTCACCGAGCGGAACCTCCGCTCGCTTCGTCCCGGCGCTGGCTGTGCGCCGAAGCTTCTGCCATCGCTGCTCGGCAGACACGCAGACCGCGACCTCCCGTGCGGCACGCCGATGAAGGAGGAGTATGCCAAATGATCGCGCGTCTTGAGAAACTGTTTTTCCTTCTGCTCGCGTTGTGCCCGTTCGCCATGGGCGCGGTGTACGCGCTTGTCAACATGACTGGCGGCTGGGCCAGGTTCATCGACGGGCATGACTATGCGTTCTACGGCATGTCGCAATTTGCGTTCGAGGGGCTGGCGTATGCCGCCGTCTTGCCGATTGCCTGGCTTGTGTCCGTCCGTTTTTCGGCGGGGACATGCTCGCGCAGATGTCTTGTCCGCAACCTGGTCGTTGTGTTTGCGGCGTCTGTCGCGCTGCGGCTTGCCTTCTTCCTGTTTTGCGGGAACGGCACGGATGTCTCAGGAGATGCGCTATGGGCGTGGGAACGAGCCAGGGGGATGCCGGTTTCCGACAATCGGCATGTGCTGTTTCCGGCATGGATGAACTACGCGCTCTTCATGAAGGCGTTTGTTTCGGTGTTTGGCGAAAGGCTTGACTTGTTTCAGCTGATGGCGGTTCCCTGGGGAGGGTTGGGAAGCGCGGCCGTCCTGCTGCTGACACGCGAACTGACGCGGTCGGAGCGCGTCTCCGTGTTCGCGGGACTGCTGCATGCGCTTTCCCCGAACGCAATCGTCTATCTTTCCGCCAGCACGACGCCTGAGCATGTCGCCGCGCCGCTTTTCTGCCTTTCGACATGGCTTTTCGTGAAATGCCTTGCGGTGGATTGCGGTTGGCGGAGGACATCGGCTTGCGCTGTCCTCTCCGGCTTGATGCTTGGCGCGGGCGATGCAATCAAGCCCTTTTTCCCCGTGTTCGTCATGGCGGCAGCCACGGCTGCCGTTTTCGCGATGTTCGCCGGCCCTGCCGGCGGCCGCAGGGCACGCGGCGCGAAGTTGCTGTGTGCGCTTGCCCTTCTTGCGGCCGTTAGGGGCGCGGTGTGCTGCTGTGTGACACATGCGTCCGAACGGTCGTTCGGGCATGTCTTGAGCAGGGCCGATTCCGTGCCTCATTTTCTTTGCGTCGGACTGGATCGCAGGGGCGAGGGAATGATCCATCTCGGTGCGCACAGCCGCGACTACATACATGCTCGGCTCGGCGGAATGTCAACCGAAGACGCGACCCGGCATGTGCGCGGCATGCTTGCGGACGACTGGCGGGGGCATCTCGGCGAGATTCCGTCGTTTCTGGCAAAGAAGACGATCTGGGCGTGGCAGGACGACGGATGCGGTTTTTATTTCCTCGACAGGAATCTGCATCGGCCCGTGCGTTCGCCGTCTACGGAGAAATGGATCGCGCGAATCTGCCGATACGGCGCCTCGTTTTCGCTTGTCTACTATTTCCTGCTGATGTCTTGCGCCGGCGTCTTTGCCTTTCGGACGGCTGCGCGTCCGGCGCGTGAAATCCCCGCCGGCATGCTCATGACCGGGCTGGTCGTCATGGCCTTCTTCTGCCTGATGCTTGTGTCGGAGTCGCAGGGCCGGTACAAGTGCCTGGTCATGCCGCAGATAACCGCATTTGCAGCGTCCATGTTCATGACGTGCCGCAGGAGGAGGGACGAAGGCTCCGCCCGATGCGCCTACAACGACCGCCTGTGCGTCGTGATGCCTGTGTACAACGAACGCGGGGCGATAGGAGGCGTGCTGGACAAGTGGGTCGGGGCGCTTGACGGGCTGAAGGCGGACTATGTCATCCGTCCGTACAACGACGGGAGCCGCGACGACTCCCTTGCGGTCATGACCGCAAAGGCCGGGGAACTCAATCGCAGCCGCGTGAAGGTAGACGTGCGCGACAAGCCCAACGGCGGACACGGCCATACGATCCTCACCGGTTACCGCGAAGCGGCCGCAGACGGTTTCGGCTGGATTTTCCAGATAGACTCCGACGACGAGATGGGGCCGGAGAAGTTCGGGGAGCTGTGGAATCGGCGAAACGAATTCGACTTCCTGGTCGGAATCCGCGACGGGCGCAGGCAGGCGCTTCCGCGCAAGATCGTCAGTTTCGTCTCGCGGCTCTGCGTGAGGCTGTTCTACGGGAAGTCGGTCTGGGACGTGAACACGCCCTACCGCCTGATGCGCACGTCGGCCTTCGCCGACTTCTATTCGGCGATTCCGCCCGCGACATTCGCGCCCAACGTAATCCTTTCCGGCCTTGCCGCCCGAAACGGGCTTCGCGCGCTCGAGATCCGCGTGCCGCAGCATGACCGCATGACCGGGGAAGTTTCGATTCGGAAGTGGAAGCTTCTGCGGTGCGCGGCCAAGAGTTTTCTGCAGACTGTTGCCTTTTCCTTTGGAGAGGAGTGGAATGACCCAGGGTGACATAAGATGGACCGCCGTTTTGCGGCTGCTTGAGCGGGAATTGGTCTGGTTTTCGATTCTCGTGCCGATTCTGGCTGTCTTCGCCTTCGTCTGCGGCGGCGTCTGCGCGCTCTGGCAGTGGTGGGCGTCTGCCGCATTCGTGGCGGTCTGCGGTTTCTGCCGGCGCGACAGGCGGGAAGCGCTTCTCGCCGGTGGCGTGTTCTTGCTCTGGCTGTGCGCGGTGTGGGTGCTCTGCGGCGTGCTGGCGAATCCCGGCGGCTGGGACGAAAACGCCTACCACTTCCCGGCGGTGCGGCTTCTTGCCGCCGGATGGAACCCGCTTGCGACAAGGACGCCTGAGGCGTTCAGGGACGCCTTCGGCTTTGTGCAGGGCGACATGGAAGTCTACCATGCGCTGTTCCAGATGAAGGGCGTCTGGCTCTTTGACGCGGTCGCGCTCAAGTTCACTGGGGAATTCTTCTCTCCTATGATGCCGCTGACGCTCGTTCTGTTCCCGGCGGTGGCGATCCGCATCTGCATGGAGACCGAACGCGCCGTCTGGAGGGCTGTTGCCGTTGTGATTCTTTATTTCCTGATCCCAAGGAGCTTCTTCTCGCTTGACGCCGCGCTCGTGCTGGCGATCGTGGGAATGATGGCCTGCATGTGCGGCGTTGTGCGCGGAAAACGGCCGGACGTCCTTTCGCTTGCGGGCTACACGACATGGGCGGTCGCCTCCAAGCTGAACGGATCGGCCCAGGCGTTCTTGCTTTGGGCGGTGTTTGGCGCCGTTGTCCTGGCAAGGGGTCTTCCGCTGAAGAGGCTTTTTGCCGCCGCAGGCATCGCCTTCCTCGCCTTTCTCCCGCTGGCGATCACGCCGTTCGCGACGGGCGCCGTCGATTACGGGCACCCGCTGTATCCGCACTGCTCGAACGATGCGGGGCATCCGGCGGTCGACATCTGCGCCGACTTTGAATGGAAGCGGAATGACGACATCAAGTCGCTTGGGCACGTGGGGGCGCTTGTGAACGCCTATGTCAGCCCTTCGCTTGTCAGGGCGGTGCGGCGTCATGTGGTCGGGGAGAAAGATTTCCTGCCGAAGAACCAGATGTTCACACACTATCCGGGGCTGAGCGGGGATGACGGCGTGACGGCCGTGCATGGAAGCGTTCGCCTGGCGTTCTGGATGGCCGTGGCGTTTCTCTGCATTGCCGGCGGCTGGAGCGGCGGGATGGTCGCGGCGATGGCCGTTCTGGGACTTGTGGCCGTGCCGACCCGCATGATCGGCTACGTGCGATATGTCCCGTGGGCGATGGCGCCGCTGCTGTTTTCCGCCGCAGTCGCGTCACGGATGCCGCCCCGGGCGCAGCGCGTCGCGCTGGCTGCGATCGTCGGTGTTCTCTTCCTTGTTCGTCCGCTTTCGCTTCAGCGGCAGGTGCTGGATACTGCATTGGACATCTATTCGGGCTCGCTCGCGAGGGAGTTCCTGGAGTCGGGCTCCGCGCCGCCGCCCAAGACGCTGTTCCCGCCGCAGTCGCAGCGTTGGCGGGCGAGTCTGGCCCTGACCAGGCGTGAATTTCCTGCGCTTGCCTCGGCCGCGTTGCAGGACCGCTGGGGGGATGATCTGCTCGCGACGCCGGAGTGGCTGAGCATATTCCCGTGCGGACTTTTTGGCTTCGACGGCGAGTCCGACTTCAAGGAGCTGGCGTCGCGCCTGTCCTCGGACGGTCCCGGCGATTCGAAGCTCCGCAAGGCGGGATTTGTGGCGAGAATATTCTTGAAGACGGTGCCCGCACTGGTTCTGCGCCGCTGCACGGGCAGATGCTCGAAAGGAGAACGGCAATGAAAAAGCTGTCGCTGGTGATTCCGTGCTACAACGAAGAGTCGACTCTCGCGGGAATCGTCGAGGAGGTGCTGAAGATCCGAACGACGGATCTGGCGCTCGAGCTTGTCATCGTGGATGACTGCTCCCGGGACGGTAGCCGCGCAGCCGCCGAAGCACTTGCCGCGAAGCATCCCGAGGTGAAGCTCTGCTTTCACGCGAAGAACCGCGGCAAGGGCGCCGCGCTCAGGACCGGGTTCCTCGCCGCGACAGGCGACTACGTCGGCATCCAGGACGCCGACATGGAATACGACCCCCGCGACTACCTGAGGATGCTTCGCCCGCTGGAGGAGGACCGCGCCGACATCGTGCTGGGATCACGGTATCTTCGGCGTGACGACAGGATTGTCCTCAAGTGGTGGCACTCCACGATGAACCGATTCCTCACTTGGCTGAGCAACGTGTTCACCGACCTTGACATCACGGACATGGAGACGTGCTACAAGCTCTTCAGACGCGAGATAATCCAGAAGATCGCCCCTCGGCTGAAGGAGGATCGCTTCGGTTTCGAACCGGAGGTCGTTTCGGAGATCGCCCGCTCCATGCGCTTCGAGGGCTGGCGCGTCGGAGAGGTAGCGATAGCCTACCGCCCCCGGACGTTCTCGGAGGGCAAGAAGATTGGCTGGCGCGACGGAGTGCGGGCGCTTTACTGCATCTTCCACTACAACGCTCCGTCTCTGCCGGTGCCGATGCAACTGATCATCTACTTTGCGATCGGCGCGGCGGCCGCAGTTGTTAACATCGCGGTGTTCTGGCTTCTTCGCGCACTGTCCGGCATCGGCGTGTTCCCGGCGGTGGTCGTCTCGTTCCTCGTTGCGGCCGCGGTGAACTATGTCCTCTGCATCGCATTTCTCTTCCGCCACAAAGCCCGGTGGAATTCATGCGGGGAGATTGTCGCATACATCGTGACGCTCGCGGTCATGGGTGCCTTGGACTGGGGAGTAACCGAGGGCCTGATGGCGGTGTCCGTGTCGGCGGTGTGGGCCAAGGCGTGGAGCAACGTCGTTGGCTTCTTCGGCAACTATCTGCTGCGCAGATTCCTGGTGTTCGTGCGACCTTAAGGTTCTTGCCGTGCAGGAGGGTCTGGTACGCCAAGATAAGCTTGGCGTACCAGACCCTCTTGGCCGGATGGAGAACTACTCCCTTGAATGGACTCCGCATTTCACGCGAAGTGCGCGAAGGTTTCTCCGCACCCACCCCGGCCTTGAAGATGCGTTCAGGCAGACGCTTGATGGAGGAATAGTGCTGAAATGAACTACTGTATCAATAAAACTGTATCAATAATCTCTGACCCTTTTAGCCCGTTCATGATTGCAAGCATATCTCGATAAGCGCAAAACGCGCAATAATTTTACCTCGACATACTCGATAGAATGGCATTGTCCCATTGCGCCAAAGGCGGAGATTTGGCATAATATGCAGAATTAAATCCCAATCCCCAAAGGAACGAGACCATGGAAATAAAAAAATTGGTTGGCGGAAAGCCGTGTGTAGGCAATTTGCGCGGGTGGCTTGATGAGGGGAAGGTTGCATCGGCGACAAGTCAGGGGCGCAGGGGTCTGTTGCGTATGGCTTTATCGTTGAGTGCGGTCGTGGTGGCGATGACGGCTCTTTGCGTTCATGCGGAATCATACACCGTCGCGCCGGGAGTGATGACTTACCATGAGGGGGCCGTACAGGTGTTAAGCGGTTCGAATTTTGGTTCCAACATCTACTCCATTCAGGTTCCGAATGGTCAGTATGCGAAGGTCACGCTTCTCGGCGGGAGTTCCCGGAGCCTCAACTGCATCTCGGCGTTCTCGGCGCGTTTGGGAGGATATGGAAAAATTAAGTTCGGGGAGACAGTCGAGCTGTCGTCAAGTGCCACTCTTTCAGTCGAGATGGTTGCGTTTGCCGATATCCAGACCATTCCATATGGTACGCTTGTCGAGCAGAAGATCGGGCTGTATCATTACACCGTCGGGCTTCCGAGTTACAAGCAGTATGATCACTATGCGGCTCGACAGGAGTACACGCTCAGTGTGAGTTATGCGAAGAAGCTGCCCGACATTGCCGTTAGGGCGGCAGCGCTTTCCTCGGCGGCGGTGGCCGTGGACGAGACGGCCTCACTCGCTTTTGAGATCTACAATGGAGGATGGATTGGAACGGATGCTGGATCTGTGGTGAGGATATACGATGGGGGCAGGAAACTTGGCGGCGATTTGGCCATTCCTGCTCTCGGCAGAAACGTCTCAGCTCCGCAGCGCATCACGTTGCCAAGGCTTGCCGCCGGCACGCACAACATTAGGATCGTCGCGGATGCGACGCGGAAAATCGACGAGGCGTCGGAGGCGAACAACGAGACAACCTTGTCTCTGCGCGTGTACACGCGGACTCCGGTAGCCGTCACCTACAACCTCAACGGAGGCGGAGCGCCGCAGGTTGTCTCGGTGGTCGCGGGAAATGTCGTGGGCAGCCTGCCAGAAGTGGCCCGTACAGGATACGTTTTTAGCGGGTGGTGGACAGAAGCATCCGGTGGGACGCAGTTGAGCACGACAGAGAAGATAACCGAGTCGCGCACGTTCTATGCGCACTGGCGCGCAAAAACGACCTCCATAACCCTCAACAGGCAGCAAGGAGGGCAAGGAACAAGGTCGATTACGTCCACATTTGACCAATCCATGCCAACTATATCGATTCCATCCAGGACGGGATTTGTGTTCGGCGGGTACTGGAGCGGTCCTGACGGTGCGGGCACACAGTACTATTCGTCCTCTGGTAAAAGTGTGCATTTGTGGGACGTAGATGCGCCACAGATTACGCTTTATGCCAAATGGACGGGGCTTCCAATCGCGATTACGCTGGATCGAGGTGGAGGGACAGGCGGCTCTACGTCAACTACGGCGGAATATGCCAGCCCACTACCTTCCATCACGCCGCCGTCGAAGAGCGGTTGGAATTTCCAGGGGTATTTCACCGGGACAAACGGGCTGGGTGCGTGCTGCTATGATCAGGGCGGCGCGGCTACGGCGATCTGCAAGTTCAAGGACGCCACGACGCTTCATGCCCATTGGCTCCCCGTGAAGATGGACTATGCGCTGACTCTCGATTTACAGGGTGGGTATGGCGTTAGCGCCATCACGGCGACGTACGGTGCGAGCATGCCGGCGATCACGCCGCCTGTACGCGAACGGTACGTGTTCAGGGGATATTATTCGGAACCCTCCGGTAAGGGAAAGAAATATTATAATGAAAACGGTTCTGCCGCCGCTTTGTGGGATTCGGTGTCGTTAGGCAGATTGTACGCGTGCTGGGACAAGGCGTATCACGTGGTCCTGGACGGGAATGTTGCCGGTGCTGCTCAAACAATACAGTACTTCACGACCGACAGATGGGAATTGGTGCATCCGCCGTATTCTCGCAGCGGGTATGAGTTTGCTGGATGGGCACTGCGCCCTGATGGTCCGCCTGTGTTTCCGCGCAAGGCGGTAGTCAGTAAGGAGGCATTGGGGTATGGGGACGATCCTGATGCCGGAGAAGTTACACTTTATGCAGCCTGGGGCAAGCCCCTGGCCGTTTCTCTACCGTATGTCAACGGGGTGACATACCATACGGGTGGAGATGCCGCTGATAGCGGCTGGCAGGTGCAGGACGGTGCGTTGCGCAGTGCGCAAATGGGCGGCGCCTCTTGGATATGCGCCGCGTTTGAGGGGTGTGGAGATTTGTCTGTGTCATGTACAAATGTTTTCTTCAGCAAAGCCATTCTGGATTTCTCCTTCTTTACAGAAGGCCATCTGTACACGAACAGCAACGAGTACGGATGCTCCAGAAACGTCTCGACATCTGCCGGACGCCATCTTGCGGTGTGGACATTCAGGAAGAGTCTGGCGGAGTCGGGATGGGATGTCCATCTTGGCTCTGACGTCTCCTATTGTGATGCCGCGGCGTTGCAGACGGCCATTTCCGCGAAGGAGGCTCGTTTTGCGGAAATCCGGGAGCGCGTAGGCGACATCGCGGTGTTGAAATTGGGTGGCTCATACAGCGCGGCGAAGATTCGAGCCGCCGTTGCGGAGGCATTTTCGGACTGCCGCGCTAACATGTCTATTGCTTGGCTTTGGTACCATGTAGCGGATAAAGTAAATGAGGCAGTTGGGACGAGCAAACTGAGGGGGGAGGTACAAAAATTCAAGAATAACGGAATCGATACCGGTTACATGAAAGAGTTCTGCGATGGATGCGCAGAGGCATCCGAGTTGGCGTCCGACATGGTAGGGATCGAGGAATATTTGGCGTCCGGCGCCGTACTCGCAAAAGTTGCCTGGCAACCTTCGCGACAGGTGGGCTTCCTGCTTGGACCGGTGCCAGACTATGATTCGATACAGAATGCCTTTCGGGTGATCGGCAACCTTCACCTCGCCTATTCCGACTTGATGGATCCGATTGCGGATTTGGCGACCTGGCTGCTCACTCCGTCCGAGTACTCGTTTACGGACGGTAATCGCGAGACATGCCGGCAGGCGATCCGAGATTGTCTTGAAGATTGCTGGTCTGGTGCAAATGGATACGGGGTGTTTGTTCGGGATGCGGTCAGAAATCGGATCGGATCCATCGGCGTTTCCGGGCTGCGGACTTCCAACTACTACGGAGCCTTGAGCGGAAGCGTGAGCGATACCGAAGCACAAAGACGGGGACGTCAACTTAACGCTCTCTACAATACGGCATCCGGGCTTCTGACCGAAAAGGAACAGCTTTGGAACTATTTGTCCAGAAATTGCGGTGTCGTGGAGATGAGACGGATGGCTTCAGGTTCTATAATTGGAGCCTTGCCAACTCTGGGCGACCAGGCTGGACTGTCGTTCAACGGATGGCGCATGGCCGAAACCGGCGGCCCGGTCTCCGCAAATACTGTTGTGAACGACGACATCATGGTGCTTGCCAGTTGGCGCACTAATGTGTACAGGGTTGTGTTCAACTCGAATGGCGGGACATCCGTTGCCAGTTTGGAAGTGGAGTATGGGAAGCCTCTTGGCGTGTTGCCGACCCCGAGTCGCGAAGGATATGCATTTGAAGGGTGGTATGCCGAAGCCGCAGGTAATTCAGCAATAGATCCATATTTACCCATTGAGGCAAGCCGTACGATTTACGCGCAATGGACAAAGCAGTACGACTTTGACTCAATCGTAGGGGAGATGACGGTCAAGAGCGGATCCAGTTTCAACTGGAGCGATGAATCTTCTCAGGGCGTGGGCGGAGGAACATTCTCTGAGGTGATTCCGCCTGGCACGTGTCGTAGCAAGGCGATTGGGTTCGCGTTCGCGTCAAAGGTCGTGGCCTATCCCGTTTCATTAGTCGCGGAATGGCTCGAGGACGAGCGCTGGTACGACGAGGAAATTGGTGTCCTCTACTGCAAGTCCTCGGTCGCGCGTGGGAAGGTGTACACGATTGCGCTTCCTGTGGGCCAGGAGTTCGAGGTCTCCTGCGCCGATGCGGGCGCGGTCGTGGAGTATGCGTCTGATCGTTCGCTGCGCTACTGCCGCATTGACGCGCGGAACCTCTCCGCCGCGACGGCGGAGCTGGTGCTCGCCGCATACGGCGCGGTCGGGGCGCGGACGACGGTGTACGTGGCAGAGGGCGACCTCGTGCCCGCCGGGGCGGTCTGGGAGGATCCCGACGAAGGCGGGCTGCCCGGCTCGTGCCTCGGGAAGGCGACCGCGTTCGCGTTCGGCCCGTCCGTCGCCGCGCAGTCCGTGAGGCTTGTGCGCGAGTGGGACGAGGACGGCGAGCGCTACCTCGAGGGCGGCGTCCACTACCTGGCGGCGACGGCTTCTGCTGACGGGCGGCTGACGGTGGCGGTTCCTACCGCGCAGGCGGCGAGCTGCAAGGTGTCCTGCGCGGGAACGACCGTGTACCGCGAGGACTTCGGCGGCCTCGCGTTCTGGATCTTCGACGCGGAGGCGGGTGACGAAGTGCTTGTGCGGCTTGAGGGGGCGCGCGGCGCGGACGCGACCGTCTACACGTTCGGCGGGGACTACCTCGCGAAGAAGCTCGTCTTCGGCCCGAACGGCGGGTCGTGCCCGGTGTCCGCGAAGGAGGTGCGCGCCGGTTCCCCCGTCGGCGAGCTGCCGCAGGCCCGGCGGGGAGGTTTCGTCTTTCTCGGCTGGTTCACGGCGCGCGAGGGCGGGGCGAAGGTTACGCCCGAGACGAAGATGGTCAACAGCGACGTGACGCTCTATGCGCACTGGGAGGAGGTCGCGTACGGGTCGTGCCTCGAGAAGGCGATTCCGTTCCCGTTCGGCCCGTCCGTGGCGGCGTATTCGGTGACGCTCGTGAAGGAGTGGGATGCAGATTTCGGGTACTACGACGAGGAGTGCGGCGTGCTCTACTGCAAGTCCACGGTTTCGCGCGGGAAGGTGTACACCATTGCCCTGCCGGTAGGTTGGGAATTCGATGTCTCCGGTGACGATGCGACCATGGAGTACGCCACCCACGGTTCGTTGCGCTACTGCCGGATCGACACGCGGAACCTCTCCTCCCTGGCGAGTGAATCCACTGCGACAGATTTGCTCGACGTCCGCACAGCCAAGACGGGAGATGTGGTGCCTGGTGTCTGGCATGCGAACCTTGACAAGGCGCGTGAATATGCCGAGTTGAGAGGACTGCCGCTCGTGGCGGTATGGTCGAACGGCGACGTGTGCTCGCGCTGCATCGCGTTCGAGAACTGCGTGATGTCGCCGGCGTTCCGCAACTGGATGCGCGACAGCGGCATCGTCTTTTATTTCGGCGAGCGCAACGATGCGTCCGATGGGCAGGAGGGCTACCACGGAACATCGTTCTACTGGTGCTGCAAGAACCAGAACGCGATGAGCTACCCGTACGTGCGTGTCTATTGGCCGAAAGGCGGTGTTGACGTGGCCCACTCTGGCGCGTGGTACGATGGCGAAGATTTGGGTGCTGTGATGCGCTGTTTCTATGCGGATGGCCGCACGGACATTGCGAATTTCATCGCGCCCGGCGACTATGGCACGTACAATCCCGGCGGGCGTCGCATCATCAGCGTATTGGCCGGTACGAAAACGGCGACGGCTGTCATGCCTGTTGGCGGCGGAGTGGCGGACGGAGGCCTTCTTGAGGGCTATGACGCCTCGGTGGAACTTGTTCTTGCCGTCTATGGCCCTGTCGGGGAGCGGACGACGGTGTACGTGTCCGAGGGGGATCTTGTGCCCGCCAACGCGGTTTGGGAGGATTCCGCCGCTGGTGGATTCCCCGGCTCGTGTCTCGGCAAGGCGATTGGGCTCGAGTTCGCCGCCGGAGTGCAGGCGAAGGCCGTCAGGCTTGTGCGCGAGTGGGACGAAGATGCAGGATGCTACCTCGACGGCGGCGTCTACTACCTCCGTGCGACGGCTTCTGCTGACGGGCCGCTGACGGTGGCGGTTCCTGCCGCGCAGGCCGACGGATGCGAAGTGGCCTGCGGGGGCTATGCCGCATCCCGCGAGGACTTTGGAACCCTTGCGCTCTGGATCTTCGACGCGGAGGCGGGCGACGAGGTGGTTGTGAGGCTTTCCGGCGTGCGCGGCGCGGACGCGATGGTGTACACGTTCGGCGGGGACTACCTCGCGAAGAAACTCGTCTTCGACCCGAACGGCGGGACGTGCCAGGAGGCGTCGAAGGAGGTTCGCGCCGGGCAGGCGGTCGGCGAACTGCCAGTGCCGGACGGCCGCGACGGTTATGCATTCCTCGGCTGGTACACGGCGCGCGAGGGCGGGGCGAAGGTGACGCCCGAGACGGTGATGGTCGGCTATGACGTGACACTCTATGCGCATTGGGAGAAACTGGCCGCCGGGTCGTGTCTGGAAGCCGCGATTCCGTTCGCAATGACGACGTCGGTCGCCGCATACCCGGTGTCGCTCGCGCGGGAGTGGCTCGAAGACGAACTGAAGTACAGCGACGAGTGGGGAACCCTATACTGCAAGACGATGCTTAAGCGCGGCAGAGTGTACACGATGGCGGTTCCGCATGGGCTCGACGAGGTCGACGCGTGGTGCGTCAACGGCGAGGCGTCGGTGACGTTCGGCTCGGACGCCTCGCTGCAGTATGTCCGCTTCGACACGACTAACATGGCGGCCGAGGAGACGGAGGCGTACTTCGCCGTGTTTGGCGATGCGGGCCAGCGCACGACGGTCTACGCCGTCGAGGCGGACATGATGCCTGATTGTTCGAGCTGCATTGATGCACCGTAACAGGGAACTCGCCTGCGGCTGTGTGCGCCATGCAGACTTTTGATATAATACGGGCATGAAAGTTTCGGTCATTGTCCCGGTTTACAATCAGCTTCGGTATCTTGCGACATGTCTGGATTCCGTGCTGTCGCAGTCTCTCCGGGAGATCGAGGTCGTCTGCGTGGACGATGGCTCCACGGACGGCTCGGGGAAGCTGCTCGACGAGTATGCCATGCGCGACCCTCGCGTCAAGGTGATCCATCAGGCGAATGCAGGCCCCGGGCCTGCCAGGAACGCGGGCATGGCCGTGGCACAGGGCGAGTTCATCGCATTCATGGATGCCGACGACCGTTATCCGGCACTGGACACGCTTGAGCGGATGTATGCCGAGGCGCGTGCGGCCGGCGTTGACGTTTGCGGGGGCGGGGTGGTGCTTTGCGGCCCGTCGGGACGCGAAACGTCATTCGCGGGGCGCTATGCTGGCAACGCCTTCGCCGAGACGAAGACGATGGACTATGCCGACTACCAATATGATTTCGGCTTCCAGAGATTTATCTACTCCAGACGGCTCGTGGAGTCAGCCGGACTTCTTTTCCCCTCCCTGCGCTATTTCGAGGATCCCCCATTCTTCGTTCGCGCCTTGTCTGCCGCCGGCAGATTCCGTGCGTTGTCGTTGCCCACGTATGTCGTCCATGTCGAGGATGGGAGGCGGATAGACTGGGCTGGCGGCGGATACCGCAAGATGCTCGATCTTCTCGAGGGTATTCGCCTGAACCTGGCGTTTGCGAAGGAGAAGGGCTACGCGCAGCTTCGCGAGTATTCGTGCCTTTCCGTAGATTGGACGTACTGCGCGGTCATCCGCCGGGCGCTGCGAGCCGATGCCCGCGTCCGCGCCGCGCTGGACGCGGTCGAGGCGCTGTCCGGCTATCCGTCGCGCCCGACGACGCTGGAGGCCGAATGGGACCGCCAGCGCGTCAAGCTGTTCATGGTCTATCACAAGCCGAGCCCGTTTCTCGGCGCGGAGCCGTTCGTCCCCATTCAGGTCGGCTTCGCGCCAGACATCCCGGATGTCGTGTGCCGCGACGACACCCAGGACAACATTGCGGCGAAGAATCCGAACTTTTGCGAACTGACGGCGCAGTACTGGATCTGGAAGAACGTCCGGGCCGAGTATGTGGGGCTCATGCACTACCGCAGGCTGATTTCGCTCACGAAATGCGACGAATGGACATTCACGGACTTCTCCGAGGAGACACGCGCGAAGTTTGGCTGGAACGCGGAGTGTGTCGACGCCCTGCTGAAGGACTACGACATCCTTCTGCCGCCGGACGACGCCGTGTTCCCGCCCGGCGAGCGCGGCCATGTGATGACGCCTTATGAGTTTCATTGCCGCGAACACAGGAAGTGCGACATCGACGCGGCGATTGCGGCCATCCACGACCTGACGCCGGAATACGACGGCTACGCGAAACAGGCGCTGTGCGTTGACACGCACGAATGTTTCGGCAATGTCTGCGTGATGCGCAAGGATCTCTTCGATGCATATTCGGAGTGGCTTTTCAAGATCCTGTTCGAGGTGGAGCGGCGCATCGAGCTGCCGAAGAACAAAGAGGAGGCGAGGCTGTTCGGATTCCTTTCCGAACGTCTTGTCATGGTCTGGCTCGGCTATGCGCGCGACAGGCTCGGCGCGCGCGTCTGGAACGCGCCGTCGATGCCGTTCGGAGACTTCCCGGAGGATCTGCACCCGGCGCTCTCCCTTGGCGGGCATGACGCCGTGGACGAGCCGAAGGTGTCCGTCGTAATTCCCGTTTACAATGTCGAGCGCTACCTCCCCAAATGCCTGAACTCCGTCTGCGGGCAGTGCCTGGACGAAATCGAGGTGATCTGCGTGGACGACGGCTCGACGGACGGGTCCGGGGCCGTTCTTGCGGAGGCGGCGAGGAAGGATCGCCGCATCAAGGTCGTGAAGGGCGATCATCGCGGCCCCGGCGCGGCGCGCAACAGGGGCGTCTCCCTCGCGCGGGGAAAATACCTCGCATTTGTCGATTCCGACGACTGGGTGGACCGTTTCATCTGGTTCCGCAGCGTCAGGCGGGCCGAGCTCGACAACCTCGACATGGTGCTGTTCGAGGTGGAGAAGGTGGACGACGCCACCGGCGAGCGCGAGCTGGACGACTTCTCGCGGGTCAGGTTCTGGGACGACGACGACGGTGGCTACCATGCCGCTTTCACGTGGCAAGTCCCGGTGCGCGACGCATTCGACTCGTGCTGCTACCCCGTGAACCGCCTGATTCGCCGCGACCTTTGGGGGGAGAAGCGCTTTCCCGAAGATGTCGTCATGGGCGAGGACCTGCTGCCGCATGTCCAGCTGACGCTTGAGGCAAGGAGAATCGGATACATAGGATGTCCGTTCTACTTCTACCGTCAGCGAACGGGCTCTTCGATGACCATCCGCGACCGCCGCGCCCTCGACCATCTCAGGGACGCGGACGCCGTGCTTTCGTACCTGCGCGAAACAGGACGGCTGGGCGAGCTGTCCCGCACGTGGCCGCACTTCGTCTTCGGCATGATGAACTGGGCCTACTACTACTGGCCGACGCGCGCGTGCTTCGAGGCCTTGGCGGCGTGGTCCGCGCCGCGCCGCGCCGAACTGCTCGGCGGATGCTGCTTCGGGCTCAAGGTGACGGTGCGCGTTCTGGGCATGGGTTCCTATCCGCTGTACGTGTTTGCGTACCACGCGCTTCGCGTCTACCGACGCAGCAAGGACTTCGTGAGGGGCTATTCGATGTCCTTCCTGCGCAAGGCGCGCCGCAAGCTGATGCGTGCGCTTCGCCGCATTGGAGGGCGTGCATGAAGGCGCATCCAACGCTGAAGGTCCTGGTGGCGTACCACCGGCGTTCCCTGGTTGTCCGCGACGATGTGTATGCGCCGATTCTCGCCGGAGCCGCCGTGACGTCCCTGAAGAGCAAGGACGGAAGGGTGTTCCTGGAAGATGACTTCCTTTCCGGGATGCTCTACCGCGACGACGACGGCGAGAACATCTCGTCGATGAACAGGACGCTCAACGAGATGAGCGTCGTTTACTGGGCTTGGAAGAACTACGCGAAACTGGGGAATCCCGCGCACATCGGCCTGGCGCATTACAGAAGGTTCTTCATAGCCGACGAGTCCCTTCCGCTGCCGCGCCACCGGTGGTATCCGAATTCGGAGATGTACCTCTACGGCGACGAAGCTGCATTCAGGGCGGCTATTTCGTCCGACAGGCTTGTGGACCAGCTTGCGTCGGCCGACGTCATCAGCACATATCGCTATTCTGCATCCAGCCTCAAGGGGGGGCGCGGGCTCCGGAATTGCCGCGACAGGTTCGTGCAGATGATGGGGGAGGAAAAGGGCTTTCTGTACGACGAAATGGAGCGTATGGCCCTTGCGGCCCGTCCGGAGCTGAAGGCCGAGGCGGAATATATGCGCGGCCACACGGACCACCATGTGTGCAATATGTTCGTCCTGCCGAGGGACGAGTTCTTCCGCTATTGCGAGTTCGTGTTTCCGATCCTGTTCAGGCTGGCTGAGATGAATGCCGCCGAGACGGATGTGGAGCTCATGCGCGCGCCCGGTTTTCTGGCGGAGTTCCTGACGTCGATGCACCTTGCGCAGCTTGTCAGGGAAGGCCGTCTCCGCGTCAAGCCGCTGCGCATTGCCTGCTGGGGAATACCGGTGCACGGTCTTCTGAGGAAGATCGGCCGCCGAATTCTGCCAGATCGCATTCGCCATGCGCTGAAGAAATCGCTGGGAGTGAGTTGATGCGCGTCGACTTCTCCAGGGCGGGCGGGAAAATCGTGCCGATCGTGATCCCGGTCTTCGGCCGCGAAGACGCGTTCGGAACTGTTTCGCTTCTTCGGGCGCAGGACTATGCCGCGTGGCTTCGCTTCGTCATCGTCGACAACGGCAACGCTCCGGAGCTTTCGACGCGTCTAAAGGCTCTTGCCGGACCCGACTGCGAGGTGGTTTCCTTCGCCGACAACCGCGGCGGATCTGCCGCGTATATCGCAGGCATGGACTTCGCGAGAAGGAACTACCCGGAATCGCCGTATGTCTGGCTTCTCGACGACGACGCGAAGCCGAATGCGGAAACGCTTCCCGCGCTCGTCGAGGCGATGGACCGTCTCATCGCGGAGAATCCGCGCACGGCGAGCGTCGGCTCGACAGTGGTAAGCGCGAAGGACCCTGGCCGCATCGTCGAATGCGGCGCGTCGTTCAGCCCGCTGCTCGGACACGCCTTCCCGAGATTGTCCGGATGTCTCATGTCCGATGCCGGAAGTCGCGTTCTCCGCGTCGACTATGCCGCCGCATGTTCGCTTCTCGTCAACGTCGCCGCCGTGGCCGAATGCGGCTTCTGGGAGGACGTGTTCATCCACTTCGACGACATCGAATGGGGTTTGCGCGTGACGAAGGCGGGCTGGCGCAACTATGCGACAACCGATTCGACCGTAGTCCATCCTGAGTTTGATCCCGAAAAGGCCGGGCCGTGGGTCTGCTACTTCGACAGCCGCAACATGCTGTGGCTGGCCTCCAAATACGGGCGGCTCCACGTCGTCGCCGCGAAGTTCAAGGATATGCTCAAGAATCTCCGCGCAGTCCTGACGGGCCGTCACCGCGAGCGCATTCCCTATAGGCGGCTCGCCCGCGCCGACTTCGCGGCCGACATCCGCCGCACCCGTGCGGAGGTCATTTCCGCCGTGGAAGGAACTTCCGCCGCAGGAAGTTGAATATCTTCTTCGGCCAGTGCTGCGATTCCGTGTGCAGCACTGGCAGTTCGGCGCAGCGGATTCCGTTTGCGCGGATCCACACGTCAAGAAGCCTTTCGCCGACGAAGCCGAATACGCGCCTGTCGTATTCGGAGTACGCCGAAATGTCCAGCCTCTTCTCGAGTTCGAAGAGTATGTCGAAGAGCCAGGTGCAGTAGCGGTCGAGAAGAGGGCGCTTCATCACGAGCATGTTGAAACGGTGTCCTTTCGTCGACTTCATCGTCGCGTCGAACGCCGCAAGGCAGTCGGGATGCCGCTCGGCGATTATGTCGCGCGTCGTGTCGAGGTCGACTGCGTGGTGGGCGTGGGCATACTGGGAATATGTGGATTCAATGAAGTAGTTCCGGGGCTTTGGAAGAATGCAGTCGACCGATTCGAGCATGGCCGCGATATGCGCCGGCGGCGCATTGAAATATCGCCTGTAGTGGCAAAGCCCCATAACGTCCGCGTCAAGATTTTTCCAAGCCCAGTAAAGCCCTGTAAGTTCGCAGAACGAAGAATTTCTGCCGCTGATGTTGTCGCCCGTGTCGTCTGTCGCAAATCCCAGGCTTTCCCGCCCGGCGGCACCGACCTGCAGTGGCAGATATGCGTCATCATCCGGAGGATTGAATGATTTGTGCGTGGCGATGACTATTTTCTGCAACATATAGAAAAATTATAGCATATTTTGTCATTGCGTGCATCAATATGCATATATAAATTCAGAGTGAAGATAGATTTAAAGTTGATTTTAATCACCGCCATCGCAGTGAGCTGTGTTGGCATAGGTCTTTTTTGCCAGGTTTCCGACCGTCCAGAAGAAGAGAAGACGACTGCCAGGCCCTACAAAGTTGACAAGGCGGGCGTCGAAACTCGTTCGGAAGACCTGGTGACGGCGAGGTCTTTTCGCCGCGGTGCGCGGAAAAGCGCCAAGACTGTCCGAGAGAAGCCGAAAATGCTCGAGCTCGACGACGAGGAGATGGGAGAGCTTACAGATCTCGCCAAGAAGCTCCTATTGTCGCTGCAGGCGGCGTTGGATGCCGAGGACTTTGCGCAGATACAGTCTATAATCGCGATGATCGAGAACTCCCCGAAGGGAGTGCTGAGCAAGTCGTCGGTCGGGATCCCAGTATACATGCGTCGGAAGCTTGTGGAGGCTCTTGGCTGGTTTGGGGCGGAGGGGATGCCTGAGATTGTCGATTTTCTGGGGGATGAGAATCCTGAAGTAGCAGAGGCCGCCATGGATCAGTTCGAGCTTGCGCTTGAGGATGTGTCCCTTGGTGACAGGGCAAAGGCCGAGATTGTCATCATGGCCAGCAAGGCCCTTCATGACAGCGATGCGCATCTTTATGGAAATATCCAACATGCGCAATTCCGTCGCGGCGGAAACCCTGGTGCAGATATGCGCGAATGGGACCGAAGAGGCCAAGGCCCTCATGCCGGACACAATCGGGTTCGTCACGGGCGAGGACGGCATCGTCACTGTCGAGGATCTCGAGAAATGGCTGGCTGCAAATCCCGACGGCGAATACGACGACGACCTGTATGGTCCGATGGATGTCGATTGACGCCCGCCAAATTTTCCGAATACTCTGCACAAGAGCGCAGGAGTTTGGTATAATGTTGGCAAGTCAAGCGGCAGGGTGCCGCGTCCAAGGAGGGAAAAATGAAGAAACTCGAAGGGCTCATCGCCGCTGCGCACACACCGTTCAACGCAGACGGCTCCATCAACTACGGCCTCGTCAAGAAGCAGGCCGAGACGCTTATCAAGCAGAAGGTGACGGGCGTGTACGTCTCCGGCACGACGGGCGAGGGCATCTGCTGCTCCGTCGAGGAGCGCAAGCAGGTCTTCGACGCGTGGGTCAAGGCCGCGAAGGGCAAGCTCTACCTCATCGCGCACATCGGCGCGCTCGCGCTCCCAGACGTGCAGGAGCTTGGCGCGTATGCCGTCAAGTGCGGCATGGACGCGACCTCGATCGTCCCCCCGAACTTCTTCAAGCCCGGCTCGATCGACGCGCTCGTCGCCTACTTGAAGGAGGCGCTCAAGACTTCGACGAAGCTGCCGTTCTACTACTACCACACCGGCATGAGCGGCGTCAACTTCGACATGGAGAAGTTCCTCCTCGCGGCCGACGGCAAGATCAAGAACCTCGCCGGCATCAAGTTCAACTATCCCGACCTCTACATGTACCAGCGCTGCATCAAGTGCCTCGGCGGGAAGTATGACATCACGTGGGGCATCGACGAGTGGTTCGCGGGCGCGGTCGCGCTCGGCGCGAAGTCGGCGATCGGCTCGACCTACAACTACTCTGCCGGCATCTACTACAAGATCTGGGACGCCGTGAAGAAGGGCGATCTCAAGAAGGTCCAGGCCGGCATGAAGAAGGTCTGCGACATCGTCGACATCCTCGTGCAGTACGGCGGCGTTGCCGGCGGCAAGGCGATGATGAAGGTGTGGGGGCTCGACATGGGCGGCGTTCGCCTCCCGAACGTCTCGCTCTCCGACGCGGCGAAGGCCGACTGCGTCAAGCGCCTCAAGAAGATCGGCTATCGGTAAGATGAAAGAAACACAAACTCCGATGGTTCAAAAATAGGCTCCACTACCGCTTCGCCTGATGCTTCGCAATCCCAACCGCATCCAATTGGTTGTCATTGTGCTTGGTTGAGTCGTGCGGAGCTTAGGGCGAAACGTTAGTGAAGCTTTTTTGCCGACCTCGGAGTTTCATAAATTGAAGGAATGGAAAAAATGGACGCGAAGACTTACTGGAAGAAATGGGCGGCGAAGTGCCGCGCAGACCTCACGACCGACATCATGCCTTTCTGGCTGAAGTACGGCTGGGACCGCAAAAACGGCGGCGTCTACACTTGCATCGACCGCGACGGCAAGCTGATGGACTCGACGAAGAGCGGCTGGTTCCAGGGGCGCTTCGCGTTCACCTGCTCCTACGCCTACAACGCCGTCAAGAAGGACAAGAAGTACCTCGCGGCGGCGAAGTCCACCCTCGACTTCATCGAGGCGCACCTGTTCGACAAGCGCGGCCGCGCGTACTTCTCGCTGAAGGCC
>Ga0310695_10004348_pt1 | contig 26284 bp, 24 predicted proteins | sample RumenRJG_04DNA_FD_203882 | JGI IMG/M metagenome (GOLD analysis project Ga0310695, IMG submission 203882) | Bovine rumen microbial communities from Lethbridge, Alberta, Canada - RJG_04 (v2) (version 2) | ecosystem: Host-associated > Mammals > Digestive system > Stomach > Rumen | place: Canada... | reverse complement strand
GTACAACCGAGGAAATCAGGAAAGCTGCGTTTGCTCTTTTGAACGGTATCTCTTTTGATGACCTTGATGATGATTTTGATATAGGGGACAAATGTCAGTCTCTCACCCACGGCAATCCCCCGCTGGTTAATCGATTCGCAAATGCTAATGAGGAATTTGATTATATCCTGAAGGAAATTAAAGGACTTACCAACAGCGGAGTATCTGCAAAAAATATTTGTGTTGTAGCCAGAACTCATAAACTGCTTGATGACTATATTTCTCAATTTACTTCAAACGGAATCCGGTGTTATGAAATTAAAGGCAATAAAGCCGATGACCGAGGTCTTGATGGCATCCGTGTTGCTACTATGCATCGAGTTAAAGGTTTGGAGTTTCAGTATGTCTTTATAGTAGCCGCCAACAAACGTATTATTCCGCTGGCATCAGCAGTCGAATACGCGGACTCGGTAAGCATTCAGGAAAGGCTGACGGCTGAAAAATGCCTGTTTTATGTGGCTTTGACCAGAGCGCAGAAATGTGCCTATGTGAGTGGATACGGCCAGATGTCAGAATTACTGGATTAAACTTTTGAGATAAAGCATAATTTTATCCTATAGGAATGATCGTCCCATAGGATATTTATAAAGATTTCCTGATTTTGCCGTTTATCGTATGACTCCAAATGAATTTTACCTGCTAGGCTGGGCGCTCTCCGGGAACTACGCAGATGAATGCAAGGAGTATGTTTCGCTGAATGTATGATTCTGACGAAGAATAACACATTACAAAGAATAGAGGTCATTCTCAGGCTCACGGCAAAGGATAGCGCGACTGAGAAGGGCTACGATCCCTTCTCGGTGAAAGTCGTGGCCCCGGCTTCAGAAAAGTTTTTCCGGCCATGGAAAATGGATTCTGGAAAAACTGAGGGCTTCCCAGAAGGATGAAGCGGAGCAGACAGTATTTAAGATCTGCGGCGAAGACTCCGCAGACCCCAAAGAAGATAAAGCTGCTGCCGTTCGTTCAGAGTAAGTCTTTCAGCGTGTCCCGGTCGGGAAATTCCCGAATTACCATGATCATGCGCTTGCCTGACGGCTTTAATGAATTAACCTCCATATTACCCAGATCTTCGCTGGAACTTGCAAGGCCTGACAGGTCAGAACGCGTATACACTTCTCCGTCCGGGGCGGCATCTGAACGAACCACGATGCGATCACAGTCAATCGCATCTATCACATCTCTTAATTTCGGATCAACCATCTTCATTTTCTCCTGATGAATGCTGCGACAGCAGCAAAACTAATTGCTTTTTAACCCTAAAGTTTCCACTACAACCTTGCCTACCTCATTAACATCAATAGGATCAGAAACTCGTCTGTAGCCGATGCCTTTAAGTTCTTTGGCCATCTCGTCGCATTTTTTTCCATTTTTCTGCGGTTATCCGCTGCTCTTCAACCTGAAGGATGTACTTCCCTTCCTTGATCCAGGAACTGATGGTAGACTGAGATTTATTACCCAAGACTTGTCCTAATTGCTGCTGGGGGACTCCAAACTGTTCGTAAAGAACAGCTGCAACAACTTTGAGTTCCGGATTTGAAAATTCAGGCATAATAAGACCTCAAAAAAATAACGGAAAAATATTACCGAAATCCGTAACCGAAAAACATTGCCGAAACGCATAACCGGTATAGATATCGGATATCTCAGCAGTCTATTGTGCCTGATGATTTTTGTTAACTGTTTTTTAAGTAATACTGTCTTATTCAATAATTCATCCGGAGAGCCAGAAGAGCCCCGATCCCCGCAATAATCAGAAAGCCCAGAACAAACAGGGCGACAACGGCCAGAGCTGCCATCCAGGGCAGAAAGCTCCGGTCGAATCTCGCTGACGCGTCCGCGATCCCGGCCGAAACAAGCCGGATCACCGTTCTTATTTCCACCGCCCGGAACGATAAATAAGTCCCGAATACCGCAGTCCAGAGATAGCAGAGCCAGAACCACCCCGAGCCGTCGTATTTCTTGAACAGGGCCACGGCGTTTGCGTCACGGAGCCAGTCCTGATATACCTGATATTCCAGATGCCCGATGCGGAGCCAGAGGATAAGAGTGACAAGGGAGAGCCAGGAGATAATCCGGCTTTCAGTAACATAGCTCTTCCAGCTGTCACCCAGACCCCGGAAATACCGGATCACCTTGCGGGACGTGAAGATCACCAGAGCCAGGATCACCGCGGCGGCGGCCACGTTGGCCACCGGGACGATCCCCAGAGGAACCGGAAGCATGGCAAGGCCCATGAGAAGAATTATGCGTCTCCCTTCGCGTTCTTTGTCCTGCATGGTTAACACCCCGGGGCAGCTGAAAAACGAAAGGAAGGGCTACTTCCGGGCCGGAGCCGGGGCCTTTTCAGGAGCGGCGGAGGTCTGGCCCTGAGCCGGCTTTTCTTCCTTTCCTTCGCCGCCGGCGGCTTCGCTCTTCTTCCGGACAATGAATACCTTCAGTACCTCGTATTCTCCCTCTTCCTTCCAGGCAATGTCCTTGGAAGAGAAGATCAGGAGATCCCCGGCCCGGCTGCAATGCACCAGATCCTTCAGGTTTTCCAGAAGGAGGTTAATAGTCTTGCCGCTGAGACCGAGATCCCGGGAAAGATCCTCCTGGGAAATGGCGGCGGGGCTCTGGACTTCCAGAAGCTCGCTCACTCTGAGAAGAAGATCCAGGGCTTTGGGGTTCTCCCGGCCCAGACGAAGCAGGTTTAAATCGCGTTTGTTCATTTTTGTAACTCCCGTATATAGCTGAAAACATTCTTTAGGCTGGCATTCCGGACTACTCCGAAATGCTGAAATTCATGAGATCCGAATACTGCTCCTTTTCCGGAGCGTCGGGCTTCTTTTCCGGCTTCTTCTTCCCCATGGCATCCCAGGAGCGGTTCCCGGCGATCCGGAATTCGTTCTTGTTGCGTCTGGAAGGGATGTCCCCCAGAGGGAACTCGCAGTAATTCCCGGGCCGCTTCATCACCTTGTCCTGCGCGTCTATGGGAAGCCGGGCGTAAAGTTCCTGATAAATGTTGACCCGGTTAGCGGTGTCGAACTGGGACGATTCCACGGCGTTGACTTCGTTGACCGCCTGGTAGTTGTTGGCGTTTCTTTCGTTGATGTACGCCAGACTGTCCTTGACGCACTTCTGGTCTTCAAGAATGCGGAGACTGTCCGCCTGCAGGGCCTTTTCGTCCCCCTCGCGGAAATCATACATAGCCAGCTGGTAATCCCGGGCCAGCTGCAGAAGGGCCATCCGGAGAAGTTCAAACTCGGGCTTGTACCATTTCAGAATTATGGTCTGCTGCACATCGTCCCTTACCCCGTCCTGGTCGGTGTCCCACCCCAGCATGACATCCGGGGAATGGTCGGTCTCCGGGCGGGGCGGGAGGTTGCTGTAAACGTCAAAGAAGTCATCATCGTAGATCCGGACTTCCTCGCGTTCCTGCGGCGCGGCGGCGATCTCGAAAAACGTAACCGCTTCTGGCACCCCCCGGAACATATCGTCATGATCCCGGTTTTCCCGCTGCTCTTCCAGATCCTCCAAGGCGCCCCGGCCGGGATCCAGCGCTGCGGAGTGGCGGAGCCGGATCGCCTTCCGGTAGGCGGCGGTGGTGATATCCGGCTGCTCCTCCTCGGTCTCCTGCTGCTGCTCCCGGATCTTTTCGCCGGATATGGTGTCGGACATGTTGAAACACACCCAGGCCAGGGCGAAAAACCCAGTCAGGCAGACCGCGATAATGATCTTGTTCTTCTCGTATTTAAGATTATTAAGGTTCATCTTGCATCAAATAAGTTAAAAATCCTGTCCGGCAGGGCGGCAGCGGGGATGCCAGACCGCATCTTCCCCGCCGGTCTCTCCCGCTCCCGGAAAACTCCGCTTCCCCTCTCATCTGGCATGAAATCCCCGGGACTAGAGCCGCTTCTGGATATTGCCGATGGCGTGTCCCACGAGAAGGCACATGGCCAGCATCAGAATCGGCACCATCACCGGCGGGAAGGGCACCGGCAGAAACACCAGCATCACAAACGCCAGGTCGGTATAGATCATGAGATTGAACGCCGCCTTCGCTATCAAAGGAGACGAATAATCAAAATTCGACTGCTTCACCTTCCTTTCCAGTATCCCGCTTCCGATGGCCGGAATGATGAGGATCAGCATGTACGGAAACCAGACCTTGATCGTCCCGATCCGCACCAGGAATTCGTAAAACACCAGGCAGCAGACCTCGATCCTTTCCGTTACCCAGTCAAACCAGCCCTCTCTCGTCCCCAGCTGCTCCATGCCCTTGGATGCCCGCTTCTGCTCTTCCGTAGGCACAAAGAAGCGGTACACCGCATGATAAGCGCCGGATTCGATAACCAGGGCTTCGTAGTTTTCCTTCGCGAAGGTATAGATCTCAGTGGCGGATTCCCGCCCCATGAGTTCGATGATCTCCCTTTTTTCCGTTGCCACGGATTCCTTCACCGCCTGGGCCGGAAAAAGCACCATGATCCCTGTAAGCTCCAGGATCAGCATGAAAAGCGTAAACAGGTATTTGTTCTGAAACATGACTGCTCAGCTTCCCCCGCAGATCCGGAGCCCGGGGCCGGACAAGCCGCCTTCGTCCGATGTTTTCCCGAAAAGAGCTTCTTCCGGAGAAAAATCGCTGACATTGCCCCGGAAGCTCCCGCAGAACTTCCGAAATCTCTCCATCAGTCTGGCGCTCTCGGAATCCTCGTACCCCGCCGCTGCCAGAGCTGACGCAACCAGAGTCTCGGCAAACAGCCGGAGCCGGAGCTGCCGGTCGCTGTCTCTCCCGAAAAACGCTCCCTGGTACTTCGATGCCGCGGCCTTGAAGGCTTCCAGCTTCCGTGAGGGGGCAAGCCGGAGCCTTTCGGATACCAGCTCCGTGATCTCGAAGGCCACCGGGATATCCAGTTCCAGGAACACCATCACCCCCCGGTACCTCGGGAGACTGTTTTCCTTTCTCATAGCGGCGATTATTTCATCCCGCACCGCGTCCCGCTTCCGGATCGCCTCCGCTTTGTGGACGGATTGCCGCTGTTTTTTGCGGCATATACCTGAAACCGTCATTTTTCCTCCCTGATCTCCGCCGCCGTCATGCCGTAATCCGGATCCGCCGGGGTTTTCCTGCCGTACATGGGGATATGCTGCCGCTCGGGGTGCAGTTCTCTCTGGATGCTGATCCGCTTCCGCTCCTCCGCTTCCTTTTCCTGAACTTCCTTCTCCTGGCTGGCTTCCGGATCGTCTATGAGTATGGGGAGCCGGCCTTTCACGATTTTGCCCCCGGAAATTTTGGCAATGTATTCCAGGTTGGGGAGAGATCCCAGCATCGGGGCCGGGAACATATCCGCCTCTTCCTCCCGCAATACTTCGTTCTGTCCCCCGGAATGCAATACAGGCACCTCCGAATCCATGCTCTGGCTCTGGCCCCGCATGACGTATTCGATGCGGGTTTTCGGCATGGTCTCGCAGATGTATTCCTGGGTCTGCTGGTCGATTGTCCTTAATGCAATCGTGTTGTTCACGTTGCCCAATACCTGCATGGCCTTGTCCTGGCTTCCCAGACGGGCGGCAAAGTCCGCGATGGTCTGGGTGGCCACATAAAGCCTCATCTTCGCGCCGCGGCCCTTGTTCAGCATGGCGATCAAAGGCTCGTTTATGGTCTCCGCGGCTTCGTCCACGAAAATATTCACCGGTTCCAGCTCCTGGCCGTAGTTGTACCTCTGTCCGGCAACCGCCGTGAGATCCGAAAGGATCATGGATCCGATGGCGGAGCCCACTATGGAATCAGTGAGGGAGTCCAGGCCGATATAGGCCACCTGCTTCTGCTGGATGATCTTCTGGGTGTCCGTGGAAGGGCGGTCGTCGTCCGTGTCATTCGGGTCTGGCGAAAGCAGCGGCCCCAGCACCCCGGATGTCAGCATGTTCATGATAGGCAGGAGGTTGGCCACCATCTTTGAAAAGTGCGTCGCGTCATGCTCATACATTGATACAAGGCCTTCCAGATCCGAATCCGGGTAATCCCGGGACATCCCGCAGAGGTTATAGATATCCACCAGCGCATCAGCTCTTTCTTTTTCGGTGCATTCCGTCAGCTTATACTGGACGTTCCCTTTATTAGTCCGGTTTCTTCCGCTGTCCGGCAGCAATTTGATGTACTTGTCCAGATTGATCTCGTGCTTCTTGATAAACTTTTCCATGGCGGCGCATACGAGACCGTGAGCCCCGCCTTCCAGGAAATGCTTGATTTTCGTAAGGGTGGGGCGGCCTTCGATCATGGCCAAGCCCTGGACAACGTTGTTTAACGCCTGCCAGCTGAATGCCTTAAACGGATCGTTGCCCCCGTTGGCCGACTGCATCAGAGCGGAAATACGGGATGCCACCTCGGTAACTCGGGAAAAGTTTCTGAGAGGGTTAAGCCGGGCGGACTTTTCCGGGAAGGCCGGGTTAAAGTAAATGAATTCCTTCGTCCGGGGTTCCGGAACGTCCGCTCCCGCATTCCGGGCCGCTTCCGCCTGCTCCCGGAAGATCTTGGTCAGAGCCTTGCAGGCCCGCTCGGCATTGGCGGCGAGTTCTTTATCTCCTTTCGGATCTACGATGATCACGGTTTCGTCTCTCAGGATGCACTGAGAAATGAGGAGGTCGAAAAGACGGGTTTTCCCGGCGCCGGTGGTGCCGATAATGAGGGTGTGGCCTTCAATGTGCTTTAAAGGCTGGTAAATGGTCTTTTCGTGCGGCTCGATGCCGTGGATCCATGCTTTCCCCATAGCAGGCTCCGGTTCTCTGTATCTGGGGAGGAAGGTATTAACCGGCCCCCGGATCCGGAACTGCTGTCCCTGCTTTCCGGCGTTCACCATTCCCGGCACTCTCATGTCCTGGATATGCTTGCGGTAAAATTCCCGGAGCCAGGGTTCCCGGTACCGCTGCTCCTGCTGCGCCCAGTCCCGTTTCGAGATCTCGTACATTCTCTGCACATGCCTTTGCTCCCATTCAAAGCCGTAGCCGAGCCACATGTCGGTTTTTCTTTTCGAGATCATCTTCTGAAGCTCGGGGAGGGTGATAAAGGTGAGTTCCCGGCCCCCCAGATTCTTCTGGATCTGGTAAAGCCTCCAGGCGGCAGGGGCTTTTTTCAGGGCCATAAAGGCGCAGATCCCCGACATATACCAGAACGGCCCCGGGGGCATCCCGCTTCCGGCTCCCGTTACCAGGGCCATAAACGCCCCGCCGGTGTAGAGCATGATCTGCATGGCCTCATAGTTGGGGCGGAACGGCTGGTTATACTCGTATGCGTTATATTTGATCATCTGCTGTCTCCCGGTTCGTTATTCCCGCAGGGTATGATCAAGAGGAGCTTTTCTTCTCCGCTGTCAGAAAGGGCGGCCGGGAGGGCGGCGAACTTGCCCCATTCCCCGGCTCCGTATTTCTGAAAAAGCCTCTTTAATCTGAATCCCGGGGCGTGTCTCCGGTTGTCATATCCGCCGGCGAAGAATCTCTCCGCGATCTCCGGGATGCTGTCCTCGGATTCCCAGACCTGCACTCCCTCAAAATTCAGGATCTCCGCCGTTTCAACCGAAAGGACTGTTTTTCCCGCGATCTTCCCGCCGCCGGCCTGAAATTCCCGGGCCAGCTTTTCAAACTTGTCATAAAGCCGGTCGTTTCTCGGCAGCTGCCGGGAAAAATCAAACTTAGTGTCCGGGAAGATGCTGTTAAGCTCCCGGAACTGATCCCGGATCTCCGCCCGCTTTTCCGGGGAGATCTCATAGCTGAAGCTGAGCAGGTGCTTTTCCGGTTTTTCCTCCGGTTCCGGCAGCGGCACCGGGGTTATCATGTCATCCCCGGGCCTGAAACGGGGCCGGGGTTTTTCCGGAGGCAGGGGCTTAGTCTCCTGAGATGCGGGAGCGGGCTTTTTCTCTGTCCGGGGTTTTTCTTCCGGTCTGGCAGCGGGAGCGGCGAAAGAGCGGCTTCTTTCCAGAGCCAGGGAGGTGAGATTCCGGGAGATAAAGCTAAGATTTGCCGAAAGCTCCGCATCATCGTTTGCGAACGTCCCCGCCAGATACGCGAGCTTCCCGGCGGCATCCAGTATCTCCTGAAGGCGGGCATCCCCGGATCCGTCAATCCGTCCCGCCATGTTCATCTTGTTATCCATTCTGTCTCGTCCCTTTTAGCAGCAGCAGTCTCTTGACCTGCCGGATCTTGAATTTTCTGGCCCCCGCCGGCTTGAAGGATTGCAGCTTTTCGCGAAGGGCGGTGCTGGTGAGCAGGGGGTTCTTGTAGGCGATCTTGATACGCTCGAAAATAGTCTGGAAGCTGTCTTCGGCTTCCCAGTCCTCCGGATTCTCCCTGACCTTCCCCGAAAGCTCTCCCCCGCCGGACTGGAATTCATCTGCCAGACGGTTAAGAATGATTGAGATAAGCTCGTTTACGGAGATCGGCTTGGCCGGGAGTTCCGCCGGGGCCGGAGCCGGGGCTTCCGGTTCGGGGGTTCCGGATGTTGCCGCGATGTAATCCCGGGCTCCTTCCTCGGCCTTCTTCTTCTCCTGGTCTGTAAGCGGCGTTATCTCAAGCTGGAAGAACACCAGAGCTTCCGTGAGCTTCGCTTCCAGGCAGAGGCAGTTAAATTTTCCGATCTGAGTGAATAATGAGAGCGGGTTATTGGGGTTCTTCCGGATAACGTTGGTTTTAAGGAGATACCCGGAAAGTTCTTCATAATTCGACGGCTTCATATAGAGGCCGAATTCCCACAGATGATCCACCTTGAGGCCATAGAGGGTGTTGTTGGTTACCAGCATGTCCGAAGAGACTTTGTTCTCTCCCCGGATCACCGGCGCGAAAAGTTCCCGGGCCTCGGGAGGGAGCTTTCTGAGAACTTCCAGATATGACTGTCTAAGCCGCTCCCGGGCTTCCTTCTTCCCCGTATCCGTAAGCTGGGGCTTTCTTTTCAGCAGGGCCGGATCCATCATGAGGCCGTTTTTGGCCATGTATTCCTCCCGGGTAAGCTCGTTCTGCCCCGCAAAGGCCATGGATCCCTTCCGCATTTCCTCAGTCCATTTCTGGATTGTGGCGCTCTGCTCGGTCTTAACGGCCTTGCCTTCTCCGTTAATGCCCTTTACCGCCTTCGGCATCATGCGGATCCCGTCCTGGTTCCTGACCATGTGTATGGCTATTTCCCTTCTCATCTCCTGGTCAGGTTCATACCTTCTGCCTTCCCGGATCCTGTCGGGATTAATAACGAGATCGGCGGCTCCGGCGGCCAGAGGATCCGGTCTGTCCTCCTGTCGCGGAGCTTCCTTTCCGATCTCCCGGGGAGCCGTTACCGTAAACACCAGCTTTGCAGGATCCCGGAGGGCGGGGGTTACCGGAGCCGGGGTCTGGCTCTGCGCCGGCTTTTCCTTCTCTTCCGGAGCCGGGGAAACGGCAGCGGGAGCGGGAATAACCGGAGATGCCGGAGCAATAGCGGGTTTTTCCGGAGCGGAAATGGCGGGTTTCGGAGCGGCCGGGGCCGGAACCGGAGCGGGGGATGCCTTTTCCGGAGAAACGGGGGCTTTGGCAGGGGCCGGGGTCTGGCTTTCCGCCGGGGATGATGCCTTCTCCTGCGGCTTTCCGAAGGCGAAAGCGAACGGATCCGGGGCGGTGATCTTTAAGCCCTGCTTTTCTTCCGGTCTGGCAGCGGCGGGCTTCTCGTTCGGCTTCTTCGCCGGCTTCCGGTTATCCCTGTCATGATCCGAGAAGGAGAAGAATTTCTTTTCCGGCTTCTTTTCGGGAGCGGGGGCTTTGACCTCGGTCTGAGGTTTTGCCTGCTCCTGGGGCACGGCCGGGGTCTGGGGCTTCTTTTCCGGTTTTTCTGCCTTATCCTTTTTCTTCGGTTCCCCGAAGGAGAACATAACGGGTTTTGCCGGCATTGCCGGGGTTATGACCGGGGCCGGAGCTGTCTTTTCCGGAGATGCGGGGGCGGCCGGGACTTTGGCAGGAGTCTGGCTTTCCGCTGTTTTCTCCGCAGCGGGAGCGGGCTTCTCCTGGTCTGGCTTCTTCGCTTCTGCCTGAGTCTTCGCTGCCGGTTCCGCTTTCTTTTCGGGGGCGGGGGCCCTGGCCGGGGTCTGGCTCTTTTCTCCTCCCGGGAGGAAATTCATCAGGGCCGCCGTATCATTCCCGGTCTGGCTGCCGGCTCCGGTTTCGCCGTCGTCTTCCAGCTCCTCCATTTCCTCGAATTCTTCCAGTTCGTCATCCGCTCCTCCGGATGCGGACTTTGCGGCCGGGGCCGGGGTTGCAGTCCCGGAAGCTGCGGGAGATTTCGCGGCAAAGTCAAAGGGAGATGCCGGAGCGGGAGCTGTCCTTTCCGGCGCGGGGGGAGTATCCGGGGCGGCCGGGTCTGGCAGTTTCGGAGCTTCGTTTTCGGGTGCCGTCTTCGGAGTTTCCGGGGCCGGAGCGGATTTTGGTTCTTCTGCTTCTGATATGGCGGGCTCCGGGGTTATGGCAAAGCCCATGGCGGTTTTTTCCAGAAAATACACCCGGGCCGGGGCGGGTTCGGTCTCAAATACCCGGTCTTTCCGGAGGAACAGTATTACCGGCAGGGATTCCAGACCGCAGGATTTCAGCACCATTTCGATCTTGTCCGGATCCTCCCGATCCTCCCCGGCAAGTCTGGCCAGCTCGTTAACCGCATTCCCGATCCTGGCATCCATCCCCAGAAAAGTACCTTCCGCTCTTCCCCGGATCACCCGGCGGAATTTCGGAACCGAAGGACTTCCCTTCTTGCAGGCGGCAAAGCGCTTGTCCGCCAGAACCTCTCCCAGACGGCCGATATTGCGGGGAAAGCCTTCCAGCTGCTCCTTTTCCGCATCCGCGATTTTCCAGAGATCCTGAAGCTCCCGAGTGCTCCAGGTGATATAGAGAGCCGGAGCGTCCGCATCCGGGAGCTTTATTCCCGAATAGAAGGCATGAGCCCCGGGTTCGTTTAATTTCCAGGAAAACCCGTGCTGGTGATCCTCCAGGAGATCCCGGAGCACCCGGGCAAACATGATATGGGTGGAGATGCCGAAGGCGGAGGAGCTTTCGTCCGCCTGATTCTGGCTGTCCTTCTTAACGGAGGCCGTATCTGCTTCCATCACGATTTTTCGGATAATGGAATCGCTGTCCGCGGCGAAGGAGCCTAAAAACTGCTCCTCCCAGATCTCCCGGAAGCCGTTATTGGTGATGAATCCCACCGTTTCCGCCGGTACGATCCTTGATATCATCTGAGTGATAATGGCGGGGTTTTCGTGAAGAGAGGCCCGGTTGCTCCGGTAATTGATAACGTAATAGCTGACCTTGCAGCGTTCCGCCCAGTCATAGAGAGATTCTATGTTGGGGTTCCATTCCAGGGAGCCGTCCAGACTGGTCACGATCATGTCAGTGGCCGGCTTTCCCACGTCATGCAGCAGGCCTGCCAGGGTTACCGCAACCCGCCATTGTATCTCATAAGCGCCTTTGTGTTCGGGGTTGCCGCCCTGGTAGGGCATGTAGCCTTCCGAAAACTTCACGGCGAATCTGGCAGTGTCCAGACCATGAAAAAGAAGCCCTTCAAGATCAGAGTGGTGGTCGGATCTGGATGCCGGCAGGAGATGGACATACCGGATATAGTTCATAACAACCGGGGTAAGGTACTTTCCCACGGCCTTATTCGTGAGTCCCAGCATCCGGAATATCGGCTTAATGAGCCGTTCCTCCTCGGAGGCGTAGATCTCCTCCGGCTTATATACCGGGATGCCTTTTCTGGGTCTGGGGTACACCGGCACGAACCAGTACGGCGTAATCGACCCCGCATCCGCGGGAGGCTCCGGTTCCGGCAGGGCGGGATCAGGGGCTTTTCCTCTGAATATGCTCGTCACCTTCCGCCACAGACCCATTTTTCCGTCTCCTATGCAATTTTCGCCATGATAAAGGCAGGAAAAAATGAAAAATGGTCTTTTGGTGTCGTTTTGTGGACGGATAAAAGCATCTTAATGCCGATTCTTTTGTTTACACTTTACGAAAACCGCCAATTTGAGCTCTTAAAGGAACGAATTCAATCCATGAACGCTAAACATCTGTATCTCGCCGCTGCCGTTACGGCTTCCGTTATTCCCCTGCTTTCCGGCTGCGCCGGGCGGCACGATCTCGCCGGGGGATGCAATGATCCGGAATGCCAGGCCTTCTATGCCAGATACACCAGAATAATCATAGAGAGAGAAGAAAAGATTTCCCGGGTTACCCGGGAGCCTACCCTGAGAATGAGAAAGAACCAGCTGGGCGGGGCCGCGATCCGCCAGAATGCATGGGTGCATGTGCTGGACGCGGAAGGCAATTACACTCTGGAATCCGCCTCCGATTACGTCCAGGAACACAATCTCTCGGTTTTCGGCATCGACTTTGAAGAGTTCGTATCGATCATGTCCGACTGGGACGACACTGAATATCTTCCTGTTAACGGGGATCTTAAAAACATTATCAGAAGGAGATCCGGAGATGCCGCGAAAAGGGATATCGCCCCGGCCCCGTCATCCTCTTCCGCCGGAGGCCCCAACGTCCTGAATGCCGAAAAGGTCAAAATGGGCCGCTGGGAGAGATACTGCTCAAAGGGCGTGAGAATGAATGAGGGAGACTGGAAGTTCGTGAGGTAGCGCAATTACGAGGTTCCCCCGGCTTACCGCAATATCTGCTCCCGTCCCGATTACACCTATGATGACTATCTTGATGCCTGGCATAAGTTCTGCGATGTCCGCCACCTCACGGAAAAGCAGAAGAGGATAGTCAAAACCACCGTCAGGCCCAAGTCTCTTTTCGGAGACCAGTGCCGGGCTCTCAGAGGAGACAGGAAATGGATCAAGTAACCCGGGCCGAAAACCGTTTTTTCCGGAAGGGCGGGGAGCTCCGGCAGCTTCTCCGCCATAACGGCTTCACCATGGCGGAAATTGCCCTCCTTCTGGGGTGCAGCCGCCAGACCGTGTATAGGAAGCTGGAAGGCTCCCAGAAATTAACCCTGGGAGAGGTTGCGGTTATTGCCGAGGCCAACAATCTTTCCGATGACCAGGTGTGGGAGTGGTTTCTGAGCGATGAAAGCGCCATGGAGTTTTAGAGCTGGTGAGGTAGCTTCCCCGGGAGACTTTTCAGAAGCGAAGGAAGAGTTTTTCCGGCGGGAAAACATGCCTGCCGTTCTCCGGAAGGCCTGCCTCATAGCGTCGGAAGTAAACGTGTTCTGCGTTTCCCCGGTTCCCCTGCACGGCAGAATAGACCATCTTTTTCAGCTGCCCTCCGGGAAATGCGTCATAGCGGACACCAAGTTCCGGGAAGAGCCGGTAATTTACGATTCCGACGTGATCCAGCTCTCCGCATACCGCCTCATTCTCCAGAACTGCCGTTATCAGGACAGGTATCACCGGCACATCATGGAGCCCTACGGCTTTATCAGGTTCGTTTCCCATGACCGGAGGGGCGGGCTTCTGGTACGCTATGAAAAGACGGAGCTTTTTACCAACAATGAGGTGATCGAGCTCTGGAAGAGGTATCAGCGGATCCATTACGGTCTGGAAGAGGCCGTGTGCAGCTGCGGGGGAGAGTTCCACAGCTTCATTCCGCCGGCGGGGAGCAGAAGGGCCGGGTGATTTCAGAGACGGGATCTGGCTGTATCTATCAGCAGGGAAAAGGTTTTTTAAGCCAGATCACAATTATGATACGTGATTTCAGCAAAAAATGGTCAAAAAAAAAACAAATGTAAACTTATTGGTATAGGGCTTTTTTGGTGAGTCCTTTATTGCGTGATGAGGTAATTTATGAAAAGGCTGGTTTTAATGGCTATATGCCTGGTTTTGGGTTTGGGGGCTGCTAACGCCTGTTTTGCTCGTGCCTGTGATTTTGGTGATGTTTATTGCAAACAGATGGAAGATGATCGGAATTATCGTATTCAGCAAAACAATATGGATACTCTCAGAAGCTATGGTAGTGGTGGTTCCAGCGCAGAAGAACTTCAGAGAAGATCTCAGGAAAATTTAAGGCGTGCTCAGGAAAATTCGCGTCTGATGATGCAGTGGTAGTCATGTAAAGCCTGCCAAATCAGACAGCAAGCCTGTCCCTCTTCGGGGCGGGCTTTTTTAATGCAGTTTATGCTTCAGAACTTCTCGGCTATCAAACATATCAACATCAATATAAAATCCATGGCGCCCAGGGCCAGTCCCCGGGTTTCGGCCTCCCTGCTGTCATCGGCGGTCAGAAAAATCACCGGAATCGGCTCCGTTCCCTGTGTCCGGGCCTGTTCCATGAGACGCTCCATGGTGGCAAATCCGTCCATTCCGGGCATTTTGATGTCCAGGAGAATAAGATCCGGCCGGTTCTCGCGGAGGTACTCCAAAAGGGCTGTGCCGGATTTCAGGGCGGTAACCCGCATGCCGTTCCCGCTGAGAATTTTTCCGGCCATTTTGAGATTCATCACGTCGTCATCGACCACCGCGATCCAGTCCATAGAGACACTCCGTTTCAGGCATGACATGCCGTCGCAATTAATGAAGGGCTGCCGGAGTTTCGGGGAAGCTCCGGAGGGGGCGGCAGAAGAAACCGCTTTCTGAATTCTAGCAGAGTTTCCGGCAGGATTTTTACGGAAGGATCAAAGAGTTGCAACATGGTCGAAAAAATGCGACGGAATCCATGCTTTGTGCAGCATACAGACAGGAATTCATGTAACGGATGGCGTTTTTTAAGGCTCCGGTATTTACATGTGACGGATGTTGCCAAATTACGGGATCTCTGTAACAGAACAGGCGGGCATGTGATAAGATTGATACAGTCTGATGCTTTTATAATAACTATCCGAGGCCTCCGAACGGCTGGCTTCAGACGAACTGCGAGTCCTGTTTTACAGCTCCTTCGGGAAACACTGATTTCCGTTTTCCTTTAGCGCGGTTTTTCTTCCGCCCGGTTTTCGGGGGGCGTGATGCCGCTTTTTGTTATCAGGGGGCTTTATGGCCGGCAAATATAAAATTTCCCGCGGGCACAGCAGGATTCTCGGCTCCACGGTGGAAAAGGACGGCGTGAACTTCGCCATCTGGTGTCCCGATGCCAGCGAGATGGAGCTTCTTCTTTTCAGCGATATCGATGATATTCATCCGGAATCCATTATTCTCAAATCCGCGGAGTACAAGAGCCATTATTACTGGCATGTGCTGGTTCACGGTATCCGGGATCGGCAGCTCTACGGGTGGCGGGTGAAGAATCTGGTGTCCCGGAAGCCCGGAACGGTTTTTGATCCTCATAAGGTGCTTCTGGATCCCTACGCCAGGCGTATTGTTTTTCCGGAAAACTACAACCGGACCTTCAGCCGCTACGTGGGCTCCAACATGCATTTCTGCGCCAAGAGCGTGGTCATTGACATGAGCCTTTATCACTGGGGGCGCGAGGAAAAGCGGCCGCTTCATGCCATGAGCTCCAGCATCATTTACGAGATGCACGTGGCCGGCTTCACCAGGAATCCCAATTCCGGGCTGCCTCCCGGGATCCGGGGTACCTATGCCGGTATTATCGAAAAGATCGAATACCTGAAATCCCTGGGGATTACCGCGGTGGAGCTCCTGCCGGTGTTTCAGTTCGACCGTCTGGATGCCCAGCCCGGCAAATGCAACTACTGGGGCTACTCCCCCATGAGCTTCTTTGCGGTTCACGGGGATTATTCCTCCAGAAATGACATCTACGGCCCCCTGGACGAATTCCGGGACATGGTGAAGGCTCTGCACCGGGCCGGGATCGAGGTTTTTCTGGATGTGGTCTACAATCATACCTCGGAGGGCGACGCTTCGGGCCCCATCTACTCCTACAAGGGACTGGACAATGCCTCCTACTACATTCTGGATCCTGAAAAGGAGGGCGTCTACCGGAACTACACCGGGTGCGGCAACACCGTGAATGCCAGTAACCCCATGGTAAAGCAGCTTATCAAGGACAGTCTTCATTTCTGGACCGAGGAAATGCATGTGGACGGCTTCCGGTTCGATCTGGCCTGCGTGCTTTCCCGGGATTCCTCGGGGCAGCCCCTGAACGATCCTCCCACCACGCTGGCCATTGACTGCGACAACCGTCTTTCCGACGTTAAGCTTATCGCCGAGCCCTGGGATGCCGGCGGCCTTTACCAGGTGGGGGCCATGGCCGGCAGCCGCTGGAGAGAATGGAACGGGCAGTTCCGGGACGACCTTCGCTGTTTCCTTAAGGGGGACAACGGCATGATTTCCCGCTTCGTGAACCGGATTCTGGGAAGCCCGGACATCTACAGGGGAAAGAATGTGGATCCCCAGAAGAGCGTGAATTTTGTTACCTGCCATGACGGCTTCACCCTGTGGGACCTGGTGTCCTACAACAACAAGCACAACGAGGCCAACGGCGAGGACAACCGGGACGGCAATGACTTCAATTTCAGCTTTAACTACGGGGAGGAGGGCGAAACCCGGGATCCCCGGATTCGGGCGGTGCGGCTCCGACAGGCAAAGAATTTCATGCTGCTGAACCTGATGTCCATGGGCACTCCCATGATACTTATGGGGGACGAGGTACTCCGGACCCAGCATGGCAACAACAACGCCTACTGCCAGGACACGGAGATGAGCTATCTTAACTGGGAGCCCGGCAAAGAGGCCGAGGAGATGCTCCGGTTTACCAGAGTTCTTCTCTCATACCGGTCCCGGCGCGGTATGAAACATTTCCGGGGGCGGGATTTCGAGTCCCTGCAGGAGGCCATTGCCAATAACTCCATTACCTGGCATGGCGTGGAACCGTTCCGGCCGGACTGGAGCTATTCCTCCCACAGCATAGGCCTTACGGTATATTCCGACACCCGGGGGATCTGGTACTACGTGTTCATCAATGCCTACTGGGAAGGCCTGCACATTAAAATCCCCTCCGTGCCTCACGGGGAGAAGCAGAAATGGTTCCGGGTGATTGATACCTATCTGGCGCCGCCTGATGATATTTACTCCGAGCAGGACGAGTACTTTCCCATCGGACACAACTACTATCTGGGCAGCCGTTCCATTCTGGTGCTGGTGGCTCCGGGCCTGGCGGAATAGCGCGACTTTCCGTTCCGGGGGAGCGGAATTTCCGGTAAGAACAGATGCCGGAAATCCGGAACCGGGATGAATGCGGGACTTACGGCCGGTCGGAAAGGCGGAAGGTCAGGAGAAGGTCCGGGCGGAAGGGGAAGATGAGATAACCGGGACGGCGGTAATGTTAATCTGCCGGAAATTTTTAGATGAAAGCGCCGGATTTTGTAACTGCCTTTTGCATATCCGGTTTAGAATTTCAGGGTGACTGCGGTTTTTGGTTTTGCAGCCTGAGATGCTCTGTCAGAGGAACAGATAAAATGCTTGCTTATGACGATAATTCACCGCTGCTGCTGGAAGACAGAATCAGAATGCTTACCCGTGAACTCAGCGGGGCACGGGAGGAGATTGACAAGCTGCAGAAGTTCAATCATGACATGGATCGGGAGCTGGCGGACACCGGTGCGGAGCTGGCGGCCACCATCGTCAAGCTTAACGAAGTGACCCGCCGGCTGGAAAACAGCGAGGATGAAAGAAAGAGTCTCATCATGGAGCTGGACAGTCTGAACAATCAGCTCGACAAGCACGAGCAGTTCATGAAGGGGCTTCTGAGGCTTCTCAAGAGCAGCAACAACATTTCGTGAAGGTGCGGTGCTCCGTGCGGGGCCAGGCTCTCAGGGTTCTTCTTATCGTTATCATGACCGTTCGGCGGTTATTCCGCCGGTGCTTTCTTTCAAAAGGAACGGGGTCGTAAATCCGGCACTGCTGTCCTGCGGCGGTTCCCCGGGGCTTATTAATGGGGATTCCGGTGCCTGTAATTCCGGGCACTGTTTTCTTGCAGTTAGCAGGAAAGAGCTCTGTCACGCCGGCAACGGATCTTTCCGGCGCAGGATGGCGGCGGGGTGGCTGAGCTCATTATCAAAAGGAATTACGGTCTTGCGGACACGGGGAACCTCCGGCTTTTCGCAGTCAGGGAAGACCGGGCGAAGAAACCGGAAAATGACGGGGAATTATCACCGGAAGAAGCTGATTCCGAGGCCGGGATCTAGCAAGGGGAGCCGTCCAGCAGATAAATTGCGAACTTTGCGGAGATCTCGTCCAGGATCTCCTGTTCGGTGAGATCGGGGAGTCTCTGAGTCAGCAGGCACATCAGAGAACGGGGGATCTCCGGGGTGGAAAATCTGGTCGACCCCGGACAGGATCCGTCCAGCCAGCAGTTCTCCTCCGGATTCCAGTAGCCCAGGGCGTTAAATCCTTCATCGTTAATGGGATCGCCATCAAGAAGGATGTCAATTCCGAAGTCGCGGGATATAATCTTGCCGAAATCTGCGGGGTTGTCCGTGGTGTACGGCTCGCATTCCGGAGCCGAGAAATCATTGCAGAAGAACAGGGGGTCGCGGATGGAGATCCTGGCCAGAGCCTTCTCCTTTCTGGTCTGAAACTTAGTTACGGGAGCCGGATCGAAATGAAAGGAGGTCATCCTCGGAAAGTCCGGATGCTCTCTCCGCCAGATTACTTCGCTCTGTTCAGGAGGACATCAAGCTGCGCGGTTTTGTCTATGTAAGCCACACCTTTGTTTCGCAGCTCCTCAAAATCTTCGATACCCGGCTGAAAATTTCTGGCGGTCAGCTTCTTATCCATGTTCTGCTCCTTAAAATGCAAACATTATCTCTCCGGCCTTGTCAGCCTGCGTTTCGGACTGAACGTTAATCCTGACTTCCTCTGCCGTAAATATCTTCTCACGCCTTCTCAATTACGCACTGGTGCTATTTGGTGTCAGAATCATAGCTGAGACCTGTTGTAAGCATGGTGTCATAGCGTATGCCCTTGCAGTACCGGGGGGATAATCCTTTCCCTTAACCTGGTTCAGGGACTCTTCCGGGAAAATCAGCCTGTATGCGTTATTCTGAAGTTTTATCCGGCTGGCTCTTTTCCATGACCTCGCAGGTCTTTTTATGAAACACCATGCCGAATTTTCTTACAGTGTCGTAATCATTTTGGAGCTCACGATCATAGTGTTTTTCTTCAATCTGGTTCAGAGCTTCAGCGCATTCCTTTTTTCTGACAGAAGCCCGGGAGCTCCCGCTTATTTTAAACTCCATGATAACAGCCACACTGCTGCTATCATCCTTGATGACCAGATCAAAGTAGCCGTCGCCGCCTTCGCGGTTCGATTCCAGTTCTTCCGAGGATCCGGCAGTTATGCCGAGCACGCCGATCACAAAGCCGTGGTAAAAACCCTCGCTTCTGAAATCCCGTACACTGATAAAGGCCTGAAGCATCTTATTGATGATTACGGAAACATTCAGGGCATTTCCGTTAAAAAGGTTGTTGCGGAGATCCCGGGACATCTCATCCCATTCCGGATTACTGCTGCTGAAAATTGTATTTGCCTTCTCTGAAAAGCATTCGAGAATCTCATTATTCGGTATTCTGACCACCGCTCTGTTTCTTGCCGAGGGAACGGCATCCCTGACCACTGTCAGATACCCGGTATGAAGCATCAGGGTGGCGAAGGTGTCAAAGTCGGTGTTTGAGGTAATTTCAGGGTAGGTGGTGAACTCCCGAAGATCAATTTCCTCTGTTTTGCCTTCCATAAGATTCTGAAGACGCTCTAAATCCCTTCCCCCGGGATGTCTCATTGAAAGCCCGATGATGTCATTCCCGCTGGAATTTGCCCAGAAGTTCAGAGGCCGGAAGGTGGCGGGATCTTCGTCTCTGAGAGCGCTGCCGACAAAGTTCAAAACGCTCCACGGACACATCATGCTCTTCCTGCCAAAGCTGTAGCCGTCATACCATTCCGTGACATCCGGAAGCCGGCTTTCCAGCCCGCAATCTTCGAGGAGTTTTGCCGTTTCGTCTCTGGTAAGGCCGATAAAGTCCGCAAATTCCGAATCACCAATGCCAAAGCAGACAAAATTGTTGACTCCGGTGAAAATGCTCTGGTGGGCAATGCGGAGACAGCCGGTAACGAAGCCCTTTTCCAGGCTGCTGTTGGTTTTAAGGGCTGCTCCCATAATGCCGCGTATAATTTCGAGCATTTTGTCATAGTACCCGGCGGCCTGCGCTTTCTGCAAGGGAACATCGTATTCGTCTAACAGTATGATTGCTTTTTTATTAAATGCCATTTTCAGCAATGCCGACAGCTTTCTTATGAAGAACACAACAAGGTTTTTCACCGATGATCTGATATTGCCATCCCGCTGAATCAGGGATTTTTCGCTTTCATCCCAGTCTGACATCCTTTCCAGAAACCTGGTATTGAGACCTTCCCTGCCGATCAGAAATGAAAACTTATCAGCCTGTTCCGCAAAAACGGTGATAATGCTCCTGACGGCATCTTCCAGAGTGCTCCCTTCCACTTCTTTAAATGAAATGCTGATAACCGGAAAACGCCCCATGTATTCGTCGCAGAATGTCTTGTTCCTGCAAACTGCCAGATCCTTAAAAAGCCGTTCGGGCCGGCTTCTGTCCTCCGGGGTTTGATAGTTCATTTCCAGGAAGCAGGAAAGCATGCTCATGGTGAGAGTTTTCCCGAAGCGCCTGGGCCGGAGAAGCAGCATCACCTTCGCTCTGTTCAGGAGGACATCAAGCTGCGCGGTTTTGTCTATGTAAGCCACACCTTTGTTTCGCAGCTCCTCAAAATCTTCGATACCGGGCTGAAAATTCCAGGCCGTCAGCTTCTTATCCATGTTCTGCTCCTTAAAATGCAAACATTATCTCTCCGGCCTTGTCAGCCTGCGTTTCGGACTGAACGTTAATCCTGACTTCCTCGGCCATACATATCTTCACATCTTCTCAATCACGCACTGATGCTCCTTCGTTTCGGAGCTGTAGTTAAGCCCTATGAGCAGGACTTCTCTGTCGTCTCCGTTCTTGCGGTATCTTGCGGCGTAGTCCTGCTTCTTTATCTGGTTCAGGGCATCCTCCGCGCTGTAATCCCGCTTGAACTCCGTGATCAGGATCGGGAGATCCGATCCGGACTTCGGAACAAACACCAGATCCGCAAATCCTTTCCCGGCCGGGAGTTCCCGGTAACTGTCATAACTGCTCCCGGCGCACCACATAAGACCGGATATGAGGCAGAACACCAGAGCCTCCTCTTTGTTGTAACCGATAACGGAAATGTATGGGGAATTATGGATGTCGCCGATGATTTCAGCTGTTTTTGCGGCATCCAGGGATCTTATGGCCTGAAAAAGCTTTTCGGAACGCTGAATAACGGGCATGGAATTGAACCAGGGCTGATCCCTGACGAGTTCGGAAAGGGACTCCCTGATTTCCTTGTTTGGAACATAGGCCAGCCGTTCCGTGCCGTCTTTCCCGGAGCAGCCCAGATAGCCAAGACACACCATAAGAGAAAAAACCTGGTTCTTGTTTTTGATGGAAACCATGTCATTTTTAAAACTTTTAAAATTGAACTTTACGGAATCCCCGGCGATCATTCTCAGGATGTCGTCTTTAATGCCGTCCAGGTTCATGTTTACCAGCCTGATAAACTCTTCATCCGATGAAGAATCGCCCCAGTATCCCGTGCATTCGCTTCTGGATACGGCTCTGCAAACGGAATTAGGGTTGTAAACGTCAACCTCCTTGTATCCTCCCGTTTTTCTGTCAAATATTTGAATTTTATAGCCTTCGTACCATTCCCGGAGAACATTCTGGGTGAAGGCGCAGACGGGAAGCCGGCAGATCCCGGCAACATCCTCTTCTGTAAAGCCGAACCAGGGGGCAAAATTTCCCGGAGTCAGCATATTAAACTCGTAAAAGGTATTCAATGCAGACTGGGAATTGTATTTTTTTATGGGGAGAATGCCGGTAAGGTAAGCAAGTGAAAAGCAGGCAAGGCCATCGCCTGTTTTAAAGAGACCTTTAAGCATATCAATAAATTTTATCTGAAGCGTCTCGTTATCACGGTATTCCCGGTATATCAGATCCCATTCATCCATAATGAAGATGAATCTGGCGCGGAGTTCCGGAGCATTGTTTAATTCGATCAGGGCTTTAAAAAGACCGGTGTTTTCAATTTCATTGCTTTCAAGAATTTTCCGGAACTCGGGAATGCTTTTAAATTCTGAGATAACGGAATATTCCAAAAAATCCACCAGATCCGTGACACCATTCTTTTGAGGGGCGTTTTGCAGATACCGGTAAAACAGACCGTTTACGGCGTTCATGTCAATGCAGATAACATGGTGTTTATTAAGATGCCTGTCTGTATATCGGTATTTAACGGTTATTTCCTGCCCGTTTTCATTCTTTGCTTTCTCCTCTCCGAAAAGACCGGCAATTGTCCGGTTTTCAAAAAGCGATCCGGCATTTGCCCCGCGGGAGAAAAAAGATGAAAGCATATCAGCAGTTACGGTTTTTCCGAAACGCCGGGGCTTGGTAAAGGCCACCAGCTTATTCGGCCTGTCAATTCTGCCGGCGATTTCCGCGATAAAGTCCGTTTTATCAATGAAAATGTCATCTGACAAAAGCTCTTTAAAGCTGTTGTTTTCATCAGGAATTAAAAAGGTTCCCATATCGCTTTTCCTTCTCCGAAAACTGTTCCTGCCTGCCGGGCGAAGGCGGGATATCCACCGTGCTGACTAAAGATGATATAGCATGTTGGTTCATTTCAGGAAAAAACATCTTACTTAGCATGCTATATCAAGTTAGTTCACCCTGCAACCGGCCGCCACCGGATTTGCAGTCTCTCCGGGTATTTTTCTTCCGAAAGCCGGGACGGTTTTATGAATAAGGCAGACCGGACAGACAATCCGGCTAATCCTGCTGTTTCAGCCCGGATAAGCCTTACCTGTCCCTTGCCGTTCCGTCCCCAAAACAGCCCCTTTTCAGCCACCGCTCTCCTCTGTCATGAAATCTTTCCCTTCAGAAGGGCGGTTCCATGAGTTCTTCAGAGGCAGGGGGGGGGCGGTGCCGGTATCCGGAACCGGGGCTTCTTCCTCCTCCGCTTCCGGAGAGGATGTCTCCCCGGTGTCATCCGTCATGCTTTTCAGTTCGTCAGGGAGCAGATTTTGCACACGCCGGAAATATGACTGGCAGTGAGCTTCGGATTTGAAGGGGGCCTCCGGGAATGCCGTCCCGGACTCCGCAATGATCTCCCTGACTTTTTCCGGAGGGTTTTTGGCAAGGAACTTTCGTATTTTCTTATCGTATCCGGCCCGGCGGGCCCCGTTCGGGCAGATCCTTTCCAAAAGCGTGTTTTAAAATGTCGCTGTACTGGCCGGAAAGGCCCGGGCCTTGTCAATCTGTGTTCCGGATGGAAAGTTAATCCTGGCTTCCTCTGCCATAATCGTTCCTCACACCTCCTCAATCAGGCACTGATGCTCTTTTTTCGGAGCTGTAGTTAAGCCCTGTAAGCAGAACTTCTCTGTTATCTCCTTCCTTGACGGTATCTCTCGGCGCAGTCCTGCTTCTTTATCCGGTTCAGGGAATTCTCCGCACGGGAATCCCGCCTGAATCCCACAATCATGATCGGGAGAGCCGTCCGGATCTTCGGAACAAAGACCGGATCCGCGAATCCTTTCCCGGCCGGGAGTTCCTGGTAGCTGTCACAGCTGCTCCCGGCGTACCGCATAAGACCGGATATGAGAAAGAACACCGGGGATTCCTCCCTGTTGTAACCGCTAACGGAAACATAGGGGGAATTATGAATGCCGCCGATGCTCGGCCGCACATCAGGGTATCCGGGACGCGATCCCGGATCTGCGTCAGGTTAAGGCGTATTTCGCAGAACCGCACAGGGTCTTACCGCTTCAAAACCGGACGGTTCCCGGCCCCCGGTCATTGCCGATTCGTACCTGTCCTCAGGAAAATTCCGAAGCTTCGGGGCGGCAATATTCCGCCGTTTGCTGAATTTTCGGCCATGGCTGAAAATTTTCGCGGTACCGGCCCAAACTAAAATCACTGTTCGAGGCGTTTTTTCCCGGATCAATTCCGCACCGCCGGTATCAATGTCAGGATCAGACGGAGAAGATTCCTGGTCAGTCCTGAGGACTGAGGCGTACTGACGTTTTTTCCGGGAAAAAGCCTCGGTGAGGCAAATTTCAAATTGCCGATTGTGAAAAATCAGCGGGAATGTTTTGTTACTCATGTCAGAGTTTTAAAAAAATCATTCATTTTAAAACCCCGCGTGATTCACAATTTTTCTTGTCTGGTGTTTATGGATTTTTTTCGGGTGCGGTAAGCTAACACGCTGATGACTGCTTCGCAAAACCGGAACTTTTAGCGGTTCGGAGGCGGCGCTGAATACCCGGGAGCCGGTATCCGCTCCGAGTCTGCCGGTTCCGGGTTCGGTCGTACGAATTTTGTTTCCTGAGAGCATTTTTCAGAATCCGGGGATTTTTGTTTACGGGTGTTTACATGGACAAACTGTCGATATATCTGTTTGAGTCAAAATCGATTCAGGCATATCTGAGCCGAACAGGCAAGCTGAGACACATGATTATTGCAAGCGACAGGCTTGACAGTCTTGTGGGACCGGATGAAGACGGCCTTCTTCAGAGGTCGCTCCGGGCGGCGGGGCTGGACCCGGATCGGAATACCAATATTATTGCCTCCCGGGCCGCCGGCTATGAGGTGCAGGAGGATCACGGGAAGATTGTCTTTTTCCGCTATCTGGGAGGTTCCTTCAGCTGCTATGCCCTGGGAGAAGACGGGTATAAGAATCTGGTCAGATTCCGGTTTGCCGTAACTCTTGCCGTGCAGTCAGAGCTTCCGGGGATGCAGTTTTCGGATGCCCTGGTTTCAAATGATCAGTATGACACCTCGGGCAAAGAGGGATTTTTCACGCTTTTGAACGAAGCCTATAAGGAACTGGCTTCTGCCGGGAACCGTCCGGTTACGCTTCTTCCGCTGGCCACGGCATGTACCGCTTCCGCCGAAACCACCGGCGAGGCAGCGGTCAGATCCGGTGCGGCAGACGCAAGGGAGCTTCTGAAGGTGGACCGGGGCATTGCGGATGCCGTAATGGTAAAAATGGCCACCGATTACCAGAAAGTGAATCTCTCGCTGTATAACCGGTATCTTTCTGAGAAAGACAAGGCGAAAGACTGTGATGCCAGGTTTAAGGAAAGCGTGAACTTCAATAAAAGTGACGATGTTGAGAGTGACGGAGACATTGCCCTTATTCACATGGACGGCAACAGTGTCGGTACCACGCTTATCAGGCTCCGCAGCATTCTCAGCGGAAAACACGGGAAGACAAAAACCGAGCCGGTATCCCGCAGCGAATATACGAAGGTGATGCTGCAGATTTCCGACATGCTTCAGAAATCCACTCAGAAAGCCGTTCAGACAGCCATCGATAAACTGCTGGATAAGAATGAGAATCTGATATTCAGACCGCTGGTACTGGGAGGGGATGATGTAACTCTGCTGATAGAACCCCGGTATGCGGCTGATTTCTGTGTGGAATTTGCCAAAGCCTTCAAGCAACAGACCACTGATGCCTTCAGGACTGATGACAATCCTGAAAACAATGATTTGCTGCACCGGCTTTTGGGTGGGCAGATTCGGTTCCTCACTTCCAGCGGCGGCATTCTGTTCCAGAAGAAAAAGCATCCCTATGCCGGTTCTGTCAGACTGGTGGAGGAACTGGCAAAAATGGCCAAGAACCGCCCGTTTCCGAAACAAAATGCCGGTTCCTACAGTGGCGATATTACCGTAAATCCTTCTGCAGTGGCATTTGTCAGGCTTACCGAGGCATCCGGAGAGTCTCTTGCCGAGATTCTTGACCGGCTGCGCAGATTCCGCATCCCTGCGAATAACTGTGACTTCTACACCGGAAGCAGAAACGGATTTATTACCTGCACAGGTTCCGGAGAAGATGCGGGCGAAGTCACTCTGGAGATGATTGCGGCATGCGTCAGGGAGCAAAATGGCGGGCCGGTTATTTCCAGATTCCGCAGAATGCTTTCGGAAATAGCATGCGGAAGACTTAAGGATGCCGAGCGTCTGTTTGAGCAGGCTTGTGATCAAAACAGTAATTATAAAAATAATCCTGCTGTTAAACTGATCCTGCGGAATGTTATCCGGACAGAGGAGAAAGACTGTGACGGCAGATGGTACAGCATTAATACCGAAAATAACGATGCAAACAAAAGGTATTATCTCTAATTCCCTACCACGATTATAACTTGTCCTCTTCCCCTGCGTCCCCCTTTCTCATCTTTTCTTGATTTTAACAGCACTTTCAGCAAATATTCCCTTGAAATATTCTCGTTTTTTATGTT
>Ga0310695_10004347_pt1 | contig 26287 bp, 15 predicted proteins | sample RumenRJG_04DNA_FD_203882 | JGI IMG/M metagenome (GOLD analysis project Ga0310695, IMG submission 203882) | Bovine rumen microbial communities from Lethbridge, Alberta, Canada - RJG_04 (v2) (version 2) | ecosystem: Host-associated > Mammals > Digestive system > Stomach > Rumen | place: Canada... | reverse complement strand
TGTTGTTAGAATTAGTAATACAGGCGGCATAAAGTTAACAAATACGGACACAGAGGATATTACCCTGATAAATTATGGAATAATTGACTATAAATCATCTGGAAGGTTGAATGACGGCACGAATCCAATCAATGATGCGCTGAATAATGGAACTGTCGAATATTCAGGCACTACAGCCCAGACTGTCACTAAGTTTGCTTCGGGTACGGAAGCTGACTACGCTAACCTGCTGATAACTGGAAGTGCCGTTAAAATTAATGATGAAATCATTGTTGCAGGAAGTCTTGACATCATGCAGAATTCTGTTTCTTCAGTGCAATGTGGTTCCCTGCTTATAAATAGTGATTTAACTTTGAAGGGTGATTTCTTTGTTGCAACAGGATGTTCTTTTGAATCGGCTTCTGGGAAATCCGTGATTTTCGCGGGAAGTGGAAGCTCTGCACAACAAATTGTAATTGACAGTCATGCCACAAAGTCGGAGTTCGCCAATGTTAAAATCAACGATGGCTCTTCCGTGACTACAGCGGACAGTTTTAAAGTTTCCGGGAACTGGACTAACGGCAATGCAAGCGGCGGATTTACGGCAACAGGCGGAACCGTCAAATTCTCGGGCACAGCCTCAATGATTACAGGCAATAATACATTTAAGAATCTTAACTGCGAAAGAGCAGGAGCAGTGCTTACTTTTGATGATGGAAAAACTCAGACTGTGGGCGGAACTCTTACGCTGAAAGGCAGTGCCGGGACTCTGCTTCAGCTTTCGAGCGGTGCAGAATCTTATATAAGCGTTTCTCCAGAAAATATTACGGCGGACTACCTTTCAATCGGTGCAAATATTGTCATAAAGGAAGAAGCTGACGTAAAGAACGGCTCTCACAAGGCATATTCCGGCACGGAAAAGACAAGCGTGCCTGATGCCGGAACGACAAAAAGAAATTACGCAGATATTTTCAAGCACGGTTGGAATTTGGGATATGAGTTTGTGTACATTTGGGCGGGCGGTTCAGCCACTGACGCAAGTGACTGGATTATAGATGCTAACTGGGATACAAATCTTGCGCCAGGACTTTCATCAAAAGGTACGAATGATGCAACTGTACTGATACCGGACGGATGTACCGATTATCCTCTTGTCCAGAGAAACGATGATTTGAGCATAAAAAAACTTACAATTGGAACGGAAGCAAATTCAACTCATGACGCTGTTGTTAGAATTAGTAATACAGACGGCATAAAGCTAACAAATGCGGACATAGCTGTTACTACCCTGATAAATTATGGAATAATTGACTATAAATCATCTGGAAGGTTGAATGACGGCAGGAATCCAATCAATGATGCACTGCATGGCGGAACCGTCGAATATTCAGGCACTGCAGCCCAGACTGTCACTAAGTTTGTTTCGGGTACGGAAGCTGACTACGCTAACCTACTGATAACAGGAAGTGATGTCTCTGTTACGGATGAGATTTCCGTAAATGGGAAACTTGACGTGACCGGCGGAAAGCTGACGACCAGAAAGTCAGTTTCAGCCAGCGGAAACCTTTCTGTCAGTCAGAACGGCTCGCTGCTTGCAGAAGCAGACCTCACCCTTAAAGGGGATTTCTCCGTTGCAGACACCGGCTCGTTTGAGTCTGCCAGCGGCAAGTCCGTGATTTTTGCGGGAAATTCTGGACAGACACTTTCTGTCGCATCATCGGCTTCAAAGTCAGAGTTCGCCAATGTTAAAATCAACGATGGCTCTTCCGTGACTACAGCGGACAGTTTTAAAGTTTCCGGGAACTGGACTAACGGCAATGCAAGCGGCGGATTTACGGCAACAGGCGGAACCGTCAAATTCTCGGGCACAGCCTCAACGATTACAGGCAATAATACATTTAAGAATCTTAACTGCGAAACAGCAGGAACAGTGCTTACTTTTGATGATGGAAAAACTCAGACTGTTAGCGGAAAGCTCACGCTTTCTGGTACGGACGGAAATCTTTTGAAACTTAATGGTGGCGGACAGATTATAGTGCAAGACGGCTCTGATTCAGCTTATTTTTCCGGTGAATATCTTTCGATTGGAAAAGAAATAAAAATTTCTAAAACAGGAACTGTTTCGCCCGGCGCCTTCGTTGTCAAGAATTCTATTCCTGCTGCTGATACTAATTATCCTGCAATAAAAGCTAATGGCTGGAAATTAAGTGACATTATCTATAAATGGACTGGAGCGATTTCTTCTGTCGTGTCTAATCCTGCAAACTGGAATATCGGAGTTGTTCCTGACTCTACTGCAATCGTGACTTTTGCAGAAACTGTAACAAATCAGCCTGTTCTAGATGTTGATGTCGCCGTCGGTCATATTACAATTCCTGCTGGAAAAACGCTTGATTTAAACGGATATAATTTAACGCTCAGCGGTTCTTGTGACGACTTTCCTGCCGGTTCAACTTTGGACAGTACGAAAGAATTCGTGAACGAAGGCACTGTGATTTTAAAAGGCACGGAAACTGTCACCCTTCCTGCTGGCAAAGTCACCGAGAATGGAATCTGGCACTACAGGGGAGACGGAAGCGCAGGTCAAACTGTAAAGGCAATTACGAATCTTACCTATAAAAATCTTGTAATCAGCGGAAGTCTTGGCGTTGCTGACGGATATACGGTCTCTGCAACAAACGGAATCCAGCTTGGAACGGATGGCGAAACGGCAGGCATAAATACCTCGGCTCATTTTGGAAGTAAAGTTACGCTTGCAAATGATGCTGTAGTTGGCGGCAGCGGTTTTTCAATTACATTTGACAAGTCTGTAAACGGCGGAAAGGTTCTTTCTATTGCAGGCGGAAGCATTGAATTTGCCGAAGATGTCGGAACTGACACGCCGCTTTCTTCCATTAAGATAACTGGGGACTCAACATTTACAAGGACTTTGCCTTCCGAAATTAATTTGAATTCAGGCATTTTGATTGAGTCCGGCAAGTCACTGACATGTTCGCACGACACAACAATAAATGGGAATGTCGAGAACCACGGCACTTTGACTGCTGGCGGAGACAAACTGACCCTTAAAGGAAACGTGAACAACGGCGGAACTATTGATGCAGGCGGAAAAAAGCTTGAAATCAAGGGAAGTGACGGGTCGAATCGAATCGAAATCAGTGGAAACGGCACGGTTATTGTTGAACCCGCTGATTTTACGGCGGACTACCTTTCAATCGGCACGGATATTGTCATCAAAGCTTCTTCTTCGGGCGGGGTAAAGAACGGCTCTCACAGGGCATATTCCGGCACGGATAAGACAAGCGTGCCTGCTGCAATGTCTAATCCTGAAAAGATGAATTACGCAGCCCTTTTCAAGCACGGCTGGAATCTGGGTTATGAATTTGAGTTTATATGGCAGGGCACGGCTGATGATTCATGGGGCGAAAAGTCAAACTGGGATTTGGGGCTTGTTCCTGGAGCCGCCTCAGAAAATACCGCCGGGGTTTCCGTTGTCATCCCGGATAACGCGGCTGGTTTGAAATATCCTGAGATTGGAAGTTCTGCTTATGAAATTTCAAGGCTCACTGTCGGTACGGAAAACGCTTTTCCTCATAATGCTGCCTTAAAGCTTTCTTCGGCCGATTTAAAAGTAGGCTCAAGCCTTACAAATTACAGCGTAATAGCTTATTCGGCTTCTGCAAGGATTACGGACGGCACGAATCCAATCAACGACACAGGGCATGGCGGAACTGTCGAATATTCAGGCACTGCTGCCCAGACGGTCACGAAGTTTGCTTCGGGCACGCAGGACGACTATGCCAATCTTTTGATAACTGGAAGTGCCGTTAAAATTGATGATGAAATCATTGTTGCAGAAAATCTCAGCATCATGCAGAATCCTGTTTCTTCACTGCAATGCGGTTCCCTGCTTGTAAATAATGATTTAACTTTGAAGGGCGATTTGTTTGTTGCAACGGGATGCTCTTTTGAGTCGGCTTCTGGAAAATCCGTGATTTTCGCGGGCAATGTAAGTTCTGCGCAAAAAATTGTAATTGACTATTATGCCGTAAAGTCTGACTTTGCCAATGTCAAAATCAACTCTGGTTCTTCCGTGACTACGGAAAATAGCTTTAAGGTTTTTGGCAACTGGGATAACGGCAATGCTTCGGGCGGCTTTACGGCAACAGGCGGTACAGTCACATTCCCTGGTGCGGATTCCAAAATTTCCGGCAAGAACGCTTTTTATGATGTGAGTTCGACCGGTGCAAAAATTCTTTTTTCTGATGAAAACTCTTTCCATGACGCAGTTTTTTCCGGGGCAGAAGTTTCTTTTGCCGCTTCAAACACTTTCAACGAGGCTTCATTTACCGGTTCAGCTTCTACTGTAACATTTACGGACTCAAACACCTTCGCATCACTTAAATTCAACGCAGCGGGAATTACTGCAAAATTTGCCGCAAACAAGGCTCAGAACATTACGAATTCATTTTCTTCTATAGGAAGTGCCGCAGAAAAAATCCATCTTACTACAACGGCATCTTCTCCTGTGATTGATGATAATCAGAGCGGAAGCTGGTGGATTCTCAATTTTGCTTCCGAAAAGGGCAAGGCTCTTGCCGCTCCTGATTTTGTCTGCACGAATGTCTCTTACTCAAAATCAAATTATGACATTATTCACGCCTGGGATTCTACAATTGACGAAGGCGTGGAAGACTCGACTTTGAACTGGTTTTCAAGAAATTATTACTGGATTGGAGCTTCCGGCTCTGACGGCTCAAAATGGGAAACAGGCGCAAACTGGAAGCATAAAGATGATGCCGGGAATTATTATCCTGTGCGCAAATGGCCGACATACGGCAAAAAAAGGAATTCGATTTTCATTGAAAACTCTGGCGGAAATAAAGACCTGGTTCTCGAAAACCCAGTAAAGATGAAAAAACTTACCGTAGAAAATGGGTCTGCAATTGATTTGAAAGGCTTTAAGGTTTCTGCCGGCGATTCTGATGAAGCAACGAAGGATTTTGTGAACAGGGGAAGGGTCAGGCTTTACGGCACAAGCGGCCAGATTGATTCCAGCGTAGAAAACGGCTCTGGAAGCACCGTTGAGTATTATGCCGAGGCCGCGGGAACGACTTCCTCATTTGTCTGGGGCAATGTTTACGAAAACTTGAATGTCCTCGGCCCATTCTCGGTTAGCGAAGATGTAACTGTCGCAAAGAATCTTATATTCGGAAAGACTGATTCATTCGGTGCGAGCGGCACAATTGCAAATAAATTTTCGGTAACAGGAACGACTTTGATTGCGAACGGCACTGGAAACTCGCTTTCTTTGGGCGGCGCGAACGTGTTCGGCTCGCTTCTCACTTTCGGCAATGGTACCGCGCCGAGTGCACCTGCCGGCGACATAACGCTTTCTGGAAACAATGTCTTTGCTTCGGGTGTTTCGGTCGTGAATGGCGGAAACCTTGTTTTAAAGGGAACGGCTTCTTCGGGCGGGGCTTTCTCTGTCTCTCAGAGTGCTGGCGGCTCGTGCACTTCTCTTGAAATCAAAAGCTCCGTTGTGTTTGCGAGCGACTTTTCTTCGCCCCTTAATTTCAGTGGCGCAAGCTCAACAATCGACGGAAACGGAAAGACTTTTGGTGCGAACGTAACATTCAATGGGGCGGAATCGACTCTTCTCGGCGACAACACTTTTAGCGCGGACTCAAGCTTTAACGCCGCTACGACAATTTCTGGCAGCAATTCTTTCAACAAAGCTGTCTTTGGCGAAAACATGAGCTTTGGTGGAAGCAACACTTTCGCAGAGTTTGTCTGCAAGAGCGCGGGAAAGACTCTTGATTTTGCTCCTGGCTCTAATCAGACTGTCACAAAACTTACGGTTCGAGGAAGCTCTGCCAGCAAAATCAATCTGACAGGCAGCGGTGAATGGAATATTACGCCGCAGAATATTCCAGGAATTTCAGTGGCACATGCAATTGTCACAAATTCAAATAACACTGCCACAGAACCAATCATCGTTTATGCGAAGGGCGGCTACAATGTGGACGGAACAGGAAACACCAACTGGATTTTTGCGGGGCAGGAATATGTTTGGACTGGGGAAGATTCCAGCGCGCCAACTGAATGGAACAAAATTGCCAACTGGTCTCCAACTTCTGTTCCGGGGCGATATTCTGACGTAAAGATTCTGCAAGTTCCGGGCGGAAACTACCCGATTTTGACCGCAGATTTGAATCTTGATAAGGGCACAAAGACTTTTGCAATTGACGATGATGATGACGGAGTTACCGACCGAACAGAAGAGGTCGCAAGTTCTGTCGTGATTGGCTCGGACGTGGTTTTTGACTTCAACGGAAAGAATATTTCTTTGAACAAGCTTGCTAATTCTGGCAGGATCCGATTGCAAGGCTCTGAAATTATTATTTCGGACGGCGACTTTGGAATCGTAAATCTTCCGCTGGATTCAAATTCTTTCCTTGCGGGGCTTTTTGAATATTACGGAAACTTTGGCACGGCCTTGAATTTTGGCACGAACTTCAATCATCTTGAATTTACGTCCGGGGCCAAAGGCTCAGAAAGCAGGGCTGTTTCTGTCAATGAAAGGCTTCTTGTTACGAACGGCACTGACAATGCAATTTCACTTGCTGGCACGAACATTTTTGCTGATGGCATAAAAATTGTTGCGGCAGGACAGATTGAGCTTAGGGGCGCAAAAGATTCTTCTGGTACGGCAATGTCTATTTTTGGAAGCGATTCTGGAATTATTGACTGCGACAGCTTGAAGGTTCATTCACCGGTTAATTTTGACTCTGATATTGTGCTTGATATTCATTCGGCTTCATTTGCTGGGAATGTGACTGGCAGCGGCATAATCGATTTTAAGGGCGATTTCTTGTCTTTTGGTGCTGTGAATGTAAGTGCGCGCTATGTGCTTGCAAGTGGAGCGACTTCACGCACTTTGGGAGCTGAGAGCGGGGCTTCGCTCACATTTGCCTGTGATACCTTTGTTGATATTGATTCTTCGGCCGTTCTTTCGATTTCTTCTGATTTGAGCTGGACAAAGGTTCTTGGCTTGTATTCTGGAAAAGTTTCGGCTGGGGCTGTGAATCTTTCTGGCAAAGATTTGCTTGTTTTCGGTGCTGCTTACAATGCAGATGATCCTCGCTTTGCAGAAGCGGACACAAGGTTTGCATATTTTGGCTTTGATTCTTTGCTTTACAAGGGAGCTTCTGCACCTTCATGGCACTCTGAGTTTGCGACAAGCTCAACGACTGTCACTCTTTCTGGGAATCTCTATGTCAACGGCGTGAATCTTGAAGGCTGCTCATTCGTTTTGCCGAACCAGGACTTTGCAAATCCTGTGTTTAACGTTTCAGCTAGCGTGACCGAAAAGCAATGGGGCATTCCGTATGCTGTTGTGTTCAATTCAACCGTATCGAATTGTTCGGCTTCGGCTTCGGCTGGCACGGCCTTTGTTACGGCCTCAAAATTCCAGAATGTCACGGACTCATCTTCGGGCAGCGGCAATTCTGGCTTCCAGTTCAAGGTTCCTCAGATTGCCGAGGCCTATTCTGTCTCGGATTCAGTTCTTTGCGTAAAATTCGATATGACTCTGGAAAATTCAACTTCAGAAGTGACTTCTACGGTCGCACTTGTTTCTTCTTTGGAAACTGGCGGAATCTTCTATAATAATAAGACTTTTGCATTTGACGGAAAATTCTACACGGAATTCGACGGCGAAAATTGCACGGTTCCTTTGGCTGAGTCAAGCTTTGCGACGAGCGATATTCCTGCTCTCACGCCATTGTATTTAAAAGCTGCTTCTGATGAAAACAAATGGAACACAGATGCCACAGCAAATTCTTTGGGAAGCGAAGTGAGCATGGACAGAAGCGGAATCCACCGCGAGAATACGATTGATTTGTCTTTCTTTGAAGGTTTGTTCTACGCCGCCGAAGGAAAGACGATGTGCCGAAACTATGGAATCGGACTGTGGCTTTCGGAAAACAGTTCTGACTACTCGGAAGCAGAGATTTTTGCTTCTATTGATAAGGCTCGGCCTGTTCTTGTCGATGTTTTTGCTGGCCAGGAATTGCACGTTGATAATTCTGGTGAGGCTTCTTCTCAGAAACCTTATGACTCGCACAACTTTATCGAGCTTCGATATTCGGAGCCTGTTGATATAGGAAATCTTTTGTCTGGTGCAGAAGAAAACAATCAGAATCAGCAGGCAGAACTTAGTTTTGACTCCGAGCAGAATCATGGCGGAGCTATTTCAAACAATGGCGGGGGCGGTCTCACAGTCGCGGGCTTTGTCTCAATCGAAAAGGGCGAGATAACGGCCGGCTACAAGGAGCGTATAGAAAACGGTTTTGCTGGCGTGATTGATAATGCAAAGCCACATTCGCTTTACAGAAAATTTGCGCTCAATGCCGAATCTGCCGAAGAAATCCACACGAACCGGATAAGAGTTTCCGTCGCAGGCTATGTCGATGAAGAAAATCCTGTTTCTTTGGAAAATTCTTCATTCAATAACTGGATTGGCTATATTGATTCAAGCACAAGTCCTTCCGGGGCGGTAATTCCAATTGCCAATGACTTTATCACGGATTTGGCTGTTGATTCGGACGGAAAAGCTCTCAAAAATATCTTTGATGAAAAGAATTCTTCACGCGAAATAGCCGTGAATGACAGAGTCGGTTTGTCAGAAGTTTCTTTGTACAGTGAGTGGGATTGCAGTCATCCGGTTTTTGCTCCTTATGTCACCAATTTTGACGATTCGGAGCCAGCTCTGAGCTGGAACAACGGCGATGCCACTGACCGTCAGTACGAAATGCTTGGAACTGTTGATTCGAACACGAACGCTTTTATCGACAAAATTGAAATGCATCTTTTTGATAACACGCACTCTTATAACGTTTCTGCTCCATACAAGTGGATTGCGCAGAAAGGCTGGTTTGGTTCAGAAAGTGTGGATGTCCTTGAAGGCTTTTCTGCTCCAGAAAGCTCTGGTGGTCGCCGTGGAATTCCTCTGAGCAAGGCGATGACTTATGGCGGAATCAGGCGAAGTTCTCTTGCGGGTGCAAGCTCTGCTTTCTCATATTCATACAAAATCGACACGACGGAATCCGAAAACCGCTCATTTGCCGAAGCCGAAATTTCTCAGCATGTAAAGAGTCCGTTGTTCCGAGTCGAGGAGCTTTCCGAGACGGTTACGAATAACGACGGGCTTTATCTTGGCATTACGATAAATCCTCAGGATTCTAGGCTCCCGATAAGGACTGTGTTTACTGTTACCTATTCGCCGGCAAAATCTTTTATCACGGATTTGTCGGGCAACCGTTTGATTCAGACTGATGTTGATTCGGACAAAAAAATCCTTCATACGATTGATATTACACCACCGTCGTTCATGGTCACAATTTCTCCTGTCGGTGAGAATAAAATTTACGCAGTATTTACTAAACCTCTGGCTTATAAGGGCACTTATCTTTATGAAATGGGCGGCGAGCTTGCTTCTGTTCTTGAAAAGATAAGGAATAATCTGGAATTCGTATATTCAGAAGATGATAATGTTGATACAGGAAATATTGTCAGTGGCGACAATAAAATCGATATAACTTCTGCCGAGCTTGTCTCAAAAACAAATGCGTATACGGCAATACTCTTTACGCTTGACCGAAAAGTTTCACTTACTGATGTAGAAAAAATCTGGCTTCGCGTTAATGATGAAGGTGAACTGATGGAAACGCTTTTCGGCGTAATCAGGGCTTCTTATATTCAGGATAGATATGGAAATCCTGCTCCCGCTCACACCTGCCATGCTCTTAGTGATTTTGCCGTGAATGCGGTCAATGTCTTGTATGCCTATGCGGATTCTTCTGATGGTGATAACTGGTCTGAGGAAGGAATTTATGGTGCGGGGCTTGCGCCAGAGTCGAGTGATTATGCCGTTCATGATTTTAGCGGTGAGGAAGAAAATTACAATCGCTTGCGTTCTGGGCGTGATATTGTGTTCCAGTATGAATTTATTGACTCGGACAACTCTGGCACAAAAACTGGCGTTCAGAACGGAGAATCGCTGGCACTTGTTTGCGATGAAAAGTCGAATATTCGAGCGGAATGGAAGTGCGACAAATTCAATCTTGTGACTAACGGAATCTGGCGTATTTGGTTTGACAGTTATTTGGATTCCCTTTCTTCTAGCTTCAATCCGTCTCCGCTTTCGGCCAATCTGTCTTCTCCACCGATTTTTGTAGATGTCGCAGGCTCTGAAATCTTAAAGAACATGACTTGGCTCAACTCGGCTTTCAATATCGAGGCAGGCAAAGAATATCAGTTCTTCTTTAAGCTGCTTGATTCAAGTGGAAACGTAATCCAAATCAACCATGACGGTGACAAAACGACAAAACGAATTCCATTGTATGCTTTCCGAATGCCAAAAGAACGGATTGCGGCAGGTGATTTCTCATTCATAGATTTGTGGTCATTCACGACAAGAGATTTAACAAGGCAGAGGGGCGGAGTCACAATCCTCAATAACGTAATAAACGCGGCTCTCGGTGAAAAAACTGCAATCGAAGTCAACATGAAGAGCGACGGAAACTTGAACGTGTTCGTCATGACACTTGACGGCAACATCGTCAAACGCTTGTCAAAAGGCACTCAAAAGGCTGGAACTCACTATTTCTACTGGGACGGCAAGAACGGAGCGGGAAATCCTGTTGCACGCGGCTTGTATTTTGTGCGAGTAGCTGGCAGCGGCATCGACGAAACCCGAAAAGTCATGGTCGTTAAATAAGGTTGCACTTTTCTCGTCTTTTCTTCATAATACTTTGGTCATGAAAAAGAATAGAGCATCAGAGCGTTTTAGCGATTTTGCCAGAATTATTTGCAACGAGCTTTGTATTGTTAACGGCGTTCTGAGCGATATTAGCAAAGACGGTTTCAAAGCAGAGTTTAACGCTCCTTGTGATATCGACAACGAAAAAGAATATAATGTGCAGCTGCGTCTCTCAAGAATCAATGTCGAGCCACTTGATTTGCTTGCACAGCCAATGTGGTCAAAGTTTAATGACGGCAAAACTACAATCGGATTTAGCATTCTACATTCAAAAGACACTTCTCGCCTTGAAAAATATATTAAAATGCTTAAAGAAGATAAAAAATCTGAAAATGAGACCGGCATAATTTCCTACGACACTGAATCTTTGTTTATATAAGAGAATTTATAGAAAATGGCACAAATCGAAAAACTAAAGGGCGTGGCTTTTCTTGCCTTCCCGGAAATGCGTAATCTCCTTTCATCGGAATTGTCAGAACGTTTTGGATACGGAAAGATTATTGAGTCTGCCACAAGCAGCGGCATGTCATTTGTTCCATTCGGCTCTTCTTCCTGGTATGGCGACTTGCTTTATTGTCCTGATTTCGACATGAACTTTTTCCAGGAAGCAAATCACAGCCTGCCGTATTGGGCGCAATGCGTGATGGTCGAGCCGTTCTTGCTTCATTTTGAGTCAATCGGTGAGGCCTCTTATGAACTAAAAAAAATCCAGCGTAACTGGGCACCTTATCAGTACCAGCTTTTCCGCCGTGCGAGCCTTATTCAAGAAAAACTTCCTTACATCAATTTAAAAGTTCGCAAATTTCCTGTGAATATTCCGAACAGCCCTATTGGTTTATACACTCTTCTTGATGACAAAACTCTTATCGCATCAGCCGTAACAAATTCGCCCCTTCCTGCTGGAACAATCCAGTTTGAGGAAGACCATGAGAATCCGCCGAGCCGGGCATATCTTAAAATTCAGGAAAGTCTTTCGCTCTACCACACTTTTTTCGACGTGGATTTTCCAAAAGAGGGGGACAAGTGTTTTGAGGCCGGGGCTTGTCCTGGTGGTTGGACATGGGTACTTCGCCAGCTTGGTGCGGACGTTCTTGCCGTGGACAGGGCAGAGCTTGCCCCAAGTTTGATGGCGGACGAGCACGTAAAATTCATGGCACATGATGCGTTCACATTGAAGCCAGAAGAAGTGTGCGGAATCTTAGATTGCGAGCAAATTGACTGGCTTTTGAGCGATGTAATCTGCTACCCGGAGCGTCTTTTTGAATGGATTAAAACATGGCGGGAATCAGGCCGCGCAAAGAACATTATCTGCACAATCAAAATGCAAGGAGCAATCAACTGGCAGTTAATTTCAGAGTTCGCCGCAATTCCCAAATCTAAGATTGTACATTTAAACTACAACAAGCACGAACTTACGATATTAGTAAAAAACGCTTGATAATCAAAAAGACTGCCGCACGGATGCGGCATAAAGCAGGTTGACCGCGAGTTTTTGCTTGTCAAAAACTCGTCACGACATGGATGTCGCTAAGTCGTATGGTGTTTCTTGGTATACGTAATAGTTGAGCCAGTTTGAGTAGAACAAGTGCGCGGTACTTCGCCATGTACTTGCCGGTGAGAGCGTGCAGTCGTTGTTTGGATAATAATTTTGTGGCAGGTCGATTGGCAAACCTTTGTTGCGGTCGCGCCAATATTCGTGTGCAAGAGTCTCGGTGTCGTATTCCAAGTGCCCCATCATGAAGATTGAGCGATTGTCGCGTGATTTTGAAAGAGTGACTTCGCCCTCGGAATTTTCTGCAAGAATTACCAAATCTTCTTGAGCCTCAATGTATTTTCGGTCAACGGTGGTGTGGCGGCTTGTTGGAACAGGAAAAATGTCGTCAAAGCCCCTCATGAGAGGATCTGCTTTTACGGTGCGATGATTGGGCAAGATTCCGAAGAGCTTTTTGGGCAAGCCCTGTTTTTGGATTCCGTAGTTGTGATAAAGACCTGCCTGCGCTCCCCAGCAAATATAAAGCGTGGAGAATACGTTTTTTTTGGCATAGTCCATGATTTTGCAAAGTTCTTCCCAGTAATCAACCTGCTCAAAAGGCATTTGCTCAACAGGCGCACCAGTGATAATCATGCCGTCGTATTTATGGCGGAAAAGCTCGCTTGATGGAATATAAAACTTTTCAAGATGTTCCCCGCTTACGTGGGTCGATTCATGCTCTTCCATGCGAACGAGAGAAATATCGATTTGAAGAGGAGTGTTTCCGAGCAAGCGCAAAAGCTGAGTCTCCGTGGCCTCTTTTGTAGGCATGAGATTGACGATTGCGATTTTGAGTGGACGAATATCCTGAGTGGCGGCACGTTTTTCAGTCATCACGAAAATATTCTCGTTTTCAAGAATGCTACGAGCTGGCAAATCTGATTGAATCTTAATTGGCATGATGACCTCACTTTTATTTTGATATAGTGGCTAGTGTAGCAAGTTTTTCTTTTTTTTACTATACTTATCGCATGAGTAACGATAGAAGGGCTGCGATAAAAAAGCTTAAGAGTCTTTATCTTTCTCCCAAAATTGACATCAACGATTTTAGGTTGCGTTTTGATGAAACTTTTTCTTCCGTATTTTTGCCTAACAATGTCGAATTAGAAGAAAAATCTATCCATAACATAAAATGCGATGTGATTGTGCCCGAAATGTACGCTTCAAACCGTGTGCTTCTTTATGTCCACGGCGGTAGTTTTGTCGGGGGGTCGCGAGCTTCTTATAGGCCGTTCGTTGCGGCTCTCGCAAATGCCACTTCGAGCAAGTCTTTTCTCCCTGAGTTCAGGCTTGCCCCTTCTCATCCATTTCCAGCAAGCCTTGAAGACGTTCAGGAAATCTTCCAGTCAGTTTTTATTGAGACCGAAACGGCTCTTTCGATGAGCACAGACAGCGAGGATTTTACCAAAGTTCCTGAAATCCTTATCATGGCCGACACGAGCGGTGCTTCGATTGCATTGGGCTTGATTTATGGTCTTAAAGGCAAGTTCCGTGAGGCAATTCGGCAGGTGGTGCTTTTCAGTCCGTGGCTTGATTTTTCAGAAAAGAACGATATGTTCACCGGCAAAAAAGTGAGTGATGAGATTTTCACGGCTGATTCCGTAAGGCTTGCGAGCGAGCATTACACGTATCAAGAAAACTGGAGCAATCCGCTGGTATCGCCACTCAAGGCCACAAAGGATCAGCTAGAAAACTTCCCGCCGGTTTTCATTCAGATGGGCGAAAAGGAAATCTTCTACGATGATGCCGAGGTTTTCTGCGACATGCTCAAAAATTCTGGCGGCACATGCAAGCTAGATATATGGAAGAAAATGCCACCAATGTTCCAGTTAGCCGATGAGGACTTGTATTTGGCGCATCTTGCGGTGGAGAGGATCGGTCAGCTTATTACGTTAAAAGACCATTCGGACGAAAGCGTTAGAGAGATTCAGCTTGAACTTGAGAAAAGTTAGATTATCGGGTCAAGCCCGATAATGACGAGCGTGCAGTACTGATAATGATAGCTGTCATTGCCGGACTTGATCCGGCAATCTTTTGGAGGTATAAAATGGAATTAGTTTGTCCAGCTGGTAATATTGATAAATTGACTTATGCTTATGCTTATGGTGCGGACACGGCTTATATCGGTCTCAAACGATTTTCGCTCCGTATCAAGGCTGATAATTTTTATGAAGACGAGTACAAGCGCGTCATCGAATTAAAGAAAAAATATCCTCAAAAGCGGCTTTTCTGTGCTCTGAACATTGCGTTTCACAATCATGACCTCAAAATGTTCATGCAGAACCTCGACTATTTCAAGCAGTATCCGATTGATGCATTCATCGTTCAGGATTTGGGGATGGTTCCAATCTTACAGAAGGAATTTCCTGGCACTCACTTGCATCTTTCGACACAGGCTTCGTGCATGAACAAAGAAGCCGTCAAAATGTATCATTCTCTGGGCTTCAAGCGCGTCGTTCTTGGCCGCGAAGTTTCCCTCGATGAAATTCGTGAGATTAAGGACGCTTGCCCGGAGATGGAGCTGGAATGTTTTGCTCACGGCGCAATGTGCATTGCTTATTCAGGCCGCTGTCTCATGAGCGCGTATCTTACAGGTCGTTCGGCACAGAGCGGATTCTGCTCTCATTCTTGCCGATGGGAATACGATCTTGGAGTGGAAAGTGGAAAACGGAAAACTGAAAGTTGTACGAACTCTGCTTGCGGTGCGAAAGATTCTCCTTTGGCGAAGTTGAATGCTGAGGGCGGCGTTATTTCTGCTGAGGCTGCAAAAGAAATTGCTCAGTCTGGAATCTTGCGTCTTCAGGAGAGACAGAGGCCGGGCGAACTTTTCCCAGTTTTTGAGGGTGATGACTTTACCGCAATTCTTTCTTCAAAAGACCTCTGCATGATTGACCATCTCGACGACATGAAAAAGGCTGGCGTGGACGCAATCAAGGTTGAAGGCAGAATGAAGTCAACTTACTATGTTGCAATGGTTGCCCGCGCTTACCGAAAGGCACTTGATGCCCTTGAAGGAAAAATTTCCGCAGAAGAAGCCGCTCCTTTCATTGCTTCCCTTGAAGATGTTGCACACCGTGAAGCTACGACAGGATTCTATTACAACCGTGGCGACGCTGACAAAACAACAATCGGTGCAAGTGATTCTCCTTATTTGCTGGCGGCTTCAATCGGCACGCCTTATTCTGCTGAAGAAACCGAAAAAATCTTTGCTGCCGGTGAAAAGCTCCTTGCAGACAGAAAGGCTGAGCTTGATGCAATGCACCCGAACGCACGCGCTGCAATTGAGCGTGATTTGGCTCAGCACCCGGAAAAACAGATTAAGATTTGTGAGAAAAAAGAAGGCTGGAAGGTTTATCCGTATGATGCCTTGAACCGCGTTGATTCTGGCAGCGACCTTGAATTTGTCTCACCGTCCGTTCTTGCCCGAAAAGTTGCCGGCTCGGAATATGAGTTCATCAATCCGAAAACAGGCGAAAAACTTGACTGGGTAAACGCCGACCACGATTGTGCAATTTACACTGCAGTTCCAATCGAAGAAAACACCCTTGTGCGAGTCAAAGACCCCGATTACGTTGAAGGAAAGATTAGAGATACTGGGCGTTAATGAAGAAACAGCTTTGTTTTTTATTGTTTGTCTTCTTTTCTTCTCTGGCGTTTGCCGAATTTAACGACGGCAAGGTTACAAAATTCATCGAATTCGACGTTTCTTCTACCACCAGCCGCGGAATCGAGCAGTACAACACTCCTGTTTCTTCGGAGTTTGGGCTTGTTTCGCATTGGTGGGAGGGCGTTACAGGTTTTCAGGTTTACGAAGATTCTTTTGACTTCACTTTGAGTGCGCAGGCTTGGCTTCCATGCACGAACTGGTATTTTGAGACGGCTCGTATCGCGCTTGGTTTGGGTGGCATTTATCATTTTCAGCGTTACAAGGATATAAGTTCCGAGCACGATTACATCATTAACTCTACGTTCCGCTATCAGAGCAAATCTGGCACGACGATTTCATTTTATGGCGGTTACGCAGGCAAAGCCACAAAAATTGACGCGCTTTCTTCTTACGTTCCGTGGATTTACGATAATTATCCAGAAGCTGGATTTTCAGTTGACAAAATCTGGAAGAACGGCTTTGAAATCTATTTCCATCATACACTGAATGACTTGTACCGATACCCTCTATTTTGCTCGCCTCAGTACAAGCTTGGGTCGGCGATTAATTTGGATTCCGGATTGCGATATTCGGGGGATATCGCGGTTCGAATTGCGGACGGTTATGCCACTTCCCCTTATGTTGACAGCCTGATTTTCAAACTTTCGGCGAGGTTCTCATTTTGAAAAGATTTGTATTCCTCATTGCTAATTTCGTGATGCTAATTTTGTTCGCCTCTTGTTCTGCTTACGGATTTTTCTGGGGGCAGTTTGGCGATGAGGATGTTGACGATCGTTCTCCAAGTCTCATCGATTTTGGAACATTGGATTTGTCTACTCAAAATCAGCAAGTTTCTTCCATATATACTTTCCTTGTTTTTACGGATTCACATTTTGGTTCAGAGAAGGAACAATTCAACGAGGATTTTTTTCTTGCTTGGTTTGAAAGTTTGTACAAGAACTATTCAGCTGGTGATTCAAAAAAAATTGCCAAATTGCCGCGATTCGCGATAAATCTTGGTGACACGGCAGACGGCGGCAAAGAAGAGCAGTTTATTGAATATCTGCGTTTTGAAGCAAAATTAAAGGCTGTCGCAAACAAATATCTTTATGGTGAGGCATCATCGGAGCTTTCTCAAACTTTCAGAGTCTATTCGGTTCTAGGAAATCACGATCTTTATCACAACGGCGCGAAGTATTTTGAAAATCTTATTTATCCACATACATCAAGCTATTTTTTTAGGATTGATGCTGATTCAAAAGATTCTGCGCTTGGATTTTCATATTATTTCCTCGACACAGCCAACGGCACAGCAGGCACAAAACAACTGAAGGACCTCAAAAAGAAACTTGAAGTTGATCCGCGTCCAAAAATCGTGCTTACTCATTATCCGATTTATGCGGGCGGAACCGACATGTTCATGATTATCCAGAACACTTTGGAACGCAACACGATTCTCACGTACTTCGCAAAAAATAACGTAAAGCAAGTTTACGAGGGACATGCTCATTCGGATTACGGCTTTGACTTTGGAAAATTCCGCGAGGATGTTGTTGGCTCGTTAAGGTTTTCTGGGCGAGCGGAGCGACAGTGTGCACTTGTCACGGTGAACGAGCAGACGCAACAAGTGTTCACTGAAATTGTAAAATTTAATTAGTTTTCTTTTCCCATTCCACGTTTACCATTCGCTTTTCAATGTTCTGGATTCGCTGGAAAGTGAGGCAAGTGGCTTTATGGATTCTCAGGCCTTTTTTGTTGGTATAGGCTACTATTGGATCACCAGGCTGAGGATTACAGCAGCCTGCAAAATTGAACTCCACGTTTTTTGTGCCTTCCACAATGATTTTGCCTGTATATTTGCTTCGCTCGGCAATTTCCGGGTTTTCACCTTTTACGGAGCGATGCTTGCGTTTTTCTTCCTGGATTGCCCGGCTCCGCTCGTTCTGGGCGTCCAAATCCCTTGCGCGCTGTTCCGCCGCTGCCTTGTCCTCAAAAGTCGGGTCATTTGCAAGGAGCCAAGAGTGGATTCTCTGGCGAGCCTTGCTGGTTTTGACAACTTTGAGCTGATTTTCAGTTGGGTGAGCCTGCGGGTTCGTGATTACTTCGATAATCTGAGTATTCTGGAGCGGCTGTGTAATTGGAATGATTTTGCCGTCTGCCTTTGCACCGACAATCTTTTCGCCCACGCCAGAGTGAACATGATAAGCAAAGTCAATCGCACAGCTTCCCTGTGGCAAGTGAACTACATCGCCTTTTGGAGTGAAGACATAAATTTCATCTCCTAGTAATTCGCCTTTAAGCTCGGCAAAGAAATTCTCGTCACTGAGGTTTTCCTTTTTGAGATTCTGGAGCTGATTGAAAATTCCAAGAGAATTGACATCAACTTTGTCGTGGTTCATGCCTTTTTTGTAAAGCCAGTGAGAAGCGACACCGTGCTCAGCCATGTTGTGCATGTCGCGGGTACGGATCTGGATTTCGAGAGGCTTTCCTTCACAAACGACCGTGGTATGAAGTGACTGGTAGCCGTTTGATTTTGGCATGGCGATATAATCCTTGAAACGACCGTCCATTGGCTTCCAAAGCCCGTGCACGATTCCAATCAGCGTGTAACATTCGGCATTTGTGTCGCAGATTACGCGGAGAGCCAGCAGGTCATAGAGTGAAGAAGCCGGCACATTTCTTTTTTGCATCTTCTTATATATAGAATAAAAATGCTTTGCGCGGCTGGAAATGCTTACGTTGATTCCAACCTTTTCGGCAGATTTATAGATTGCGTTCACGGCCTTTTCGAGATAAGTGGCGCGCTCGTCCTTTTTGGTGGCGACGATTGCCTTAATCTGCTGGAAAACATTTGGATTGGAATATTTGAGACTCAAATCCTCCAGCTCGTTTTTGACGCTCTGCATACCGAGCCTGTCAGCGAGAGGTGCCCAGATGTCGATTACTTCCGAGGCGACGAGTCGCTGCTTTTTTTCTTCGATTGATTTGAGGTTGCGCATTCTGTCGAGGCGGTCTGCAAGCTTCACTAAGATAACCCGCACGTCAGCAATCATCGCAAAGAGCATTTTTCGGATTGAATCAGCCTGCTGAATCGTGGTGGCATTGATTTTCATGCCTGTGATTTTGGAAGTGTCCTTGACGATTTTGTAGACAGTTTCGCCGAACTTGTCTTTTACTTCATCGTGAGGGATTCCTTCGATTTCAAAAATTGAGTGCAAAAGGCCAGAAATAACCGAGTCCATGTCGAGCTGGCCTTGTGCCAGAATCGCCGCAACACGCATTGGATGGAGATGATAGGGAAGACCGCAAGAGCGGGTAAGACCAGCCGTTTTTTCGCACAAATAATCCCATGCGAGTGTAAAGCGGCTTTTTTCTTCATCAGAAAAATTGTCGAAAGTCTTAAAAAACTCGGCCAGAAGAATCTTCGGGTCGGTCTCAGTGTTGTTCGTTGTGATGTCGAATCCCATATTTCCCCACCTTTTTTTAATTGCGAGTGCTTTTTAACACATTTTCTTCTATAAAGATAGCAGAAATCCTAGCGTTTGTGTAGGGAAAATAAGAATAATCATTAATCAACTTGCAACTTTGCAACCCGACCCAAAACTTTGTCGTTTAAGCTACAGGTTTGTTCCAGGTGATTCTGAATCCTGCTGTTTTGAGCTGCCTGGAAGCATAGTTCAGTTCTTTGTTGGTGCATTTTCCGGCCCTTGCTGCGTCAAAGTAGCTACCGCCACGCAAATATCTGCTCGTATCTTTTCGAACGCTCCAGACCCATTCAAAGACGTTGCCCGACATATCATAAATTCCGTATCCGTTCGGTTTTAACTGTGCGACTTCATGCAATTTTCCGCCACTGTTGCAGTCTGTCCATGCAACGCTGTCCAAGTCTTCGCTTCCTGAGTATGTGAATTTTTCGCCGCCTTTGATTGCGATATCCCATTCGTCCATGGTCGGGAGCCTGAATCCGTCGGCATTGTTGTCGAATTCTATTTCCGATTCGATGATGGTGCTTTGATGCGGAGTGTAGCCCCAGTCTGCAGGATTTGTGCTTCCGTTGACTTTGTAGCATGGTGTTTTTCCTTGTTAGGTTGATTTTGATGTTTTGGTTAAAAATATTTGTGATTTTACCTGTTTTATCTTAGAATATTGATATGAATGAATTTAAGCATGAAAATATCCTCCATAAGAGACATTTCGACCTTCAATTTTCGATTCGCTTTGAAGTCGTTGATGACGTAAATTTTTATTCGCCTTTTCACTGGCACAATCACATTGAGGTTCTTTATGTGCTTGAAGGAAAGATTGATTTTAAGGTCGAGCAGCGAAAATATCTTTTGACGGACGGCGACATGATTATTATCAATTCCGAGATAATTCACTCTTCAAAATTATGCGGACATGCGAGGTACATTCTTTTGCAAGTGCCGCTGAGTGCTTTTGATGGTGTGTATGATGAAATTGAAAATGTGGTCTTCAAAGAAAAGCCTAGTTCGGAGGAAGCCGAAAAACTTTTTTCATATCTTTCGCAGATGCTCAAATCAGTTGACGACAAACGGCAGGAAAACAAACTGAGATTCATTTCGCTTTTGTATGATTTTTTCTATCAGTTGCTTACGGATTATAAAATCGAACAGAAGAAAGCCGCGGACGCTTCATATTACGGAATCAGCAGAATTTCGCCCGTGATGGCCTATGTCGAAAAAGAATTCCGAAATAAAATTACGCTGAACGAGGTTGCAGAGATTTTGAATGTGACCCCTGAGCACATGTGCCGCCTTTTCAAAAAATACACGGACATGACTTTCAACGAATATCTGATGTCGCTTAGAATCTCAGCCTTTTATCAGAGCCTGCAGAATACGAACCAGAAGATTTCTGTGATTCTGGAAGAGTGCGGAATTACAAATTACAAGGTCTTCATACGCGAATTCAAAAAGACTTTCGGAAAGACACCTGAAATGATTCGAAATGAGAAGTTTTGTAATTGACAGCCGTGTAGCACCGCAAAAATAAAATTTGACATCCCAAAAAATTGGACTTATCCTAATTCTATAAAGTATACAATTTTAAAAGGAGTGTATTTATGAAAGGATTTGCTATGCTCGGCATTGGTAAAGCTGGTTGGATTGAGAAAGAACGTCCTGTTTGCGGCCCTCTTGATGCAATCGTAAAGCCTCTGGCTCTCTCTCCATGTACGTCTGACATTCACACTGTCTGGGAAGGAGCTTTGGGAGACCGCCACAACATGATTCTCGGTCACGAGGGCTGCGGTGTTGTCGCTGAGGTCGGTTCTCTTGTAAAGGACTTCAAGGTTGGTGACAGGGTAATGGTTGCTGCAATTACTCCTGACTGGTCTTCTCTTGAAGCACAGGCCGGATACCCAATGCATTCAACCGGAATGCTCGCCGGATGGAAGTTCTCAAACTTTAAGGACGGTGTTTTCGGTGAATATTTCCATGTAAATGATGCCGATGCAAACCTTGCTTTCCTTCCTGATTCAATCACCCCAGAAGAAGCGTGTATGCTTTCTGACATGGTTCCAACAGGATTCCATGGCGTTGAGCTTGCAGACGTTCAGTTTGGCGATACAGTCCTTGTAAACGGAATCGGTCCTGTAGGCCTTATGTCTGTTGCAGGTGCAAACTTGCGCGGTGCTTCCCGCATTATCTGTGTAGGCACTCGCCCTGCTTGCCGTGAAGCTGCAAAAAAATACGGCGCAACAGATTTCATCAGCTACAAAGAAGGCCCGATTGACCAGCAGGTTATGGAGCTTACAAAAGGCGCTGGTGTAGATAAAGTTGTCGTTGCCGGCGGTGGCGTTGAGTCATTCGAGGCTATGATTAAGGCTCTCAAACCGGGCGGAAAGATTGGTAACGTAAACTATCTCGGTTCCGGCGACTTCGTAACAATTCCTCGCATAGAGTGGGGCTGCGGTATGGGCCACAAACAGATTGTCGGTGGTCTTATGCCAGGCGGACGATTGAGATTACAGAAGCTCGCAAGCCTCGTTGAGTGCGGTAAGCTCAATGTAAAACATCTTATCACACACCGATTCGAAGGCTTCGAGAAGGTTGAAGATGCCCTCATGCTCATGAAGGACAAACCAGCCGACTTGATTAAGCCAGTCGTAAAAATTTCTGACTAAAATCTAATGGGGATGTCTAATAAGTATATGTCATTGCCGTGCTCGACACGGCAATCTATTGCATTATAAGCGAATAGATTTTCGGGTCAAGCCCGAAAATGACAGTTTTTGAACTTTTTGGACACCCCCGTTTCCTTTATTTAAAAATATGAAAATACTTGTTGTATCTGGATTTTTGGGAGCGGGGAAAACTACCTTTATCAAAACTCTTTCAAACAAAATTGACAAAAAAATCGCCGTGCTTGAAAACGATTATGCGGCGGTGAACATTGACGAGGACATTCTTAAAAATCAGACAGATTTGAGCGTTTGGGAACAGACAGAAAAATGCATCTGCTGCACCGGGAAGTCCGACTTCGCGATGGATATTCTTACGATTTCAAACACTTTGAACCCGGATTTTCTTATCGTTGAGCCTACGGGCGTGGGCTATCTTTCAAAAGTTGTCGCGAATATCCAGAAAATTGAATACGAGCAGATTTCACTTCTTTCGCCTGTGACGGTAGTTGATCCTTCTGCCTTCTCGAACTGCATGAAAAATTACGGCGAGCTTTATCAGGATCACATTAAATACGCAGGAACGATTGTTCTTTCAAAATGTGACTTAAGAATCGACTCAACGGCACTGGAAGAAACAATCTCAAAAATAAAGGAACTGAACCCGAATGTAAATATTCTCCAGACTCACTACGCATATCAGGGCGAGGAATTCTGGCAAAGCCTTTTCAGAAAAAATCTTGATGGCACGGTAGAGATTCCACCACAGACCGATGATGAGAAGAGTGCGGAATTTGAAAGCCTGAGCATTGAGAGCGCGGAAATTCCTTCTATTGGCCGACTGGTCGCATTCATGGAAAACTTAATCCGTTCCCGCTATGGAAAAATCGTGCGAATCAAAGGCACGGTCAAATGCATGGGTGAACTTTTGCGAGTGGATTTTGCTGGTGACAAATATTATATAGAAGATGCGGAACAAAACTCAAAAAACTGCCTTGTTGTTATCGGAAAAGGCTTGGATTCCTATTCGATTAAGAAACGTCTGGAAATCAAGAAAGGCGGGCAGCTTCCAGGTCATGGGGTGCATAATTTGAGGTGATTCTTTGACACTTTATATTTTGCTTGTTAAAATAAATCAATGTCGCTTAGTGAACTCCAAGAACTTTTGCAAGCTTATTTTTCTCAAAAAGATGATGTGACGGTCGCTCTTTTGTTTGGTTCTTATGCAAAAGGTACTGCTCATGAAGGAAGTGATGTGGATATCGCTGTGCATTGCAAAAATCCTCTTTCTATAAACGAGTTTCTTTCTATGCAAACAGAATTGTCAGCGTTGTGCCATCGGGAAATAGATTTGATAGATTTGCGAAAAGCGGAAGGAACGATTCTCTATCAGATTATGACGACAGGAATACGCATTAAATATGAAGAAAATCAATATGTTTATTACTCAATGAAAGCCCTGTATTTTTACGAGGATTATCTGCCGATTTTGCGACGATGCCAACAAGAGCGAATTAGGAGATTTGTAAATGGATACTGATGTTTTGAACAATAAATTGGAATCTCTTGGACGGTGCGTCCACAGGATTGAAAGCAAAATGCCATCCAAAATCGACGAACTTGAAAAAGATATAGATATGCAGGATATTCTTGTCTTGAATCTTGAAAGAGCTGTTCAAGTTTGTGTTGACATCGCAAACCATCTTTTACTTGATTACAATGAAGCAACTCCCCAGTCCATGTCTGACGGATTCAGAGCATTGTCAAAGCATAATGTAATTCCGCCAGAGCTTGCCGAAAACTTAGCACATGCCGTAGGTTTCAGAAACATTGCCGTGCATCAGTATCAGTCGATTGATTGGAACATTGTTTTTTCGATAGTCACGAAAAATCTCGAAGATTTCAGAAAATTTGCCGGCTATATTAGTAATGTCGGCTTCGGAAAGTAAACTTGAATAAAATCTAACTGCACATAGTATTTATTGTGAAATGATAGGTAAAGCAATGCAGCGTGACGAGCATCGGGGAGTGGGCGTTCTATGAATGCTCAAAACTCACGAATGTTTATTATCGAGGTACAGAAGACCAATGGAATGCAATTAATATAGGTAGCTATGGCAATGCCCCACTTACAAAAATTTGTTGCCTGTCCAAACGCAAGGTCAACGAAATTACGTTTGTAAGTGTTTCTTCCGGTCTAGTTTGTCGTAACAGGCTCACAGGCAAGCTCTTCTTTGAGGGCTAGAACTTGCTCTAATGGGAGTGAAACAGCCTGTGATATTTGCTCATCGGAAAGAAGTTTCATTTTGAGCAAATTCTTTGCGTTGGCGATTGCAGTTTCATGCACTCCACGCTTCAATCCACGTTTTAAGCCCTCTGCAAGAGCGATTTTTCTAGCTTCAGCAGCCCTCTCTGTTACATATTCTTCTACAATCCTGCACATAGTTTTTACTCCCCCTTCTTGATTTTTATGGTAGCGAACTTTTTCTGCCAGTTCGCTGTAATTCATTTCATCGGCATTTGGCGTGTTAAAATCGTGCATCAGTTTGCCGAGCGCGTCATCACCACGGTATTTTCCATTCACGTAGATTATATTACAGCCGTCGTCAAATGGCAAATACGTGCCGTCTGTTGAGGTGAGTTCTATACTTTTTCTGACCCTATAGAACGGCTGACCCAGACCGTAATAATCATTCTCGGTGATGAAAATTATGTACGTCTCTGGAAGTTGCGTGAAATCCTCTTTCTTTTTGAGGCAGTGGCTGTCGAGCATAGCTTGGTTATACCTAACTCGCTTGGGCGAAGCCCCTTCATCAGCCCGCTGCACCTCTACGTTGTACAGTTTGCCCTTGTCGTCTTCTGCGAGAATGTCCAGCCTAACCGAACGCCCGAAGAGATTTCTCTTCTCTTTCTGCGTCGAAACTTTCTTAACATGAAGATCGTCACGATTAAGCAGGATTCGTAGAAGAAATTCCGTCGTTGCATTGTCGCCATCGAATACCACGGTCATGAAGTCGTCGTCCATGAGACGCATGGCCTGGATTCGGGCGAGCATTGCGGGATCGATTGTGTCAAGAATACTTGCCATAAATGCTCCTTTTCTGAGAATGTGATATGTAAGTTTCTTTTTCTTACATATAGTTATTTCAAAAAAAATTCGATTTTCGGCAATGGAAAATGAAAGTCGTCGGAAAAGTGCAAAAAAAATCGCTGCATCGAGCACTTCCGTTGTCGTGCTCGTTTGGATGTGGCAAACAGGAAATTGACTGCAAGGGGGTGTCCAAAAAGTTCAAAAACTGTCATTTTCGGGCTTGACCCGAAAATCTATTTGCTTATAATGCAATAGATTGCCGTGTCGAGCACGGCAATGACATATACTTATTAGACATCCCCTCGTCAGGAATCAAAGAGTCTATGGATAGATTTTTTGTTCTATAATTATACGGCAATGTAAAAACTTTTTTATTGCCGTGTAATTGTGCTTACATTGCAATATATGAAGTCATACATAGCAATATAAATTTGTTTACATTGCCATATAATTGCGCTTACATTGCCGTGTATATGTCTTTACATTGCAATGTAAGAAGTCATACATTGCAATATAAATTTGCTTACATTGCCGTGAATACAAAAATGCCGTTTTTTTTGACACAGCCGCGAATTTCCAAAACCCTGGCAGTTCCTCTCTAAAATTAGCTTATGGCTGGCGTTAGCTTGGAATGAAAAAAATGACAAAAAAAAGATAAAAATGTCGTTTTTTTTAATAAATGTGCAAGGTTTCTATTATATTTTTAGCTAATGCTATGTTAAAATAAAGTCGAAGTACTATATACAGATAAGAGAGACGTGTTTATTAAAAGCTGGGGTACAATTATGAAAAAACTTTTTACATCTTTTGGAAAATTATTCACCTACTGCATGTTTGTTTTCTCCCTTTTTTGCTTTGCTTCCTGCGGTGACGATTCGGGTCTCGGTAGCGTAATCGATACCAAGGCTCCGACTCTTTCAATCGACTATCCGCCTTCTGGTGCTTCAATCAGGAACACTTTTATCCTTGAAGGTACTTGTGCCGACGATATTTCTATCTCCGCTGTCATGGTCACGGTAAAGAACCTTGAAACTGGCGTGACTTTGGGCACATTCCCGGCTGTCGTCAATCCG
>Ga0310695_10004346_pt1 | contig 26290 bp, 36 predicted proteins | sample RumenRJG_04DNA_FD_203882 | JGI IMG/M metagenome (GOLD analysis project Ga0310695, IMG submission 203882) | Bovine rumen microbial communities from Lethbridge, Alberta, Canada - RJG_04 (v2) (version 2) | ecosystem: Host-associated > Mammals > Digestive system > Stomach > Rumen | place: Canada... | reverse complement strand
CGCTCAACTTTGGCACATTCCGCGACAAGTCGGAGAAGTACGCCGCCGCCGGATATGGCACGTATAACGGTGGTTACAAGGTGCAGAAGGCACGCGCCGAGAAGTTCGCCGCCGCTGGCTACGAGATCAAGGGCGCCGGATATTCTGGCACTAACGACTACGTGAGCGTATCAGGAATTAAGGCAGAGACCGCCGCCGCCATTCGTGAAGAACTGGCCGACATTGAGAGACAGCGCCAGGAGTGGGAGCGCAAGCAGGCAGAGCCCAAGGCCGAAAAGAAGGCCACCAAGGGCGAGAAAGCGAGCAAGCCGACCGACAGCACCCCCGCCGCAGAATCGACCGCCACAGCCAACGAGAGCGAGCCACAGAGCAACGCCGACGGGCTGACAATGGAGAAGTACAGCGAGAAGGCCACAGTGATACGCGGATATAATGCAGAGCAGGCCGCAGAACTGGAAGCAATGGGCGGCAAGGAGTGGCGCAACCTCAGAGGCGGAAAGGGCTACATTTTCAGCACCCGCCGACACGGGGAGAAGTTGGCCGAGTGGTTCAAGGCTCAGACCGAGCCCGCCACCGGCACCCCGTTAGAGGATCCCGCAGACATCACCGACACCGCGACCGCATCGGCACCCGCTGACGATCAGCCGACCGCCACCGCATCTGAGGACACCCAGACCGCCGAAGAGCCGAAGCAGGAAGAGAAGCGCGACGAGTTGAAACAGTGGCACGTCGAAGAACTGATAAAAGGCGAGTTAAGAAAGCACCACCTTTTCACGGATGACCGCAACGAGGCCGCCGAGTATATGGCCGCCAAACTGGAAGAGCTGCAGCAGGCCGAGGGCGTCGAAATCCTGAGCACGAAGAAAGGCCGCGTAATTTGGTACGAGGGCGGAAAGTATCACCTTTTATATATCTGGAATCTGGACGAATCGCGATCAATGTACTGGATGGCGAGAGACAGCGAGCGCCACCGCGTTTTAAGAGAGTACGCAGAGCGCCACGCCGCCGCCATGAAGCGCAAGGCAGAGCAGGAGGCACAGCAGACCGCCACCGCATCGGCACCCGCTGACGAGCCACAGGCAGCCGACACCACCGCCACCGCATCGGCACCCGCTGACGATCAGCCGACCGCCACCGCAAGCGAGGCCGACACGTTAGAGGGTGAGCGAGAAATTAGCGCACTATTCGAGGCCGTGGCCGACTTCTTCGGCACGCTGGCACGCATCAGCCAGGAGGCCGCAAGGTTCGAGGGCGTGACCATCCCCGCCGCGACGCTGGCACGATGGAAGCAGGAGGCCGAGGACGGCACGAAGACCGCCGCCGCCCGTCTGTGCGAGGTGTGCGCGTGTCTGGCTTCGCTGACCCCTGACAGCCGCCGCGACTTCGACGCGCTGGGGGCTATCTTCTGGAGCCTGTCCGAGCAGATCCGCAACGGCTACGACCCCGACACCCTGCAAGCCGCCACCGACTACGCACGGGCGCAACTCTTCGACCTGATAGACCGCACACAGAACGAGAACCAGGCGCGAGCCGTGCGCGAGGCCAACGGCGAGAGCGACGAGCAACGAAAGGCCGCATAACATCCAACGAGGGGAGCGGCACCCCGCCGCCCCCTCCTACGTTATAACATTATATATATATTATAGAACCTGAAAATATTTGAGGATATGAAGACAACAGCAACAACCCAGAACAACAGCGGCAACCGCCGCGAGTTTGCCGACTATGAGCGCGTAATTGTTACGGGCGAGTGGGGACGTTCAGCAGGCCGACCCGTTACGCAGGAAGTGGCCACCGTTCACGCCTACGACAGCAAGACGGGCAAGTATTGGGTAATCTTCAGGAGCGGACACGGCAACGGCAACAGCTGGCACGAGGCCGACAAGCTGGCACACGTTCCCGACTGGATCAAGGACGGCGCACAGGTTTACAGCGTGACGGGATGGAGAGCGGGGCAGCCGTTCACCATCAGCAACGCCGCCGCCGAGGTGGTGACACTGACAACGCCCGACGGCTTCAAGTTCCGCGCCGACATCGTGGAGATATTGACAGAGTTTGCGCCCAAGGCATAATATTATACACCCTTTGCGAGATTAAGCGATTTTTCAATTTTCAAACAACCCCCAAAAAATTAAAGTTATGAACTTTTCATATAATCCTGATTTCTACCCGACCCCGAAAGAGGTTATTAACAAAATGTTGATGGATGACAGCCCCGCCGGGCTGGTGGTGCTGGAGCCGTCTGCAGGTAGTGGCAATATTGCCCGCGCACTCCGTGAGGCTGGAGCCGCCGAGGTGCTGACGTGTGAGATAGACCCGAATTTGCAGCCTATACTGAGGCGCGACGGGTTCCGCCTGATAGCGTCGGACTTTATGAGCGTAACCGCCGAGCAGGTAAGCCACGTTAATATGATCGTTATGAACCCCCCATTTTCTCAGGGTGTGCGCCATATCCAACACGCTTACGACATCGCCCCCGCTGGCTGCGTGATTGTCGCCCTGTGTAATACGTCAAATCTGGAAAGCTCATATTATAGCCATTATAGAGAGTTTGCGGAATTGGTGAACCTTCGCGGCTACGCTGAAGACCTGGGCGACGTATTCAGCACCGCAGAGCGTCGGACCGCTTGCCGTGTCTCGCTTGTGAAGCTATGGAAGGAAGGACAGGGAGCCGACGAGTTCAACGGCTATTTTTCAGCCTACGAGGAGAGCGACCAGGGAGGCAACGGCGAGGCCGCGGGACTGATGCAATACAACTTCCTGCGCGACATCGTAAACCGCTATATCGAGGCCGTGAAACTCTTCGACGGCGTTCTGGAGGCTACCGAGAAAATCAACCGCGCCGCCTCGTTTGTGGACTACACCGTAGAGACCGACGAGAAGACGGGCGAGCAAAAGGCCGTTAAACACACCTACGGAGCCATCCCCGTGAGCTTCGAGGCCGTGAGCATCAACCGCAACAGCGGACGCGCAGAGGCCACCGCCATCGACCACGCGACCTATAAAAAGGAGCTGCAAAAATACTACTGGCGCATCATCTTCAAGAAAATGAACATGGAGAAGTACGCCACCCGCGAACTACGCGAACAGATCAACAAGTTTATAGAACAGCGGCAAAATGTCCCGTTTACGATGGGCAATATCTACCGCGTTATAGAGACCGTCGTGAAAACCAACGGGCAGCGCATGACCCGCGCACTTTGCGAGGCTTTCGACACGATTTGCAGCCTGTCAGCCGAGAACAGCACGGCGGGCGAGACGTGGAAGACCAACAGCAATTATATGGTAAATCGCCGGTTTATTACAGACTACATCACAAATTACAGCAGCTGGGGCGGATATATGGAGGTGAACGACTGGAGCAGCCAGAGAACCGAAAAAATAAACGACGTGACAAAGGCGCTTTGTTATATGACTGGTATCGAGTTTTCAAGTATCGGCAATCTGGGCGAGCACATCCGCAAGCACCGCGACGAAATAGAGTGGGGCAAGTGGTTTGAGTGGGGCTTCTTCCGCTGCAGGGGCTACAAAAAGGGCACTATGCACTTTGAGTTTATCGACGAAAACGTGTGGGCACGATTTAACCAGGAGGTCGCCAAGTCGAAGGGCTGGAAGATAGGCAGCACCACCAAGAGCGAGCACGGCCACAAGCAGAACCGCAGGAAATAAACAACGTTAGAGACATTCACAGAAATTAGTATTAACAATTTAATCCGCAAAAGATATGAAGACTTTAGAAATTAACATCGACGAGATCAAGAGATTTCCCACAGTGACTTACCCCATTTTGGCCGACGACCTGCACACGCCACAGGCTTACGCCTACACGCTGCGCCGCGCCATCGTGACAGACTGCAACGACCGCCAACGCGCCGAGCTGGTGACGCTCTTAGAGGGCAAAGAAAGCGCCGAGGGCGTGACGTTCAACAATACCAAGGCCAACCGCGACCGCCTGCACATCTGGCAGAACCAGGAGAGCCGCAAGCAGCGCGCCGCCATCCTGGGCGAGGGCTGGCAGTACATCGAAGGACTGAACCACGGCACACAGCCGGGCGACGTGATTACCTGCACCGACGGCACACGCGGACGGGTGACGAAAGCCAGCGGGGAGAGCTGCGTTATAGAGTTTGAGACGGAGAACGGCCAACGCCTGAGCGTTGCGGGGTACTTCCGAAAGGAGCGTAATTATAGCACATCGGAGAAATTAAGGGCCGCCCACGAAGAGCAAAAGCGCACCTTCGGACAGGCTTTCGACGCTGCATATTATAGGGACGTTCTGGCATCACTGACGGGCAAAAAGAAGGTGTTTCACTTCGGCACGCCTGCAGACACGGTAAGACTGGAAGTAATGCGCGAGTGTGAAGGTTATTGGCGCATCAGCATGAAACGGGGTGACGCTTCGGAGGTGGACTATTTCGCCGACTGCATAGACTGGGAGACCATATTGAACACCACCCGCGCCGCCGATTTCCTTTCAGAACTGAGAGCCGACCACACAAAGGCGCACCCCTACAAGCTGGGCGACCTGGTGAGGGTGAATGATGAACGATGGGGACAGGTGAACGGCCACGCCGGACGTATTACCCGCGTAGTGCTCAAAAATAGGCTGGTAGGCTCATATTATACGGTGGAGTTCACGGGCGATCTGCCAAGGTACAACGACGGCCAACCGATGAAAGAAAACAACTTCGAGCCGCTGGACATCGAGCCCGCCGCCTGAATACCTTTATATATATTATAGCGATTACCCCATATTATAGAACCCATCAAAATTTGACAGATTATGAAGACTTTCGACATTGACGTACATTTCGACGCATCGATCAGGATGCACGGTATTATAGCAGAGAGCGAGGAGCAGGCACGCGAGATTGCCCGCAGGACGGCTAAGGAGATGAACCTGTTTGCCGCAGCCGTGGAGCGCGAGGACGCAGGCGAGAAGGTGGCAGAGAGCCACGAGCTGACCCCGCAGGAGATACGGCGCGAGGAGCGCGAGCAGGTGGAGGAGCTGGTGCCCTGGCTGTTGGAGCAGGTGACGCCGACGGAGTGGCACTACTACGCCCACGGCGGCGCATTCGACTGGACTTGCTACCAGAGCGAGGACACGACGCAGTGGGAGCGCCGACTCATCGCCGCCATCGCCGACGGCACGCACCCGGAGACGGCTCTTTATAACCGATACGCGAGATTACTGGCCCGCCAGAAGTGGGAGGAGTTCGCCGACGGACAGCGCCGCGACTGGGACGAGGCATGGGCAGCGGCACAGCGCGACCCCGAGGGCACGCGGGTAATCATCGAGACACCGGAGGCCGACCCGAGCGCACCTCAGAACGCCTTCGGACGTTACTACATGGTGGACGGGAGCGAGCGCGAAGAGTGCTATATCGAGTACGCCGGGCAGTGGGTAGTGACGCGGGTGGACACCGTGACAAGCCCCTTCGAGGTGCAGCGCCCGAACTGGTGCAGCGCCCAGGGCTACGCCGACAGCTCGAAACAGATCTGCTGCCGCTCGTCGCACCCCGCGAACGTCACCCGCTGGGCATACGCCATGATCGCCGCCGGCCGCGTGCTCGACATCTACAACGACGGGTATTAAGCCACAGATTACACAGATTGACACAGATTTTTTAAGACAACAACAACGAATTACACGAATTTCACGAATTTAGAGTATTAACAATTTAATTCCGATAAGATTATGAAGACAAAGAAGACATACAGCGAGATTGCTGATTTGCGCTACAAGGTGCAGAACCCAATACTAAGAGAGCAGGCCAACAGATACGGCATTATTACAGCCGTGCGCGATCTGCGCATGACGCTGCTTTCTGGACTGATGAAGGACGTAATTTTGTGGCAGGCCATCCTGACGGGCACGGAAGACGGCGCAATCGTCTGCGACGTGTGGCACTGGCTCTTCGGCAAGTACCCGACTTTCGTCACCAAGACCGACCGCAACACCGGCGCCATCCTCGACGCCTGGGTAGCCGAGAACTAAGACACCTTTGACGGCGAGGAAATGTGGGTGTAGGTTATAGTCATTGTTAATTAATGCAATATATAACATATTCCCGTATGTAACATTTGGTATATTCAATTACTCTTTGTATCTTTGCAGCGTAACTTTTAAATATTTGGCGATATGGCAATAATCAAGGAAGAAGAGCGGCTGAGAATTGGCCGCAGGATTGCGGAGATACGCAAGGAACTGAGTTTGACACAGACACAACTGGCCGAGCGATGCGGACTGCAGCAGGCGCACATCGCCCGCATTGAGCGAGGACAGTATAGTGTAGGCATCGACACGCTGGCACTGATAGCGGAGGCGCTTGACAGGAAGATTGACTTTATTACTAACGATTAAAGACACGGCGGCAACGTATAAGCGGCAACGACTATGGCAAAAGACTTGGAAGTGAAAATCCTCTCCCGTTGGCAAAACATGATGATGCGCTGCTATGATGAGGAATGGAAGGCTAAGAATCCGAGGTATCACGATGCAGAGGTGTGCGAGGAATGGCACGACTACCCTACGTTCAGGGCGTGGGCTATCGGGTACATCAAGCAGATAGAGCTTGGTTGGGATATGGACAAAGACCTGATGAGCGGCGAGCATCGTATCTATTCGCCAAGTACATGCGTGTTTCTCCCTTCGATCATCAACCGCACGCTGCCTAAGTGTAAGATTTGGGAGGATGGAAGGATTGATGGAAAATCGGCTCACACTATGTATGAGTTTGCGTTGGCTTTGGAGGGCGGGAAAGACTTGATCCCGTCTGAGGCGTATGAGAAACTGAGCGATATTGTCAACGGCTACAAGGCTTTGTATCTGGAAAGGACGGGCAGGGAACTTGCCCCTATCCCGCCAAAGGAAAGGAAAAGCAACAGGGGCGGTCACAGGGAAGGTTCCGGCCGTCGCAAGCTCTATAAGAAAACAGTCACGATAAATCTGAGTCCTGAAGCTGTCACTATTTTGTCAGCAGTCGAAAAGAAGAGCGAGTATATCGACGATTTGATCATAGGAAGGAATCCCATTGCCGCCCAAGACGTGAAGACGTTATCTGACTATACTGACAATGAATTGAGATACGAGTTGGAACGTCGCGGTTATCGCGGCACACTGGCAAAAGGCGATATATTGACGTTTGGAAAGGACTGATGGAGGTATTTGGGTAGGAATATGTTAAATTATGCAATATTTGATATATTTCTTTGATAAATGCTTGCAGGTTTCAAAAATATTTCGTACCTTTGCAGCATAGAAATCAAGAATTACAAACTTTTAAACTTAGGCGATATGAAGACAAATAATTTGACTATCGAACAGGGAATGGTTACATTTTTTGGAGTGGATCATCTTCCAGAGTGGCACAGACAGCGCACAATGAATATTGCAAGCAAGGCTGGCAAGCCTGCCTTCGACATTGTGGAGCAAGGGCGTAAATCGGGCTACATGGGTGACGGGCTGATGGTGTTCATCGACGACACTCCTGGAGTTGGCATGGCCATTGAGACTTTTGCACCGAAGAACTTCTGCTATGTAAACACGCGCTACCCAAAGCCTTTCAAGCAGAGTGCAAAGTATGTCGTTATCTTCACTGACGGCGGCAAGTATCGTGTGACCGACTTCGGCGTGTTCGTCTATCAGGGTGAGTTCTCTCGCAAGGGAACCAACGGACAGTATTTTGACTTTGCAGGCATGGGCGAGAGCTGGGGCAACAAGTACGGCAAGAAGGCGTATATGGAGGCTGGCGAGGTGGTCTATGAGGGTCAGCGATATTGGGAGAGGGAGATTGGCTTCAAGGCCGACTACAAGGACTTTGAGACACCGCACGACTTCGTGGCTGCCATTCGTAAGGCGCGTGTGGAGGTGCTGAAGAAGTACCACGAATGGGGCGTGCCGTTCCGTCACGATTGTATTGGGAGCGTTACCGACGTGAATACCGCCGAGGAAGCATCGGCCAAGGCCAAGGAGCTGTACGGCGTGGAGATTCCTGCCGATGTGTTCCAAAGGAACATCGACGCATGGGCCAACGATTTCAAGTCGAGCACCAACTACGGACGCTACGCTATCTTTACCCCCTGCGGGCATAACGACCTGCGCTTTGATATCGACTACAACATTAGCGGACGCGAGGAGTATATAGCATGAATAGGGAATTATAGAATATAGGTATAATCAGTAATTATAGAAAGGGCGAGAATATGAAGTACAACAAGCAAGAGCTCATTGAGAGAGCAAAAGAGGCATCGTTCGTTGAGACATACGAATATGTAGGCAAGAACCACAGCATCCACACGGACACGGTGAAGTATATCGGCAACAGCAGCTTTGACAACTCGGAGATTGACGCACTGCCATTCGACGAGAACGGAGAGGTGGATGCAGACGTGACGCTGATGGATCGTGAGGACTACGAGCGCACCATCCTGGCTAACTGCAGCAGCACATGGGACGATATGTATGATGACGGCGACAAGGTTCTGGTTATAGTAATCAAGTAATTATAGAAAGGGCGATATTATGGACCACAAGGAGAAAACAGAACTTGGCTGGAAGATAGCCAACTGGCTGCATAGCCATGAGGAGTTTGAGAGAGACCTGGCTGACAATATCTTCTTTGGATGGAAGGTGGAACAAAGCATTACCGAGGATGATTTGCAGGGGATGCTGGAGAAATACGAGGAAGTTCCTTTTACCGCTGCCGACTTGCTGCGTTACATGAATCGCAAAAACCGTCAGGAGGCTTTGGTTAAAAAGTATTCTTTGTAATGTGTAGTAATAATCAGTAATTATAGAAAGGGCGAGAATATGGAAGAAACAAAGAAGACATCGGGACGCGGGGGACACCGCGAGGGCAGCGGGCGCAAGGCGCTGGGCAAGAAGGCCGTGACGCTCAGACTGAGCGAGCAGAGCATCAACAAACTCGCGCAGGTCGAGAATAAGTCGGAGTTCGTGGACGGACTCATCCGGCGGGCGAAAATCTGACGCAAGCATTTTATAAGTTATAGGATTAATCAGAGATTAGGCGATATGAGACAGTGGAATTTTCAGACGGACATCGAGGAGCGCAACCCGTGGACGGGGAACGTGTACTACATCAGCCGTATGACGAGCGACTGGGCGGAGCGGCACCCGCTGAACGTGGGCGACGTGATAGAGGGCGTGTATCGGGAGTTCGAGGGCACGGAGTTCGAGGAGAGCCGCGAGGAGCTGTGGCGCGTGTGGGCGGCGACGTTCTCCATGCCCGTGCAAGGGGATGCCTCGCTCTATCCCAACAGGAACGGGGCGCATCGGCCTGCTGCCATGAAGGTGTGGCACATGGCTGGGGACTACTGGCGCGTTGGGCTTCGCATCGGTGATACGCTGCCGCAGATCGTGCCGGGACATACCATCACACGGCTGCCGGAGGGGGGATGGATCTGCCTGTTCCCAAGGGAGATGCACCTGCTGGACGAGGTTGCGCCCGCCGCCGAGCCGGAGCCGATTGAGGTCGAGGCATCGCCAGAGAGTGTGCCCGTTATAGAGCCGATGGGAAATCAGGAGATTGAGCCCGTCGCCATTGAGCCGGAGCCCGTGGTGGTTGCACCGCAGCCCACGGAGCGGGAGCGCAACGCCGCACGCCGTCAGCGTCGCCGCGAACAGCGCGAGGCCCAGCGCCACAGCTACGAAGCCCGCCTCGCCCAGAAAGCCGCAGAAGCCGAAGCCTACGCCCGCCAGCAGGAACGTCGCAAGATCTTTGCGGCAGTGGGCGCCGCCGCCGTCACATTAACTCTCATCTACTTCTTCGGACTGTTAGGTCCTGCTGTGTTCGGATTATTAGCCGGAGGACTATTAAAAGGATAGACTACGTTACAGGAGGCTTGGGGGATTAGGCCCTTCTATGAGGTTCGACACCTCGCCAGGCCACAAGTTATCTTTAGGATTAAATTGTTTTTTATTCGGGCTGCTGGGCTGTGAAGTTCGGCGGCTTTTTTGTTTAGTCCCATTTTGAAAAACACAAATCCCTATATTTGCAAAAAAGAAACGACTATGCCGAAGACGAAACCTACAATGAGCTGGTTCGAGATACGAACCCTTACGGAAAAGTTCACTTGGCGCGATTCAAAGAGCGGCGTTCAGGTGACAGGGTTTAATCCACCAGGCGGAAAAGACGGCAAGGGCGTCAGCCGCGTACCGTATCATCTGCGCTACATAACAGGTAAGGGTGTCTGCGAGAGCGGTACCGTGGTGACACTGAAGGTGTACCCAGAATTGCGTCAACGCATGGTGCAGTTCGTGGAGTCGAAACAGATCCGCCGCGTGAGGGATTATCTCATCATCGAAATCGACGGCATCCGTATCGTGACGCACTAATAAGAACAAAAGAACATAAATTATGGCAGTAATGACTTATCGCGAAGGTAGCCGAGGGGCTATCGTGAAACAGATTCAGAAGGTGGTCAGGTGTTACCCTGATGGTATATGGGGTAAGCTGACGACCGAGGCAGTGAAGAACTGGCAGCGCGACCACGGACTGACGGCGGACGGCATCGCAGGACCACGCACCCTTGCCGCTATGGGACTGGCTGCACTGACGCCGCAGCCGACGCAGGGCTACGTGGACCTGACACTGAAGAAATCGCGCCGCAGGATCGACTACATCGTGGTGCATTGTACGGCCTCGCCGGAGGGACAGGCAATGACCGTCGACGATATCCGCAAGATTCACAAGAAGCAGGGCTGGGCAGATATTGGTTATCACTATGTCGTCACGCTCGACGGGAAGATTCACCAGGGGCGCGACGTGGACCTGATCGGGGCTCACGTCGCTGGGCACAACACCTACTCCATCGGAGTCTGCTACGTGGGCGGGCTAGAGAACCGCCCCGGCGTGGCGTATGACAAGCTGAAGGGGAAGGACACCCGCAACGAGGCGCAGAAGAATGCACTGATGAATCTGCTGATGGACTTGCGACGGCTATACCCAGACGCAAAGATTTGCGGGCACCGCGACTTCTCGCCCGACAAGAACGGCGACGGCATCATTTCGCCCTGCGAATGGATCAAGGAGTGCCCCTGTTTCGACGCCGCAGTGGAGTATCGGTATATATAATAAAAAGGTGGAGTTATGGCATACATTGAACCATGCTGCATAGACAGGCAACTGCCGAAGCTGATGAAGGAGGCGAAGGGTGGCTTCTGCTTCTTCCAGACTTCAGGGGACGTGACGCTGGAGAAACTGCTCAACGCCGTGTCGCACCTGGCTGGGAATGAGCACGTGCTGGTGCTGACGGTGGCGGAGGTGGACGTGATGATGCTGCGCACACTGGCGTATTACTTCCGGCGCGGGTGGACCAAGGCACTGCTGCTGCTGACGCAGCACGACCAACGGGAACTGATTGAGGGCGAACTCGGCGGGCATCTCGACCGCGTGCATTACGCAGCTGATCCGCTGGTGATTGACGGACAGGTGGCGGTGATAGGTTCCTCGGCGCTCATCATCCAGGGCGCCATGCTCGGGCAGGCCGACTTCTCGCTGAGTCTGTATGCGGCGTGGACGGGCAGTGATGCGGAGGTGGTGCGCTCGGCGCTCGACCCCGTGATTGCGAAGCTGAAGACGAAGGCACTGATCGACCACCACCTGCAGGCGGACGTCGCCCGCATGCTCAGCAGGGAGTTCTAAGGATATATTCTGTTTGCATTTATATAAAAATTGTTTTAGTTATTTAATTTATTTTGTTTTAGGTTTAAGTTAGTAGTAATATTAGTATTTTTTTCTGAGAAAAACACAAGCGAGGCGACCGTGATGGTTCCCTCGCTTTTTCATAAAGAAGGAGTAACTGCGTCAGTCCTCGATCTTGATCTTGATGGTCTTCACCCCTTTGGGGATTGTTACGACATACACCTCGCCGTCGTCGGGCGGTGCATCGGCTTCGTCGGCGAAGAGTGCGGTGATGGGTACCTGCAGCACCTCGGCCACCTTGCGCAGTGTGCTCAGCGTCGGATTGCCGTTGAGCGCCTTTGAGAGGCCGCCCTTGGTGATACCCAGACGGTCGGCGATGTCCTCCATCCGCATGCCTCGTTCTTTTGCGATTGATTTGATATCCATTCTGTTTACTTTTAAGTCGGGTGCAAAGATACGGAGATTTTCTTAAACTTCCAAATATTTTCGACAAAAGTTTACGCATAAGTGTTATTTAGATTTTATAGTTAATATATGTTTACCTATATGTGTAATTAGTGAACGATGGTTAAATTTCGCCACAAAAGTAAACTTTTTGCTCAAAAAACTTGCAAGGTTTACTTAAAAGTATTATCTTTGCAACATAAAAATAAGATTTAAGATTATGAAACAGTGGAATTTTGACGTGAACATCGAGGAGCGCAACCCGTGGACGGGGAATGTGTACTACATCAGCCGCATGACTTCGGACTACGCCGAGCGGCACCCGTTCAATGTGGATCAGTTCATCGAGGACGTGTATCAGGAGTTTGCCGGTACGGAGTTCGAGGAAAGCCGTGAGGCACTGCGTAAGGTGTGGACGGCGACGTTCTCCATGCCCGTGCAAGGGGATGCCTCGCTCTATCCCAACAGGAACGGGGCGCATCGGCCTGCTGCCATGAAGGTGTGGCACATGGCCGGTGACTACTGGCGCGTTGGGCTTCGCATCGGTGATACGCTGCCGCAGATTGTGCCGGGGTGCAAGATTACGCGCATCGACAACGACGGGCGGGCGATTGAGCGGTATTCTCTGGCCGACCTTCCTGGCACGGAGTGGATTGCGCTGTTCCCGAAGGAAATACATTTATTAGAAGCTCTCCCCAAGAGTGATGATTTGAATTTGTTAGACGATACCTTAGATTCTATTGCTACGATTGATGTTAATCAGGTCGAAGAAGAGACTGCCGAGGCGTCGGAGTCTACGACCGAGGAGGAGCATGCGGAGGGTGGCCGAACGGTGGTTGCCACCTCCGCCTGCCAACCTACCGAGCGCCAGCGCAATGCTGAAGCACGTCGGCGCCGTCGTGAACAGCGCGAGGCTCAGCGCAGAAGCTACGAGGAACAACTGGAGCGCGAGGCGCTGGAGGCGGAAGAGGCCGCCCGACGGGAACAGCGTCACAAAATCTTCGCGGCCATCGGTGCGGCCGCCGTCACACTGGTGATGATTTACTTCTTCGGTCTTTTAGGTCCTGCAGTGTTCGGACTGCTCGCTGGTGGTCTACTAAAAGGATAGACACAAAAACAATGATTATAACAAACTCCTAAAATTATAGTATTATGAAGAAAATGACATTTTGGCTGATCGGTGCGACAGTCGCACTGACGGCATGCGAGAAGGCTGCAGACACCGAGGTGGTGCCTGACAACACGAAACGGGTGACATTTAAGGTGACGGGTGATTTCGAGTCGTCGGCCTTCGCCAGAACCAGGGCACTGGATGCCGATGGAAAGACGATGACCGACTTGTGGTTGCTGGACTATATGGACGGCTCGCTCGTTCAACAGCTGCACAAGACGTCGGAGGATGCCGACTTCGAGAGTCCGTCGATGTTGCTTGACTTCGGCAACCACCACGTGTACTTCGTGGCCTCGCGCGGTACTACCCCTACCCTCTCGACAGACGCGCACAAGATCACCTGGACTTCGACATCGGACACCTTCTGGCAGGATTATAGCGTCGCCGTGACATCAGGCACTTCCGGGGCGCACGCCGTGACGCTGGGTCGTGTGGCCACGAAACTCGGCATCACCATCGCCGACGAAATCCCGACGGGTACGTCGTATGTGCAGATTATACCATCGACGTGGTATTACGGTATCGACTATCTGACTGGACTTCCGACGGATGCTGAGACGGACAGTCCGCGCACGATTAATATTCCCTTGGCAATGATCGGTACGACGGGCACCAGTCTGAGCATCTTCGGGCTGAGCGGGGCAACGGAGTGGACGACGGACGTTACGGTGGCGGCCTACGACGGCGATGACAACGCTATCGGACAGGCGGCGATATCGGCGGCACCGTTCGTGGCCAATCGCGTGACGAGCTACTCGGGTAATCTGTTTTCTGGCGCTGGGTCGTTCGGAATGAACCTGAACGGCACCTGGAACGAACCGATGGAGGGGACATGGTAATGAATAGGCATACTATGAATAAATACATTCTGTTTGCGGCTGTGGCCATCGCTTCGGTGGTGGTCGCGGCCTGTGAGAAGTCGGTACTGCATGATGGTGAGAATGGCGACGGCAACGTGACGCTGCATTTCTCGGCCTATCAGCAGGAGTCGTTCACCAGGTCGTCATCGGCACTGACCGACCAGTGCGAGAAGTTGTCGGTGACGATCTTCAAGGCCGACGGGTCGAAGGCGAAGAGTATTACGCAACGCTGCGACGCGGCTGACTTCGGGACGGTGAACGTGACGCTGACTTCTGGCAGCTACCGCATCGTGGCTATCGCACACAACGGGCTCGGTACGGCGACGATTTCATCCCCCGAGAAGGTGACGTTTACCAATAACAAGGTGACGGACACGTTCGCCTACTATGGGACACTGGATGTCGGTGACGAACCGCTGGAAAGGACGCTCGACATGACGCGGCGCGTGGCGATGATACGGTTGACGATTGGCGGCGACGGTCTGCCTGAGTGGATCAACCGGTTGAAGTTCTACTACACGGGCGGCTCATCGACCTACAACCCTTCGACGGGTTTCGGTTGTGTGCAGTCGAAGCAGACGGAGTATCGCGACTGCGAGGATGACAATGGTCAGCCCGTGCGGGTGTTTGAGATTTATACCCTCCCCCATTCCGAAACGGACGCTATCAAGAAACTGACGATTACCGCTATCTCGGCAGACGACGACGAACTGGAGGAACAGGTTTTTCAGAACATTCCACTGGAGCGGAACAAAATTACCACATGGTCTGGTTCGCTCTTCGGTGAAAGCGGCACCATCAGCTCTGGAGGCATCACTCTGACGCTCGACACAGGCTGGGCAGGAACATTGAGTTATTCGTTTTAAAGTTATAAGAAGATTTGATTTCTCATTCCGTTATGTTTTTTATAGTATTATTTTTAAGATTACGCAAACCTTATATTTGATACTATGAATGGGGCTCCGCTGCGACAGCCAAGCCCCATATTTTTCAGACATAGGAACAGATTAATTATAAACATAAGAACAAAAGAACAAAATAAAGACAGAGATTATGGCACAGAAAGAAACTTACATCGCAATCGTGTCGGAGAGCCTCTCGAAGCCTGACGACACACGGTATATCATCATCGACCGGCAGACGCGGGAGGTGATGGACACTTGCGGCGGTCACGGCTATAAGTCGGCTGCTGCGGCGCACAAGAGTTTTGCATTCAAACAACGGCGGCGCCAGCGCAGTCAGATGGCCACCCAGATGAAACAGCAGTATCGGTCGTCGGCAGGCGCATCGACGAATGCTCAGAAGGGCGCCACGGCTGCGTCATCCGTAACTCGGGTCAATTCGTGGTCGGGCTATGCACCACGACGTCCGCAGCGCCGTCCGCAGTCTGTGACGCAGGAGAACACCCCTCCCCCACCCGACTTGTTTGGTTTCCGTCCTGAAGACAGATAAACACGCTCGCTATGGACAGCAGGAAGAATCGTGAACTGATCAAGTTTCGTGTCCGCATGACGCGGATCGAGACCAAGGATGTTGAGGTGATGGCCACGGACATGTATAAAGCCCAGAAGATTGGTCGGCAGATGGCCGAGACGCGCAACTGGATAGACTTCGACAATGTGGCCTACTCCTCCCTCGCCGAGCCCTGGAATGTTTCAGAACCACGGCGAAGACGTTAGAAAAATATTTTTATTATTTCTATTATTTAGATAGTTAGTTATTTAGTTATTTATATATTTATATTATTTTATTAAAATAGTTATGTATATATTTATAAATGTAGTTATATATTTATTTATCTATCTATCAAATTATGTATTTAGATATATATTTAGTTAAATAATGTTATATAAATAAATAAAATAGGTAAATAGTTAGATACATATTTATAATTTGCATATCTTTGCAACGACTTTCAAAAATTGAGGAATTATGGAAACAAGACTGAAAGAAGTGTTGGCCGTGGTCAACAACAAAGGTGGAGTAGGGAAAACCACCACCGTACAATCACTGGCTGCCGCCCTGGTGCGCGGTCATAAGGACTACCGCGTGCTGGTGGTGGATCTTGACCCGCAGATGCACTTGAGCATACTACACGGATGGAATGCGGCAGACGACTATTTTACCATTCCGACAATCTACTCGGCGATGCGCCACGGTACGAACATCCCCGTGTATCGCACAACCCGGGACGGGGTGTTCCTCGTGCCCGGTGACACAACGATGCAGGACGTGGACTCAGACCTCTTCCGGCAGATGAACCCAAAGAAGGTGCTGCAGAAGTGCTTCGGCATGGCGCTCGACGACCACACGGGCATCGGACTGACGAACATCATCGAGAGCTTCGACTACGTGCTTATTGACTGTCCGCCTGCACTGAGCCAATCGACCTACAATGCGATGACCGTCGCCACTGGCTTGCTGGTACCCGTTCAGATGGAGGGACTCAGCGTGAACGGACTCGGCAATATCATCCTGGCGATGCGCGAAGTTCAATCGGAACTAAACCCGAATTTGAAGTTGCGCGGTCTGTTGCCAACGATGGTCGATGCCCGACCGAAGATTGTGAAGGAGTTTATCGACTACCTCCGACGCTCTTATGGCGATAATGTGACCGATACGATGATCCGTCGCAACGTGAAGATGAACGAGGCCCAGACGATGGGTAAGGACATCTACGACTACAAGCCTTACTCTCCAGCGGGTATCGACTACGAAATGCTCTGCAAGGAACTATTTAATTGATCGGCTATGATTACGGTGAAGGATTTACACATGAAACAGACGGTGAAGGCCGCCGTGAGGTATGTCATCATCACGGATGATATATCAGACCTGCGTGATCGGTTCAACAATCTCTGCGAGGAAATGGGTGCCGACGAGTTTGACACAGACGCTCTGGAGTTTGATATCCACAGTCTTGTTGAGAATATCCAAAAGGAGCCTTGGGTGAAGAATATCGCGAGTCTTGGTGCGGAGAAACGGACGTGGAGTTATATCGAGAACGTGGTAGAGAACTTTATCTGCAAGTATTGGCAGATGAACAAGGAAGAGGTAACAACGAAGATGGTGGCTGACGTTTTAAAGGTGGCCGATCCGCTGAGCCGTCGGCATATTGTGGCACAACGTGTCGTCATCGAGAGTATCAGTGAGTTGCAAACAAAGGAACAACTCGGTAAACTCGACAGGATTATGGACTGGTTGGCCATGAATCCTAAGCTATTAAAGTATTAAAGTAGTAAACTAATAAAAATATTTTTGTTATGACAAAGAAAAATGAGGTAAAGCATGACGTCCCTTTCAACTTTGGCGAATCGCCGTTAATCAAGGGTACGGAAGAGAAGTTGGTGAATGGTTATCAACGGATTGAGAGTGAGGAAAAGAGTGGGGTAGTGGCTGACGGTGGTACGGGTCAGCCTGCAGCTGCGCTGATGGAACAGTCGGCACCTGCCGTACAGCCCGTGCGGGATATCACTGCTCCTGCGGTTCAACAGCAGCCATTGGCGAATCAGGAGCCGACGCAATACATCAACATTCCCATCCCGATGAGTCAGCACACCCGTATGGCCGTCATAAAGGCCCATACGCGGCAAAACATCAAGGACTTGGTGGTACAGGCCATCGACCTCTGGCTCGACGTCCAGGAGGGAAAGAAAGCGGTTAAAACGGCACCGTAGGTCGCCTCGACTCTCGATTGGTTATCAAAAATCGTAAGACGACGGTCACTAATACTCTATATCAGTTGACCAAAACAGCTCGCAAACGCCCTAAAATCTGGAAAATGGCGTCCACTAAAGACAAAATATCGAAAGACATTCTTTTTTTAAATAGAATAAAAAAATATTTATTTTGTCTATGGATTAACTTGCGAAAACGAATTTTCGCCTATTTACAGGACTTGCGGAAGATTTAGGTAAACCAATTTAGAGTTTAAGCGACCGACAAAAAGAGTAAGACGGCTACCAAATCAACCGTCGTATATAACCAAAAAAGAGTGTTGGCGACCAAACGTATATAATATATAATGTTTATGGAAAAGAAAGAAGGAACAAACATCACGATTCAGCAGATGCGTGAACTCGTGGCGCAGGAGTCGTGGGTGAAGACGCCCTACCGCTACACGCAGCTGGGCGCGGGGCTGTCACTCGTACAGCAGCAGGCCCTTCTGATGGTGTCCGATTTCCTACAGTCGTATATCAAGGACTTCTACAACCTGCATCTGGATAAGTCGAAGAAGCGGCCCAAGGCGCTGTTTTCGGAGCACGTGCTGAAGAACGGAATCCCGCCCTTTAAGATATGGTTGGCGGATCTCGGCGTACAACCTAACAACTACAAAGTGGTGCGCGAGGCCATCGAGGAAATAAACCTGAAGGTGGAGCATCCCGAACTTGACAAGGACGGCAATCCTACGGGCCGCACGCTGCTGACCAACGTCTTCTCGCAGTTCGGTTTCGAGGAGACGGGTGAATACTATCACTTCGGCGAGGAGGATGAGGACGGCAAGAAGCAGGCAGTGAAGATGAAGAACCCCTACATCGACGTGAAGATCAACCCCGACGTGGCGGAGTGGGCCTTTGATATGTCTCAGGGCTACGTGAACCACCTGAAGAAGATTGCATCGTACTCCACCAAGCGACCGACGCCGCGACTCTACCTGATGCTAATGAACCGCACGAAGAAGGGTGAGAATGTGGTGACAATCCTACTCACGGAGCTGAAGGAGTATCTTGGTATCGTGCCCTATAAGGATGAGAAGACAGGTGAGATGGTGGTACCATACCCGAAGTTCGCCAACTTCCGTCAGAAGGTGCTGGAGGCGGTCAAACAGGACCTCGACCGTATGGCGAAGACCGATCCGCCGACCACCGATATCACCTTTGAGTACGAGCTCGTCTACCCAGGCAGTCGTAAGAAGGGCGACCCAGAGGCCATCAAGTTTTTCGTGGAGCGCACGGTACTCGGTGATGCCTATAATGTCGTTGTCAACCACAAGCCTTCGGAACTGGTGAAGAAACCCGTGCAGCAGGAAATCTTCACCGACGAGTACAGTCAGACATGGGAGCGCTGTGTGGATGACATCTGCTCCAAGGTGGAGGACCCCGCCATTCAAGACGTCTTCCGCAGTTTTGGGTATGAGAGTTTCAACCAGGATTCCAAGATGCTCACCATCCAGATTCCCGACGTCAAGACCCACCAGTGGCTTGAGAGCGATAAGGTGGGGCCTTTCTTCTACTCCCACCTGAAAAAACATTTCGGCAAGGGTATCAAGTTGCAATACCGCCTGCCGAAACAATAACCAATTTAGAGTTTAGTCCACCTCGTTTCTTACTTGGTGGACTTTTCTATCTTCTTGCCGAACAGCGCGGTGATGGCGTCGAAGATTTTCTCGATCCACGGCCAGTCGTACACGCCGTTGGCGGCTCCGCCTACCAGCAGACCGCACGCGCCGCCGATGACGTAGTTCCACACCTGGGGCAGACCGAAGTCCAGTCCGTTGAAGGCCACGAAGCCGAGTCCGGCGAGTGTGGCGATGATCCATGACAGGGCGTGTACCACGTTCTTGTTCTCAATTTTGAATGCGCCGTGGATGGCGGCGGTGATGGCTTGTGTGCCCACCATGATTGAAGGGATGGCTACTGCCATCTGCTTCAATACTTCGATTACTGTTACTTCCATAACTTTTAAATATTAAGTGAAACAATGTGCCGCACCATTGCGGCGTTATCTTACATCATCAATCAGCCATCAGAATGGAAGGTCGTCGCTCTCCTGTGGCGGGAACGGTGCACCCTCCTGCCAACTTTGCGCACCACTGGCGGCCTGAGCGTTAGCAGGAGCCGATTGCTGGCCGTTAGTCGGCTTCTGGTGGCAGTACATGCTTCCCAGTCGGCAGCGCACGGCGTCGTACATGGCGCCCTTCAGGTCGGTGTTGCGCTCGGGGTCTTCGAGGTCGGCTCCCGTCCATTCGGGGTGCTCGCTCACGAGTCGCTTGCGGGCGGCTTCGAGGGCTCGCTGGCGGAACTCGGGCGAGAAAGATACCTCCATCTGGTGCGATGGTGGCAGATAGCCCGTCATGTCGTCGCCCGACTGCTGCTTGCGCTGTATGCAGGCTTGCCGGAACTTATCTTTGGTCTCGGCCATGAAGACGCGGGCGGAGGCGTACTTGCCGTCCTGCGACAGCTGGATGTCGTTGTAGGGTACTGGCACGCACACCCAAGCCATCTGCGGGTGCTGTGCATCGAGGTTGGTGAACACTTTGGCTCCCTTGAAGCCAAGCAGGTTCAGTTGTCCGGAAAAGTTTGCCATAATCGTTTTGTTTTTTTTGGTGAATAAATATTATTAAATGTATTAGTCGTATGATACGGTGCGGGCTTGTATCATATTTCTACCATGAATTGAACACGAATCAAGGTTACGCTGCCTTACCCATCAGCCGACGTGCCAGAGCCTCGCAGAGTACACGGCTCATGTTGACCTCGACGGCATTGCCGATGTCGGCATCGTTGAATCCCTCTTCCACTCCAACGCCTCGCGCTTGGCGAACATCACCTGCCCTGGCTTGTATAGCTTGGCTATCGGCAGTTCGTCGATGTGAACGTACTTCACAATCTTCCACCCGCCTCGCTGGGCTATCTGCTCAATGGTGTCGCAGTTGTCGGTAGAGCGGCAGTAGCACACCACCTCAGTACCCGCAGGCCAGTCGGGTCGTTGGAAAGCCTTCTTTACGTAGCGTGAGTTTTCGTCGTCGGTCATCGTGTCAGTCCTCCTTTTGATATTCCGCGTAGCCGCCTGGTGCCAGCTGCCACAGGTGGAAACAGTTCTCATGCACGTTCACGAAGTCCTCTCGGGGTGGGAACACCTGCGCCACGAACATAGCGTTGGGCAGGAACGTGTAGCGTATCTCCTTCAGCTCGTAGTAGCCCAGCGTATGGTTGCAGGAGGCAGACAGGTGCCACAGCCCTGCGTCGATGGTGATGGCGATGTCCTTCCCCTTCCAGCGGAAGAATCCCGTGGAGTAGCAGCCATGCTCATCCTCAATATACGTCGGCTCCAGGTCGCACCCTCCAGCTCTCATGGCCATCTCCATTACTGGCGGCCACGGCTGGCGTAATCGTTCTAATTCTTGTCGTGTCATATCTCTGTTTGCTTTTAATCACTAATTATTTTTTTCTTGACCACGGATTTAACGGATTTATCATTCCACTATAGTCCGCTTGCCGTGATACCTCTCGGCCTCCTGCTCGATGGCCTTGTAGTCGAAGTCAGGCTGGAGTTTCAGCAGTTCGCGGCGCAGCAGGCGTATCTCCTGACGGTCGATGAGCGCGTTGTGCTGATACTCGTAGTAGAGACGGCTGTAGCGTTCGCTGCGTTCCTTGTTGTACTCAAGGTCGCGCTCCATGTCCTCCCATGTGCGGTCGTGGTGCTGTCGGTCGAGTTCGCGCTGCAGCTTGCCCTCTGCGGTGTCGGCACGCTTGGCGGCGTCATGCTGATGGCGCAGGGCGGTCTGCCAGTTGTAGTAGAACTTCTCGCCCAGGTTCAGCTCGGCGTCGGTGTACTTCGTCTTGTGCAGCTGAGGAGCTTCCTTGACGATACGGTACGACTGCTTCACGTATCGGTACTCGCTGTCGATGTATATCAGACCTGCGTATGGCGGTACCTCGTCAGGCTCCAGCATACCTGTCGGCACAGCATAGTAGAAGTAGTTGGGCATCCGCTTGCCCTTGGTCATCGCGTCGATGTCGCCGTATCGACGTTCAAGCATCTCGCGGCTCCAATGTCTGTTCTCCTGCTCCTTCTGCTCAAAGAGCGACATCTGTATCTCCTTGGCCTTGTCGCGGGCGATGGTCGATGCCAGCACGATATGCTTCTCCTTCTTGTGCTTGAAGTCGTTCTTGAAGTCCGAGCGGCTTATCTTGATTTCAAACTCGTAGATATAGCCGCCTTTCGTCCAGATGAGCTTGTCAGACTCCCACGAGAACACATAGAGCCCGTCGGCCTTGTACTTGTAGGAGGCAAAGAAGTGGTTGAGCCGCTGTTGTATCGACTGCTCGGTCAGCTGCTCCTTCTTCATGCCTTGCTGTTGTTTCATTACTCCCATAATCCGTGTAATTAACTCATTTCATTCGTTGAGCCTGCTCACGCTCGGCAATGCTCAAACACGTTTGGCATTGCTCTCGCTTACTCGCAAAGTTCGTGTTCAAAAAAGAAGAGAGCCGACACCCGTCAGCCCTCTTACATCTTACATCTTACATCCCGAAGGTTATCCCTCCAGCTCACCGCCAGTCGTACCGCCGCCCTGGTTGCCACCTTGATTGTCGCCACCCTCGGTGATGTCCTCCTCGCCAGATGCAGCGGCCGCTGCCGTCGGGTCAACCTTCTGCCAACTCACCTCGTCGGAGAACTGGCGGCTGAACTTGGCGGCTACGGTGCAACCCAGTCGGCTCTTGCCGTTGGCAGCGTTCAGCATCTCGGCGGTTGCCACGTTTAGAGTCCCCCGCCAATCGGGGGACGGCTATCGCTCGGCTCTGCCGCTTGCTACCGAAGGGACGCAAGAATGCAGGGGGATATATTGCCCTTTGGCTTACGCCGCAATCCCGTTTGGCGGGATAGCTCAAACGTCAAACGTGAGCGTGCCGTTGGGGATGGGTACGGCATAGAAGGAATGGGTTCCGATAGTGGAATTCTCCTTGGCATAATACTTAACTTTTGCCATTTCTTATCCGATTTAAAGGGTTTAACTTTAGAAGTGAAGAATTAGTCGAGCCATGCCGTCAGGCGATGCCACCACGGTTTCTTTTCTTCGGGCTGAAATTCCTTGCGCATCCTTTCGTTTGCCTCCATACGCTTTACCTGGTCTTTCAGTTCGCGGATTTCTGCGGCCTGCTCTTCTACGATGGTATTGAGCCGTGCCACCTCGTCGGCCTCTATCTGTTCGGGCTTCTGATGGTTCTGAAACCACTCACAGCGATATATCCAATCTTCGTTGTCGTTGACGTAGGCTTTTTCCTCCTCGCCTCGGTTGCGCATCTGCTCGCAGAGCTCTTTGGTCATGTGCTCGTGGTAGTATTGCACCCACTGCACGCACTCATGGCCTAACTGACGCAGACGTTCCTTTGTGCGCTTGTTGATTTTCGTCTGACATTGCAACTCCATCTTCAGCGATTCCATCTCTTTGCGAAGGTACTCCAGTTCCGAGCCGTTGTCCTTCCACTCTTTGGCTGTCTGCTCGTTGATGTAGTTCACGCTCTCGACGTGCTCGATAGGCGGCTTGCGCCATAGTGTACCCATACCTTTGCCGTCGTGTATGTCGGCAGTGTGAAGTTCTCGGTTGTGGGTGACGTTCACCATCTCCTTGTCGTTCACGAAGATGTCACCCGTCTTTGTCTTGATGATGATCATAGTTCCTTAATTCTCAAATTCTTGATAAAAACAAGAGAAGCACCATTGCTGATGCTTCTCCCGCCTCAATGGGCAACTCAGGACCCAAAGCGACTTGCAGCCCACTGACTGCCGTTTCATTCTTATTGTGGATAATACCTTACGGCATCCATTATCCAGTCAAAGGCTGCTACCTCGTGACCTTCAGAGTTGAACACATGGTAATTCTCCGTATATTCACAATATGCGTAGAAGTACCCATCGCAGTTGCACGTTTGAACCTCTTCCCATCCAAGGCCAAGCAGGTTCGCTAAATCCTTTCTCGTCATAGTTCCTTATTTTAGTTTCACGGTGCAAATATATATGCTAACTGTGCAAGGTATCTTCATAGTTCACAAAAAAGCGAAGAGCGGAAGCAAATTCTTCACTCTTCACTCTTCACTTTTCACTTGCCGCAGGCACTATCCCTCCAGCTCTCCGCCAGTCGTACCGCCGCCCTGGTTGCCACCTTGGTTGCCGCCACCCTCGGTGATGTCCTCTTCGCCAGATGCAGCGGCAGCTGCCTGCGGGTCAACCTTCTGCCAACTCACCTCGTCAGAGAACTGGCGGCTGAACTTCGCGGCCACGGTGCAACCCAGTCGGCTCTTGCCGTTGGCAGCGTTCAGCATCTCGGCGGTTGCCACGATCGGCGCATGTGTCTCGGGGTCTTCGGTGTCCTTCACGCTCAACTGAATGTTGGGATAGACCGTCAGGAAGTTGTCGCCCAGCTGACAGCGGAAGCCTTTCAGCACGTTGCGCTTCACGGCCTTCATGAACTCCGTCACGCAAGCCTTGGCGATTGATGGTTCAACACTCTTGCCGTCCATAGCCTCGTCCAGCAGCTCGTCAAACGTGAGCGTGCCGTTTGGGATGGGTACGGCATAGAAAGAATGGGTTCCGATAGAGGAATTCTCCTTGGCATAATACTTAACTTTTGCCATTTCTTATCCGTTTTAAAGGGTTTAACTAAATAGTTTACTATACTAAACCGCAGCGGTTTTGTATAGCAAACCGCAGGGCTTTACTATACTAACGTAATGCGGTCGGGGGTTTACTCTTTGAAATACTCCGCACACTTGAAGCCCTTGCGAGGCTCGAAGTTGTAGAAGTCGGTGGCATAGAAAAGCTGATGCTTGTTTGCCCACCACGCTATATCCTTCTGCCATTGCGGTATAGGATGATGCGGATTGTCGGGGTCACGATAGGGTTGAGCATACGGATAGATTCGCGGCTCGTCGGGATGGTCGTGATTACGTTGCCACCAATAATTGACGCGCTCGAATGACTCCTTGAAGTCGCTCTTGCCGCCTACCATTGTGTAGAGGAAATAACCGCCTTTGTAGCCGTAGCTGTTTATCATGGCGATTGCCCTTTCACACTCCGCTATCTGTCCTTTGGTGTCACACCCAAAGCGGATGCGACTATTCAGCCACTTGATGCGAGCCAACAGCCTTGCGTATTCATCCGTGACCAGACGTGCGTCGAGTGCCTGGTTGAAGTCCACACGATAGCCGCGCTCGATAATCTTCTCCAACTGCTGTACGGCATAGTTGCCAGCCGCAAGGATGTTGTTATCCATGAGCACCAACTTCGTGCGCCCCTCAATGGCTATCTCGTCGCAGTCCATATACGGACGGATGCGCCCCTCCTTCCTCGGTACCACGCACCATGGGCAGCGGTTCGGACATCCTCGCGTCAGGAATCCGTAGGCCGTGTCGCTCGGGATGTTCGGGTAGATGGAGTAGTCGGGTTGCAAGCGGTCTATCTCGTCGGGCAGTCGGCTTGCGATGTCGTAGCCCGTGCCGCCCCTCACGATGCGGTCAGCATTGTAGCAGGTCATATCGTCGGGCGAGAAGTTGAACACCTTCGACATATACACCACGTCGTAGTGCTCGAATGGGAAAGCCCACTCCACGATGTCGCCCTGCTGCTTGTGGTATCGTGCAATCTTGCACAGCGCAAGGTTCGGGTAGATGGTCGCTCCCCATTTCTTCTTCTTCGCGTGTCCGTCCACGTCAACAAGTCCGATTTTCATACATCTTACATCTTACATCATACTTGCGCCAATGGCCGCACCAGTCCCCACTCAGCAAACTTCTCGAAGCCGCCGATGGTGTGGATGTAGAGCCTTGCCTGTTCCACGATGTCCTTATACGGGATGCCGTTCACGGTTTCATCACCGATGGAACACGATGCGGTCACCTCATGACCCGTGCGGATGCTCTCCAGATAGCACCATATATTCACCGACACGTCGGCTTTCGACAGGTCTTTGCCGTGCAGACCGCCACCCGTCACACCGTCGCCCATGTCCGAGCCCAGCTTGCGGTTCGTGGCTCCGCTGTCCGTGTTCGGTCCGCCCGTCCACTCGCCCAGGGGGTTGACTCTCAGCGAAAAGTTTATGTCGTCCAATTCTGAAAATGGGAACTTGTATTTTTTCGTGGTGAAATCAACAACCATATTGTGTACTTCGATTTCCTTAGCGTGACTTTGACATATTGTGAAGTCGAATTGGTGACTATATAGCCACGGCAATGTCGGACAATGCGTATGCCTTTGGCTTTTATGATAGTTTACGATGTACTTCCCATCATACGGCCAACGCTCGTAGATGCTTGCCGCAATGGCCGTCAGCAGCTTCTGCTCATGCGTCGGGGGCACACCACGGAAAATTCCGTTATCACCACATCTCACTCCATGCTGCTGATTGGCAGCCAGGTGAATGTCTTGCG
>Ga0310695_10004345_pt1 | contig 26294 bp, 24 predicted proteins | sample RumenRJG_04DNA_FD_203882 | JGI IMG/M metagenome (GOLD analysis project Ga0310695, IMG submission 203882) | Bovine rumen microbial communities from Lethbridge, Alberta, Canada - RJG_04 (v2) (version 2) | ecosystem: Host-associated > Mammals > Digestive system > Stomach > Rumen | place: Canada... | reverse complement strand
CTGTCGCCCTCTTTATCGATTTTGCCGACTCCACAAGAAGATGCCGCAGGTTCTGATTTCCCTGCTTCGTTATTCCCACGCTGTTTCCGACCGAAAGCCCGCTGTCATGACGGCCTGGAATGAGTCCCGTGTAGCTTGCGAATTCCTTTGCCGACTTAAAGCGGTTAAAGTCTCCTGTTTCCGCTATCAGACTGATTGCCGTAACAGTGTCAATTCCGGAAATGCACTTGAGCTTTCTTACACCTTCAGAAATTTCCTTGTCTCCTTCAAGCTCCTTGAGCTTTGCATTCAGCTGTTCTAGACGCTGGATTTGACGTGAGACCTCGCTGACATATTCCTCAAAGCAATACGTCAGGTAATCTGATGCAAAAGTGACAGTCTTAAGCCATGTAAAAAATTTCACTGTCCAATAAGATTCCCTTCCGCCGCCCGGATACGAAATTCCGTGATAGAGTAAAAATGACAGAAGGTTCTGCTTTGCCTTCTTGCAGCTTTTCAACACGCTGGCACGAAGCCTGACGACTTCCTTGATTGCAAGGATGTTTTCTGTCGGCAGTACTACCTGCTTGTATGAATGATAAGCGAGGGTTCGTGCGAGTATCTGTGCATCAGCCCTGTCAGTCTTGAGCATCTTGTCTTTTGCAGTTTTTGCAATTGAGGTTGGTGCCATGATTACGCAGTTGAATCCCTGCCGCTGAAGGTCAAGGCACAGCTTGTATCCGGTGGGTCCTGCCTCATAACCGCAGACTGTGATTGCATTGCCGTTAGACTCTGAAATTTTATTCAGATATGATACCACGTTTGCAGTTGATGCTTTTACCGTATGCTGGGAGAAAAAAACATCCTTCTGCATTTCAAAACTGCACAAACTGTAAGTGTCCTTGTGGACATCGATTCCAACATAAATTATACTTTCCATTGGTGAGTCTCCTTTGTTTGCGGTAACTCGGCCGCTTGTCTTTTATTTAAGTTTGCCGTAAATCCGCGGTTTCTAACATCGCGAGGCTCACCATATTGTATGTTATGTGGATGCCCGCACTGGGGCGCAAAGAAAGAAAATGAATAAAAAAGTAAAAAAAACACTATTTGGATTTTGTTTTCTTTTTTTATGTTCTTTAGTTTATGTAGAATGCACCAATAAGAAATTTATAATCTATCCAAGGGAAAATGATTTTTCGCTGGAAAATAATATTGTTGCAAGTGTAAGACAGCAGGAAAGTTGGATTTACATTGATATAGGGACTTTTTTTGATAAATATGGTATAAATTGCGATTTACATTTTTCATACGAAGAAATTCCTGATGAAATAAAAATAACAAGATTTGATTTAGAAATTCCATCCAAGAAATTGAAGATTCAAAAACAATTGGATTCTTCATGTTATATCGGAGAAAAATTAGGATATAATGTGCTTGGTAAGAATGAAACAATTCTTGTAGAAGATATGCTAACTTTTTATAAAATAAAGCACAAAAATCCATTTACACAAGTATACCTTTATTGGCGCTTATATAATGCTAAAGAATGTTTTCTTACTTATGAAATTGAATATAAGATAAAAAACAATACCTATTCAACCGAAATCAAATTTCCTTTTACTATGAAACCTCATACATTCCTACGATTCATTGAAACAGCCCTGAGTGTATAGCAAAAGAAAAAAAGTATTTTTTTTTAAGAGCCTATTGAACGACTTTTCATCGTTTGTAAAAAAAGAAGTGTCATCTTCTTAAAAAAATATTAAACAGATTTTATAATCTATAAGAGAAAAAAATCACATCACATGCACTTCAAAGCCGATGACATGTCAAGCACGACACGGTTTAAGTACGTTGTTCTTAGGCCAAGATTTTTTTTAGGACGGATGCAACTTTTTCCATCTTTTCTTTTACTTGCCAAGGCGGATTAATAAGGAACATACCGCTTCCATAGAGGTGGGCGTTGCTGTCCTGGTCAAGTTCATCTGGATTTTTAACAGCCATTTCAAGTCTTACCGTCTGAACTTGGTTCAAGCCCAGCTTTACGTAGTCTTCCAGTGAGCTTAGCATTTGAGCCGTCTCGTTTTTTCTTCTTAGCAAGAGCGGATACCATACCGCAATAACTGCCGTGTTCCATTTTTTGTGGGCATTTTTTATTGCTTCCGTTACTTTTTTGTAGTCGGATGCGTCTTCGTAGCTTGGGTCGCAAAGTATGAGCCCCCGCTTTATCTTTGGCGGTGTAAGGGCGTTAAGTGCTGTGTATGAGTCTTCTATTTTTATTACTGGTTTTACCGGGCATTTTTCTTCTGCGCATGAACCGTCTTCCCTTGTTCTTAAAAGAGTCATCTTCATGTTTTCTTCTAGGTTCTTTGCTGCCTGGGGATGCATTTCCGTTAGGAAAAGCGCGTCTCCATTTCTCATGTAAAGCCTTGCAATTTCCGGGCTTCCAGCATAAAGTCCGTTCTTTAAATATGGCTCTTCTGCCTTAAGGTATTCCTTCATTCCTTCCGGAAGGGTAATGCTGTGTATGGAACAGAATTCAAAAAGCTTTTTTATTCCGCTTTCGGCCTCTCCTGTTTTTAAAAGGCGCTCGTCATTCAGGGCATAAAGGGCGGAGCCTGCGTGCATGTCTATTACCGTAAAGGGCTTGTCCTTTTTGCAGAGGCTTTCCAAGATTAGCGTAAGGCAGACGTGCTTAAAAATGTCCGCGTGGTTTCCTGCATGGTATTCGTGCTGGTAAGAAAACATTAGAGGCTCCTCTCCAGTTCCTCAATCTCCTTAAGCCAGAGGTTTGCGCTAGAGTCGCTCGGCATTCTCCAGTCTCCGCGCGGAGAAAGGCTTACCGTACCAACCTTGGCTCCGTCCGGCATGCAGCTTCTCTTGAACTGCTGACTAAAGAACCTTTTGTAGAAGCTCTTTAGCCACTTTAGGATTGTTCCTGCAGGATATTCGCTTCTGTCCTTGAATGCAACTTTGGCAAGGAAGAAAATCTTCTTTGGGGAGTAGGCTCTGCGCAACATGTAGTAGAGGAAGAAGTCATGCAGTTCGTAGGGGCCAACGAGTTCCTCCGTCTTTTGGCTGATTGTTCCCTTTTCCGGCGGAAGTAGCTCTGGGCTTACTGGTGTGTCAAGTATGTCTTTTAGGACTTTGCAAAGCTCTGAGTTTCCTGACTGTTCTGCTTCGTCTGCAAAGTAGTCAACAAGGTAGCGCACAAGGGTCTTGGGAATGGATGCGTTCACTCCGTACATGGACATGTGGTCTCCGTTGTAGGTGCACCAGCCAAGGGCAAGCTCGCTTAAGTCTCCGGTTCCTATTACGATTCCGCCTGTTTTGTTTGCTATGTCCATAAGAATTTGCGTGCGTTCGCGGGCCTGGCAGTTTTCGTAGGTTACGTCATGAAGGTTTTCGTCCTGGCCAATATCTTCAAAGTGCTGGAGAACGGCTTTTTTTATGTCCACTTCCTTTAGGGTTGCCTGTGTTTTTTGCGCAAGGGAGCATGCGTTTCCGTAGGTGCGTCCCGTTGTTCCAAAGCAGGGCATTGTTATGCACCATATTCCGCTTCTGTCTAGGGAGCATTTGTCAAAGGCGCGGCATGTTACCAAAAGGGCAAGGGTTGAATCCAAGCCTCCGCTAAGACCGATGACGGCATTTTTTGCGTGGATGTGGCGGAGCCTTTTTGCAAGGCCTTCTGCCTGAAGCTCTATTACTTCCCGGCAGCGTTCGCTTCTTTTTTCTTTGTCGGAAGGAACGAAGGGGTGGGGATCTATGAAGCCTAAGAAGTCACTTGCGTCATTTTTCTTGCCGTCTGAACCGGCTGAGAATCCTATTGAAGCTTGCGGATTCTGTCTGTCCTTAAATTCTATAAATACTGAATGGTAGTCGCTTGAAGGATCTGCCCCGATTTTTGCGGAACTTGCGGCATAGGTTGTAGTGCGGAGCCTTTCGTTCTGAATGAGTTCCATGTCAAGGTCGCAGCAGAGGAGTTTTGAGCAGTCGGAGAAAAGCTTTGATTCCGCCTTGATTGAACCGTTCAATGCTATGATGTTGTGGCCGCCAAAGACCATGTCTGTAGTGCTTTCGTCCCGGCCTGCATCTGCGTAGAGGTAGGCTGTTATTGTCTTTGCGGACTGGGCTTTTACAAGGGTACGGCGGTATTCTGCCTTTCCAATGACTTCGTTGCTTGCGCTAAGGTTTGCGATAACGGTTGCATTGTTAAGGGCGTGTAGGGTGGATGGCGAAAGTGGCACCCAAAGGTCTTCGCATATTTCCGCTGCGATTTTAATTTGCGGATTGTTTTTGTCTTCTATTAAAATGTCTGTTCCAAAGGGAACTTCGCTGAATTCTTCGTTTATGTAAACCGGCTGCTGAATTTTACCCTGGGCAGGAGAGAACCAGCGCCTTTCGTAGAATTCAGAATAGTTTGGTATGAAGGTTTTTGGTACCAGGGCAAGGATTTTTCCCCGGTAGATAAAAGCCGCACAGTTAAAAAGGGCATTGTTCAGTCTAAAGGGGAGTCCCACAGCTGCAAGTACGGATGTGCCTTCCGTCTCTTTTGCAATTTTTACGAGGGCTTCCAGGGAAGAGTCAAGAAGCTTGTCCTGCAAAAAGAGGTCCTGGCAGGTGTAGCCCGTGATGCAAAGCTCTGGAAAAACAAGGAGCTTTACGTCTTTTTTGTCTGCTTCGTTAATTGCGCTAACGATTTGTCCGGCATTATAATCGCAGTCTGCGATGGCAAGGGCTGGGCTTACGCATCCAACCCGGAAAATTCCATACATCATGTTTTGATTATAGCGCATAAGTATGGAGGAATTCAATATTGGGGCCTTGTCAGCTTGTTGACTGTTGACACTAATCCATTTTAGCAGGCGTTGTCCGCTCGCTTCGCGAGCTACCGAGTTACTTCGTAACTCGCGGATTTATTTGCTAACACCAATCAGCCTTGGGGCGTTGCGGGGCTTTGCAAAGAGACTGCCCCGCAGAAGGGGTAGGACGCAACGAAGTGCGGCCGCAGGGGAAGGCTTTCCCCTCCTTGGTAATTGTAATTTTTGTTGTAAAATGCTACTATCTCTAGCAATTACTTTTTGTAAGACTAAAATTAAGGAAAGAACTATGACTTTGTATGAAGATTTAAAATGGCGCGGACTTATTAAAGATGTTGCTGGTGAAGAGAGCGAGCTGCAGAAGGTTTTGGACGGAAAGCCTTTTGCCTTTTACTGGGGAACAGACCCTACGGCGGACAGCCTTCACCTTGGCCATTATTCATCATTGTGCATGGCAAAGAGACTCTGCAACGCGGGACACCATCCGGTACTTCTTTGCGGAGGCGCAACCGGTAGAATCGGAGATCCTCGTCCTACGACCGAGCGTGAGATTATTTCGGAAGAAGCTGTTAACAGCAACATTAAGTCAATTCAGGCTCAGGTAGACAGGCTTTTGGAAGGCAGGGCAGAGCTTGTAGACAACTATGACTGGATGAAGGACTACACGCTTCTTAATTTTATGCGCGACATAGGAAAGTACATAAACGTAAACTACATGCTGGACAAGGACATAATCCGCCGCCGTCTTGAAAGCGGAATTACTTGGGCGGAATTTTCATATACCTTGCTTCAGGGCTACGACTTCCTTCACCTCTATGAAACAAAGAACTGCATAATGCAGGTTGCGGGAAGCGACCAGTGGGGGAACATTACGACCGGCGTTGACCTTATCCGCAAGATGCTGAACAAGACCGCTTATGCATTTACCATGCCTCTTATCCTTGACCCCAGCGGAAAGAAGTTTGGCAAGAGCGAAGGAAATGCACTTTGGCTTGACAAGTCAAAGACTTCTCCCTACCAGATTTACCAGTACCTCTACAACAGCGACGACTCCAAGGTTGTTGAATACCTTAAGGTCTTTACTTTCCTTCCACGCGAGCAGATTGAAGAGATTTGCGCCCAGCAGAAGGAGCATCCAGAAACACGCATTGCACAGAAGACTCTTGCCTACGAGGTTGTAAAGGACATTCACGGTAAGGAAGAAGCCGACAATGCGGTTGCCGGTGCAAAGGCTGCATTCGGTGGCGGCGGTGACAAGTCCCAGATGCCCACGGTTGAACTTTCCAAGGCTGAATTTGATGCCGGAGTTAACGCCTGCGACCTTTTCTTTAACACAAAGCTTTGCGCAACAAAGTCAGATGCCCGCCGCCTGATTCAGCAGGGTGGGGCAAGTGTTAACGGAAATGCCGTTACGGACGTAAAGGCTGTCTTTAAGACTTCCGATGCGGACAAGGACGGAGAATTTGTTGTAAAGGCCGGAAAGAAGAAGTTCTGCCGCGTTGTTCTAAAATAGATTGCTGAATTATCCCTGAAGGGCATAGGGTAGCTTTTATGCCTTTTGGGGAACTTGCTTGCTGTGTGGTGCCTGCTGTCCGAGATGCGGAAAGATGCGGAAAATTGAGGAGAGAAAATGGAATTAATACTTTTGGCACTTCCTGCCATAGCAGTGTTGACACTTGTAATTTCTATTATACAGTTTTGCAGGACAAGTAAGGGGAATGCCGCTAGAAGAAAATCCTTAAAAAAGCGCATTATAATTTCTGCGATAATTATTTTACTGTGGATTCTGGCTGTCGGGGGATTTTTATTCCTTATCATGTATTCAATCGCGGTTCACGGAATGTGATATGAAGAAAAACGCTTTTTTGTTTTTCATAGTCATTTCTTTATTGGGAATGGCAAGCCTTCTGTATTCAGGAATAAAATTTAATCTCTTGCATAAACAGTCTGGAATGATAGCCGTTGTGGCGGGAAGCAAGGAAGTCTCGAATCTTTCGATTAGTTTGAATGACTATCTTCCTTTTGCCAGCAATTCTAAAATAAATTATACAAAATCAGATTTTCGGATTGAAGAAAATATTCCTGTTCTTGACGGGGCAAGTGCCCTGTATCCTGTTTTTTCTGCAATTGCATCTGCAACTTATCCCGAAGATTCAGTTTGTTTTGACGGTGAAAATTTTACTAGCGGCAGTAGGGTTCAAATGAGGAACACAAGGGGTGCTTACAAGGCGCTTGTGGATGGCCTTTCAGATATTGTTTTTTGCGCAGGGCCGTCAAAAGAACAATTGGCCTATGCAAAAGAAAAGAATGTGGAATTGGAATTTGTTCCAATCGGCCTGGAAGCATTTGTATTTATTGTGAATGCAAGCAATCCTGTCTCTGATTTGTCGGTTGAGCAGATAAAGGGAATATATTCCGGCAGAATTAAAAACTGGAAAAGTCTTTCGGGTACGGATAGCTTGATTGCTGCATGGCAAAGAAAGGAGGGCAGCGGCAGTCAAACTGCATTCCTAAAATTTATGGATGGGGAAGAAACAAAGTCAAATCCTTTTGGCATATTATTTGGAAGTCCTATTGGGTATTCATTCCGTTATTATGTAGAAGGAATAAGGAAAAACGGGAATGTAAAAATGCTTTCTTTAGATGGAATTGCACCTACAAAAGAGAATATTCAAAATGGAAGTTATAAGCTGGTGTCAAATTTTTTTGCGGTGTACAGAAAGAATGACAAAAATGAAAATATAAAAAAACTGATAGATTGGATTCTTTCTCCCGAGGGGCAAAGGATTATTGATGATAACGGCTATGTTTCATTACGGAAGTGAAAGTGGCTTGTCATATTACTGCGAGATTGTGTCGGTAAGGCTTCCTTTTTTTGTTCCGAACATTTTACGGAAAAGGGCTGCGATTGCATCAATGAGCTTCATAATGAGTTTCCAGAGCTTCATGAGAAGGGTGGGGTTGCGCAGGCGTTCCAGGCGGTGGTAGCCGTCCAAAAGCTCTTCATCGGTAAATTCCTTGCGCTGGTTGTTTTCTTCCAGTTCCATTTCCAGCTGGGAAACATCGTCCAGGTCGCGGCCGAGTACGATTGCGTTTATGTTTTCCCAACCGATTGCCTTTGCGGCTTCCAGACGGCGTTCTCCTGCAATCAGTTCATATTTTGAGTTGAGGGTTATGGGATTTAAAAGCCCGTAAGTCCTTAGGCTCTGCTTTAGCGCATCCAAATCGCCAAGGTCTTTGCGGACTCTTTTCTTTACCTTTATGTCGCTTATCTTTACAAGCATACTAATCCTTTGCTAATGTAAGCACTTGCTGCAGCAAGCCATGCTACTACTGCAAGAACCAGTTGGTGTCATCATCCTGCGGAGGATAAATTTCAACAGGCTTTGGTGGAGCTTCTTCGCTTGACTCATCAGACTTGTCTGATTCTGTTGAATCCTCGTCTTTGTTTTCCTTTTCTTTGCTGGAGTTCTTGCCTCCAAACAAATCAGAGAACCAGTTTGATGAACCGCTGCCGTCGTCATCCTCAAGGAAGTCCAGGTTGAGTTCCAGAGAATCGTCTTCATCGGTTTTGAATGCCCAGCCTGTAAGCTCCGCCGCTTTTTCCAGGTTGCCTGCACCAATTTCCAGTGAGTTGTCGTTTGCATGCTTTGTACAGGCTTCAGTTGGTTCTGTTCCTGCGTAGTAATAGCCTACAATGATGTCTTTGCCACATTCCTTTGTGTATACGCCGCCGTACTTTGAGCAGGCAGACTTCTTTACAATGCCGCGCGGAATCTTGTTGAAGAATGGCTTGTAAGGCCTGTTTTCGTTTGCTATGTGCATAAAGTCGCCCCAAGCTGGAGCTGCAAGTGAAGAACCTGTTATGGAAAGACCAAGTGACTGTCCCGGACGGTCAAATCCGAACCAGAATACAGATGTTACGTAAGGCGTAAAACCGATTGCCCATGCGTCTGCCCAGTTCTGGGTGGTACCTGTCTTACCAGCCACAGGCATGTTGAATGTTTTGCCTGTTTCGTCCGTAAAGCGGAATTTGTATCCCTTACCCTTGTCTTTCTGAATTGTCTTCATTGTTGAGCTGTAGTTTGAACCGCTTGCCAGGGTACCGCGTGAAACCGTCATCTTTAGCATTTCCTGCATGATAAAGGCGTTCTGCGGAGAAATGACCTGCTTTGGCCCGCCGTTGGCAGCTTCCTTGTCCTTTAGCTCACGCTCGGGGTTTAGCATTATGTTGCCGTTTTTGTCTTCTATGTAGCGTATTGCTATAGGTGTAACTTCTTTTCCGTTGTTTGCGATTGTTGCGTAGGCTTTTGCCATTTCTATAGGGCGTACAGAACAAACACCAAGACCAAGTGCATACAGAGGGATGATGCTTCTTGACTCCCATTCGTTTTCTGGAATACCAAGGAGGTCTGTGGAGCGTACGATGGAAGCGTCGAAACCTGCTGTTTCCAGAACCTTGAGCGCCGGGATGTTGAGAGAAAGACAGAGTGCCTGCCAGACTTCTATGTTGCCCCTGTAGTGTCCGCCGTAGTTCTTTGGAAGGTATGGCTCTCCGTTTGCCGTTATGAAGACCGCAGGTGTGTCGCTTAGAACCGTGGTCATTGTTATTTGCTTTGTGTCTATTGCGGCAGAATAGTAAAGCGGCTTGAAAGATGAACCTGGCTGGATTTTTGCCTGTGTTGCGCGGATGAACTGGTTTGATTCGTCATACCTTGAACCGCCGACGATGGCGTTTATGTAGCCAGTGTCGTTTTCTACGGAAATCATTGTTCCTTCTACGGTGTCTTTTTCTGATGCGCGCTTGGTTATTTCGTTGCCCCTCATTACCATCTGGGTCTTGAGGGTGTCAAGGCCGGTAAGAAGAGACATGATGTCCATTACAGGGTTTGCCTCTTTTGCGTATGCGCTGAGTGCAAGCTGCTTTGCCCTCTTTTCGCTTACCTGGAGGTTCGTAAGGTTGAATGCAAGGGTTATAAGCTCCGTTACAGGAATGTAGCGGCGGAAGTAGTCAAGCCTGTTTTCGTTGAGGGTGCGCTTGTAGGCCTTGTTTGCATAGACGATGTAGTCTGACATTATGTCGTCTGCTGCCCTCTGGTAATGCAGGTTTACGGTTGTGTTTACTGTGTAGCCACCGGTGTAAAGGTCTTCCGTTCCGTAGAGCATGTCGCTGAGTTCGCGGCGTACGTATTCGCTGAACCAAGGGGCTTCGTCTCGCCTCATTGCGTATGCGGATGAATTTGACCTGTTGTAGTCAAAGTTTGCCCAGAAGGAGTCAAAGCTTTCGTCTGCTTCTTCCTGTGAAAGGTATCCTTCCTGAACCATCTCATTAAGTATGTAGCCCTGCATTTCCTGTGCGCGGGTGGTGTTCTCGAAGGGGTTGTAGTACATTGGGTTTGAAAGCTGGATTACGAGCATTGATGCTTCTGCCGGGGTAATCTGCATTGCGTTGTGTCCGAAGTAGTATTTGCATGCCGCGTTTACACCGTAGGTTCCGCCGCCAAAGTATATCTTGTTAAGGTATATTTCAAGGATTTCGTCTTTTGAGTAACGCCTTTCCATCTGGATGGACCACCAAAGCTCCTTGAGTTTTCTTTTGATGGACATTTCCTTACGGTCGCAGTAGAGGGTTCCCGCAATCTGCTGGGTAAGGGTTGAACCTCCACCAAGCTGGCTGTGGGTAAGTACGCCTATTACCGCGCGGGAAAGAGCCTTTGCGCTGAAGCCGTGGTGCTCGTAGAAGATTCTGTCTTCGCGGGTGATGAGGGCGTTTATCATCTGGGGTGGAAGCTTGTTGAGGGCAATAATCTCTCGCTTTTCGTCGCTTGCAAATTCGGTTATAAGCTCGCCGTTTATGTCAAGAAGCTTTGTTGGCAAAGCCGTTGTGAATTCCGTAAAATTTTCTGTGTTTATGGTGTTTCTTGTAACTGCTAGTGCTTTTCCGAGGCCTGCTCCTGCCAGTACTGAGGCAAAAAGGAGAAGTGAAAGAAGAATGTAAGGCCATTTCTTGATTTTTTTCATTCTATAATAATAGAAAATTTATAGCTCTTTGTCAATGAACCACCAATTCCGGCCCTAAAAAAAAAGAGACCGGCGGAGACCGCCGGCCTTGCCCATCAGGCAACCGGGCGGAAATGGGTGGGAGGGGATAAATTGTCCGCCCGGTAATTTAATTATCGGCAAAGGGGGCGAATTCTTGAACGATATTTGGAAGAGTGGAAACCTTATTCTTCTACCGAAACGGAGGCTTCCAGGGTAAGGTTCAGGGAATAGCTTCTTCCGTTAAGGGCCGTTATGGAGCGGATTATCTCGTAGTTGCCAAGCCTTAGCCTTAGTGTGTGCTCTCCCTGTTGCAGGGTAAAGTAGTTCTGGGTGTTTGCAACCGGCTGTTCATCCACGAAAATTTTTGTTCCCTCGGGGGCAATTATCCTTAGCAGTGGGGCAATGTCCCTAAGTTCTATCTCTACATGAGTGTCTTTTGCAGCCTCTACGTTTACAGCCCTAAGTTCGTTCCTGTAGAAGTCGCTCGTTACGCTTATGTCGTGTATTCCGGGGGAGACAAGCAGGCCGTTTTTGTCCAGTGTGCACGGCTTTCCGTCTACAAAGATGGTGCATGGCTGGGCTTCCTTGTTTGCGGGTGGCCTTAGCTTTATGAAGAGGCGGCTTTTTTCTATAAATATGGGCTTTGCTGATATTTCTATTGAGGATGATTTAAGGTCTTCTTCAGAAAGTTGCCTTGTTCCCTGAATCCTTAGCAGGAGCTTTTCCCCGTAGCTGTCGGATGTGTTGGGTATGTAATAGGAATAGGCGTCCCTTTTTATTTCGCTGTTGGGGTAGAGGGGAACCTTTAGCACAAGGCTGAGGGAGTTTCCGAATGAACCCAGGGCAATCCTTGTTCCCGAGAAGATGTTTGATGATTCTTCGGAGAATACAAGAATCGTGCCTTTGTAGAGGGACCAGGAAAGTTTTTCGTGCTGTTCGGCTATTTTTTGCGGTAATTTAAAGTTTATTTCAATTCCCTGAATGTAGCCTTCTTCCTTGGGCAAGGTGATTTCTACGGCGTCGTTTATTCCGGCGGAAACGGATTTTTTGTCCGGAGAGGAAGATACGGAAAGTGTGTGTACGGCTGCGGTTGTGAATGTTTCTGCACTTGCGGTACTGAAGGCTGAACTAAGGAAGGAAAGCGCCAGTATGCAAGAGCAAGTTACCGTTAGCCTGAGGCATTTTTTTGCGGGCATAAGGATATTATAGTATAACATGCTTTTGATTTCTAGTGGGCGCGAAGGTCTTGCTCCTTTAGTTCCTTAAGTATTTCTGCGGGTCCTGGGCTTCGCCGTTAAGGTGAATCTCAAAGTGGAGGTGGGGACCTGTGCTCATTCCCGTAGTTCCAACGTGGCCAATGATTTGCCCGGTGGAAACCTTCTGGTCCTTTGTTACGCTTATGTCGTTCATGTGGGCGTAAAGGCTTGACATTCCGTCGTCATGGCGGAGAACCACGTAGTTGCCGTAGGTTGGGTTCATTTTTACTACGGTTGTTGCAGTTCCGCTCTTGCAGGCATAGATGTTTGAGCCTATAGGGGCTGCCATGTCTATTCCCTTGTGGAATTTCCATTTGCCGGAGATGGGGCTTATCCTCATTCCGAATGAAGATGTGAGTACGCTTTTGTCCAGGGGAAGGCGCATTCCGGGGATAAGAAAATATGCCCTTTGTGCCGGAGAGAACCTGACTCCCTTCATAAAGTAGAATTTTTTTCCGTTTATGGTTAGGGTGGGGTATTTTCCTTCCAGAAGGTCCTTGGAGTGTTCCTTTGCAAGCAGTATTTCTATTGGTGTCTGCGGCTCATGGGGAATGTAGAGTCCGTTTGCGGTTGGCAGGATTAGCGTGCGGCCTTCCAAAGACTCTCCGTTTTCCGCGATGGAATTTAGCGTTACCAGGCTGTCGTAGCGGATTGCACAGCGGGAAGAAAGGAGCATTGCCGTGTCTTTTTTCTTTGCCTTGTATGAATAGAATTCCAGGGCTGAGGGCAAGTCTCCTCGTATTTCTGCCATGGATGCGTCCTGAACTGCCTCCTGGTACTGCTTAAAGAGCACATTCCTTGAGTCAAGGCTTTCTATTAGCGGGTAGGAAAGCATTTGCATGGAGGAAGATGAATCTTGTTCCGCTTCTTCTGCGAAAATGCTGTTTGCGGAAAGGAACAATGTTAGCGTTGCCGCCGCCAAGAGGGTGCTTCTTAAAAATTTACTTTTCACTTTTCTTTGAATCCTATGGCCAAGAGACCGTAAAGTATAAAAACAAGGGGTGCCGCTACTAGAGCTGCAAGTCTGTTTCCCCTTATTACACTGAATGTTATGAATCCAAGCCCGGCAAATACCGTCAAAAGCTTTGCAAGGCGAACCAGCCATTTTTTTGCACCAAGCCTAAGGAATGATTTTACCGCCAGAAAAAGTGCCGCTGCTGCTAAAAGGCAGAGACAGGCGGTAGTGTAGGACTTGGGGGATATGGTTGCCCACTTCCAGAGGGGGTAGACTATAGAAAATCCAAGGCCTGCGCAAACTGCAATAAGCAGAAGAATTTTTACTGTGGAAGCTATAAGGCTTTTGTAGCCTTTTGCTATGTTCTTTATCATATAAATGTCCTTTGTTCTATTATACACTATTTTAAAATAAAAAAAAGGGCTTGGGCTTTTGTTACTGCATGGGGCAAAAAAAAATGGGAACCCCAAAAAAGCATCTGCCTCTTTGGAATTCCCAGCTACCCTGTTATGCGCTCAGAGCTTATGCTTCTGAAATAGCTTCTACAGGACATTCTCCTACGCAGGATCCGCAGCCGGCGCACTTGTCGGCATCGATGCTGCGCTTGTCGTTTACTTCGCTGATTGCTCCTGCGGGGCAAGCTGCCTCGCAAGCACCACAGTTAATGCAGGCACCTTCATCAATCTTGTAAGCCATAAATTTACTCCTTACACATCATTTGTTGCATATAATATATCATTGGTTGGGTAAAAATTCAATAAAAAAAGTGACGGAGCTTAACGAATTAGTTATTGCTAACACCAATAAGGCACGGCAGGGATTGGAGCCCCTTTAGTACCGCCGGAGGCGGTATGAGCGGAAGCGAAGGGCGGAAAGCCCTTGGCATAAAAGTCTGCCGCAAGAAAAAGAAGGGAAAATTTGCATCCTTGCAATTTTTTAACATGAGTTTTCTACGAAAAACTCACCTGATTTTTAGTAAAAAAAACGACGCACCATCCTTGGCGCTGCTTGTTTGACATTTGATGGTGGGCAGAAAGCCCTTAGCATAAGAAACTGCCGCCATTCCAGACTCCTTTCGGAATCCATGAATGTTGGCGGGTTGATAACAGTACAGACCCTGAATCGAGTTCAGGGTGACGGTTCTTTACAGTGCAAATCTGTGCCAGAAATGAATCCGCAGCGGTTTTTGACAGGCTAGCGAGCGTTGGGGAAACTAATTGGACTGACCCTTGGTTGCGGACCAAAGCATGCGGTTGTCTTCTATTGTATAGCTTACGATTTTCTTGTCCAGCAGGGAGGAAAGGTAGGATTTTATTGTACTTCCGATAAGGACATACTGGCCAAGTTTTAGGTCTATGCCAGCAAATCCTGCCACCGCTTCCAAGAGCTCTTCGTGGGTAAGGCTGGCCTTTTGCAGGGTTTTTATTATTAGGATTTCCGTTTCCAGGGTAATCATTATGTTTATCTCTGAAAGCGCGTGAATTTTGTCTCCCTCGGTAACATCCCCATGCGAAGGTACAAAGAAGTCTGCTTGTGTTTCGTCAATCAGCATGACGGATTTTCTGAATTCATTTGGATCTACCATGAAGGGAATCCAGTATTTTTTTATCATGCTCATGCCAAAAAGGCCGTCTCCCAGGAAGAAGGATTTTTTTCCGTCGGATGCGTCCGTAACAAGGAAGCCGGTCTGGTCAAAATAGTGGCCGGGCAGGGGAATGCATTTTACGCTTGCGCTGCCAAAGTTGAATTCATCGTTTGCGTGGATTAGCGTGTCCGGGAAGGTTGGCTCCAGCTGCATGTAGTGGATTTTCCTAAGTTCCTCAAAGGGATGGGCACCCCAGTACATTGCTATCATTGCTTCCGGAAATTCCATCAGGCGGCTTTCGTTGAAGGGGGCATAGATTTTTGCTTTTGTAAGCTCCTGAATCTTTGCGTTGCCACCACAGTGGTCGGAATGGGAGTGGGTGTTTAGGATTGCCTTTACTGAAGAGGAGGGGTAGAGCTCTTTAAGGGCTTTTACTATGTCCTCCCCGTCAGTAGAATTTACGCCAGAGTCTATCACATACAGGTCCTTGCCGTTCTCGATTACACCGATGTTGGTGTAGGCGGGGAAGGTTCCTATATGCGTAGACAGTTTTTTAAAGCTTGCGGCGGTTATAGGCAATTTGTTTTCCTTAGAACTGGGCCGGGGCTATGTTCTTTACTGTGTAGTCAAAGTCCTTGCCGTTGATGTTGAACTTAAGGTTTTCTCCGGCACGGGCGTCGCGAAGGTTGATTCCCAGCGGTGAAAGGTAGGAGATGACTCCATTTTCCGGATCTGATTCCCACGGTCCAAAGATTGTGAGAACTTCTTCCTTGTTTTCCTTGTTGTTCTGCAGGGTGACTTTTGTTCCAAAGGAAACCGTTGAAGTTGTTACGGTTGTCGGGTCAAAGATTACTGCGCGTGCAAGTTCATCCTTGAGGTTTGCAAGCTTGACGTTTGCAATGTGCTGAGCTTCCTTGGCAGATGAATATTCAGCGTTTTCCTTAAGGTCTCCCTTGGCGCGGGCTTCGCTGACTTCCTGCGTAATCTGAGGAAGAAGTACCTTTTCGATGTGCTCTGCTTCGTCGCGCTTGATTTCAAGCATCTTTGCGGTAACGAGAAGGCCTTTCTGTGTCTCCTGCTTGCTTTCTGTTTCCTGGAACTTGTAGTCCGGGAACTTTTCCAAGATTCCGTTGCGGAGCTGTGACTTGTAGTTTGTTCCGTCTGAATCCAGCTTGCTTACGTCGTTTACCATGGTGTAGAGGCGGGTGATTGTGTCCGTGCCTCCTGCCAGCATGAATTCAAGAAGGTTGTTGCGCTTGCCGTCTGGTGCGTTTGAATCCTTTTCTGCAAAGAGGAGTGTCTTTGCGTTCTTTATTGTCTTCTTGTTCTCTGTTGTGTTTACGTGGTTGTCCACTTCGCGGTAGCAGAGGGAGATTATGTTTATAAGGGTTATGAGCTGCTTTTCTTCGCTTACGGCTGCAGACTTGAACCAGTCTTCCTTGCGGCATTCCTTGAAGAGGAATACTGTTGCGTCGCGGTTGTTGCGGTAGTCTTCGAAGCAGTCCTGTACAAGCTTTTGAACCTTGTCCTGCTTTCCGTTGGAGATGAGCTGGTTAAGAAGCCCCTTGTCCAGCACTGTTGGGAAGAGGTGGATGAACTGCTCGTCCCAGTCTGGAAGCTGCCTTACGTTTGCAATGAAGTCTGCCTTTAGGGATGTGTTCTTTGAGTCCTTGAGCTTTGTGAAGAGCTCGCGCTTGTTGTCTATGTCGCCGTAGAGCTGTTCGAATGTAAAGGTTGCTGGGAAGGTGAAGCTTGGGAGCTTCTTTGTGATGTTCTGTACGATAAGGTAAGAGGCAACCACCTGTTCGTCCAGGTTCTGGAAGGACTTTAGGTAGCCTGCAAAGTAGTTGTACATGTCTGCAAAGAGTTCGTCCGTCTTGTCCGTTTCGTCATCGTCTACGTAGCGGGTGATAATCTCTATGCGCTTGAAGAAGTCTTTCTCTGCCTTGAATTCGTTGCTGTAGCGTTCTTCTGCAGAAATTTCGTGGTCGCGTACAGTGTGGATGTTTATGTCTTCCGGGCTTACACCGAAGATTTTGTTTTCTGCAAAGACCTTCTGTGCCTTTGCATGCCAGCTTGTCCATTCGCCAGGTGTGAGGATTGCAGGGACAAGTTCCGCCTTGATCTTTTTGTCGTCGCACTTGTTGTCAAAGCTCTTGATGATTGTGGTGAGGGTGCCCTCTACGTTGCCCTTTACCATCTTGGCAAGCTCTTCCTTCTTTTTTGTAGCCTTAAGAACCCAGATGTGGTCCTTTGCAAGGGGTTGGAGTGCGCTTACTGCCATCTTGAGGGACATGGGGTGGACGCCGTTCTTTTTGCCAAAGTTGATTGAAAGCATGTCGCCCTGTACCTTTGTGATGATACCGACTCCCCATGTGCGGTGGAATACGTAGTTCTTTGCGTCAAAGGAGATGTGCTTTTCAAAGTCGCTGATTGCCTCGAATACGTTGCGGAATGAAGAGTCAAGGTTTGAAGAGCGGATGTAGTCGTCGAGGTGGCTGTGGTCAGAGTACTTGCTGCGGAAACATTCGATGATTTCCTTGCGTGCCCAGGAGTCCTTGTTGTCTATAGAAAGCATGAGCTTGAGGATGTCGATTGCGGTGTTCCACTTTGCGGTGTCCTTGTAGTACTGGTAGAGTTCCTGCATGAGGGTTGCTGACTTTGTTTCGCTTATTGACTTTGCGATTTTGCGCTGGATAAGGAGGAAGAAGTCGATTTCTTCTGGAATTAGGGAAACGAGTTTTGTCCAGATTTCTTTTACGCTGCTGATGTTGTGGTTGCCAACAAAGCGGAGGAGGGCCTTCTTGTAGTAGCTTATGGCAAGCTCCTGGTTGTTCTGGCCTTCGTAGCGTTCTGCAAGGATTTTTGCAATTTCTGCTTCTTCAAGGTCAATCTTTACAATCTGCTCGTAAAGGTCCCATACCTTGTCGTTATTTGCTTCCTTGTAGAATTCTGCAAGCTTGCGGAGTGCGAATTTGTTCTGCGGGTCTTCCTTTAGGATTGAGTCGCAGAGGTATTCTATAAGAGCCTCCTTGTGGTTCTTTTCGAGTATGTCCACAAGCGTGATGAGGTTTGAGTTGTCCAGAGAGCGGTCGCGCAGTGCTATCATACCCGAAAGGTAGAGCGCAACGATGCTGTCGTTTGTCTTTGAAAGCTGCTCGTCGCAAATATCCTTGATTTGTTTGTTGCAGTTTTCCTCAAAAACCCTTTCAAGCATCTCTGACAGTTCAACGAGGTTGCTCTTTGTAAAGTCACGGATTCCAGCGCGGGTCCAAGTTGTGCTCTTTAGTGTTTCCCTTACGGAATTTTCAAGCTCTTCAGACATAAGTTTCTCCTAAAAATATAAATTAAGTTGAATTCAGCACCGCAGTCAGCAAATGTCTACTCAACAAATTTCTTATATAACTTTGAATCAAGAAGTTTTATTTTGAGCGTAATTTCCTTGATTCTTTTTACGCTTTCCTTTTCGATCATGTAATAGTCAATCAGCCTTAGATACATGCTGATGAGCCTTGGCTTTATGAGAGCCTCGTTGTTGGCGGGGTTCTTTAGTTCGTTCTCCCTGGCATAGATGTCCTGCTTTAGTCTGCCGACTTCCTGTGCCCTGAGGGGACGCTTTATGTTGAATACGTCAAGAAGGGTTCCGTAAACGGGAATCCATTCCAGAAGTTCCGCACCGGAATATCCTTCCTCTCTGACCTTTTCCGCAAGAGAGTTGATGAGCGGTGAGTCCATGTTTGAAAGCTCTATTTTTTGTGCGTCCAAAAAAAAAGCCTCGCGGAACATTAGCTTTGCAAACTTTGTCTCTCCGCAAAGATCGTAGCAGTCTGCAAGTTCCGCCAGTACGGCAGGCTGCGCCGGGTAAATTGAGTTTGCCTTTGTGAGGCAGCTTAGCGCAAGTTCGTAGGAGCCAAGCCTCTTGTGGCAAAGTCCCGCCTTTCTGAGTACGTCCGAGTTAAAAACCGGATCCTTTTCTTCTGCTATGGCGCTGAACTTTGAGAGCGCACAGCTGTAGATTCCCCTCTTAAAAGCATATACTGTGTTCTTAAGAGCGGCTTTTTCCATTGATCTTTTTTCCAGGGTCTGTTCTTCTCTGCTTACAAGCCCCGTGAATTTTTTCCACTGGTTTACAAGCAGTTCTCCGCCTTCGTAGGGTGGGTAGCTGCCCAGTGATGCAAATGTTTCTGCCCAGAATGAGCAGCAGTGAATTGCAAAAACAAGGTTGTCGTTGTCCAAGTCGGCAGTTAAAGCGTCTTCTAGTAAAACTTTTGCCTGTGCAGGATTTCCGTTTTCTATAAGTTCGTATGCCTGCGCCAGAGCCGATTCAGACTGAATACTCATAATTTTTCATTATACAAAAATGTGTTTTTTAGTCAAGTAATATTTTTTAGAAAAAAAAAGAAATATTTTATACAGATTTCTTATGTTCTTGTCAACACCTAAACGCCAAATTTGTTGAATTTTTTTTAATTTTTTTTAAGAAATTTTTTTCCACCAGAAGCCTAGCCCCGATTGGAAGTGCGGAGTAGCCGTTGCGGAACGAAGTATAGTAATGGAGCGGGAAGGGACCTGCGGAACCATGCAATTTCTACCCATGAATTTTCTGTGAAAACTCACCAGTTACTTTGCCAACATTTAGCGCACCGTCCGTGGCGCTATCGGTTTTAGAATGTGAGAACTTGCCTGTTTGGTTTGCTAACAAATAACGCGCCGTCCTTGGCGCTGCTTGGTTAACAGGATAAAATGCTGTTAGGTCTGGCTGGACACGGAGTGCCGAACACAGTAAGACCGGGCATGTCCTCCAGAATTCAAGAATTGAAAATAAATCTCCTATGCGCTATCATACGGTATGCTAAAAAATTTGCTGGATTTGTACATTACTTTTTTTAAGATTGGTGCCGTAACTTTTGGCGGGGGATATGCCATGCTTCCTGTTCTTGACCGGGAGCTTGCCCAAAAGAAAAAGTGGGTTTCTGGGGATGATCTTCTTGACTATTATGCGGTTTCTCAGGTTACGCCTGGTGTTATAGCGGTGAACGTTTCTACATTCGTTGGGTCAAAAAAGGCCGGTATTGCCGGAGGAATCGCCGCTACGGCAGGTGTTGTTTCTCCTTCTATAATCATAATAACTGTAATTGCGCTTTTTATTTCCAGCTTTGAGAAGATTGTCTGGGTTCAGAAGGCTCTTGCGGGGGTGAACGTTGCGGTAACGGCACTTCTTTCTTATGCGGGCTTTAACTTTGCAAAAAAAGCTGTAAAGAACTGGTGGGGGCTTCTTATTTACGCCTGTTCGTTTTGCGCTGTATTCTTCTATAAGATTCCATCCGTTGCGGTTGTGCTTTTGGCATTGGCGGTGGGGCTTTTGATTCATTTTGTTTGCGTTGGTGCTTCTGGGAAAGGGGCTGGCGGTGTGGCGAAAGACGCTGGCGGTTCCACAGAAGCCGCCCCCGCTAACACGGCGCCCGCTTCGACAGGAGAGGCTTGCTGTTCTGCGAAAGACGCTGGCGGTTCCACAAAAGCTGCATCCGCTAACACGGCACCCGGTTCGACAAAAGACGCCGGCGGTTCATCGGAAGAAGCTGTCGCTTTTGCAAACAGGGCAATCGCTAACACACCAGCAGCTTCGGCAAAAGTGCCCGCCGATTTGCCGCAAAAAAATAAATCTAAAAACTAGAGGTTCCTATGTTCACCGGAATTATTGGCTTGTTCCATCTTTTTTGCATATTCTTTTACGTTGGCCTCTTTGCAATAGGAGGAGGCCTTGTAGCCGCAACATTCATGCAGCAGGTGCTGGTAGAAAAATACGGCGTTATAACCCAAGAAAAATTCTATTCAATGCTTGCCATAAGCGAAAGTACCCCCGGCCCAATAGGAATAAACCTTGCAACCTACTGCGGCTGCGAAATCTACGGCCCAATCGGCGGAATCGTAACCACGGTTGGCGAGGTATTGCCCTCACTCATAATCATAATGCTCATAGCAAAATTCTTTGCGGACTTCCAAAAAAAGCCCTTGGTTCAGTCTGCATTTTCGGGGCTTCGTCCGGCAACAGGCGGAATGGTTTTGGTGGCACTTGCAAACGTATTCTTTATCACCGTACTGAATGTGGAAGCCTTTAGGGCAACAGGCCAGCTTGCGGATCTTGTGCAGGTTAAGCAGACCGTCTTCTACCTGCTTGCACTTTGCGTACTCTTCTTTGTAAAAAAAATCCACCCGGTTTTTATAGTGGCTGCCGGTGCGGTTTTTGGAGTGTTGTTTCTTTAATTTTTTTTGAATTCTTTGGACGGCAGCTCCTTGTTTGCCCCTTGTGCCTTTAAAAACAAACACTCATCGTGGAACGGCTTTCCAGGGTTTCGCCTCTCGGCTCCATTACTCCACTTCGTTCCGCAACCGCTACGCGGCCCTTCCAATCCGGCCTCATGCCGCTGCATGTTTTATTGACCATACAAATCAATTTAGTACGCAATGAACATATAGTGGAGCACTAAATTGCTTTCCATGAGCAGTATGAACCATATCAGCAAGTCAATGCCGAGTATTGGAAACTGAAAAAGGCAGAGGATAAGAACGGCAAGCCTCTTGGGTTCTTCAAGAAGAGTCAGGCAGAGGAATATAAGAGAAAGCATCAGACAGAACTCAATACTTACAAGATCTATCGCGATACGCTTAAGAGCATGATGGTTATCAAAATGGTAATCGTGCCTTTTCTTTTCAGAGAGGAGGATTATGGAGAATACCGAACAGAAATACAATGCCGGAGGATCCTTTGAGACCACCATCGGCAGGACACAGTACAAAGTCGTTATGAACTTCAAGGAAGAAGGCATGAGTATGCAGGAAAAGGCACTCAAAATTTTAAAGAAAGATGGTGAGATTTCGGTTCAAAAATAACAGACATTATGATATAATAAATGCTGATTTTTGAGCGTGTTGAGTAACTTTTTAACTTCCAGTTTTAATGACGAAAGAAGAAAGAGAGATTTTTATGGAAAAGTATATTGAAGGAAATAAAGCGGCTTGGGAAGAAGCTTTTGATAAAAGGGATGCCTCATGGGGCGCCGATATAACGGAACGTATACAGAAAGAAGACTATCCGTTTTTTGAAAAGGAAATGGCGGATGCTTTGAAAAACATGGATACGAAAGGAAAGACGATCGGTCAGTTTTGTTGTAACAACGGTCGAGAGCTGCTTTCTTTGGTAAAAAGCGGAAATGCCTCAAAGGGTGTTGGATTTGACATTGCTGAAAACCAAGTGGCTTTTGCAAATGAAAAAGCAAAAGAATTGAACCTGCCTTGTATATTTGAAGCTGTGAATGTTTATGATATTGATGATCGTTTCAGAGAACAGTTTGATATTGTGATCATCACTATCGGAGCACTATGCTGGTTTGAAAATCTGAATCGCTTTTTTGAAATCGTGGCAAAATGCATGAAACCCGGAGCAGTGATTGTGCTTAATGAACAGCATCCCTGCACGAATATGCTAGCTACGGAAGGCGATGCTGAGTTTGATCCTGAGCATAAGATGGAATGTCATTTTTCTTACTTTGAACATGAATGGACCGGGAATGACGGCATGTATTATATGACGCTGAAGAACTATCATTCTAAGACTTTTACCGATTTTACTCATTCATTGTCAGAAATAATATCCGGAATGTGTAATAACGGAATTGTCATCACCGGGCTAAAGGAGTTTGATCATGATATCAGCGGTGGGTTTTCCTCAATAGATCATAGGGGTTATCCACTGTCAATGATCCTACAGGGAAATAAACAATAAATTTCAGTCTAATTGACTAAATGTTTGGAAGGAATAAACAGCTCATGATTGAGATAACATATTTTCAACTTTTTCTATTTATAACAATAATATGGATTATTACTCGATGTATCATAGCGATAAGATTGAAGACATTTTCAGTAAAGCGTGAAATTCAGCTGCTTTTGGTGTATGTGTGTATCGTTGTTATTTGCAGATTTGTATGCTTCGAATTCCATCTTGATAATGGAAAGATACAGACATTAAGGGTAGGCTTTGAAGATGATATACGTGATATGATCAATATCATTCCGTTTTACTTTCTTGTTGACCGGTATCATGGTTGGCAGATGAATATTATTGCGAATATTGCAATGTTTATACCGGTTGGGATCGTATGGCCAATTTGCTTTAGAAAACTTGATACGATAAAAAAGACTATATTAGCAGGTGCCGGGTTTACTCTGATTATCGAAGTGACTCAGCTCTTTTTCCTCGGAAGACATACGGATGTTGATGACTTGATCTTAAACACAAGCGGTGTAGCAATTGGCGCATGTATTGTATTCTTGATTCGGAGAAAGCAGAAGAAAGAATAGTTCTTTATACAGTTGAATTCAAGTATGTCGGGATGATGCCATGGATATCAAAGAAAGTATAAATGATACCCGAAAAGGGTTTGAAGAAAGCTTTGCTACTGGTGACTTTTATAACAGACAGACACAAGATACAGAGCATTTGGAAAAAATACTCGGATTTTTGAAAATAAGTGATGGAATGAGGATTCTTGACCTCGGAACCGGGAGTGGATATCTTTCTTTTCCTATTGCGAAGAACAATCCCGGCTGTGATGTGATCGGGCTGGATATCGTGAATGCCGCACTTGAGGCAAACCGAACAAGAGCAGATGTCGAAGGAATTAAAAATCTGTCGTTTGTAAGTTATGACGGGATCGATTTTCCATTTGAAGACGATACCTTTGATCTTGTAGTGACAAGATACGCTCTGCATCATTTTCCTGATATAGAGCATAGCGTTGGTGAAGTGAGCAGAGTTTTAAAGAATGGTGGTAAATTCTTCATTTCAGATCCATGCCCTAACGAATGTGATTCGAAAAGATTTGTTGATGATTATATGCGGCTTAAGAAGGATGGGCATATTAAGTTTTATACCAAGGAAGAGTGGAATGAAATTTGTAGCAGGCAGGGTCTCGTTACTGTGGACAGTTTTGACAGTTCAATACGATTTCCTAAGAAGAAGGACACAGCTTTAGGGTACGAGGAAGTACTGGAGAAGCACGATAAGGCTGTAATAGAGAGCTATGATTTGGTAGAGACAGATACAGAACTGTATATTACAGAGCGTGTGAACAATATTTTGTTTAAGAAGATTTTACTTCCAGGATAATGAAATAAGCAAATCGCTGTTTGATGAGGTAAAGATGGTAATAATATTAACAGGCGCATCCCATATCGGAAAAACGGTTCTGGCACAACGGATGCTTGAGAAATACAAATATCCTTATTTTTCAATTGACCATTTGAAGATGGGGCTTATTCGCACCGGGATGACTGCTCTCACACCTGAAGATGACGATGAGCTTACAGATTATCTTTGGCCAATAGTTCGAGAGATTATAAAGACTGCTGTTGAAAATGAGCAGAACCTCATCGTTGAAGGCTGTTATATACCTTTTGATTGGCGAAACAGTTTTGATGAGCTGTATCTTCAATCAATAAGATTCATTTGTCTTGCTATGTCAGATGAATATATAGATTCGCATTTTGTAGATATAAAAGCACATGCTTCTGATATCGAGAAGCGGCTTGATGATTCCGATTGTACGGCTGAACAACTGAAACAAGATAATCGCCGGATCATAGATGGTTTCAAATCTAATGGAGAACATGTTACTCTGATCACAGAAAACTATGATGATCCAATTAAGGGAGTTTTGGATTAATAAATATAGTTTGCCGGGATAGCAAGTTATATGATCAGTTTTATAGACGATGACAAATCGGGATTTGGTGAAGAAAAGTGAATTTTTTGACGTATGGTGATAAAAAAAAGCAGATATACGATGAGACATTAATCGGAGAATGCTGTTATGAGTAAATTTGCAGAATACATAGGAAGCCAGTTTGGAAATCCACATGGCTTTGTCGGAAGAATCTGTTGTGTCATTATGAATGTAATAAACAAATCAATGTATAAAAAGACAGTTGATTTAATTGACGCTAAATCTGATGACAAAGTTATGGATATTGGGTACGGGAATGGTTATCTCTTGAAGTACTTATACAAAAAAACAAAATCTGACTTGTATGGAATTGATATTTCTGCGGATATGCTAAAACAGGCTACAGAGAGAAATAAAACGGCAGCGAAGCAGGGAAAATTGCATTTGCAGATAGGAGATTGTTGTGATTTACCTTACGATGATGATTTCTTTTTTGCAGTCTCATCAATAAATACTGTATATTTTTGGAGAGATGCTGTAAAAGGTCTTTCAGAGATTTACAGAGTATTAAAGGCAGGAGGTTCATTTTACAATGTTGTTTATACGAAAGAATTTCTTGATGATTTAGCATATACAAAAAAAGGTTTCAAGAAGTTTGAGCCTGAACAATTGGTAGCCATTGGGAAACAAGCTGGTTTTGATAATATTCAGGTTAAGGATATTGCAAAAGGAAAAAGTTTTGTAGTGATATATTCAAAGAATTAAACAAAGTCAAGTTTGTCGGGCTGAAGTTGACGTGTTATATTTGAAGTTAATCGGGCTATGACCTTGAAGGAATCGAGTAAAATCGGTTCCTTTTTTGTGTGATTTTTGCAACTGATACCATATTGTTCTTGACAAAACGCTTCCTAATGGACATTTTTCTTTACTACGATTATAATAGTAGAAAAGAGAGATTAGAGAGGTTTTTTTTATGCCCATCAAATTGATTTTTTCTATAGCACTCATGGTTCTGGTCGCAGCATTCACCGGGTTCAACCTGGGCAACAAGTGCGACCTGTGGCTCTTTCATACCTTTAAGGACGTGCCGGTTTTTGTTACCGTTATAGCTTCCTTTGTGTGCGGTGTTCTCCTTACTTTGCCATTCACTTTTGGAAAGTCCAACAAGGAGGCTGTAAAAAAGGCTCTTGCCAAGGCGGAAAAGAACCGTGCCAAGGAAGAAAAGCTTAAGGAAAAGGCGGCTGCAAAAGAGGCAAAGGCTTCTTCCGCTTCCGTAAATTTTCCCCTTTCTTCCGAAGCTACGGTAGAAGCAACTCCTTCGCCGGACACTTCGCTTTAAGGATTTCTTACAAGGATTTGCGATGAATATTCCCTTTGCAAAAAAACTTTTGGCTACATCTATTGTTTTTGCGTCCCTAACATTTTTCCTGGCCGCATTTGCTTTTGCCGCAGAAAAGCCCGCTTCCTATACAGCAGCCCAGCTAAGGGAAAAGGCTCTAAGCCAGGATTCTGTTCAGGAGGGAATTGCCTTTATTCAGGAGCATGTGGAACAGTGCGCCACTTCTGCGGACAAAAGGTCTTCTCTCTATTTCCTTGGAACGCTTCAGGAACAGCTTGGCATCTACAGCGAGGCTGGCCGTTCCTACGCAAAGGCTGCATCCATAGCCGCATCTGACGCCTCTGGAATGGAAAAGGTTTCCTCCGAGCAGCTTGTATTGGATGCGGTCCGCTGCTGCCTTAATTCCGGGGACTGGGAAACTGCAGACTCCTACCTTAACAGTGCCGTACGCTCTTCCAAGGACAAAAAGGTTCTAGCTTTTGTAAACCTCTATTCCGTATGGAGTGCGCTTTGCAAGGCCCAAAACTATTCCGAGGCTTCTGATTCAATAGACATACTTACCGCATACGCTTCCATGAGCTCCATGGAATACG
>Ga0310695_10004342_pt1 | contig 26299 bp, 22 predicted proteins | sample RumenRJG_04DNA_FD_203882 | JGI IMG/M metagenome (GOLD analysis project Ga0310695, IMG submission 203882) | Bovine rumen microbial communities from Lethbridge, Alberta, Canada - RJG_04 (v2) (version 2) | ecosystem: Host-associated > Mammals > Digestive system > Stomach > Rumen | place: Canada... | reverse complement strand
CGTTTTTCAAGGCCCGCCTCTACAGCAATGCACAAAAGGCGCTCCAAGAATCAGGTGGGCCTGAACTGTAACTGCAAATCTTTTGCGTGGAAAATCTTTTTGATTTTCCTCTTCCATTTTAGGAATAAGGTGATATAATAGACAAGTCGGTAAGAAAAACCGGCTGTTCCGGCGAGACATCTCGCGGAATATGTAAGGGGACGTAGCTCAGTTGGGAGAGCGCAGCGTTCGCAACGCTGAGGTCGCGGGTTCGAATCCCGTCGTCTCCATTTTTTTATTGGATCCGTGTAAGTGCTGATGGCTTTGAAATGCCCGGTATTTACACGTTTTTTTTTGTGGTTTAAAGGCTCTTGTAATGCCTGGTATTTACGCGTTTTATGTGGCTTAATGGCCCTTGTAATGCCCGGTATTTACACGTTTTTTTGTGGTTTAAAGGTCTTCGTCCTCTGGAATCTGCGTCCTGACAGCCGGAAATACAATATTCCCCCAATTCCGGGATGCCCATTTCTTTCCAAAAAACAGCTCGCTGCGAACCACCTCAAATGGCAAAACCTTCGAAAGAAAGTCGTGTCTGGTCTGAATGTTCCGGTTATATGAGAAGAGAACAAGATCGCTTATATAATTACCTGTACCAAGGCACTCTGTGGGCAGAGAAAAAAGGCGAAGATTTTCTCCCTGGGAAAGATCAAAAAAGTCAGAACTGGTCATGCCCAGTATCTGTCCGATACCATTACAGATGATCAATCTGATCGCAACATTTGTGACAGGTTTTTTCGCCTGCAGTCTCAAAGTAAACCTCAGCGGTTCAGAGCCGCTCAGCTGGTGATTTACAATTGTAAGATCAGTGATTCTGCACAGACCGCTCAAGTCGTTGTCCCGGCGCACGATCCCGCCGATATTTCGCGAATTCGGATTTGAGGACTTCAGGAAGTCCCGGTAGTAGCCAATGGCATCTTCCGTTTCTCCCTCAAATACGATCCGCCCTTCTGACAGGACAATGCATTTCTGGCAGAGCTCCCTCACTGTTTTCATATTGTGGCTTACATAAAGGACTGTTCTGTTTTCCTCTGCAGCCACTTCGCGCATCTTCCGGATACACTTTTTCTGAAACGCCTCATCTCCGACTGCCAGAACTTCATCCATAATGATTATTTCGCTGTCGAGATGAGCTGCAACCGCAAAGGCAAGCTTTACATACATACCGCTGGAATATCTTTTTACCGGTGTGTCAATGAAATCCCTTACCTCAGAAAATTCTATGATTTTCTCCAGCTTTTGATCTATTTCCCTGCTGCTCATTCCCAGGATGGATCCATTGAGATATATGTTTTCCTTTCCGGTCATTTCTCCGTGAAAGCCAGTTCCTACTTCAAGCATAGAGGTTACACGGCCATACAGATCAAGCGATCCTGTTGTGGGAACAGTTACTCTGGAAATCAGTTTTAAAAGAGTGCTTTTTCCGGCACCGTTTCCGCCGATGATGCCGATTCTTTCTCCCTGGCGGACTGTCAGATTGATATCCCGAAGAGCCTGGATCGTGTCCCCGTAAAGCCGTTGTTCTTTTCCAAGTTTCAGATTCGGGTCCGGTTTCTTTCGAACACGTGCCCACCAGCTCTGCAGGTCTTTATTCAGAGTCCCGTAGCCAATCTGCCCCAGACGATATTCTTTTGAGATATTTTGCAGGCGAAGTATGACTTTTCGATCCTGTTTTTCTTCCATGTGATGATTATTCATTTTATTTTGTTTGCAGATATTGCTCAGTTTTTTGTAAATTACTGACCGTGTGACACCTGCTAAGAATCATAAAGGGGTTTGAGTTTTTTGTAAAGCCAAGTGAAAGGTCCCCTTCCGTCCGCTTTACTTTCCGGGAGTACTTTCCGGGAGCCCGCCAGGGACTTCACAAGTGGTTGAACCGATTTTTATTGATGTGATATCATATAGTAGTTTGATGTTTGAAATACAGGGTATTCTGTGAAATCTTTGAATACCGGATTATTTCCGGATTATGCCCGGATTATTCCGGGTGCAGGTACATGATGGAGACAAAGAATAATTATCATATTCATGTAGAAGGCGGAAGCAGTCCGCTGACAATGAACCTGAAGGAACTGTGGTCTTACAGGGATCTGATCATTCTCTTTACAAAGAGAACGATTGCCCTGATGTATAAACAGACTGTTCTGGGTCCTCTATGGCTGATTCTGAATCCTCTGTTTACCAGTATCGTCTATGCAGCTGTCTTCAAGGGGATTGCCGGAATCAGCACAGAAGGCTCACCTGCGCTTTTGTTCTATCTGACAAGTCATTCCCTCTGGAATCTTTTTGCGTCCAGTCTTAAGAGGAACTCCTCGACATTTGTGACCAATGCTAATATTTTCGGGAAAGTATATTTTCCAAGACTGACGATTTCCGTATCATCCATGCTCACATCTCTGTTTGAATTCCTGGTGGAATTCCTGATGATTTTTGTAATGATATTGTATTATGCGGCTCAGGGGAAGGTATATCCGAGATGGGATCTGATGCTTCTGGTGCCGGTTGTCCTGCTGCAGACGGGGCTGATCGGTATGGGGCTTGGAGTTCTGGTCTCCAGCCTGACAACAAAGTACAGGGATCTGACCTTTGTCGTGGATTTCGGGGTCTCCCTGTGGATGTATATCACGCCGGTAGTCTATCCTTTTTCACAGCTGAAGGATAATGATATCATGTACCGTGTTATGCTCATCAATCCGATGACTGTGCCCATGGAACTGTTCCGCAAAATACTGCTCGGGCAGGGAACGATTCCGACTGTGTCGGTATTTCTCTCGGTTCTCCTGACTATTCTTGTACTGATCTGTGGAATACTCATCTTTAACAGGGTGGAGAGGAGCTTTATTGATACGATTTAAGGAAGCCTTAAACTTTTGTTCTTTGCAGTTACAGCGGTTCGATTAAAAAGAATTGTTGAATGAATTCAGGTGGTTCCCTTTACCGGTTTACTTTTTGGTCTCTCTCTTTTCGATTTTCCCGAATACACCGCAGCTGCAGTGATCTGAAGTGCATACTGTGGGACTGGTATATAGTTGAAAAGTATCATCCAGAATGCTTCCCATACACATGGTACTGCCGATTGCGGGACATCTTTTTACGCTGCCGAACGCGTCGATCCATATATTCCGAATACTCGCGTCACAAAGGTATCCGGTCGGGCAGAAGGTGTCAGTGTGTTCCAATGATGCGCCTAAAGCCTGAATAGTGGGATAATATCCTGTCTTGCCATATATATCGGTTACTCTGAGATTCTTTTCTCCACGCGCAATATAGCTTTGCAGGGTCTCATCTGAAAGATCCGTATCGTATTTCCGGATTATAATCGGGAAAATCCGGATGTCTGTATCCTTGAAGAAGTCTTTGATCTTAACAAACATGTCAAAATCATGATCGCTAAATATCGGTATGCCGGCAGACAAAGAGAGACAGTCTCTCTTTGCGAGGCCGGCTTTTTTAAACAGACTGCGGAAGGCATGTTTTTTATTTCCCGCAAACCGGTAAATTTCCCTTAGCTTCCGGCTGAATTGTTCGATTGACACATATTCCGGGTAGAAACTTGCTGAAAGGGAGAGGACCCGGTTCTTATGGCTGTCTGCTGTCTGGAAGGGTTTGATCAGACACTGGTAATAGTCCGGGGCGGCGGAAAAATTTGTCGTTATCGAAAACCGCATATTTCCTGAATATTCACTGCGTACCAGGCGTTCAAGTATATCCGGAAAGTCTTTTAATATGGTGACCTCTCCACCGATCAGGCTGACATTGACAGCCCGGTACTGATTTTCAGCACTTTCGACCAATTTGACGATTTTGTCGCATATGCTGTTTCTCAGTTCGGCGGATTCACCTCTTGCCTGCCGTGCATGTTCTTCCGGATTTCCCTGGATGCAGAATGCGCACTGATAATTGCACAGAGTTGTCACTCTCCATCGTATATTGAAGATATCCTTTTTATATTTTACTTTTTCAATTGTATTGATTTCTGAACTTTTCATTCTTTCTGACTATGGTTTCCGACCATGCCGCCCGCCGGGGCGTACCAGGGCGTCAACACATGCTCCGCATGTGTATGAAGCATTTTCGCGCAGGTGAAAACGGTGAAGGATCACTGGATGTTTGCACCTTTGCGTTGCTTTGATGGACTGCGCAGCAGTACATTGCTCATAGGGTGGGCGCTCGCAAATGTCCGCAAGACCGGATATGCGGGCATATCCGTCTTTGCGGCCGCTTGCTCGCTGTTTAATCATGTTTGTATTATTTCTGCAGATACTGCCTGGTTATTTTTTTGAGAAGAATTTCCGATTGAAAGTCCGGGTCATTGCGGGTGACGCAGTCTTTTGTTATAAACCGGCGCTTTATTCTTGAGCCGCTGAAAACTTCATAATAGATGTTTTTGCACATGTTATTGGCTGCGCGGCACTTCGTAAGAACCATATAGGGGTTTGAGTTGTTTGTGAAGCCATGTCGGCGATTCCCTTCCGCGACGCAGTTAGTAACTATATGATCAACACGGATTCCGCTTCCTCCGAGTTTGAAACCGTTTCCGTTCCCTTTACTTTCCAGAAGCTCATTTTGCGGCTTTTTTTGCGGCTCATGCTGCGGCTCATGCTGCGGCTTTTTTAGCGGCTCATTTCGCGGCTCATGCTGCGGCTTTTTTAGCGGCTCATTTTGCGGCTCATTTTGCGGCTCATGCTGCAGCTCATTCTGCGGAGCGCGCTTAAAGCCGTTTAAGTAACTCCTGCAGCTTTCGACTATAACGGGGCCTGTCAGGCGGTTCTTTGTAAAGAAATCGAAACCGTCATCAGAATTCAAAAAGGCGGTGCATGCTCTGAATTTGTTTCCGGGACCGGATGCAATTTTGCTGGCAAACCCGTCTGCGTTACATTCAGCCTTGTCGCGGTTTTCATATGAAAGACAATGATCGATCAGGTTGTAAGAGGGCCAGTCGCTGCGCGCAGATGCGTTCTCATGGTGGCGGATCAGGAATCCTGTTTCAAAATTGAGATAGGAGCTGCAGTTTCGCAGCCAGTTGTAACTGCCTTCGATCTGTATACCGAAACCGTTCGTCACATGGATATTCTCGAGGATCCAGAAGCTGCCGGGAATTGAGAGCATGGAGGAGGTTCCACCGAAGTCCAGCACGGTTCTTCCATCGGCTGCGCCGGTCAGTATTTTTCGGCCGTCCGGAAGCCCCGAGTGCCTTTTTTCTATCGTTACCGGTTCTGTAAACAGATATTTCCCGGGAGCCAGTACAATCTGCTCCCGTGGGGCACACAAGTCAATTGCGGTACAAAGATCCAGAGGCTTCTGCCGGCTCCCGTCTCCGGAGGCTGTTCCATCCGGAGACACATACCACACTTTTTTTATGTCCCCCGCATATTCTTCTGTATCACAGATCCAGGGGGGAAAGGAATCTTCGCTGATGCCCGGGTTCTTTCGAAGGCCCTGTGTGTGCAGAGAGGCTTCTGTCTGCGTTTTCTGTGCGGCGGCCTGACCTGCAGGTGAAAGGGAATTGCTTTTCAGCAGGGTCAGATGGAATGTGTCCTTGTGAACGAGGATTTCTGTTCCTCTCGCCGCAAAGAATCCGATATATATGCTTTTTCCTTTCTGAGCGGAAAAAGAATACCTTTGATCGATCACATACCTTCCGTTTTTTTCCGCCGTGGCAAGGAGCCCGGATAATTCAATGGGACCGCCGTTTTCCGCGGGGGCAAGGACATCATTTCCTTCCATATCTGTCATTTTTGCAGAGAATTCTTTCCCCGACCTGCTAAATGAAAGATGATATCTTCTGCTTTGATCCGGTGAGACTCTGTATCTCAGTGGATCATGTTCATAGAATCCTTCCGGATGATTGACTTTTCTGTACAGATAATAATGATCGATATGGGATATGTCTTCTCCCCGGATTCCGCTTCTTCCGAAAAGATTGTATCTCCCGTAGTATCCTCCCACAGCTGCCATATTTGAGTAATAGAGACCGTTGACCGGATGTCTCTTTACAGTTTCCCTGACAAACAAACCAAAGCCCTCCTGATTATTCGGCTCAGGTTCGTAAAGGAATTGATTGACTGTAATATCTGCCTCTGCGATAAAATCATCAAAGGAACTGATTTTCGTGTAGATACAGACCATGTCATCATATCCTGCATCTGTGATTTTTCCTTTCTCCTCGGGCATAGAGAGCCTGCAGACTTTCGGAGTTTCAACGATCCATTCAGCTGCCTTTTTCTGGTGTGTCTGCCATCTTCTCCAGGGGGCTTTTAGTATGCTTGCCTTAAGAAGTGCTTTTTTCCATGGGATGACGCTCCATTCAAGTCGTCTCTCAATCATTTCCTTAAACCCTTTAATGAAAATACTGCTTATCAAAAAACAATAGCCCGTCCAGCAGTTTCCGCGTAATCTGTTATATAAGCTGTAGCCGGGGCAATAGAATCCGTATTTACCATTTCTGCCAGCAGACCATTCACCTTATCGCGGATTGCCTTTTAGATTCAGCGCCTGCTGTGTGCCCGGGGTTTTGCTGCGGAATGCTTCTCATCTGATATGAGCAGAGACTTTTAAAGTCTCACGCATAAATATATATATAATACTTCGTTCCATTTTTTCAAGAATAAAGAAAGGAAAAACAACTTTCCGGAACAGGGCTTTTCTTGTAAACCATCTGACTTTGTTTTATTATGATTCCAGATCCCTTTAATATTTGTTGATCATCGTAGAAGCATACCTGCTGTCAAGCGTGTTTTTATGTCTGTATGTGGATCCTGCGGCGGACACAGGCCGGTCAGGAGCTGAGGGCACAGGACCGTCTCTACCGGATTTATTAATGCCTTTCATGGAATTGAGAAAAATGGCAGAAATGGAGAAGTCGATGAATAGATATAAATATTGCCGGATCCAGGGGCTGGAACTGGCAGAAAACACGATGTATGCCAAGGGCGTTTTCAGTATGTGCATGCAGATGATCCAGGATAAAGTAATGGATGAAGAAGACAGGGACCTGTACATGGAAATAGAAAACTGGTTTGAGGAAAATCTTCCCTTCCCTCCCCAATGTCTGAATCAGGAGAATGTCGTCTGTTTTTTTAAAACGGAGAATTCGGAGGAGATGATGAAAATGATCCGTCCGGCTCTGTGGCTGCTGGATCGATACGACCACCCTTATTTCCTGGTTTATACGAATACTCCGGGTGAGATTGTATATGAAGACAAATATCAGGTGGTGGTCAAAGCTCCCGGCAAACTGATCATTGAGAAGGTACAGGAGAAGTGGGGGCCGCAGGCACCGGACCGGTAAGTACGTATGTACTGTACCGCCTCAGGGATGGACACATAGTTTTTTGCAACACAATATTAACGGAAGAAAGGTGAAAAAAGTTGGGCAATAACGGAAGCGAGTCGCACATGAAACACGCGAAGCACACAAAACACAGGAAAAAAGAAGGCGGTTTTTCCGGCCAGATCGGATTTGTCATGGCAGCCGCGGGCAGCGCGGTGGGTGTCGGCAATCTGTGGAGATTTCCTTATCTGGCGGCAAAAGACGGGGGCGGCCTGTTTCTGTTGATCTACCTGATACTGGCCTTTACATTTGGCTTTACCCTGCTGACCTCTGATATAGCTGTGGGACGCAGGACGGGCAGAAATTCGATTAACGCCTATTCGGAAATGAGTCCAAAATGGAGATTCCTGGGAATTGTAACGTTTCTGGTTCCCGTTCTGATCATGACTTATTACGCCGTGATCGGAGGATGGATTGTAAGATATGTGGTTGCTTTTCTGGCGGGGCAGGGGAATGACGCCGCTTTGGACACCTTTTTCGGCGGTTTTATCACGTCTCCCATCCAGTCGTCCATGTTTGCTATAATTTTCATGCTGATTACTGCATGGGTCGTCTTTAACGGAGTGGAAAAGGGCATCGAAAAATATTCCCGGATCCTGATGCCCGTGCTTCTGCTCATGATCGTGGCGATCGCGATTTTTTCTCTCACCCTGAAAAACACAGATGCCAACGGCGTGACCCGCACCGGCCTGCAGGGACTGGCTGTCTACCTCACACCTGATTTTTCTCATCTGACTTTCGGGCGTCTTATGCAGATCCTGCTGGATGCAATGAGCCAGATATTCTTCTCGCTCAGTGTTTCCATGGGAATCATGATCACCTATGGTTCTTATATAAAGAAAGACGTCGATATCAATACCTCGATCCACCAGATTGAGATATTTGATTCGGGTGTCGCTTTCCTGGCCGGTATGATGATAATTCCTGCGATTTTTGTGTTCGAGGGAATCGAGGGAATGGGGGCCGGTCCCAGCCTGATGTTTGTCTCTCTTCCCAAGGTGTTTCATTCAATGGGGATTATCGGTACCTTTGTCGGCTTACTGTTCTTCCTGATGGCAGGGTTTGCGGCTCTCACCAGCTGCGTGTCAGTTCTTGAGACCATAGTGGCCAACTGCATGGAAATCTTCCATACCAGAAGAAAACCGACCACCCTTGTTCTGACAGTTGTCTACACCATCGCTTCGGTCATCGTGGCGCTGGGATACAGTACTTTTTACATTGAACTCCCGCTTCCCAACGGGAGCACTGCCCAGATTCTTGATCTGATGGATTACATCAGCAACAGTTTCATGATGCCCTTTATCTCCCTGCTCTCATCTATCCTGATCGGATGGGTGATCGGACCGGACTGGATCATTGAGGAAGTCGAGTACGGCGGGAAAAAATTCGGCCTCAAGAGACTCTATGCTGTTATGATCCGCTACATTGTGCCGGTGATGATGTTTATCCTTTTCCTTCAGTCAGCAGGTATTCTCAGCTGGTTTGAGTGATGTGGCAAGGGCTTATGCTGATTTACATTTTGTTATTTGGCCGGTGAGCTGCTCCGGCAGAGAAAAGGGAGGCATTCATTTTTAAGCGGAGAGCTGTTGTGGAAGAGAATAAAAACAGTTCATTTTAAGCGAAGAGCTGTCTGGAAGAAAATAAGGACAGTTTATTTTAAGTGAAGAGCTGTTGTGGAAAAGAAAATAGAATCAGGTCAGTTTAATCGGTGAGTTGTTTTGGCAGGTGAATTGAAACCCCGTATTCTTCGTCTCCCGATCGGAGAGGACGGAGCAGGAGAAACGATAAAAGAATATTTAAAAAGAAGAATCGGCTTCACTTCCACACAATTGAGCCGGTTCAAGTATCGCAAAAACGGGATCATGGTGAACGGGGAAAGGCGCTATGTGAACTATGCCCTGAAAAGCGGAGACCTTCTCGAAATACGTCTGACCCAGGGCGGAGAGCCGGTAGAGGAAAGACCGGGAAAAGACGGATCATCTGCTTTGGCCGGTCAGCTTGCGGAAAAAACAAGCGGTGGGTCCTCGGGATATAAAGCAGCCAGGGATGGCCGTCTGCAGAAGATCTGGGTGTCACCCGCAGCCTGGCTGGAGGAGCGCTTTCCGCTGCGCATCCTTTATGAAGACCAGGACATACTGGCCGCTGACAAACCTTCCGGTGTCGTGTGCCATCCCAGCCCGGGCCATTTTGATGATACCCTGTCGAACCAGGTCGCCCAGCATCTGGGGCGGATCGGAAAGGAACTGGATGTTCGGGTGACGGGGCGGCTCGACAAGGACACTTCGGGTATTGTGATCTTTGCGCTCAATACTGAGACTGCAGCCCAGCTGATCAGGCAGCGGCAGGCCTCGATGATGAGCAAATTATACATCGCACGGGTGCGGGGACATTTTTCAGGATCCGGCAGCGGTGCCGGGGCGCAGATGACCCCATATGGTCAGAGCGGAACAGTGGACAAACCCCTTCGCAGGGAGAGTTCCCAATCTTTTCGCATGGTAACTGCTGAAGACGGTAAGGCAGCCCGCACACATTACCGGGTTCTCCTGGAGATGGAGGATGGGACATCCCTGATCTCTTGCAGGATCGAACACGGGCGCACCCACCAGATCCGTGTGCATATGGCATCGATCGGGCATCCCCTGGTCGGAGACCGCCTCTATGGAACAGAGGCAGAGGAATTCCCTGAGGAGAACACTTCTCCGAGCCTGACCCATCAAGGGCGGGAGACCGGCATGAGACGGTTTGCTGATGAAAAAAATGAGGGAGTCTCTTCTCCGGACCCGACTTACAGGGGGCGGGAGAACGGCGTATGTCAGGCATCTGACGGAAAAACCGGTGATCGCCAGGTTCCTCTTATGCTCCATGCATTTCGTGCTGAACTGATCCAGCCTTATACCGCAGAAAAAATCTTCCTCGAATCTCCTCTGCCCGGATGGGCACAGGCAGTGTCTGACCTGGTGATGTAAGAGCAGAAGGTGTGCCCGGGCGGGAACCGGCCGGCCGTTCCTGCCGGCGAAAGCTGCCGATGAGCAGCGCAAAGTGCAGAATGGGCGCAGGAGCCGCGGAAACAGGAAGGGATTTTCTGTCTGTACCGGCGAAAGCGGCCGGTGAGCAGCGCAATGCACCGTATGAACTCAGGCTGCACAGAAAGGAAAATGAATGATAAGACTGATTGTCAGCGATATTGACGGTACTCTGGTTCCGGACAGTTCAGATTATATAGATCCGGTATATTACGATCTGATCCGTGAGCTGAAAAAAAGGGGAGTGTATTTCTGCGTATGCAGCGGCAGACAGTATCACAGTATGATGAAGCTTTTTTCACCGGTTGCTGAGGATATTTTCTGCATCACAGAGAACGGCACTCTGATCCGCAGCAGGGACAGGATCATCCACAGGTGGGCGGTAGATCCGGCGCACTATGTCCCTCTGCTGGAGGAAATCCGCCAGATCGACGGAGCCTCCGCAGTGGTCTCTTATCCTGAGATGTCCTATGTGGAAAGCGGGGAGGACAGCGTAGTATTCCGCTTCCTTCACGACAGCTATCGCTATCAGATTGAAAATGTGCCTGATCTCATGGCCCTGCCCCATGAAGATGTTCTGAAACTGACTATTCACTGTGAAAACTGTGAGGATAAATGCAGAAATCTTGTGGAATCACATTGGGCAGAAGAGGTGAATATGACTTGTTCCGGTGTGCAGTGGATCGACATCTGCTCCCGCGACAGCGGCAAGGGAGAAGCCCTGGCCATGCTGCAGAATTACCTGGGAGTAAGCAAAGAAGAGACCATGTATTTCGGGGATAACATGAATGATCTGCCTGCTTTTGAAAGGGCAGGCATAACTGCGACAGTGGCCAATGCCCGGGCGGAAGTCAGAGAGCGGGCTGATATAGTAGGAAAATCCTATGAGGAACTGGGGGTGCTGCAAATAATAAGAAGTGTCCTGGAACTGGACTGAACCCGAAGATTGAAAATAAACGCTCGACAGCGTTTTTTTCACTCAGGATGTTTGTGCCGGGAGACGGCCCATACATCCTGTGATTCCTGGCCATTTTCGCCTGCGCGATAATTTTCGCCTGAGCGAAAACGCCTCATACACATGCGGAGCATGTGTTATACCCTTGCGAACGGCATGGTCGGAAAGAATAGTAAAAAGAAAGGGAGGACTGCATGTACATTATCGAAAATGATACTTTGAGAGTGGAAATCGCGGAACATGGAGCGGAACTGTGCAGCATCTATGACAAAGAGAAGCAGCATGAGGCTGTCTGGACTGCGGACCAGGCTTATTGGAACCGCCATGCACCTGTACTGTTTCCTTTTGTAGGAAAGGTCAACGGGGGATTCTACCGCTATAAAGGCATGAGCTATCCCATGGGACAGCACGGCTTTGCGCGTGATATGGAATTCACCTTTGTGGAACAGACCCCGGATTCCGTCACCTTCCGTCTTTGCGACAATGAAGAGAGCCGCAAAAAATATCCTTTCGCCTTTGAACTGGAAATCACTCACCGCCTGGAGGGACGGAAAGTCACTGTTGAGTGGAAGGTGACAAACCCCTCCGCCGATGAACCCCTGTATTTCTCTATCGGAGGCCATCCGGCATTCAACTGCCCTGTGGATGCCGGGACTAAGAAGACAGACTATTTCATCCGCTTTGACGGGCATGAAAAAGACGCATCCATCCCCTATGTGCTGATCGACCAGCCTTCTCAGGGAATAGATGTGGAACACGTGCAGCAGCTGCCGCTCGACGGAGGATATATTCCCATCACTGATACGACCTTTGACCGTGATGCCTATATCTTTGATGAAGGCACGGTCCAGACCGCGACGCTCTGCTATCCGGACAAAACACCTTTTGTCACTCTGTCTGCCCCCGGCTTTCCTTCCTTCGGCGTATGGTCCAAACCACACACCGACGCGCCTTTTGTCTGCCTGGAGCCCTGGATCGGCCGCTGTGACAATATGGGATTTGACGGCGAACTTCCACAGAAGTACGGTGAGCAGTGCGCTGAGCCCGGCCAGGTCTTCGAGGCTTCCTATACGATCGAAGTGCACTGACCGAAGAGCCGCTCACGGCAGTTTGGCTCAATAAAAGATTCCGTGCATACGAAGTAAAAAATGCGGCCTTAGTGAGGACAAGTTCCTTCTAAGGCCGCATATTGTTTTTACTTTTTCAGTCCAGGAGGGAGAGCAGCTCCTGAGGATGGTCTATGATGGCGAGAGGATGAAGGGATTCCAGAAAATCTCTGGGACGGAATCCCCATGAGACGCAGACACAATCCATTCCGCAGTTGACAGAGGTCTCGACGTCCACCTCGGAATCACCCAGGTAAAGGGCCTCCCGGGGAGTGACTCCGAAACGATCCAGAACCGACAGAACCATATCCGGGGCGGGTTTTCTGCGGATCCCTTCCTGTTCTTTTTCGCCGGCCGCTTCGTCAAAGAGATTGTCAAAGCAGTCCGCAGCAAGCTTTACAACGGCGGGATCAGGCTTGTTGGATACGACGGCGGTTTTGAACCCCCGGCTCCTCAGTTCGCGGAGCAGATCCGGAATCCCGTCATAGGGACCTGTTTTGTCCATGCTGTGCTCCAGATAAAAGGGACGGAAAGCTTCTTCGATTTTGCCGAGTTCTTCCTCGTCAATACCGGGAGCGGTCATACAGCCGGGAGTGCCGATACGCCTGAGCTGAGCCGGATCGTTCATGCCTTTTTCCATGGAGAGCGCTCTCTGAAGAGCGATATGGACACCGCTTCCGAACATGAGGAAGCCGTCCTCCCGCACGAAATCGTGCCGGTGCCCGCAGCGGCCCATGGCGTAGTTGACAGATGTAACCAGATCATCGACTGTGTCGAGGATCGTACCGTCCATATCAAATATGATCGCCTTATACTTCATTGATTTTTTCTCTTTTCTATGAGTTCTATGAATACTATGAGTTCTATGAATACTATGAGTTCTAAGAATTCTATGAGTTTCATGAATTTTTTAAGTTCTATGGATTTTTTGAGTTCTATGAGCTCTATGAGCTGTATGAGCAGAGCCCTGTACGAAAAAACTGTTCAGGTACAAGGCCAGATCCCGGCTGGGACCTGGCCGGGAAAGGTCATTTGGAAAAGAGCTTCTCCCATATGGAGGCACTTTTTTTGGCCTGCCCGGGATCCTGGAAATTGTCAAGGATCGCATTGATGACAGCGCGGATTTCCTTTGTCGTGACGATACCGCTCTGCAGCAGGTAAGGCGTCTGGGAGGAGCCGTCGAGATAATAGAGCATTCCCTTTTTGCCAAGCTTCTCGGCACCTTTCCGGTCCACCATCACATAGGAGTCCGCCACAGTGTCGGTGCGCAGACATACCCGGGAATCAAAGCTGTCCTTAACAGAACGGAAATAGACGCTTTTTTCAGATGCCGCGATCACATGGATTCCGCAGTCCCCGGCCATGGCTGAGAGGCCCTCCAGAAGACTCGCGGCCTTTCGTTTGCCCAGAGAGGCCAGATTGGAATACTCTTCGATGATCACTACCAGGTGCTTCATCATGCCTGCCCGCCTGTTGAAATCATAAATAGTCCTGCAGCGGCTGTTCCAAATGGCTGAGTAACGGCGGTCCACCTCCGCGCGGAGATCTTCCAGAAGCTCCAGCTGCTCCTCAGGGTCGGAGGAAATCTGACAGTAAGGGATCTCGCTGTAGCGGTCAAATTCACTTCTGCGCTGTCCGCAGAGGTAGAGCTCGATTTCTTCGGGTGCGTGGCCGAGCAATAAGCTGATAATGATTCCATGCAAAAAAGCGGTGCGCCCCAGTCCTGCTACCAACAGGTGGGGTGTCCGCGAAAGATCCGCAAAATAGCACTGGCGGTAGATATCCATGCCGACCGCGACCGGGATCCCGGGCGAGCGGTTATACTCTGTGTCTGTGAGGATATCTCCCAGATAGACCTGATCCGTCTGCCAGGGAACATCGATGTAAATATGCCCGTCTGCACGGTAGGCCTGTATATCGCTTTTGTTGAAGATCGCCTTATATGTTGGAAGGAGACCGATGATCCGGTCCGCGCTCCGCCTGTCATCCGGAATGATTCCGAACCGTGTCAGAGTAGGTCCTTGAAGCTGTGTGTCCAGGAGACCGTCGATTCCGTTCTCTGCCCATAGATCAAACAGTTCGTCTGTGTAGGGCTTGAGCGAGCGCTCATTCCACTTTGTATGATATCGTAATAAATCCTTTGTCAGAGGAAGTACAAATTCACTGTTTATCACTGTTTCTTTCTATCTGTTTTAATCTATAATAATCACTCTTTAGCGGGGCTGCCGGTGCGGCTCAGAACCCCAGAAATTCCGCAAAGGTGTCAAGCACTATGTCCAGCCTGGGGGGCTCCAGGAAACGGTGGTCCGCATCCTCGACCAGGAGACAGGAGATTCCGTTTTTATCTGCAAAACCCTTTACTTCCAGGTATGGAACCAGTTCATCCCTCATGCCCTGGACGATTTTGATGCAGTCCGCGTACTGTCGAAAATCATTTGTTCGTATATCTGCCCTTTTTAATTCCTCCAGGAAGGACGGCGTGATCTCGAAAATCCGGTCAAAACCGGCTGGGACATGTCCGCCCTCTGAGATGATTTTTTTATCTTCCGGAGTGAAGATAACATCCGTGAGTACATGGTACATGACGACGGCGGGACAGCGCAGGCAGATTCTTCGGAAAGGATTTCTGCCGTGGTCTGCCAGATATTTTAGGACCAGATAGCCCCCGAAGCTGGTCGCGCAGCCATCCAGAATCTGCGGATGAAAGGCCTCTTCCACAAATCGCAGGACTTCAGTCAGATACCTGTCGCAGTCATAGAGAGCGATGCAAGTGTGTTCATCATCCCCGTGGGCGGGCCAGTTAAAGATGAGGAGGGCCGTGTCGCTGTGCTGAGCGAGGATCTTATCTGACAGCAGATGAGCCGCCCTGTTGTCTTTATCCCCGGCAAATCCGTGGCAGAACACAATGATGTGACGGAAGGAGAGATCCGACAGAGACAATTCGCTGCTGTCCTCAGGCAGAACCTGTCCGGAAGGGTTGAAGTATATTTTACACCTTATATTGAAATTTTCACCTGAAAGTTTAAAATATTTTTCCACTTCAGTAATTCTCCTTCTGCCGGGGCCGCCATTTCCTTGTCCCGGGTTATCATTAGGCTTTCACAGGCTTTTGTCAGACCTGTTTATATTATCATCGGGAACCGGCACTTTTTTTGGATCAGTTTAATCTCCGCCGGTTTATGGTTCGCTCGTTGACCGCCGATTTATTCATATGATACCATGAATCAGATTGGCATGTTATAATAATTCTCTAAAATAAAAGAGCGCTTTTAGGGCGAATGGTTATAGTACAGCCCGGCTCGAAACTCGAGGCGTTTTTCGCGGCTTTTTCGCGAAAAACCCGAGTTAAACGGCGCGCGGTGCACGTGAAGCGTATTGGAATCACCGCGCGCAAGCGTTACATGTCCACGCCCTTCGAGGGGGCGTGGACAGTAACGGCGAATGTCACAAGTTCACGATTTACATCCGCACAGGATCCTCCCTGCGTCCGCCGGTTGGCAGTGCCTTCCTGCACGGCAAAAGTCGAGTGGGAGCGTGTCCAAGGTGTTTGCGCATATTGACGAGATGGATTATCTTTAACCACCTTTTGACCCCGACATCATCCTATCGATTACTATTGATTATTATTGATTAATATTGATTATGGAAGCGAAGAATATGTTGAAGAATAAAACAATACGGATGATCGGAATCGATCTTGACGGGACTCTGCTCACACGAAACAAGGTTTTGACACCTGCCGGAAGGAAGGCTCTGGAGAAAGCAGTTCAGGCAGGCATGGTGGTGGTGCCTGTCACAGGCCGCCCCTTTACAGGTGTGCCCGAGGAGGTCCTTGCCATACCCGGTATCAGATATGTCATCACTTCCAACGGAGCCAATACTTATGATCTTGAAGCCGGCAAAGTCCTCCGCAAAGAACATCTGCCGCATTCTTTAGCCAGAGAGATTCTCAGACAGGCTCCCGGCCAGGATGTGATCCGCGAGATTTTTTTGAAAGGGATCGGATATCACGATCCCCGTACCCAGAAGATGCTGGAGGCACGTTTCTCTATAGCGCCACCGATTCTGGCCTATATCAATCGCAGCCGCAGGATCGTGCCGGACTTTGAGGAACTGCTCTCCGATCCGACAGCACATGTAGAAAACATTTCCCTGATGTTCCCATCGCAGGAGGCAAGGGACATAGTCTTTGACAGGCTGCTTAAGCTGGAAGACCACAACAAAAACCTCCCTATCCAGATACTGAGGCCATGGAAGACCGACCTGGAGATCACACATATCAACGCGGATAAGTGGCTGGCACTTAAGGATCTGGCGGACCGGCTGGATATTTCCGCGGAGGAAATCATGGCTCTGGGAGACGGGGACAATGACAGACCCATGCTGCGTGAGGCAGGATATTCCGTGGCCATGGGAAATGCTCCGGACTTTGTCAAAGTGACTGCGGATTTCTGTACCTTGGACAATGAAAATGACGGGGCGGCAGCCGCAATCTGTGCTGTTCTGGAAGGAATGTAAGCGGAAAAACAGAGGGATTATCCAATCTGTGCGAAAAAAACCGGCGGACACAAAGTGTTTTCCGTGGGTACATCACCCATCGCAAATTGTATAGGAGAAAAAAGAGATGTATGGAGCAATTCTGGGCGACCTGATCGGGTTCCCTTATGAATATAAACAGGAAGACCTGACGGACAGGGAGATTCCTCTTCTGGAATCGCTTTCCGGAGTGGAAGCAGCAGGCCCTGACCGGGCGGGAGAGCTGTTTTCGGAGAAGACCGTGCTCACGGCGGCACTGCAGGAAGGCCTTCTCCGCTTTGAAAAAAAGATTCCGGAGATTCTGTCCGCCGGCGGAAAGGCGAAAAACGCAGATTCCCCGGCAGGTCAAAACAGTCCCGTGGAAGGAAAAGAGCCGGGAAAAGCTGCAGGGCAGGAAGTATCTGTTTCCCGAAATGTTTTTGAACAGACGGCTGCCTCGGAGATAGCATCTTCGATGAGACGCTTCGGGGCGGCTTTCCCTCTTGCCGGTTACGGGATGGAGATGAGTATCTGGCTATTCCGGGATGGAACTGATCCGGCTCAAAATGAGGATCCCGGCCCCGCTGCCCGCGTCAGTCCTGTCGCCTGGCTATTCCAGGAAGACCTCTATATGATGCGCCGCATGGCAGTGCTGCAGGCCCTGCTCACCAACAGGAACAGGGAGACTCTGAAGGCGGCGGACGCCGCTGCCTGTATGGTTTTTCTGGCCCAGCACAGATGCACTAAGGATTACATCGCCGGATATCTGGACAGGGAATTTGGTTTCAGGGTTTCCTCTATTGAGGAGATGAAAACAGAGATTCTTTATGCGGATTATTCCGGAGGGCCTTCAGGCAGTGCGGATTTGAGTGCAGCAGACCACAGCGGGACTGATGATAACGGACATATTGTTTCATCTGCTTCCGACGGCCGCATGAGCCTGCCTGCCCTCTGCCTGCGTGCGGCCCTGACCGCTTTCCTTCATGGAAAAGATTATGAAGATGTTCTGCGGCTGGCTGTCTCCCTCTGCGGCAGCAGGATCGACACTGCCGCGGTCGCCTCGATCGCAGGTGCTGCAGCGGAGGCTTTCTTCGGGATTCCGGACGGCCTCAGGGAACAGTGCAGGGCGGCGGTCCCGGAGCAGATCCGGACTGCAGCCGATGCCTTCTCGCGCCGGGTCGATGAAAAAAAGCGTGCCAGGGAATTGAGCCCTGCCTTAAAAGCCAGGTGGGAGACCGCCCTTTCCAGAGCTTCGGAAAATCATCCTGCCGCTGTGCAGGGCAACGAGCCCCTGGAGAGAGCGATTGAGAAGATGCTGAAAAACAGAGACCGGGAATCTCTGATCGCCGGTCTTGAGATCCTGCGCCTCAGGGCAGTGGACAAGGGCCGCGTCTATGTTCCGGTGGCCGGTGTCAGACGCCCGGACCAGACTGATGGTTCAGCGGTCATCGACGGGAACGGTTCAGCCGGAAACTCGGCGGGCAAAGCCGGCGCGGCGGGGGAGACCGGCGGCATGATCTACCGCATGAAAACCGTGCGGACTGACGACGGACGGCTCTGGCAGCCAGCGTTTACCAGCCGGGAACAGCTGGAAAAAGCAGGTGCCGCAAAAGAGATGCTGCTTTCTTATTCGATCTCTGCCCTGCTCAAAAGATTTGTGCCGGGACAGGCAGAACAGCCGGTTCCTGAAGAAATCGCCGGTATTGTACTCAATCCCGGCGGGACGGTCTTTTTCATACCCCGGGTGACCATTGCCTCTGTTGTTGAGAAAATCTGAGGAGACCGGAGACTGGAAGGGGACGATTCTCGGAGACAGGCGGAGACAGGGGATAGGAGGGGACGGTTCTCTGTCTCCTTTTTTCAGGAATTTCATCCGGAGAGAAAGGCAATCTGCAGCACTTGTGATTGGAGGAAGGTAAAATGGAAAAATACATCGCTTATTGCGGACTCAACTGTGAGACCTGCCAGGCCCGGATCGCCACGATTAATAATGACAATGCGCTGCGGGAAGAAGTCGCAAAACTCTGGTCGGAGTTGAACGGGGTGGAAATCACACCGGAAATGATCAACTGCACAGGATGCCGGATCGATGGTGTGAAGACGCCGTTTTGTGATTCACTCTGCCAGATCCGCCAGTGTGCTTTGGAAAGAAAAGTGGAAACATGCGGCACCTGTGCTGATGTGAAGACTTGCGGCAAGGTCGGCATGATACTCGGAAATAACGAAGAAGCACGGCGGAATCTGGGATTATGATTGAAGACTGACTTGGGATATTCTGACCGTATATGTCAAACTGAATCGAATGTTGTGATATGATGTATATCAGGATCGGAATTTAATCTGTGTTTCCCGGTATATTGTCATCAAATCTTTCGAAGTCAAGTGGTTTATATTTTTGCTTTTCTGAGGCATATTCCGGTGGTTTAATACCGTCAACGGTCAGAGAGGAGACGCCGCTTATTTCTCCTCTTATCAAAGGCGGCTCGAAGACTGGCTGATGCTTTCGATCCTGAAATCATTACTATATCAAGAGGCTTATGTGAAGATGGATCAGGCAAATATTAAAACACTGTCACTTGTCTGCCCCTCCTGTGGAGGGAGAATGGAACTGTCAGCGGACGGGAAAAAGGCCGTCTGTCCGTACTGCGGACATGAAATACTCATCGAACAGGAAGACAGCGCGAAGAAGGAATACGAGAGGTGTATAGCGAAAGCCCGCGCCGAGGAGGACATCAGGGATCTGCAGGATCAAAGGCGGCGCAGGCGCAGGCTCAAGGGCTGGCTCATCGCTCTTTGTCTAATCGCAGTAATCTGCCTGATCAATGTGTTCATCCCCAACTCTCCCTTGCGCGAACTTGTCTTTCCCCGCACGGCCGATCCTTTTAATGGCGTGAGCGTCAGGTATTCCGGCATGTCCGGCGAAGGCAGGGCAGAACTGCAGATTTCTGACCGCAGTACTGCGGAATATGCTGATACTGTCCGGTTTGAGATTACACCTCAGGACGGTCTGAGCAACGGCGATACGGTCACGGTAAAGGCAAAAGCTCCTGCCGGCTGGCGTTTTGAACCAGATGAAAAACAGTTCACTGTCCAGGGACTCACTGCATGGGTGACGAGTACCGATCAACTGAACGGGGACAATCTCGCTGCTATCCACGCCAACACCGAGCGCCTCATCCGGGAAGACTGGGACGATATTGTTTCCTCATCTCATGCTCAGGATCTGACTTATACTCCTTACCGGATGTACCTGTTCATTTCAGACGAGAACACTTCATATGAGCACAACGTACTCTACGACTCCTATCAGGTAAACGTCACTCGGGCGGACGGAACTGTCTTTACCGGCTACGAGGCCTGCCGCTATACCGACTTAAAAATACCGGCAGACGGTGTTATGACAGCCGGATACGGAAATCTTCAGGGCTTTAACTTTGGATATACCCAGGGGTTTTCTTACGCCCAATCCTTCTCCGGCTGGACGGATGCTGCTGAAATGGAGGCTGATCTGCGCCACGTGCGGGATGGTTACCATCTGGCGGACTGAACTTTAGATGGCTGAGCTTTATCCGGACATCGGAGAATATCGTGATTATCAAGGAAACTGAATAGAAGGAAAAGAGCTGTTGATTTAGAAGATCGACAGCTCTTTTTAGTACCAGAGGCGCCTTCAATATCCTGAAACCTCCTTTACAGGGGTAGGCCTGGCCAGTGCATTTTTCACGATCATAGTGGCTTCGATCCTGGAGGATGTTGGCTGGAAGGGTTATTGTGAAGACTCGATTGGAAGCTATATAAACTGGTTCTGGGAGTCGGTCATCTTCGGTGCCATATGGTCTTTCTGGCACTTCCCCCTTCTTTTTATCGAAGGGACCTATCAGGCCGGACTCATGGTAAATCCCCTGTTTGTGATCAACTTTTTTGTAAGCGCCGTTCCCATGGGATTTATCATCACCTGGGTTTATCTTGCCAGCGACCGTTCGATTCTGGCCTGTATCATTTTCCATCTTTTCGTTAATTTCATGCAGGAAAAGATAGCCATGACGCCCGAGACCAAATGTGTTGAGACAATTGTTGTCTTTATTGCCACCGCAATCATTGTCTGGCTGAAAAAGGATATGTTTTTTGAGACCTGCCATGTCGGCAGGCTTCTGGAAGAATTCTGAAAAAGTAAATATTAGAATATGACCAGATGCCGCAGGACGCATTTTTCAGAAGCAAATGATAGAATATATTAAGGTGCCGCGGGACACATTGTTTTAGAAGCAAATGAAAGAATAAACCAGATGCCGCGGGTACATTTTCAGAAGCAAATGATAGAATATTTAAGATGCCGCGGGACGCATTGTTTTTAGAAGCAAATGATAAAATGATAGAATGTAATAAGATGCTGCAGGACACTGGATTCTGCCGATTTTTACAGAGGTGATCAATGAAAGCCTATGACCTGGTTATAGAAAATGCTGCCATATACACCATGGACGCGAATAAAACGATGATTGAGAACGGAATCATTGGCGTTAAGGACGGAACTATATCACTTCTTGAAAAGCAGTCAGAGGATTTCGGCTGCCAGGCCGAAAAACGCATTGATGCCCGGGGGATGACAGCCTTTCCAGGCTTCGTGAATACGCATGTACATTGTTTTCAGTCTCTGCTCAAAGGACTTGGTGCGGACCGTCCTCTCATCAGCTGGCTGAACAGTTCTGTCCAGCCGTTCGGGGTCAGAGTAACCCACCGGCAGCAGGAACTCGCTGCGCTCCTTGCCTGCCTTGAAGCTCTCAAGAGCGGATGCACGACCCTGTGTGAATTTTTTTATACAAACCAGGATCCAGAGCTTGCCGATGTGTGCGTTGAAACGATGAAAAGGACAGGCATTCGCAGCGTCTTCATGCGGACCTTTCAGGATTACGGCGAGGAATATAATGTCCCCGACTGTTACGTCGAACCGGTTGAAAAAGCGATTGAAGATGTTGAGCGACTGAGAAAAAAATTCCGTTCTGATGACATGCTTTCCATCTGGACAGGCCCCGATGTGACATGGGCCACAACGAAAAAGGGCTACGAGGCGATACTGGAGTATTGTCTTGACCGGAAAGTACGTTATACCATGCACCTCAATGAAACACAGGAAGATAACGAAATGTGCCTGCGGCATTACGGAAAAAACATCGTGGATCTTCTTGACGAGATAGGCTTCCTGACCGATCAGTTCCTTGCGGTTCATTGTGTAAACCTTACGCAGAATGAAATAAAGACTCTTGCTGAAAGAGGCGTCTCGATCAGTCATAACCCTGCGGCAAACCTCTACCTTGGTTCCGGAATCGCGCCGATTCCGGCCTGCCTTCAGGCAGATATGAATATATCACTGGGAACAGATGGTGCCGCAAGCAATAATACGACCGACATGCTCGATACGATGAGACTGGCGGCCCTGATCCACAAAGGAGTCTGCCGCGATGCAACCGCTATGAGTGCAGAAAAGGTTGTCAGAATGGCAACAAAAGGAGGCGCGAAGGCACTTGGAATGGAAAAAACGATAGGTACTCTTGAGGTGGGAAAGAAGGCCGATATCATTTTGTTTGATCCGGGGCGGATAAGATCCGTTCCTGTCCATGACCCCATAGCAACCCTTGTCTATTCTGCATCTGCTGAAAACATTCACACCACAATTGTAAACGGAGAAGTTGTCTACTGTAATGGTGTCTTTTCCTGCGGCATCGATGAAGTGCAGCTGTATCATCAGGTAATGAGTGAGATGCGGAATATCGGACTGCATGATTGACGGCTGAATGGAGACAAGAGGAGGAAGGGGACGGTTCTGTGTCTCCTCCTGTCTGCTCAGAATCGTCTCCTTCCTCTTATTTTCTCTCATACAGAACCGGGAAACCCTTTTTCTTCCGCGGAAATTGTCCTGATCGCGAGATTCATGAGACGGATAAACTCTTCGGCGTCGTCCGGTCCCATCTGTCTGAGAAGGCGGATATGGTGCTCCCTTGCTCTGTCGTAGACTTTGCGGATATGCTCTTTACCCTCTTCCGCCAGCGTGACATCGACCTGCCGGCGGTCCCTGGAAGACCTGCGCCGCCGGATCAGTTTCTTCCGCTCCAGACTGCCCATGATATTGGCGATCCTGCCGGAAGTGATCCCAAGATGATATGCCAGTTCACCGGCGGATGCAGTCCCTCCGAGCTTTAAAAGCCAGAAGAGGGCAGCTTCCTCGCCGCGGGTGCTTCGCTGTTCAAAGACATTGGCTAGATCCCTGGAATAGAGAAAATGGATTTCGCAAAGATTATCGGCCAGCTGTTTATAATTCATATTGTTTTCCATAAGATCCCAAAACCCCGTCTATTGTTTTCACTTTTGTCATGATCCCGCGCCCGCAAACACCTATGATCAAATCTGCGCGCTGCCCGGTGTGTCCGGCGCTCCAGCAATGCTGTAATCATTCGAACCCCGCTCCTCTGCAGGCGCGTTCCGTACACCTGCCCCTGCTGAGACAGATAAGGTTAGAAACATCTAACAAAGTTAGCTTACTCAAATCTATGCGGATTGTCAATCTCAGGGATAAGGCAAATTTCGGCAAATCTTAAGGAACAAGACAAATCGTTAAAGAACAGAACGAATCGTTAAGGAACAGGACGAATCGTTAAGGAACAAGACAAATCGTTAAAGAACAGGACGAATCGTTAAGGAATAATCGTTATAGAACAAGACGAATCGTTATAGAACAAGACGAATCGTTAAAGAACAAGACTAATTACAGCATTGCCTGTAAAGAATAAGACAAATTACGGCCGCACCCCTTCAGGGTGCAGCCGTAAGAGGAGTTGCATTTTGAAAACAGAGACAGTCGGAAAAGTACCTTTGTTATCCCCGGTCCAGGAAAACCTGCCTGCGTCTCAATGGGGGAGGCAGGCTTTCAAAGGATGAATCATCTTTGGTGTACTGTGAAAAAACCGCGTGTAAGGTCATGGTATAGAGCTCTTCGGCGCGGATCTCTTCTTCAAGGAAAGCCATTTCCTCTTTAGTCAGCAGGGAACCGGCAGAAGAGAGTCTGGAAATAAAAGGAATGGAAGAGCAGCTGCTGATCTTGCTGTAGAGCGGACCCGAGGACCGGTTCAGTGCCAGCGGACGGGCATACAGAGCCATGCCGAGAGACTGTAAACGATCCATCTTTTCTTTTTCAATACCCAGCAGGAGATGGAGCAGGCTGCGGCTGACGCGGGTGAGGGTCAGATTTCTGGTCTTGAGAAGGTCCCGGAACTGTGTGAAACCAGTATATCGGGGCAGGAGTTTGCGGATCCGCTCCGCCAGGTCATCCGAGATGTCCGCAAAGCGCTGTACGTCGTCTTTGAACATTCCAAGCGCGTACAGAAGCTGGTAGGAAAAGTCATCGGGAAAGAGCGGGAAGAGGGGAACATCTTTTACCCAAAAACGGTCGGGATAACGGTGATCCATGCCGGTCTTTTGTCCTGACAAATCCTGCTGCCGGGATATTTGCTGCACGGAAAAAAGATTCAGTGCAGAGCATAATCCCTGCCTTCTTTCTTCATATAACTGTGCTCTTCGCTCAGTTGCGGACGGAACCGCGATCCGGGGGATCGCGTGCGGACATATGGAGCTCCCGGAGGAGAGGAGAGCGCGGCAGTATTCGACAGCCAGCAGGTCATTGGGGGAGGCGGGATATCCGGAACCTTCTGATGTGCGGAAAGTACCTTTGCATCTATCTGCTTCTGGTGCAGACGCAAGGGTCTTTGAGTCCTCTGACACAGACGCCCGGATTATTGAGTCCTCCGGTACGGACGCAATGGCCATTGAGTCCTCTGATACGGACGCAAGGTTCTTTGAGCCCTCCGTGCTTCCGCATAAAAAGACTGCCTCCAGGGCTGCCGCTCTTGCCGCGGGGAAAGATAATCCCTTCCGGAGGCCCGACTGCAGATGCAGGCGGTAACGAAAGACGCCTTCCTCACTGCTGACACACGGCTCTTCTGAGGTATTGATCCCGTCTTCTGCCGAAATAGTCCCGCCCTGAGCAGAAACACTCTCATCCTGAGCAGAAACAGATCTATCCTCCATTGAATTGATCCCGTCTTCTGCCAGAGCCAGCAGACGGGCATTTCTCATAATATAATCTGTGTCTCCGCTCTCTGATCCGAAGCAGAGATCTGTGACTACGCCAAGTCTGTCCAGAAGAGCGACAGCGCCTCTGGCGAAATATTCCGCGCTTCCGCAGGCTGCATAGAGAGGCAGCTCCAGCACCAGGTCTGCCCCGGCGCGCAGGACCTGTTCAGCCCTAATGTATTTGTCGAAGACAGCGGGTTCGCCCCGCTGCACGTAATCACCGCTCAGGGCGACTACGATATAATCGGCACCAGTCCGCCTGCGTGCCTCTTTCAGAAGATATGCATGCCCCTCGTGAAAGGGATTGCACTCCATGATGATTCCGGTGACAGTCATTTTTTCTTTTGTCCCTTATTTAAAGCCTTTTTCATCCTTGATTCGATTTTTATAAATGATATAATACTTTTGGGTAATATTTCAATGATTCTGCTGATGCTTTTCATAGCGAGCGGATGTTGCGTCGAATGCTTTTCACAATTAATCGAAAGGACACAAAAATGAATATTCTTGTAATCAACTGCGGTAGTTCTTCACTGAAATTCCAGGTCATCGATTCTGCTACAGAGGCTCTTCTGGCAAAGGGCCTGTGCGAGAGAATCGGCATTGACGGTTCCGTCATTACTTATGAAAACATTGTCAGCAATTCCGGTAAGGAAGTCAATGAGACTCCCATGCCTGACCACAACAAAGCAGTCAGCCTTGTACTTGAGGCTCTGACCAATGAGAAGACCGGTGTCCTGAAATCTCTCGACGAGATCGGTGCAGTCGGCCACCGCATCGTCCATGGCGGCGAGAAGTTCACAACCTCTGTGGTGATCAACGACGAAGTCATCGATGCGATCAAGGAAGTTTCTGATCTGGCTCCTCTGCACAACCCCGCAAACCTGATCGGTGTTGATGCCTGCAAAGCCCTGATGCCCAATACTCCCATGGTAGCTGTTTTCGATACCGCTTTCCATCAGACCATGCCCGAGAAGGCTTATATGTATGCCCTTCCCATGGATTATTACAATAAATACAAAGTCCGCCGTTACGGCTTCCACGGCACCAGCCACTCCTTCGTTTCCAAGGCGATGGCAGAGGTTGCCGGCAAGCCTTACGACAGCATCAAGACCATTGTCTGCCACCTGGGCAACGGCGCTTCCATCTCCGCAGTCTGCAATGGCAAGTGCGTTGACACTTCCATGGGTCTTACCCCGCTTGAGGG
>Ga0310695_10004341_pt1 | contig 26306 bp, 18 predicted proteins | sample RumenRJG_04DNA_FD_203882 | JGI IMG/M metagenome (GOLD analysis project Ga0310695, IMG submission 203882) | Bovine rumen microbial communities from Lethbridge, Alberta, Canada - RJG_04 (v2) (version 2) | ecosystem: Host-associated > Mammals > Digestive system > Stomach > Rumen | place: Canada... | reverse complement strand
AGAACCGGAACGGAAAATGTTTCGTTTACAGATGGTATGGTTTACGCGACCTACCATCCGGAAAACAACACAACCGAGTTGATGAAAACCAATGATGATGAATTTGTCGCTCTCTATATCGAAGCAGAGGAGCAGGTGAAGCCTTTGCAGATAAACAGTACTGATGATAATTCGGAGTGGCTGGATCGCATTCGTTTTCCTATTGATTCAAAAGAGATCGACGAATTTGAAAGAGTTTTCTACGAGCGACATTCTGATATCAAACCACAGCAGAAAAATGATCCGCTGAGCGGCAGTGTAGTCACAGTTCCGTTAGGTGAGGCGCTGTTTGAATTTATGTATGCGGATTTTGATTCGCTGTATGATGAGGTCAAATTCAGATCATACAAATATGAGGAGTTTGAATTGCCGGACGTCGACAGCAATATGCAGGACAACATCAACCGGTTCATATCTTACCGCGCGTATAAGGAATTGATAAATTATCTTGCATTCGGTTCAACCGCTTCCGCGTTGTTTCCTCCGAGCGTAAAAAACGGCGTTGATATTTCGGAAGCGATGGATGATTATTTTCAATATTTGAAAACGCTGCAGCAGGAATATAAGGAGGTTTTGGAGTTTTGTTTTGATTCCAAGTTTCATCCTAATGTGTTGGGTGATATGACTCCTGCCGTGCGCTATTATCTCTACCGCAAGATAAAGAAAATGCCGCCCTTCGTCGAGTTAAACGAAGAGCAGCGATTGCTTATGGGAGATAAGAAAACCTCAGCAGATTATGATCCGTTAGTGCTTGCCGATTTTGCCCGCGAGCATAACATCGACGCGTACACTTTGATGTATTTTCGCAACTACGATCACAAGCCGGTTATCCGTTACCGTTGCGAGAGCTTGCACGAGTTTTTGGAGTTGGAGCTTAACAAGCTGGTCGAGTATGGAGTGAAGCTGAAACGCTGTGAACGCTGCGGACAGTTTTTTATAATCAAAGGTAACTATGACGCGCGGTATTGTAATCGTATACATTTCGGTGAGATACGCACCTGCCGCGACCTCGCCGCTGAGGAGAATTACAAAAATAAAATGGCAGAGAACAAAGCCCTGCCAATCTATCGAAAATATTACCGCCGCTATTCCGCGCGAGTGAAGGTGAACCAAATCAAGCAGCCTGAATTCAAGAAATGGAAATACGCTGCCCTAACCAAGCGCGACGACTGCTCCAACGGCAAAATCACTGTTGATGAATACATCGACTGGAACGAGGCGTATTTCCCCAACCGCAAACGCAAAGACAAGCAAGATACATAACGACCGCAAATCCGTCCCTCTCGCCGCCACAAACCGCCAACACCCGATTTTCATTGCTTCCAGCAGTACGAATACGTTGATCCAAAACGCGCCACACAGCCAATTTCTCGCGATTTATAGGTCGAGCAGATTTTGCACTGGATTTTTTGGAATTTAAAAAGTATTGTCAGGATATTTAGAAAAAAGTTATAAATCGATTGTTTATAAAAGGATGATTTTCATCCAAAAGCATTGAAAAAATATAGTAAAGTGTATATAATAATATCAAACAATATTTACTGGGGGTTTCAATATGGCGGTTTGTTATAAAAAACTCTGGAAACTGTTAATTGATAAAGATATGAAGAAAATTGATTTAGAGCGTGAAGCGGGGATTACTCATTATGCGTTAGGTCAACTTTCACGTGGAAAAGATGTGTCAACAGAAGTCTTAGGGAAAATATGTCAGACGTTAGATTGCTCTATTAATGATATTATGGAGTTCATTCAGGATTCGGAGGCAAGTCATGATTGATTTCAGTCACCTCGATAAGTATAGAGAGAATAACCGTATTGAAGCTAAGAGGGCGCTGGGAGGTCTTCCGAAAAGTTTATGGGAGACTTACTCTGCTTTTGCAAACACGCTGGGCGGAATAATTATGCTTGGGGTTGAAGAGTTCAAAGACAAGACTCTGCATACAGTCGATTTGCCCGACCCTGAAAAGTTGGTCAAAGAGTTTTGGGATATTGTTAACAATCCAAACAAGGTCAGTGTTAATATCCTTTCGTCTAAAGATGTGACCATCGAAGTTGTTGAAGGAAATCATATTATTGTGATTACCGTTCCCAGAGCAGAACGAGCCTATAAGCCTGTCTATTTGGATGGCAATCCGTTGAACACTTACCGTCGTAACGGTGAAGGCGATTATAAGTGTACAAAGGAAGAGTATCAGGCGATGGTGCGTGACGCTTCGGTAAAAACCCAGGATATGCTTGTCATTGAGAATATGGATATGAGCGTGTTCAATAAGGACAGCGTCCGTGCTTACCGTCAGCGTATGAATGTCTCCAGACCCGGACACGTATGGGAGCAGCTTGAACCGGAAGAATTCCTTTGGAAAATCGGAGCTGTTGCGCTCGGAGAAGACGGAAAGAAGCATCCCACTTCTGCAGGATTATTGATGTTTGGTAACGAATATGATATCGTGCGTGAGTATCCTCTGTACTTTTTGGATTATCGCGAGGAGTATGATGATACGCATCGCTGGACAGATCGTATTGTATCTTCATCCGGTGATTGGAGCGGTAATGTACTTGATTTTTTCTTTCGGGTATATAACAAAATACAGCTTGACTTAAAGGTTCCGTTTGAGATGGAAGGCGCTTTTCGCGTGGATGATACACCGGTGCATAAGGCGGTTCGCGAGGCATTGGCAAATTGTATTGTTAACGCGGATTATTACGGAAGAGGAGGACTTGTTGTCATCAAGCGAAGAAACAGCATAGAATTTTCCAATCCCGGTGATTTTAGAATTGAAGTAGCGACTGCAAAGAGCGGCGGTTTTTCCGACCCGCGCAACAGCGTGATGATGAAAATGCTGAATCTTATCGATATTGGTGAACGCGCAGGCAGCGGTATTCCGAGTATATTGTATACATGGAAGGAACAAGGCTGGGATGAGCCGATAATCAATCAGTTCTTTGAGCCGAATCGTATTGTATTGTCGTTACCTTTGACAAAAAGTGACGATAAAAAAGTGACGATAAAAAGTGACGATAAAAAAGGAACGATAAAATCAGCCGCACAAAAAGCAATGATTATCGAATACTTGACCGATCATGTTGATGGAAGTGTTGCTGAGTTTTCAGAACTCCTTGGTGTAAAAACCTCGCGCGTAAAAAAACTGATTTACGAACTAATCGCGGAGGATATTGTCATCGCCAAGGGCGGGAATAGGAACAGAACATACTGCTTGAAAGCGTAGAAGAATTCATCTTCAAAGTTATCGAGAAGGTCATAAAAAACACCATCGCAGATTTGCATATGTGAGTCAGGACGAATGATGTTGTTGGGCTGATTATGGGTTGATATGCCATGATATAAGGAGCATGAGGAAATGCCAAGTAATAGTGATTATCAATTAAACTCATTATTAATCAATAGATTTAGAACGGGTGTTGAAGACAGTGTACAGGAAGTAGATGGGCTGATGTTTCATTATACTTCTCCTAATGGGTTGTTATCGATCCTTGAGAATAATGAAGTTTTCTTCACTGATATTCGTTTTCTAAATGATAAATCTGAAGATATTTATCTTGTTAAATTGATTCTGGACATTTGGGATAAAAACAAAAAAGACTACCCATATGTATCAAATGTTATTAATGAACTTTTTAAAAAGCATCAAATAAACGATTTGAGGGATCTCAAGATAATAAATATCGATTATTCTACGCCGTTAAAGTTTATCCCTCGTAGAAAGTTTGTTTTTTGTACAACAACAAATGCAGATTTATTGAATATGTGGAATTACTATGTACACGACGGAAGATATCAGGGCTACAATATTGGTTTCAACGTAGAAAAACTACTCAAATCTTTAGATAGTGAAAAGCCAAAGACGATAGATCCATTCAGCGTTATTTATGGAAATGTTCTGTATGATTCAAAAAAGCAGAAAAAAGAAATACTTGATCTGTTTAGCAGGATGGAAAACAATATCAAAACGGCAAGCGATAAATCGAAAGAAATAGACTTTTATGTTATGAATCTTCGGTCGTACATAGATAGTTACGGAGCCTTTTATAAAAATCCGAGTTTTTCCCAGGAGAAGGAATTTCGCTTTTGTATTGAAATAGACGATGAAAGACTCAAACAGGAAAAACCACATTATTCAAGTACAATAAATACAAGAATGAGATTCGGATATCGAGTGTCTAACGGTCTGATCGTTCCATATATTGCAGTTAAGTTTAATAAAGATGCAGTATCTACTATTCATATGTCACCTATGACAGAGTATCAAATAGCAAAAGAGAGTATCAGAGAGGTCTTGGATGATTTTCATTACGACAGAGTTCAGGTTTGGAAGTCAACAATTCCAATCCGGTTTTAATAAGGATTTTTTATGATAATTCACTGCATGTTATTTATAGTAACAGATAGGAGTAAAAAGTAATGGCCAATAAATTAGAACTGACATGGTATGGAAAGGATAAACCTATTGTTGTTGAGCCGAGGATCCTGATTGAGAATGCGGCTCTGTCCAACTGCGCCAATGATCCTGATACGGAGAATATGCTGATCCACGGGGATAACCTCTTGGCGCTGAAAGCTCTGGAGAGTAAGTATGCCGGTCAAGTAAAGTGTATCTATATCGATCCGCCGTTTAATACAGGACAGGCATTTGAACATTATGATGATAATTTAGAGCATTCGATCTGGCTGAATCTTATGAATACTCGTTTTAGATACTTGTATAATTTACTCGATGTTAATGGATTGTTTTGGATACATTTAGATGATATCGAAGTTCATTACTGCAAAGTATTGCTTGATGAAATCTTTTCTCGCCAAAACTTTGTTGCTCATATTACATATGAACGTTCTGCAGTTGCTGGTTTAGGTCAGGGTGGATATCTAGTGAACACAACAGAACATATCTTGCTTTATAAGAAAGGAATTCTCCCAAACAAAACAAATTATAGTCACGAAGAACTCGGATTTAATATAATTAAACGCTACAATCACTATATCTCTGATTTTGGAGAGAGAAAACTTGTTAGAGAATTTACAGCTAAATCAAATGGTGAAGCAGTAAGGGTTTATGAACATTCTGGTTTCTCAATTGAAACAATATCCCTGCGTGATCCTAAGAATCGGGAGGCAGAGATTAGAGAAAACTTTGCAAAGCATCTTGATAGTCTTTATCGTGGAAACAGGGTTCAAAAAGAAAACGAGTTTCAAAACGATATTATTTCCCAACTTGATAAGGAAAAATTCTACTCAGTCGATTATATACCCAGTCGTGGAAAAAACGAAGGTATACCAACAACATTGTATTATTACAATTGTGAGTTGTTGTCTTGGCTAAAAGATACGACTACTCTTAACGATGGTAGGATGACTAAGGCGACAAAAATGACAACCCTGTGGAAGCATGGTGAGATTCCCAAGGCTGATATCGCAAATGAAGGAGGAGTAGTTTTCCCACGCAGTAAAAAACCCGAACAGTTAATACGAAGGATACTTGAAATGTCAACTGATCCGGGAGATCTTGTTCTTGACAGCTTTTTAGGATCAGGAACCACAGCTGCAGTTGCTCACAAAATGAAACGCAGATTCATTGGCATTGAAATGGGAGATCATGCATATACACTATGCAAGCCTCGATTAGATAATGTAATTGCTGGAAATGATAGTCTTGGAATCACAAAGGCTGTGAACTGGCAAGGCGGTGGCAGTTATCGCTTCTATGAGCTTGCTCCCTCGCTGATTAATGAAGATCCTTTTGGCGAGGCTGTCATCAACCCCGACTATGATGCAGATATGCTGGCAGCGGCAATGGCATTGCACGAAGGCTTTACTTATCAGCCGGACAGGGATCTGTTTTGGAAACAGTCTGTCGGAAATGAAAGCAGCTATCTGTTTGTCACCACTCGACATCTGAACAGTCCGTTCCTTGATTCTATCCGTGATACAATGGAGGATGACGAATACCTGATTATAGCCTGCCGCTCCTATGACGCCGGTCTTGAGAAGGCGTATGACAATATTACAATCAAGAAAATCCCTCAAATGCTATTAAATCGCTGTGAATTTGGTAAGACAGATTATAACTTGAACATCGTGCATCCGCCGGTATACGACGATGAGGAGGAAGAATATGATGAGTGATCGATTTCCTCAATATACCACCGACTATATCAGCGGCGTCATGTCGCTGCGTAAACCGCAGACAGAATCCCTGAAGATTCTGGAAGAGATCGTGAACAGCGTATCTCTGCGCAAGGGATTGGATCTGCGCGGCGCTCTCGGCGCTGTTCGCGCGATGTATCCTACCTGCACTGACTTTGAGCGTGAGTTTATGTCGCTGACATTCGCGCTCGCTACCGGCGTCGGCAAGACAAGGCTGATGGGAGCTTTTATCGCATATCTCTATACCCAGCATAACATCAAGAACTATTTTGTCGTTGCGCCGAACACGACCATATATGACAAGCTGAAAAGCGACCTTTCCGATCACAACAGTCAGAAGTATGTGTTCCGCGGGCTCGGGTGCTTCAGTACGCCGCCGCAGATCGTTACGGATGACGAATATAAGACAAAGCAGATTTCTCTTTTTGAATCCGATATTCGCATCTTTGTTTATAATATTGACAAGTTCAACAAAGAGGGAGCAAACATGAAAAAGGTCAACGAGATTATCGGCGACTCCTTCTATCAGTATCTTTCCGCTTTGCCCGATCTGGTGCTGATCATGGATGAATCCCATCATTATCGCGCAGAAAGAGGCGCGGCGGCACTGAATGAATTACAGCCGCTTTTAGGACTGGAGCTGACGGCTACTCCGCTTGTTGCTAAAGGCAGTAAACAAATACCGTTCAAAAATGTTGTGTATGAATATCCGCTCTCTAAAGCGATTGAGGATGGATATACACGGACGCCGTTTGCAGTTACGCGCTCCGATATTGACTTTTACAACTTCGGTGATGAGCAACTCGATAAGATGATGTTGATAGACGGTATTGCTTGTCACGAGAATATCAAGCGCAAGCTGCAAGTTTACGCAGCAAATAATTGTAAGCCTGTTGTAAAGCCATTTATGTTGATTGTTTGTAAAGATACGGATCACGCCAAATGGGTGGATAGTTTTGTCCGTTCAGACAAATTCCGAGACGGTGCATACAGAAACAAAACGATTGTCGTACATTCTAAACAAAGGGGCTCTGAGACCGAAGCAAACACCAGACTGCTCCTTGGTGTGGAAAGGTCTGATAATCCGGTTGAAATCGTAATACATGTCAATATGCTCAAGGAAGGATGGGATGTAAACAATCTTTATACAATTGTTCCGCTGCGAACCGCTGCATCAAAGATTCTGCGTGAACAAATGGTTGGTCGCGGTTTACGTCTGCCTTACGGCGAGCGCACCGGTGATCGCGACGTGGATGCCGTTATGCTCACTGCTCATGATAAATTTTCAGATATTCTGGCTGAGGCTCAGCGCGGAGATTCTATCTTCAAAGCAGGAAATGTGATCAAAGCCGAAGAAATTATCCCTGAGCAAGTGACCGCTGCACAGATGGCAATTGATCTTACACCGGAAGAGACCCATGAGGAGGCGTATTCTTTTACTCGGATCGAAAGATCTGAACAAACGGACGCTGTAATCTCCAAAGCACACACTTTGATTCAGCAAGAGGTCTCCCATCAAATACAAACTGCCCCCGATCATACCGTCACCAAGACAACTGCTCAGGAAATAGTTGAGACGGTAGCTACTGCAATTGCTGAAGATCAGGATTTAGGCGATACATTCCATGAGAATGAAATGCCTTTGACGGCGTGGATGCTGCATCAGACAGAACAGATCCATATCGCTGCCAAAGCAAAATTTATTCCGATCCCTCGCATCAAAATTACAGATGCGGGCGTTGAGGAGTATGTTTTTGTAGATTTTAATCTCGATTTATCTGACTTCAACCATGTTCCCATCCGGAATGAGCTATTGATTCAAAATTTGGAGGATATGTCGGATCGTCAGCGCATCAAGGGCGACGCAATTGACTTTGACGGTTATCGTCCGGAAAAGGTAATTCTGGATGAGCTGCGAAAGAAGCCTGAGATTGATTATGAGAAATGCTCTGCGCTTTTATTCAAACTTATTACACAGCTGTGCGATCATTACAGGACTTTTCACGGTGAAAACGGTATGCGCAATATTGTTATGATGTACAAGCGAGATATTGCCAATAAACTGTACGCGCAGATGATGCAGCATTTTTATTGCACAAACGGTTTCCTGCAAGAGGAAGTTGTCGATACCCGTGATTACAACCTTCAGCAGACATATAACTGGAGAGAAAAGGTAAATCTGTTTGACGAATTTACAGAGGATATCAGAAACGTACTGTTTACCGGAATTCAGAAAGGGGTCTTTAGCGAAGCGAAGTTTGACAGCAAAGATGGTGAGTTAACCCTTGCCCGAGTTTTGGAAACAGATCCGGATGTAATTAATTGGCTGAGACCTCATCCCCATGAGTTCAATATCACATATAATCACGGTCACAATTATGAACCCGATTTTGTGGTAGAAACCGAGGATGTGATTTATCTGGTTGAGGTAAAGGGCGAGGATAAACTCAAAGACACTGACGTTATTGCAAAAAAAGAACGCGGTATCCAGTATTGTGCAGTCGCCTCCCGTTGGGGCGAAGCAAACGGATACAAGGAGTGGAGATATTTGTTTATTCCCGCCGGTCAGATACATATGAACTCGTCTTTTGCACAGCTTGCTGAAAGATATAAGGAATTGTAGTGTGTTGTTTTGCCCACCTCTATGACCAACTGAACAATAAACATATGCCACAGAAAAAAGAGGTATTAGTATGAGCGATTTTGGAATTGAACATCCATTAAGAATTTTTATCAGTTCTAGATGCGGAGGTAAGTATACGATAGCCAGAAAAGCGCTGAAGAAGCTGCTATTGTCTACTTGCTTGACTGAAGTTTATGCATTTGAGACTGAAACTGCCAGCAGCGAGGATACGCAGAGCGCATATCTTGAATACGTCGATCAATCTAACTTGTGCATCTTTCTCATAGATAATAAGGATGGGGTAACGCCGCCAATACTGAGTGAGGAAAAACGAGCAAAAGATATGCATCTAAGGCTGATTTACATCTTCTGTGATGAAAATCAAAAAGAAACAACTCAGATGCAGCAGGAGATTAGAGACTCCCTATCCCAGAAATACTTTGTGGTTCACGAGTTTTCTGATATTGTTGGAAAAGCATATGACAGTGTAATGCAAGATTTGATAGCTGTCTATAAAAATAGGAATTCTGCACTGATTGAAAAAGACACAGCAACAGAGGCGAATCTTCCTCAATCATTCCGTATGGAGTCATACGCATTTCCACTTGATAAATCGCTAAAATATCTTTCTGTTACCAAAGTTCTGACAGAAAGAGCTTTTTTGAATGACCCGACTGAGAACACATCTGAAATCAGTTCGCTTGAATCACTTCTTTCTAAGCACCTCAAGGCGGTTATATGTTTAGAAAAGATCGACAATAAAACTATTGACGGAATTTGTGGAGAAGTATTACCGCTATTTTCAAATGAGATAGGAGAAGTAATTAAGCTAAGATTTGAAGCGCAAAAACATTATTATGAGACGAAGTATGATGAATGCTTAGAAGTGTTGCAAAAAGCTATCAATGCGGCGAATGACAGTCAGGGCGTCCCAGCATGGATAGCTAATGATATTGCTATCGATATAAGATGTGCTCAAGGAATGATTGATGAACAGAAAAGTCAATACACTTTTGATAATCCCGGACAAAAGTATATTGACGATAGTTCTGAGCCGCTGTACTATCCTTATGTGGATAGAAATATTGATACAATGCAGAAAGAGATTCTAAGGCATTACTTCTCGCAATTGACAAAATCTCCAAATACAGTCCATATCGACGGATATCAAGAGATGTTCAAGTCATTAACAAGTGCGTTTTGTGTTGCTGAAATCCATGGTTCTATCGTGCAAACAGAAATAACTCGAGAACGGCTTATCTCAATTTATTCTATGCTGTGCAACTTGTATGATGACCATCGCTTCGCTGTCGAGTATATGAGGTTACTGATTATTAATAGGGATATCAAGAAAATTGATGCATTTATCAGGATGCATAGTAATTTGATTGAGTCGTTCAATGGTCAGGATTTAAACATAATCATTGAAAGTGTAAACACTGTCTTTGATAAAACTCATATTATTATGTCTAAGTTTCTTGCAGTAAGTCGTCTTGGCTATTATTTTGATGACACATCATATTATAAGATTTATAAAGAATTAGTGGATTATTCAAAGGCTTGGGTCGTAAATGAAAATCGAATATTTAATTGCTATAAATATATATATGATTTTTATAGAGGTAACACTGACCGAGCAGACAAAAAAGACATTATCGATTTTCTGTGTTTGGTATTTGAAAACAAACTTCTGAGATTCTATAATGACAGCTTCCAGATTATGGGGAGAATTGATTTTTCAACTGCAAAAAAGGAAGATCAAGAGAGAATAATGAAACATTTTCTTAAACTCATAGCAAAAGAAGACAACAACCATTATGAAAATCAGTTTTTCTATTCGGCGGTAATATCATTCTGCAAAACGACGGATTTATCTGTTGATGGTTTAGAAACTGCTCTTAGTGAAAAGTGTCCTGTCTTTTATAACGATACATATTCGGTGGAGATAGATGCTCATAGAGGAAAGGATTTAACTAAGTATATTGTGAAAAATATAGATGATGCACATTCACGTAATCAACAGCAAGGAATCAATGGTCAGTACATTGGTTATGCTTACGAATGCCTAGATGTGATATACAACATCATCGCAAATTGTAATGCTACTATTAATGAAATGATGCTTGAACGAATCATTAAGATATCAATTGAAACCCTTTCTTCAAAAAAACAAACTGTTGGTGCAAAGCAGTCAGCGGTTAGACTCCTTCAGTTGACTTATTATCATTATGATCGTGAAGAAGGGTGGGATAATATCATTCAACAACTGATAGAAGGACGAGATGTTTTTTCAACGGGCTATGAAAGAGAATTTTTCTATAATGAATCAAATGAGATATTAGCTTTTCAATATAATCTATTCCTATGTGAGTTTGATAGTGTAGGACGTGATATGTTGATAGAAAAACTGTTTTTTACCGAGTATTCTGATTCTCATACTATTCTTGAGACATTGAAAGCTGTTCTAACATATCTTGAATGCGGAAAAGACAAGCTACAGAATAATGATCTCATACTACCAATTCTATACTACTGTATTGCAGTACTGAATCATAAGGAAAAAGATATCAGATATAACGCTTGTAAATGTATGATTGAGTTAACGAATCATACTGCAACCAATAGGATTGCTTTGACTTATTTATCTCATATCATGGATATAGGTTCTTACTCTGAAAAAATAGCGATAATCGTACGAGTAAGAAGAATAAATGTAGATAAAAAGTCATATGTTGATCAGATTATCAATAAAGGAAAAGCAGACAACAACTATCTAGTTAGATATTATGCAGAAAGAGAAAGCATCTCCGCTGATTAACGAAAAAATACTATAATTCTGAATTGTTATAAGTTATCCCAAATTGCTTGCTATTGGAAATATTCGCACTACGTTGTATTATCATGTTATTTTGAAGGATAGGAGATAATGTTGGATTTCTATAATGAAAAAACCTTTGGACAGATGAAAGGCGTTTTTTTCAGCGCAATGCAAGAAGAGAACCTTAAGTGCTTGGAGCCAAATGAGGAATGCCATGAGGAATTAATTAGATGTCATTCTATACAGGACAGCAGAATACTGGAGGATTTAGCAGAGAATTATCATGTATACACAATACAAATTGATAAACGTGCATTAGGAAGATCGAAAGCAAACGAAATGACTTTTCCTAAAATGATATTTGAACGAGTGAGCATGCATGAAGCGACTACTTTTAAGGGGTTGTGCAATAAACATGATACTGAGATTTTTGGACCGATAGACAAAGAAGAGTTAGATATGGAGAATTGCCAACATGTTTTTTTGCTTACTTACAGAGCGGTTCTAAGGGAGATGGCAACCCTTTTTGGTGCTGCCAGAATGGCACAAAGTGCTTACATTAAAAAAGCTGAGACTGGTGTTATTTCCAGAGATCAGCCTTCAAGCGAAGGATATTATGCTGTTGAACAAGTTATTAGAGCATTGGATTTTTATCCATACAAAAAAGCGTTTGACTTCATATATTTAGAGAAACAATATAATGAAATGTATTGGATATATTATATTTATGATGAGAATGCCAACTTTGCGGTAAGTTCAATCTTTAATGTTGATTCTTCAATGAATATGGAGGATGTTCCAAAAAATATTGGCATTAATGTTTTTCCATATAACAATAAAACATATGTAGTGTTTTCATGTCTAAAAGTGCATAAGGATGCTATGAATATTATGCTAAATGATATTATTACTGCAACAGGGTATTATCAAAAATATCTTATTTCTAAACTTGTTCTGAGAAAATGTGAAAACATTGTTTTGGCGCCTGCCGCTCTTAATTCTTGGGCAGAAAGCAAAAAGGAAACAATCCTGAAGTTCTTTACCGATACAATTTATAATTCGGATTTGGATTATGATAACGAAGAACTTTATCTGTTCTAATGGTCAATGATTATGGTTGCTGTCTTGTGCATATCAACTTGAAATGGCTATAAGTTTCATATATATGTTATTCCGAAACTAGGAGACTAATCATGACGAATGTTTACACACTCAAAATCAAATATGCCGGCTGTGAAGATAAAATATGGCGTGAGGCGCAGATATCTTCAAATGCGCATTTATGCGATTTGGGATACATGATTCTTGCAACCTTTGACACGATGGCATATCATCTTTTTAATATCACATACAAGGACATAACATATGAACTGCCGAGTGATGAGGAGGAGATTTCGGAGGACAAGTGCGTGTTCTTTGTGAAATTGTCAGAGTTGAATCTCAAAATCGGCGATGAGCTGACCATGATCTACGATTTCGGATGTGATCAAGAGTTTGAGATTGAAGTGACTGACATCCAACCGATGGGCAGAGGACAGGGAAGAGCTTATCCAAAGATAATTGCAGGCGAGGGCAGAGGTATTATTGATGATATGTCGGCGGATGATTTGGCAGAAATAATTCAGCAAATCGATAAAACTGGTTCTTCGGGAATACAGTATGCAGGAGACGGAATCATATTCGACAATATGCCGGATTGGGATTATCGAAACTATAGTTTAGAGTATGACAACTGTTTGCTTAAAGGGATAATTGCCCTAATAGCCGAAGGTTACGAAGAACTGCTGAAATAATAAATGAGCAGATATCAAGCAATTAACAGAAAAATAAGGAAATAGATGCTGTTCAAACGGAGCTTTTGAAAAAGATTAATGTATGGATAATATATGCCAAGAGAAATATAGCGTAAAAAAGGATGCTAGTGCGTACATAGCTCAAAAGAAAACCATAACAACGCAGCTGTCCTTAGAATAAAAGATTTATTTGATTTAAAAAAGCGAGTTTTTCTTAGTTTTTTAAATCGGATATATGAACAACAACATGGATTGAAGGAGATTGTATGAGAAAAAATGAAGCAGACCATAATGAATATGTTGACCCTTTCTCAATACAAGCGAAAGAACTTGCTCTTTCTTTTGATGAAGCAACAGATGAAAATGATTTGGATAGATTAGAAGCAATACTGGATAAAGCGCAAAAGTTAGTATTGAGTGAAAACGAGCCTTCTCAAGCTTATCTTTTTTACTCCATGGGGACGGTATATAATGATTTTTCGAAACTTAAGGGGCTTAGTTTTCATGAATCTGTAAAAAAGCGGCTTTACTTATTCAGAAAAAGCATAGGAATAATCGAAAAGGAAGAGTATATGGATAAGCTTTATGAGCCGTACATGTTAGGGTTCAAAGAAGTTTTGTACACTAATTATGCGAATGCTTTAGATGATTGTGGAAGAAAAATAGCAGCCATAGATTATCTAAAGAAAGTTTTAGCAATTAATGATAGTTTTGGTATGGCTCTGGGGAACTTGGGAAGGGCTTATCAACATTATGCCTCGCTTGAATATGACGAAACACATCGGGATATTTTTCACCATTATGCTTACAAGTGTTTTGTTGACGCGTTGAAAAGTAATGATCCTAATACGCATCAAGAAGCAAAAAAGCTTTTTCAATCTCGAATTGATTGTTATGACTCGGAATATGTAGATAAAGTACTAAAGCCCAAATGGAATTTTTCACAGTTTTCATATGATGATCCTGACGAATACGTCTATCGAAAATGGTGTCTTAATCATGGGCTGTTTTTAAATACGCTAAATGATTTACTTGTTGCCGAGTCATGTTTCATGGCAGATGTCATACAACTTCCTGATATGATTACAGATATAAATTCCAAGCCGGTTTTTCATGGAATGTTCAGCCAATTGAAACAAGAATATATTTATGCGCGATACCTTTACTACAAATCTATGGGCGTATTTGCTGAACCTCTCTATGCCGATAAAGAGACATATATATTATCATATACTGATTATGCCCAATATTCTATTAGACTTGAACAGCTAAAAACGTCGTTTAAAACACTCTATAGTATTTTTGATAAAATATCCTATTTTATTAACTGTTATTTTGATTTAGGAATAAAGGAACATGATATTACATTTCGTTCAATTTGGTTTGAAGAGGGTGGGCATGGAAAAAACAAATACCAGTATAAGAATACACTTGATCCTAATAGCAATTTTGCTTTAGCGACGCTATATTGGATAAATAAAGATTTTTATGATAGTTTTGAAGATTCGCCAAATCCGGAACTTAAAAGGATAAAGGAGATACGAAATGCACTAGAGCATAAATATGTTAAAATCTATGCTTCGTTTGCTGACCCAGTATTAAACGATATTAGCGATGGATTAGCGCTATATATTTCAGAAGAGGAGTTAGCGGAAGTAACTATGCAATTACTAAAGATTCTTCGAGAAGCCATAATTAGTCTATCGTTATCTGTTAACATAGCAGAAAAGCCAAAAAGAGAAGAAACCAAAGACAACTTAATTGTTCCTATGTCACTTATGGAATATGAAGATGATTGGAAGATATAAAATATAATATGTGGATTACGAATAGAGAAAGTGAGCAAGGAAATTGATTGTGCAAATTATCCTGAAAAGAGATTAGATTGAGGAATGTGAAAATGATTAAAGGTTTTATTTCATATAAAAGTAGTAAAATAGCATTTGTGATTGAAAACTTCCGGATGGAATTATTTTCAGAAAATAATAATCTCCTTGATTCTTTTATTAATGAATATAGATTAGAGCAAGAGTTTATTCTATATGGACGGTACTTTGGGATAGGAATGCAAGGTCAAAAAATCACTTTTTTTGTTGAATATATATTGGGAAGTACCTGCTATCTTCGTTGTTACCTTATTAATAGTATAGGTTCAGACAGTATATTTGATACTATAGGTTTCCAGTCGCTATTTCTTGATGATGTGTTTAGATATAAATACAATTATATAGACAAATCTAGAGCCGGAGAGAACTTATCAGTTAAATCACAAAGTGTTTATAAATTTAATTTTTCTATGAATAATAGGCAGTATGGATTAGAATATCGTATAGGTCAGGATACTCGATTAGGATTATTAGAAGATTTTGATAAACGCGGTGAGTTGTTAGTTTCTTTACATACAAATGAAATCCAAGAATACAACGATATTACTATTGTATTGTATCGCTTCGCAATGTTTATGATTTCACGTGCGGATGTACCATTTAAAGAGATAATATTATATAAGAACGGTATAAAAAATGGTTGGTTTTACTGCCCGTTAGTTTGCGAAAGTGCTTCATCATTTAAAGAAGTTGCTTTTGGTGATTTTGATGTTATGAAATACATACCTAAAATCTTAAATAATATTTCTTTGGATGCAGGAAATGAGATTAAAAACAGCATACCGCTTGGACACCTGAAAAACCATGAATTGTTGTTTTCTCCACAGCGATTTATTGAACAGGTAATTTCATTTGAATATTTGTTTGATAAACTAGATCGTAAACGTGCACGAAGTCATGGGGTTACACTAAAAGAAGAGTTAAAAATAATGTTTGATAAGTTTCCACAGTTGCTGAATAATACAAATATTACTTCAGAAATGGCAAGTGAAAAAATAAAAGAGATCAGAAGGGTTATCACTCATGGGTATTCATATTATTATGGTTTTATGAATGACTCTAAGTTGCAGTTTTTAATTATTCGATTTGATGAACTGATATTGAAAATGAGTTTAACATGGATTGGATTTACAGATGAAGAAATTAAGGACTATCCATTGGCATATTAGTTTTTTCTCGTTTTTCAAGTTTTATAATAAATTCCAAACAATTAAAAATATAAAGATTAAGTATTATTAGAAAAAAATCAGGGAGTAATTAAGATTAAATGGACGCCATACAGATTGAGCTATTAGAAGAATACAAATATGTGGATGCGATTTGCCGGGATATGCTTGGCGCTGAAAAAGGTGTTACCGCTTACATAGAACAGTTGGATGAAACGCCGGTGACTGTGCGGTATTGGATCACGGAGTGGAATGATGAGTACAGGCAGCTAAAGCACATCCGATGGCTTCGCAATCAGATTGTGCATAGCACCGGATCTGTAGAGTGTATTCAGTCTGATTTGGATTGGTTAAAGGGCTTCCATAACAGACTTCTCACGCAGCAAGACCTCTTGGCGAAGGCTCACCAAGTTATAAAAGAGTCTCAAATCCAAAAACAGCAACAGCAGGCTAAAACCATTGCGGCGGCTGCACCGAAGCCCGGTACAAACGTATATCGTTCACCGAGAGGACCTCGAAAATCATGGATTTTGATTGCGGTCATAGCGGCATTAGCTGTATTGATCGGACTTTTGATTTGGATTGTGAATGGCGGGGCAAAATAAAACAAGCCGGGAGATTGAGCGTCTCCCGGCTTTCTTGATATAAAAAGGGTTAACAGCATTCTTTCGTAAGCGTCAAATGAGGTAGGTAAAGGAACATCCGTCACAAATACCGATTTGGCATTCGTGGCGGATGAGATTATTCAGGGATTATTTCTTTAGTTAAGGTTGCCGATTTAGAACGGTATTCATCCGGCGCGTTCCATGGTAGGAGAACATCTATGGATTCATTATCCTTAAGGTTTGGCGCCTTCGTGAAGATGAACTTGAGATACTCATATGGGTCGAGACCGTTTCCCTTCGCTGTTTCGATGATGCTGAAAGCAGTCGCGCTTGCCTTTGCGCCCGACGGTGTATTGGCGAAGAGCCAGTTTTTTCTGCCGATGACGAACGGCTTGATGCTTCTCTCAGCAAGGTTGTTGTCGAGCTCCAGCCTGCCGTCCTCAATGTAACGGCGCAGGTACGGTTCTTCCTCGATCAGATAATTTACTGCCTTGCCAAGCTTGCTCTTCGGCGCAATGTTACTGAGCGATTTTGCCCACGCAAAGAACGCGTCCAGAAGCGGTTTTGCTTGCTCCTGTCGCTCTTTCAGCCTATCTTCCGGACGCTTGTCCTTCATTTTCTTTTCGATCGCGTACAGCTTACCGCAGTAATCAAGACCGATAGCTGCCGTCGAACCCTTGCGTTGATCTTCCGGCAGAACCTCCAGCGCTTCACAGAATCTTCTTCTGGTATGTGCCCAACAACCGACGATCGTAACATTTTCGATCCCACGGTATGCCTTGTAGCCGTCCGTATGCAGATATCCTTTGAACTCTTTCAAAAAACTTTCGGCATTCTCAGCCTTGCGGTTCGGGCGGTAGTCATAAAGCACAATTGGATTATCTGTACATCCGCTTGTTCTGTACAGCCACATGTAACTCTTGGTCGCTGTCGGCTTATCTTTTGTTTTGAGCACCTGTAAGGTGGTCTCATCAGCATGAAGAACGCTTTCTTTGAGTAGCAGCTCTTTCATTCTCTCGTACAGCGGCTCAAGCCACAGCTTTGAAGCGGTGATGAACCAGTTCGACATTGTCTGTCTCGACAGCTCAATGCCCTTCTGCTTCAATTCCTGTTCCTGGCGATAGAGCGGCGAGTGCATCACAAACTTCTGCGTCATCAGATGGGCGATCGCTTCTGCGGAAGCAAAGCTTCCTTTAATGACAGGATTAGGCTGAGGCGTTTCAACTACGGGTGTATCCGCCTCGTTCTCGTGGCACTTCCTGCACGCATAGGTGAAGTATACGTCTTCGCGGATTCTTACCTGCGCGGGGATAATCTCCAGATGCTTTGTGACCTTCTTGCCGATGACATCCATCTCTTCACCGCACTCGGGACATTTGCGTTCTTCTTCACTGAGCTCGTGCTCAACAGTGTAGGTCTCGATGTTCTCGGGAAGCTTGTCGAAGCAGCCGGTCTTTTGCTTGCGCTTGTATTGTTCTACTGTGATTTCCGTATTCCTGTTCTCGGTATCCTCCAGCGCTTCGGCTTCGTTGAAGAACAGAGTCATCTGTTGATAGAGCTGTTCTGTGCGCTCTGAGCTGGAACCGAAGGTTTTCTTCTTTGAGATCTGCAGCTGTTCTTTCAGCCAGTTCAATTCGGATTCGAGTTGAGCGCAATGCAACTTCAAAGACTCATATTCAGCTTTGGAAATCGTGACAGTTTCACTGTTGTTCTTACTCATAAACGCCCAACTTTTCTGCTTTATTTTATGTGTTTATTATACCACAAAAGCAGCAAAAAGTCCAGTGTTTATGCGGATTTTCGAGCAATTATCCGAACTTTATTTTATCAATTTTCCGGTGTGCCTTCGGCTGCTGAATACTCAGTCCTTCCATCAGCCAGCGGTACTGTTGAGCAGTAATGCTGAGTGCCTCGCTCTCGCTGCGCGGCCATTGAAACTTGCCCTTTTCCAGTCGCTTGTAGAGCAAGAGAAAACCGTCGCCTTCCCAGTAGAGCGCTTTGATTCTGTCGGTTCTTCTGCCGCAAAACAGAAACAGTGCGTCGGAACACGGGTCAAGTTGGAACTGCTGTTCAATGATAGTCGCCAAACCGTCGATACCACGGCGAAGGTCAGTGTAGCCGCAGGCGAGGTAGACCTTTGATCCGCTGAAATCGCTTAACATGATTTGAGTACGCGAAACAGTGCGGCGAGTGTAGCTTCATCCGCGCCGTTGTGTACTTCTGCACAGATGCTTCCGACTCTTACCGACGCTGCAATGTTGTTATTATGGCTCTCATCGAAGGATAGCGGAACTTCGACAAACTGAGAACTCTTTTGTAACGCTTTCCAAACCTTCTGCTGGCGGTAATGAAAGGTGCTGACAGCGATATGATGCTGCTCGCACCAGGAGCGCACACTCAGTCCGCTGCTGCGGCACTCTTCAACCTGCCGCGACCATTCCGCAAGATTATTATTTTCCTTGATGATTTGCAGACCCTTTGACATACTTCCACCTCATGCGATTGTGTGCAATTGCAGACGATTGTTTTCGTTCGAATACAACGGACTACAACCGCACACTTCGTTTTTGCTTATATTTTCGCACATTCACCGGGCGGAAGGCAATACGGTGGTTTATTTGACGCTTACATTCTTTCCCTTAAAATCCATCTTAAAATAAGGGAATAGTCTATTTTTAAGGGAACTAAATTTCTGTTAGCAAATGATACAACACCCTAAAGGGTATAATAAAATCAAGTGAAGCCAATAAGTCCCTAAAGGGTATAAATTTTTAATTAATCTATTGACAATAGCACCGATAGGGTGTAATATAAAAATGGTGATGATAATGAATCAGATTGCAAAATTTATAAAAGAGAATCGAAAAGAAGCAGGATTGACGCAGGAAGAGTTTGCATTGCGTTCGGGGTTGGGCTTGCGTTTTGTGCGTGAACTTGAACAGGGCAAGCCGACTGTGCGAATGGACAAGGTGAATCAGGCGCTTGCGATGTTTGGGATGGAAGCCGTGCCCGGCAGGAAGGTGATTGAAGAATGAGTGAGTATCGGACTGCACAGATTTTTGTGAGAGATAAACTTGCAGGCATATTGCGCGAAACAGACGAGGGATATTCGTTCGCTTATGAAACAGATTATCTACTTTCTGAAAAGCCTTCTCCTGTCAGCTTGACTTTGCCTCTTACGGATAATACCTATACATCAAAGACTCTTTTTTCTTTTTTTGACGGGCTGATTCCCGAAGGTTGGCTGTTGGACGTTGTCGTACACAACTGGAAGTTGAACGAAAAAGACCGCTTTGGAATTTTGCTCGCTGCCTGCAAGGATCCGATCGGAAATGTTTCTGTCAGGGAGGTGAGCGAATGAATTGCCTGTGTTGCGGAAAACCGATAATCGAAACTGCATCGGAACAGGAAAAGTCGTCGCAATGGCATAGCCGTTGTGTTAAAAGATTTTTCGGCACAAAGACGCTGCCTGACATTGAGGTTTCGGAAGAGGTGTTGGAACAGCTTGCCATTGAGAGCACAAATAAGGGCTTGACCGTTCCGGGAGTGCAAAAGAAAATGTCGTTGCACTTGGACAACAGCGGAGCAACGCCACGACTTTCTTTGGTCAACTATCCCACGGGGTATATTTTGAAACCTCAGACGAAAGAGTATCATTGTTTGCCCGAAGCGGAGTATCTGGTAATGCAGATGGCAGAGAAAGCGAAAATCAAAACCGTTCCTCGCGCGCTGATTCGTATAAAAGCGCAGGATAACGCGCTTGCTTATATCACCAAGCGCATTGACCGCCGTGACGGAAAAATGCTTGCGATGGAGGATTTTTGCCAGCTTGACGGACGGTTGACCGAAGATAAATACAAAGGTTCTTATGAACGCTGCGCGAAAATTATTCGCAAATACTCGTCACGCGCGGGATTGGATATAACAGAACTGTTTATTCGCGTTGTGTTCTCCTTTATCGTCGGCAATTCCGATATGCATCTAAAAAACTTTTCCTTGATCGAAACCGACGAGAACAGCGGAAGCTATATTCTCTCCGATGCGTATGATATGCTGCCGGTCAATACCGTAAATCCGGCGGACACAGAGCAGACTGCTTTGACGATGAACGGCAAGAAGCGTAATCTGCATCGCAATGATTTTCTGAAATTCGCCGATGCCTGTCAGATAGACAGAACCGTTGCAGGCAAAATCATTGACAGACTAAAAGGCTACAAAAACGAATTAATCAAGGAAACGGAGCAGTCGTATTTGACTGATGAATTGAAAGAAAGCTTGATAGCGCTGATGAAAGAGAGGATCAATTTATTCTAAGTTTCGTCAGAGTTTTGCTTTGGAACGTGAAACGGAATAACTAAAGAACAAAGCCGGGAGATTTGAGGTCTCTCGGCTTTACACTTATTCCCTCATAAAATGTTCTTAATAGTGTGATAATTCGCTCTAATTTTGTTCTACAAAGCTATTTTTGAAACAAAAAATACAACGAATATCTCGGATAAATTACAAAAAATACAACGAAAAACAGGCTCGGTAGCACAGAAAATGCACCGAGCCTGTTTTATACCCTTCTCAAATACCCACGGTCATTCAAAAATCCTTCGTCAATATGTACTAACCAAGCCCTTGTCTTTCAGCAAACCTGCCTATATTTACGCAGAAATTCAGCCAGGGTATCAATGTTATCTGTGACGGGTCGGAATAATGGATATATATGGAAAATTCTATGCTTTCTAAATTGAATGGTTTTTTCATATAACCGTGTCAATAAGCTGTCCGGCGAGGTCATAGCTTTCAAAGCGCATAATGCTTTCCTCGTGTGTTCCATAACTGAGAAAATTCACGCTTCCGTACCAAGCTACTTTTTGATCGATTACTGTGAACTTCTGATGAAATTCGGATTTGTATTTTACATGGATTCCGTGATCTAAAAGCAATTCAGTGTTTTGAATAACGATATCGCGCTCTTTTTCTTTGAAGTCCTCCGGCGGACGGGTTACGACAGTGACGGTAACGCCATTCAGAATTACCTGCGACAAAAGTTTTATCGTTTGTGTTAAGCGATTTTTACGCATAAACGGGCTGACGATCAGAACCTCTTTAGTTGCGTTCGTAACGTCGTCTGCAAATACGGGATAAAAGCTTTTTCCGTCATAAATCAGATTCGGTGTTATAGGCTCATTTGTCTTGATTTTTGCCTTATATCCCACAGCGGCATATCCTTTTACACGCTTTTGATACATTTTTTCGAGCATAGGTACATGAATATCCACATAATCATAAACCTGCACCTCGGTTTTGCCGGTATAATTGCGGTGCAGTCTGCCTGTATATTGAGCGACCTTACCTTTCCATGCAATTGGCAGCGCGAGGAAAAGAGTATCGAGCCTTGGGTAATCAAACCCCTCGCCAACATATTTCCCGGTGGCGATGATAATAAGGTTTTCGTTGTCAGGGATTGCCTCGAGCTTTGCGAGTGTTTCTCTCTTTTCTTTTTGCGAGTTTGTTCCGAAAAGAGTGATAATGTTCTCGCATTTTCCAGACAACAATCCGCTTAACATTTCTATGTGCTCACGCCGTTCTGTTAATATAATTGGTGTCCTTCCTTCGCTTAATGCTTCAATCACGTCATTTGCAATTAGATTATTGCGCAGTTGGTTTTCAGACAATTCCTTATATATAGCTGTAATCGTTTTATCCGCAGCGGAACGGAATGAAGTGAATCGCGGGATAAGGTAATGCTCAAATGGTCTTTTCTCAGCTTGTTCCTTTGCGTCAACCTTATAACGTATAGGGCCGCACTGCATAAATATGATAGGATGGTGACCGTCTTGACGAGTGGGTGTTGCGGTCAATCCGTATACATATTTGGCATTTGCGCTCTTTAGAACCTTTTCGAAATTGACCGCGGAAATATGATGACATTCATCTACGATCACCATACCGTAATACTTAACCAAATCTTTTGCTTCGCCGTCAGATAAAGCGGACTGTATAATTGCGATGTCTACAATTCCGTGCAGGGTATTTTTTTGAGAGCCAAGCGTACCGATTGGAGACCAAACGGTACGACGACCACGTCTTTTTGGTGTTTCCGGCGGAGTAAGTTCAAAGCATAAAAACGATTCAAGCGATTTTTTCCATTGTGCTAAAAGTGCTTGTGTATGGACAAGGATAAGTGTGTTGACTTTTCGCTGTGCTATCAGATATGAGGCAATCACCGTTTTGCCGAATCCTGTGGTTGCAGATAATACGCCTGTATCATGTTCAAGAATTGCGTCAGCGGCTTTTTGCTGTTCATCGCGAAGCTTTCCGTTGAATGAAACGGGGATCAAGGTACCGGGATTTGTTTTATCAACAATGCTATACCCAATATTCGCTTCGTTTAGCATATCGCAAAGCGGTTTTTCACATCCGCGGGGGAGAGCAATATAATCTTTCGTGATGTCAGCGCAACAGATAACGCGAGGCTTGTCATAAATAGACTTTCTCATTGCCTGCATTCTGTAAAAATCAGGATTCTTGAACGCCGCAAGACGTTTTACGGCGTTTAGCGCTGGCGAGGTTAATCCGGCAACAGGAATGTATACCATATTAGCGCGGACGATTTCAAGCGTTGCCAGAAAATCGAGCTGACCGAGTGCGTGCTGTTTCTTTGCTTCCCACGGCTTTTCTTCAGTATCTCTGACAAGTTCGCCGAGTTCGCTGTTCTTTCCGTATTTGGTGACTGTTTCCTCAACCTGTTCGGGAGATACATATTGAATGGAAGCAAGATATTCCCACTGATCGGGATAGGGGATAAAGTTTTCGTCAACAAAAACGCTGTTCCCGGTCTTACGGGCGCGTCCTTGCAGCGGCAGAGCAATCAGATTCCCAAATCCGCCGACAGGCATCGTATCCTGATTGGGAAAAAAGCGGTCATAGGATTTGAAGGATAGCTCTCCGCGCAGTTGCATTGCTTTAGTGAGAATAATCGTTCCCATTTTCCGAGCCATATCAGCCGGTACCGCTTCATCAAAGAAGATCCAAGCGTGTGCTCCGTTGCCGGAGCGAGATCGTTCTACGGAAACTGACAAGTTCAGCTCTTCGCAAACTGAGCGATAAGCTGCTACATCTTTTTCAAATTCAGCATCATCAAAATCAGCGCACAAAAACCTGCAGGTATCATCAGGAAGCATGGGATAAATACCGATAACGTCCCTGCCGTATTCGTCTTTGCCGGCAAGATGATTATATACTGCTCTGTCGGATAACGGCAATAGTTTTCTGTTAGGACATACCGAGCATTTATACGCCTTTTTATCGCAGATCCCCTCAGCCCATTCGTTGTCACAAACAGGCTGATAGCCACTTTTTCCGTTCGTTTTACTGTACCATCGCCGTGCGAAAACGTCTTCCCGTCCGGAGAATAGCTTTCTAAACAAACGTATTTTTGTGTCCACGCTGCTGTATTTGTTGATGGCTGATCTATCATTAGTTGTCGTTGCCGAAGCATTAGCTTCGACGATCCCCAGTTTTGATTTTAGTTTTTTATTTTCAGCACGTAAAGAATTAATAGTTTGCAGTGCCAAATTGTATTTTTTGAGTAATTCTTCATAAGGAAGCATAGTCAGTCATTCTTTCAAGGAAAAGTGTGAATTAAAGAAATTGAATACAACGGCACATTCACCAACCCGTCATCCTCTTTCCGATAATCTGCCATTGAAGCTCTGATACTGAGTGCGGGCTTGTATTTCTCACGATAGGTTTTCAGGCTTTTGGCTTTGAGGTTTTCTTCCGCTTTGACTTCAAGGGGAATGACCTTTTCTCCGTCGTCGAGTAGGAAATCGATCTCACAGCTGTTACGGTCGTTGGTATAGTAATAGATACCGTAGTCGGTAGTGGCTTTTAGCTGTTGGAGGACATATTGTTCTGTCAACGCGCCCTTGAATTCCTTGAACATATCGTTTCCTTCGAGGAGAACGCTCTTGCCGATTCCCGACATACAGCCGAGCAGACCTACGTCAAGCAAGAACAGCTTGAATGCTTTTAAATCTTCATAGGCTTTCAGAGGTAAATTGGGTGTCGTGATGCGGCTGACCTTGTGAACTAAACCACAGTCGCACAGCCACATGATCGCGGTCTCAAACTCCTTTGCTCTGCCGCCTTCACGTACTAAGCCGTAGATAAACTTCTTATTCTCCTTGGCAAGCTGTGAGGGGATGCTGTTCCATACCATGCGGATTTTCGGAACGATATCAGACGGCGCGTGCTTGGAAAAGTCTTGCTCGTATGCTTCGAGGATTCGCTTTTGCACTTCGCGAACCTCATTAAAATCCTTGCTGTGCGAGAAACGCAAAACGACCTCGGGCATACCGCCTATGAAGTAATACTGTTTCAGCAGATAGATAAATTGTTCGGAAAAAGAGTTTATTAAAGCGTAGTCGCCACTGTTGAGCAGATTGTAAAGTTTTTCATAACCGGTTCCCAATAAGAACTCGTCAAACGACAGGGGATAGAGCTTCAAAAAATCTACCTTTCCAACAGGAAAAGAGGTTCCTTCATGCAATGCGATTCCTAAAAGCGAACCGGCACAGATTATATGGTACTGCGGCGCATTTTCAAAAAAGTATTTCAGGCTGCTCAACGCAGCAGGAACCTCCTGCACCTCGTCAAAAATAATCAGCGTATCGTCGGGCGTGATGTTAGTGTCGGAATATATCTCCAGTCCCATAATGATTCTTTCAATGTTCAGGTCAGAAGAAAACAAATCTTTCATTTGTCTGTTGGAGTCGAAGTTGATGTAAACAGTTTTTTCGTAGCACTTCTTGCCGAATTCCTTCATCAGCCATGTTTTGCCAACCTGACGCGCACCTTCAATAATCATCGGCTTGCGGTAATAGCTTTCCTTCCATTTTTTCAGTTTTTCGATTGCAGAACGGTACATTACATCACACCTTTTTATGATTTTCTATATATTAGTATAACACCTAATTACAAAAAATGCAACGAAAATATGCTGTTTCAGTACAAAAAATACAACGAATATCTTTTGCAATTACAAAAAATGCAACGAAAAACAGGCTAAGCGCAACAGAAAATGCACCGAGCCTGTTTTATACCCTTCTCAAATACCCATGGTCATTCAACTTTTCTTCGTCAATATGTACTAACCGAGCCCCTGTCTTTCAGCAAACCTGCCTATATTTACGCAGAAATTCAGCCACGGTATCAATGTTA
>Ga0310695_10004339_pt1 | contig 26319 bp, 23 predicted proteins | sample RumenRJG_04DNA_FD_203882 | JGI IMG/M metagenome (GOLD analysis project Ga0310695, IMG submission 203882) | Bovine rumen microbial communities from Lethbridge, Alberta, Canada - RJG_04 (v2) (version 2) | ecosystem: Host-associated > Mammals > Digestive system > Stomach > Rumen | place: Canada... | reverse complement strand
ATTATTTCAACAACTTTTGGCGCTTCTGTAGCTTGGGTGGGTAAGTAAGCGCTGAATCTTACCCACCAGTATAGTTATTGGCTCAGTACGCCGCCCTTGCGTGAACCTCAGATGGATGCTTTCGGCAGCTGACCGACGGCGAGGAACTCAAGAACAGATCTCACTTTCCTGAGCCGTCGGAACCGCGCATTGTAGCATCCATCTGAGAACCCCGCAAGGGTAAACCTGCGGCGGCTGTTTCTGTGACCTCGGGCTCCAAATCTAAGAACAGATCTTGGGTGCCCCGGATCGTCAGGATCATGCGGGTACTGGACCTGACTGCCTGCGTTTACGAAGTTCATTCGCAGTTTTTCGGGTCGTTGCTGCTTTCTCAGATGACATCTGAGGCCTGTTGTGCAGTGGTATCACAAGATCTGAGCACTTGAGGTAGATCAGAGCGATCATGTTCCCGATGTTACGGAACCCCCGTGCCATCTTGATAAGAACCTTGATCGTGGTATTAACTGCTTCACTCTTAGCGCTGTTTGCCTGGCACCGGACAGAGTTCAGGATGTTTTCCTTATGCCGGCCGATCTTTTCGGAAAGCTCCATCATTGGCTCCAGACCAGATCCGGAGGCATCCGTGATCCATTGCCCCAGTTCTATGGCTGCCTGTTTTTCATCCTTCATATGAAGGATCAGCCGCAGGGCCTCCTTGAGCTGGTATGCTCTGTATAGATCAGGATAATCATTCTCAATGAGTTTGATCTTGTCGGCCTGATATTCGGAACAGTTTTCCGGGTTGTGCCCAAGGGCGTGTTTTGATCCCTTTATGGCCCTGGCCCTGTTCTGCAGATGATCCAGGATCTCCTGATGCTCCAAAGTAAACTGTTCCTTTCGGGGACGGCCCTTCTTTTTGGAAGGGGACGTCACGGGAGGCAGGAACTCCAGCTGTCCTTCCAGGAAAGCGAGAAGATCCTGTTTCCTCCTGCTGGGGCGCCCATGCTTTGGCATCGCTGCCAGTTCCGCTTCCGCAGCTGCGCGTTGCTGCTCAGGTGTTTCTGTTTGTACAGCTTCTGTAAGAGAAACAAGGAAATCAAGCAGTTCCTGTTTGCGTTTGCCGAGACGCCCCCGTTTTGGCATTGCTGCCAGTTCTGCTTCCGCAGCCATGCGCTGCTGCCTGGCGTTTTCTGCGGCCTCCGCAGCTTCGGCCTCTGCTTTCTGAAACTCCTGTTTCCGGCGGTCATACTCGCGGGCAGCTTTGGCGGCCGTGGCAGTCCGTACCTTGTCAAGCTTCTCATTGGCCCACTCGACCACATGGAAGAAATCGATGCAGCGGGTTGCATTGGGAAAGTAGGTTCTTGTGCAGGTATCGATCCACTGGGCACCATCCCCGGCAACGATCTCGATCTTCTCCCTCTCGTCCGGGGAAAGAGTCTCGCAGAAGAGGCGGAAGATCTCCAATCCGTTGCCTTCATGGATCCATGCCACCCGGTTGCGATCCATGTCATATACGACCGTGATGTAGGAGAACCCTTTTCGGTAACTGGTCTCATCTACGCAAATACGACGAAGGCCATGCATCCTTATAGTTATATCGGGTTCTATCCGGTCATGGGCGGCTTTGACACAGTTTCCGACTGTCCGCCAGTCAATGTCTTCGAACAGGGCAACAGCCGTTCTGGACATCCGGCATACCATCCAGGCGATCTCATTGCAGAAGTCCTCAGTGAAACGACTCCTGCCATCCGCCCAGGGAATATATTCCGTCCGTACACCGTGCTCGGGACATTTGACCCGTTGGGGCTGGTAGCAGATATGAACAGGAACGCCATTGAGATTCGGAGCGCGCCAGGAGGATTCTGTGCTGTACTTTGTATCGTACCCCGGGCATTTCTTTCTACAGACTGGACAGAGCTTCCGGGCCCGCTCATAAGGTCTGGCATGAACGTAGATCCGGGTTTGTTCAAAAGTCTCACCAAATCGATGGACTGTAACCGTTGCAGTTTCACAGCTGGTGACATGCATACAATTATGGTTGAGATTGAGGACAGTTTTCAGTATACTAAGGAGCGAGGCCATTGGTGTTTCCCTCCTATCGTGTATTGTCTTCGCAAACAACCACAATAGCGGAATGCCAATGGCTTTTCAATTGTTATTTGTTATTTGGTGGAGTAGAGTCACCCACCCAAGCTACAGATGACTCGTAAATTATTTCAATAACTTTTTCAATAGATTATTTCAACAACTTTTTCAATAAATTTTTCAACAGGTTATTTCAATCACTTTTTTCAACAAGTATTTTTCAATATTTTCAATGGACATTTTTCACAAAGAGTTTTCTTTCAAATACTCCTCCAATGATTGGATCAGTTCTTCTTCATCCAGGTTATAGAAGAGTTTGGTGAAGCAGCCGGTGATCATGGGATTGAGATCCATGCCGAGTTCTGCCGCCCTGGCGTCATTCTTGATCCCGTAGCACCTCTTGCCGGCAGCATAAGCTATGCCCAGTTCTACACAGGTTCCCTCATCAGGAGCTCTGCCATCCAGATTTGCGAATAAAATGTCTGCTTTGAGCACTTCATCCCTGTCTTTTTCAAAAATTTTATTCATTTTTTCATCTTCTGTCATTCCTTCGAGTTCAGGCGCCAGGAAACCGTCACGCTGGGGAAGGAATACTTCATATCCATGACTTTCAAGAATCGTCACAATTTTGAGGTTGTAATCCCTTTCGGCTTCATTAAAGAGCGGTCCCGCGAAATATACTTTTTTGCCTGTGGATTCAGCATCTGATCCGGTGGTTTCAGCAGAGGCACCGGTAATGGGATGACTGATGACCAATGCGATGATTGTGATGACCGTCAAAATAACCGATTGGATTTTCATTACTCTGTTCTTCATGTATTCCTCCTCTCGTCTGCAATTTAAATCCCACCGCTTATAGAAGAAGGGGGCTTACCCCGTTGAGATAAAAAGATCTCAAAAATATAAAACTCTTCCCTTTCCATTATACACCACCGTCCTATCATGATAAAATCATAAATAGCCCGGCTTCCTTTATGGCTTTGTGGCTTTGTGGCTTTATGGTTTTATGAATTTATGGTTTTATGAATTTATGGTTTTATGGATTTACGGAAATCCCAATCATCCCGGAAAATTCTTTAATCATGCCGGCGGCCGGTTACCCCCCGTGCAGCAGTTACTACAGTTACTATCCGGGAGAAGACTATTCACTGAGGCTAATCACTAAGGATCATCACGGAGGAGGCATTCATGACCATATTCATCTCCTGCTCTCTTGCTGATAAAGACATATTCGACGAACTTGCTGAACATCTGAGGCAAAGAGGACATATTATTTATCCGCGTTCCGGAAAGTATCTCTCCTCTCTTCTTATAACATCACTCAGAAAAGACATTGCTGAGTCTGATTTTTTCGTTGCGCTGATTTCTGAGGATTATTCGAATTCCAAAATCGCGCTTACTGAATTGAATTTTGCGTCTTTTACAGGAAATTCCACCATACTTCCATTTATTCTGGGCAGCGCTTCTGTGCCCGTTTCCGTGGCAGATATTGAATGCGAAAAAGCAGACAGTAAAGAGGAACTGGTTGAAAAGGTGCTAAACTGCGTCGCTATGCTTGAGGACATGGAAAAACACGAAGACTCGCCGGGCTGCAGGGATCAGAAAAACGGGAATCAGAAGAACGGCAATCAGGAAGAAGAAAATCAGGAAGAAGGGATTCAGGAAGAAGGAGATCAGGAAGAAGAAAATCAGGAAGAAGGAGATCAGGAAGAAGAAAATCAGGAAGAAGGGATCCAGGAAGAAGGGATTCAGGAAGAAGGGACTCAGGAAGAAGGGATTCAGGATTGCAATAATAGTGCCGCAGGATATTCCAATGAAAATATTTCAAATGAGGGAATTTCAGACGACAGTTCATCACATGGCAAAGTTAATAAGGGGACTCTGACCGGGAGAAATGATACGGTGCAGCCTGAAATCTACAACACAGAAAATAAGATCGCGGCCCTTAGAAAGGCATTCGCCGGCAATCAATTGACATTAGTATGCGGAGCAGGTATTTCAAGCGATTCGGCGATTCCGACATGGCATGACCTTCTGGTAAATATTCTCAACGATATTTATTCGGATCATGACCCTTCGAACCCGGATGATATGGTTTCAGCGGAATACCTGCTGTCGCTGATGCCGGAATCCAATCTGATACTGGGAAAATATTTAAGGATCCTGCTGGCTGATAGTTTTGAAAAGGTTGTTCAAAAGCATCTTTACGCAAATTATAATCAGAAGCGTGGCCTGAACAGCTGCACAGAAGACAACTCCACAGAAAGCAGTTCTACAGGAGTCAGTTACACAGAAGACAGCTCCACAGAACAGAATTTGACCTGCCATGACGATGAAACGCCTATCCTGAAAGCGATCGTTGAACTGGCCCATCCTAAGAACAGTGACGGTCGGCTTGAATCTATCATCACTTTTAATGTTGATGACTTAATAGAAAAGGCACTGGCTAATCACGGCATAGACTGTGCATCCATATGGAAAGAAGGCCAGATCTGCAGGCCTGACCAGCTTCCCGTCTTCCATGTACACGGTTTCCTGCCCAATCAGGAGGAGCTGGATTCTCCCAACCTGGTATTCAGCGAGGAATCCTATCATTCTCAGTTTAATGATCCATACAGCTGGGCGAATTTAACCCAGTTAAATTCTTTCTCCACAGATGTATGCTTATTTATAGGGATCAGTCTGTCCGACCCTGATCTGAGACGACTGCTGGATATTATCTGGGGAAAAAATCATGCATGTAAACACTACATCATCATGAAAAAATCCGACCGGAAAAGTAAAACGGATGAAATCGCCAACATGCTCTTTGAACAGGACGCTTATCTGCTTGGCTTAAATGTCATATGGTGCAGCGAGTTTTCCGAAATTCCTGATATTCTGTCCAGAATTGCAGGCACTGTATCGTGATGTACCCGCGGACGACTTTGTCAGCCAGGGGTTTACGCGCCTTTTCGTGGGTTTACGCGTCTTTTCGAGAATTTTCACGTCTTTTCGAGAATTTATGCGCCTTTTCGAGAATTTACGCGTCTTTTCGAGAATTTACGCACCTTTTCGAGAATCTGAAATCATATATTCGCTGATGAAGATCTGAAAGAGCGCAGGAATGCAGCGGCAGGTTACCGCATATCAGTCATCTCCCCCGCTGTTCAGGTACTCAAACTCATCCATATACGGATACCCTGCCGGGAAGGGCTGCGAGTCGTAAGGCACCACTTTCCGAGGTCTAAATGAATCTGCGATTTCCCAGACAGTTGCGGGAGTATCATCGTCATCTTTTACTTTCTCGAGAATATACTGTTTTCCACTATAGATAACTCTTTTCAGTTTTTTACAAGTATAAAAAGCAGTGCTGCGCACAATCGGCCCATATTTAAAGAACCTGACCATCTGGAGATTACTGCATTCATAGAATGCAAATTCTCCTATATGTTTGACTCCTTCCTGCACTGTAACTTCTTCCAGTGAACGGCATCCACTGAATGTGAAATCTTCTATATACCTCACGCTGCCCGGTATAGTCATGTTTTTTAATGAATGGCATCCCGAAAATGCACCATAGCCGATTCTGGTCAGACTTTCCGGCATACGGACACTTTCCAGAGATTCATTGTCTAAAAAGGCATGTCTGCCGATTTTTTCAACTCCATCGGGTATCCAGACATATTTAACCGTTTTATTATATGAAAAAGCCCGTTCCCCAATCTCTTTGACTCCGTCCGGAATAATGACCTCTTCGGCAGTACCCTCATATTTTAGAAGAGTATGTCTCTGCATTTTAAAACTCATATTGGTTCACCTCCTGCATGTCTGCTTCACCCTGAGAGCCGGCTTATATTTGCTTATATTTTCTTATATTTTCTTCAACTCTCAACTGCTTTCAGGAGAAGTCTGTTCTATGACCTAGTCCAGCAGCGACTTGTCGATGATCTGGAAGTTTGCCCTGTGAATATAGAGCGCCTTTCCGTCAATCATCAGTTTTGTAAATCTCGGCAGGTCCTCCTGTATTTCCCAATATACTTTTTTGCCTGAAAAAGCATAGATTGGAGCTCCCATCTGCGATTTAATGACTACCACCATGGGTTTTCCGAATTTATTCTTTACACTGTTCAGCTTTCCGCTGACCAGAGTAGTATCCATGATCCCTGAAGATGTACTCTCCACCTCGTCCAGGTAGAATTCATGTTCCGGGACCAGACGGGTATCGTAGAAAACACAGGTGTCGCCGCAGGAAATCAGCTGTTTTCCATCTATAGTGATCGTGATCACGGAACTGAGGGTCTTGGTCGAATACCATTCATCCGTATTGGAGGCATAGGTCTTTTCCTCGACAATGTTATTATCGATATCGATCCTTTTCCCATGCGTTCTCATGGTGCGGATGCCGACATTGTCAAACGTGTCAATATAGTACTCGTTTCCGATTATGCTTCCATGAAGATCATGTATCCCGCTGCCCGCCTTCGCACAGCCGGCCGCGGTCATGGCTGTCATCACCAATAGTATTATAACAGCAAGTGTTTTCTTCAGTTGACTCAAAGTCCATTCCTCCGTTTTATCAGTTTCATTAAAAATTACAGATATTATAATTTATTAGTTTCATCAATATATTATTTTCATCATTATAAATAGTTTCATTGGTTTCAATCATTCTATTGTCACGCAGCTTTATTCAGGTATTCAAGACTCGCTCGCGAGTCTTGGTATCCCATGATCTGAAGTCACGGGTATTACGCGATGAAGAATAAATCAGGCTGCATTATCCATGGCGCCGGCATCGTCATTCAGGAATTCCAACAGCCGGTCCTGAAAATCATGATAAAATGGCTTCTCTACAAAGACCATATGGGCGCCGCCCGAGATGACTTCCAGGGATGAGCCTTCCGGCAGGCTGTCCAGACAGGCATTGACTTTATCATAATTCAGATAGGGATCCTGGTCTCCGCAGATGACAAGGGTGGGTGTGCGGATTTTTGACAGATCGATCAGGTCGACTGAACTGTCCACGCAGACATCTCTTCTGCCGCCGTTAGGGCTCGACTCCCCGTCGAAATGCCAGCAGCTTGAACACCACAATTCCCGGATCACAGGATCTGTGATTTCCTCATTGATCGATCCGTCTTCGTTTCTCTGGAAATCATCTGCTGCATGCTCCCAGGTATTATGGTGAAAAGGCTCTGTAATTGCGTACTCTCCTATGCCAGTCAGAATAGGGGCATAAAGGACCAGCCTGTCGACCAGCTCAGGATACCTGACCGCGAACCGGCTTACTGTCACAGTCCCCCAGCTCCATCCCAGAACATCGATCTTTTCCTGCCCGGTCTCATGAATGATTTTCTCCACCGCGGCATGGATATCTTCCGCCGCATAGTCGGAATCCGGCATAAAGCCATCTTTGACCTCTTCTGACTGACCGAATCCGGCTATGTCAAGAAGCCAGACTCCATACCCCTCTTGGGCCAGTTTCCGCACCAGGCTGTAATCCTCATAGTCAATGTCAAATTCATGAGAGGAATAGGTCACTCCGTGGATCAGCAGAATCTGCTTCTGCGGCTCTGTCCCGCTGAGCATGGTCCGGGTCAGATAAAGGTCGATCCCGTTTCTTTCAAGGGGAACGACCGCCCTGCTTAATACATCATCCGATACTGTCTCAGTTTTGTCAGTATCAGTATGGATAGAATCATCCGACCTATTATCAGTTTTATCTGTACCGGCATTGACAGAATCATCCGACGTTTTATCAGTTTTGTCTGATCCGGCATGGACAGAAATGACCGGAAGGATCATCACACACAGCAATAAACAAACAACTGTTTTTATCTTTGTTTTTATCTTTTTCTTTATCTTCATCTTCATTCTGATATCAGCTCCTTTACTTGTGATCCAATATCCTGACTTAAATGCTGATTTCCATCTCGTCTTCCGCCAGAGAAATATTGGTTCCCGCTAGCAGCATTTTGATCTTACTGAAATCATCTTCTCCCCAGTCGGGATTATGGTGGATCAGATAGATCCTGCCGAAGCTGCTGAGGGGAAGCTGGTCTTTCAGCTGCCTGAGCGAGGTGTGTCTGAAGCTGTCACGTTCCGGCTCTTTATATTCCCAGCATTCGTGAAAAAGGACATCCGCGCTGACACTCTCCCACGCATCCGCGCTGAAAGACAGGTCCGTAGCGTAGATCAGCCTGTCATCCAGAGTGATCCGATAAGACGGCGCGGAATGCTTCTGTCTGGTGACGCTTATCTTTGTATCACCGATGAAAAAAGATTCCCCCGGGAAATCCAGGACCTTTACATCATGGGAGAACTTATCGATGCTTCTGGAAAAGAATTCCGGCCTCAGAAATGCGCGAATATAATAGTCCGTCGTCTCCGGATAGGCAAGTCGTCCGGGGCCGTAAACCCGGAATCTCTTATCCCTGATAAAAGGATCGATGTAACTGAGACCGATCATGTGATCCAGATGGTAATGTGAAAGCAGCAGGTGGACCGTGTCGTATTTATCCAGGATATGGGCATATTTGCGGATATTGGAAAGACCAGTTCCCGCATCCAGGATAAAGAGCTGCCCCTTATTTTCCACCATGATGCAGCTCGTCTCATTGGCTCCGGGAATCCAGCCCGCAGCCCCAAGAATATATATATTCATAGGCGTTTTACCTCCATGTCTGAATACTCTGAAAGGCATATAGATCATAGCACTCGTAATCTTTGTTCGTGAACATATCGCGTGATCCCGGCTCATGATTTTGGCTCGTGATCCTGGCTCGTGCCAAGAATGCCTTTAAACAATGCACTGTTTTGATATAATAATACTACAGTCCATTACAGGTTTCACTCTGTGATTTTTTCTGCTCAAATACCCGCGCCGGTTAAACACCTGTGCCAAAACAGGACAGAACACCTGTGTCGGAACAGGACAGAACACCTGTATAAGATCAGAACACCTGTGCCAGACCCAAACAGAACACCTGCGACAGACCTGAACAGATACTATACACTAAACCCACTATATTTGTGTTATTTTACGGGGGAAAAAATGAAAAAGATGAAAAAACAGCTGATCTTCCTTTTAACAGCCGCTTTAATAGCAATGTTTTTCACGGGATGCGGCTCCTCCACGACAGCCGTATCCGATGACGCAGTCCAGGAAGCAGAGAAAACAGAGGATGCATCGGCCGCCGGGACAGATGCCGGGAAAACAGAAAATAGTACAGCTATCGGTACAGATGCCGGGAAAACTGAAACTGCTGCGGCCGCCGGAACAGAAGAAACAGATCCAGAAACGATTTCTGCACAGGATGAAAAAAAACCTGTTGCAGCAGGCTTTCGACTTCTTGGCCAGACACATACAGCTCCTGGCGGAAAACTCCTGTACAAGACTGCTTATTACGAAGACAACAGTCTTGCCAGCGTAATAACAGCAATGGTCGGACCTTATTCAGAATATGTGGTTGAGATTTTCGACAGAGAGTATGATGAAAAAGGCAGATGGATCTCTTCTTCCGAATATAATGCCTACAAAGTCACCGGAGTGGAAAGAATCAATCTGGATGACTATAAAACCGAAGAGAATAAAGTAAGCACCGAAGTATGCAAATATAACGAAAATGGTTTCATTGTCGAACACAGTAATCTCGATGGAAGTCTTATTGATGTAAGGACCTATAACAAGCAGGGAAAGCCTGTCCACGAAGATGATTATGCTGACGGCTTTGTGGCCGTAAAGAAAGATTATATCTATGATGACCAGGGTAACCTTGTAAAAATCGTTTCAGACAGTGAATCATATGACTGGCTGGAGGAATACACGCCTTTCGGTGTGACATCGATCCTGACTTTGCGTCAGAAAAAATCAGATGAAGGTGAGACAACCGAAAATATGGAACTGCACTATGATGACAAGGGTGTTCTTACTAGTGGTGAATGGTTCGAAAATGGAGATTTGGAATCCACCTATTCATATGAACTGGATGAATACGGGAATATCATTCGTTTTTCCATATTTAACAAAGACGGCACTCTCCGGAAGGATGTCGAAAATGAAATCGTTCCTTTGGTCGAATAAACAGGAGACTAGAGGCCGCAAGAGCGGAGCAGGGCGCAGTTTATTCATACATGTATGTGAACACGCGATCATGGCCACAAATAAATAAACAGTGAGCAAAAAGCCGCAAGACGGATATGCCTGCATATCCCGTCTTGCGGACTTTTATGGATATGCCTGCATAACTCGTCTTGCGGACTTTTATGGATATGCCTGCATAACTCGTCTTGCGGACTTTTGCGAATGATCACCCTGTGATTCCAGGGTCAACACTGATATTCACCGCGTCACAACTGAAATGATTTTCTCAACGGCAGGCCTTGCTTCCGGAATGGGAAACAGGGGATAGACATGATTCATCTCCTCCGCGACGATCAGTTCGTTTGTCGGATCCTCATCGAGCATGCCAAACATTTTGATCGAGTCAGGATATAATATCTCATCGGTTCCCGTGAATAAGGTGACATTACGGATTCCTTTCAGGTCTCCGTAGATGGGACTGACATGCCAGTCGTGCACGTCCAGATCCCCCTTCCAGAAGCCTGCGCAGAGGAGCAGCTGAGGAACAGTCAGGAAGGGATCGCGGGGTATATATTCTTTTATCTGTTCGTTGTCCATGGAAAGATCGACCCAGGGAGACAGAAGGATCAGCTCATCGGGGAGACGCAGCCCCTCAGCTTTGAACTGCTCTGTCACAGCCAGAGAGAGTCCGCCGCGAGGCGGAAAATACATTACACGGGCCGTGTCATAAAAAACCGGCCGGGTCTCCCTCCTGATGAGAGAGATCCGGCCGGCGGCTTGTTTTTAATTACACTTCTGCACCGGGCGCTGCCTGAAGTCGGTCCAGCACAGCTGTAATATCTTACTGCTTTTTGATGGTCATGGAAATCAGGCGGTCACCATAGTATTCATCTTTATCCCTCGGAATACTGCGGGACAGGCAGATATAGTAAGTGCCCTTAGGCAGGGTGCCGGTAATCACCTGTTGTGAATTTAATTGCGTGGTTCTGATCCTCACACCGTATTTATTGACAATATAAAGACTGAATCCGGGTCCTTCAATATTTCCGTATCTGGATGTGCTTTCCATTCTCCTGGCGAAGGTTTTAATCTTCTGTTTCTTGTGCAGAGTGATCTTGTACCATTTTGTATACTCATATCCATATGCAAATACTTCTCTGTAGTTTTTACCGGAAGTAAGGCTTTTCGCCTTATGCATGCAGTAATTGCTTCCGTGGCTCACAGAGGTATGTTCGTATTTAAATTTCAATTTGTCGTGAGTGCAGCAAAAATAATATGTTCCCTTTTTGATTGCCATATAGTTTTCGCCACTATAAAAACCGGCAACAAAATAGTCTCCAGACGTTTCCGCATTGACTTTGTAAGTTGTGAAAAGCAATGCACTGGCTCTGTTGACGTGCCTTCCTGTGCATTTATCATTATTTACTTTTACTTTGATATATCCGTCGGATGAAATCCTCATCTTGTAAACATCGATATAATCCGGATTATCTTTAGGCTCTGTGATCCACCTGCCCTCGCTCATAGAATGGATCCTGTACTCTCCCTTCTTTTCATAGGCCTGTGCCCTGGCCGGACCAAGACCTGCTATAATGCACAGGACAGCCAGAAGGCAGATTGATCGCTTCAGCATTTTTTTCATAATTCCCTCCTATCCAGGATCATATGATTCTGATCCGCAATAACACAAAATACATGTACAAATTAAAAAAAATACACACATCTAGTATAGTACCGATTGTGGCATTTTACCAGTACAGACATTGTAATTTTAAATAAATTGTACATTTTGTACATTTTCCGGTTGTGGTTCAAACAAGTGTAATCGCGCAGTCTTAGCCGGCTCAGTCAAACCGAACTCCCCGCGGCCTGCCTGCCGCCAGGGCTCAAAGCACATCTTCACCGGTTCAGTCTTCCGACCATGCCGCTCGCCAGAGCGGCACCGCGAGGAGAAATTCGCGGAGGCGGTTTCTCTGACGCGATCACAGGATGTTTTGGCTGTCTCGCGGCAAAAACAACCTGAGTGAAAAATAATGTGTCGGCATTATTTTTCACTCTTCCAAACCATGCCGGAGCACGCAAGTGCGCAGGCGTGGTCAACGAGAAATTCGTGAAGACGATTTCTCGTTGACATCAGGGGATGTTTGTGCTCCGGCACAAACATCCGGAGTGAAAAATCTTGTATCGACAAGATTTTTCACTCTTTGTCTTTAAAGATCGGCCACACGCTCTATGTTCAGGGGTCTCTCATACAGGAAGGCGGTACCGCAGTAGGAGCAGCGCCTGGCCGTCAGGTCAATGCTGGCTCCGCAGTAGGGGCATTTCACTATGTTGAGTCCGCCCTTCTGCCCGGTCCCTGCCCGGTCACTCTTCCGCATCCTGATGCGTTTGACCGCCTCATCTGACCACACCTTTTCTTTTTCACCGCTGTTTTCCGCGCTGACGAGCCGGATGGATACATCGGTCGTGATATAGACTTTTCCGTCCTGACTGGTCAGGTTCTGCCCCCGGTAATCCAGCACGTCAAAGTCGATGATATTGCGGGTCTCTGAAGATTCGGATCCGAAATAATAATCCCGCAGGCCCAAATTGAGATTGTTGACAAAGGTGCCCATGGTAAGGCCGTTTTCCTTCAGATCTTTGAGAAAACGCTGCAGCACAATATCCTGTTCGCGCTTCTTTTTCATCTCCTTGCCGGTCAGGTCGGCTTTATACTTCCGGGCGCTGTAGATCAGATAGAGGACACATCCTATGATTCCTCCGATCAGGGCGCCCTTTCCATAGTCAAAGACAGTGGATGTCCGTCCTGTCGTCACGGTAAGGAATATGCCCACTGCTATGCAGACCGCCATGATCAGGATCAGGGGAAGGAGCAGGCTTTTTTTCTCTGCCAGGACATAGTCGCTCTGGTTTCTTCCGCCCAAAAGCTCCGACTGATAATCCATATTGTAAAAAGCTCCGCAGTAGGGACACCCGTCCGAAAATAAGGCATCCTCGCCGATGCCGCCGCAGTTGGGGCACTGGACCCTGCCGTCTTCAAGCTTGGGGAATATAAAGGAATAGAGCATTCCGGGGTTGAATTCGGTCTCCTGATGGAGGAGTTTTCCGCCCATATAGTATTTTTTGGCCAGGATCACACCGGATTCCACATCGTCCACCCTGGTATGATCACTGGATCGGATCTTCGTCGTCCCCTGGTCATAATAATCGGTGACGATCACCGCGTTTTTCTGCAATAGCCGCTGTTCATGGACCTTATCGCTGATCATGGTTTTTCCGCTCCCTGCCGTCAGTTGTTATTGTTGTTATTATTGTTGTTGTTATTGTTGCTGCCGGATCCTCCGGAGGAGGAGCGGGAGGCAGCCTGGGCTGCCAGATAAGCCGGGGTATAAACCATATCAATGCCTGTAGCTTTGACTCTCATCAATGCATACACATTGGGATCCATATTGGAAGTCGCAGTGATCTGGGTCTCTGTCCCGTTTTCCAGGGCATTGATAATCGTTCCGTTGGGGTAGCCCATGATCAGTCTGGACTGTTTGGTGCGCAGTGATTCGTACAGTTCTTCCGCCTGTTCGTTGGTCAACTCAAAGAAAGAGCGGAGTTTTTTGATACCGACCCATGCAAACATTTCATTATAGGTGGACGGATAGATCATTTTGTTTCCTCCATGTTCTGTTCATGTTCAGTTCATGTTCAGGTAGTAGAATTCAAGGTTTTGAAATGGCAGGTCAATCGCCTGTATATGATAAAAAGCATTGTTTTTCTGTTTTGTATAATGGTAGTCCCTGAGGGCCGCCGTGGTGAAAAAGATATTGTTTTCCCGGTCAGGGGACAGGTACTTTCCATACCGCCTGAGAAAATGCGTGAGGTCGATCTTCATCCAGCCATCCCTGTCTGACTGGTCTGTCTCCGCGGCCTGTTTATAGATCATTTCATTGGCTATGTGCCTCTGTTTAGTCCTGCCCTCATCCCCGTAGACAATGGTGTCTCCTGTCAGCAGCTGTATATAGAGGGCATTGTTCTCCGGATAGCTGCTCTGAGCTTCGAAAATCCCCTGCCTGGCATAGAGCACCACTCTGCTGTCCGGAGTGATAAAGGTCAGGGGCCGGTTCTGTTTGATGATCTGGGACTCCAGACGAAAATCGTTCCCGTCAATGTTGAGGACGAACAGGTCGGGATCATAGATGTATCGAAGGCCGGGATCCTGGCGGATCAAGGTCCTCAGGTCCGGGATCTGCGGGGGAAGCTTTGCCAGGGCATAACTCTCAATCAGGCCGGGATGCATGGCACAGACGTAATCCAGGGCATCGGGCCTTGCATAATCGTGTCCTTCCAGGCCCCACAGCCGGTACAGTTCCTTCTGCAGCAGGCAGGTATAGCTGCGCGCCCGCTTCTGCTGCCTTTTCACGAAAGGACAGCCAGTCCTGCACAGATAGAGCCAGGGGCAGTCCCCGCATTCCTGGTCGAAACCACAGGAGGCGTGGACCCGGCGGATCTTCTCCGCTCCCGTCTCCATGATCCTGCTCATGCTGTCCCGGTAGATATTTCCATAATAGAAATCCGGGTTTTTCTGGCCGCGAACACAGGAATAAATATCTCCGTTCTTCTCCAGCAGGTAGAACTTTTCCCCGCAGTTGACACAGTTGGTACAGTAATCCGGCCCGAACTCCCTGAACCAGGCTCCCTTCAATCCCGGCTCGAGTTCCGTACCCGTAAAGGCGTCCCGGATCCCGCGGAAAAACTGCAGCTGCTGCTCTTCCGTCAGGGCGTGCAGAAGCCCGCTGCTGTTTTCAAAGCCGATCATAAAGTTGAAGTCCAGCATATCCAGACAGGTGTTCTTATGCAGATACCAGATATCCTCGATTACCTGGCCGATCCTTTCCAGATGTTCCCTGAAAATAGTCGCGGACACCTTCCTGTGATTGGGAAGGTCCTGCAGAAGCGATACATTGGAGAGGATCTTTTCCAGGGTATCCCCGCCGTCTTTGCCCACCCGGAACCGGCGGTGAAGGGACAGAGGCAGGTCTATGCTGCCGCTCACCGATACATTATATGCGCGGATGGCATCCATATGGCTGTCGAGATTGAGCAGATTTGTCTTGATATGGGGCTGGCCGACCCTGAAGCCGGCGCCTGTCAGAAGGCCTCTGTTCTTTTCATAGTACTGCGAGATATATTCCGCCAGTTCCCGGAATTCATCCTTTTTCAGGCAGGTGACCTCGCCGCCGTGCAGGGAGATATTGAAGGGAATGATATTCTCCGAATGGCATTTGTCCACAGCATAGGCCAGGGTCTCCAGCGGACTGCGGTCAGTATGCAGATCCTTTGTCTGGTCCTCCAGATAGCAGTACCTGCAGGCCATATTGCAGGCCATGGTCGGCACATAGAGCAAGTGTATATAAGTATTGGTATTCATGGCACCGGCTCTCCCGGATCAATAATAGTTGATCACTGTCGGACTCTCTTTAAAAGCCCTTGAGTTCACATAGCAACCACTGGGGATGTCAATCGACCACAGCCAGCTGCAGCGGCGGAATGCCGAGCTTCCGATTTCCTTCACAGTAGAGGGTATGGATACTCTCTGCAGACTAGAGCAGTCACAGAAAGCATGACCGCCGATCCTGGTGACGCCCTCAGGGATATCGATCTCGCGCAGGTCCGAACAGCCCTCAAATGTATTTCCCCGGATCTCTGTGATCCCGGATGGAAGAACGACCGTTTCAATCCCGCTCAGATAGCGGAAGACACTGCCGCGGATCTCCACCACAGGCTTCCCTTTATAAGACTCGGGAATGACGACATTTCTTTCCGGAACAAGCGACATCGTGTAATAGCGGAGGGCATATCCGCCGGCCGCGCTATTCTCAAAGATCATATGCGGTTTCAAAAAAATCAACAGGGCTGCCGCTACCGCGATCAGGAGAGGTGCCAGCGTAAAAACGCGTCCCGCACCGTCATCTTTAGCCCCGCTGACCTGGCTGATCAGGATATTATCCAGAATATCGTCAGGGCGGCGGACAACCTCGCGGACCAGATACTTTTTCAGGCTCTGCCTGCGAAAAAAGAGTATATAAAAAATGATCTCGAATATTATCAGGATTAAAGCCACCGGATTATGATAGAGGGCCATATAAACGATTTCAAGAAAAGCCACTGCAGCCAGTACAAGGGAAGCAAGGAACTTCCTTTTTCTGATATCGTTGGTCTCATAGTTCTGAAGTCCGTTTTTCTCGATAAAAATGTCTACATATGATTCGAGAAGCTTGATCTCCGTGGTCTTACTGTCAACACTCTCAAAAAGAAACTGCTTTGCCTCCTGATCCAGGGGATTAGCAAGTACCGGTTCTTTCATTAAAAGGTCCTCCGATTAGAATATAATAATCAAAAAAAATAGAAGGGACGGATCCGGCTGGTTCATTGCCTGCAATGAGCAGCTGATTGGATCCGTCCCAGGCCTGTCATTGTACGAAAAATCAATTTTCGACAGGATTTTTCTATTTATGGTTTTAAACTGGCGTTCACAAGCATATATGAATAACTATGTATTGCCTGCTCTTTGGTGCTCCAGCAAAGCTGTTTATCCTTCATCGTGCAATACGTGTTTTGAGTCGTTCGATACGTGCGCAAGACTCGCGAGCGAGTCTTGAATCAGTCTGAGATTTCTCCGTATACACCTTCCATGTATTCACGGACCATTGTCATGAGGTCACAATCCTCTTCGATGTGGTTTTCGTGAACATATTTGAGGTGGAGTCTGACTATTTTCTGCAGGTATGCCTGCTGGATCACATCTGATCCTGTCAGAATGGAAAACAGTTCCCTGTTATTCATCTCTGTCAGTTTTTTCATAAAAAACTCCTTATCCCGGATCACTTGCCGGCTGTTCCAAGATATGCCGCTTTGACGCTCTCATCTTCCAGAAGTTCTTTTCCTGAGCCTTCCATGGAGATCCGGCCGTTTTCGATAACGTAGGCGCGGTCCGCGACATGGAGCGCCATATTGGCGTTCTGCTCGATCAGAAGGACTGTAGTCCCCGCCTCGTGGATCTGCTGGATGATGTCAAAAATACCCTGCACAACGATGGGGGCAAGGCCAAGTGAAGGCTCGTCCATCATCAGAAGTTTGGGGCGGCCCATCAGGGCCCGGCCGACTGCAAGCATCTGCTGTTCGCCGCCCGAAAGGGTGCCTCCCGCCTGCCAGGAACGTTCCCTGAGACGGGGGAACAGGTTGTAGACCATCTCGATGTCCTCGTCCAGCTGGTCTTTTCTGAGATATGCCCCTATGCGAAGGTTTTCCAGTACTGTCAGATTGGGGAAAATCTTTCTGCCTTCAGGAACCATCATGAGGCCCTTGGAGACGATCGCCGTGGGATCCATGCCCCGGATCTCATCCCCGTTAAAGAGGATGGAGCCGCCTTTGGCTTTGACCAGTCCGGAGATGGCGCGCAGCGTGGAGCTCTTGCCGGCTCCGTTGGCGCCGATCAGGGTCACGATCTCCCCTTCTTTTACATTAAAGCTGATACCGCGCACTGCGTCGATACCGCCGTAACTGACTTGTAAATCTTTGATCTGCAGGATCTCGCCCATGCTGTCCTCCATTTTTCTATAATTTGCATCTAATTCCGCAGCTTCCTGGTCACTTATTCAGTCACTCACTGATCACTTTTCAAAAACACGCCGGACCGCCTCAGCAGCAGGCACGTTTTGCAGGCCGCCTGAAACTATTCCATTTTCAGCGGCGGTCTGAGCAGAGTGGCAATCAGTCCTCTGAAATACCCAGGTATGCCTCAATGACCTTGCGGTCGGACTGAACCACCTCGGGGATACCCTGAGAGATTTCGCTGCCGAAGTCGATGACATAAATATAATCGGAGATGTTCATGACCAGATCCATGTGATGCTCGATCAGGAAAACGGTCAGACCATATTTCTCGCGGATTTCGTGCACAAAGTCTGCCAGTTCCAATGTCTCCTGGGGGTTCATGCCGGCTGCCGGCTCGTCCAAGAGCAGGAGTTTGGGGTTGGTGGCAAGGGCGCGGGCGATCTCCAGTCTTCTCTGCAGACCGTAGGGGAGGCTGGTCGCCAGTTCGTCCTTGAAGGATTCCAGACCCTGTTCCACCAGAAGATCCATGGTCTCCTCGCGCATGCGCTGTTCCTCTTTCATATTGGTGCGCAGGATGGCGGAGAAGACGTTCTGTTTGGCCCTCATATGCTTGGCTGTCAGAACATTCTCAAATACTGTCATGCTCTTCCAGAGACGGATATTCTGGAAAGTACGCGCGATCCCCAGCTGTGTGATCTGATCGGGTGTGGGGGTCAGGACGTGCTGACCGGCATAGGTATCCTTGTTCTGTCCCTTGTAGATCTTGACGTCTTTTCCGCGGGGATGGGTGCGGACCATGGGCTGTCCCATGAACTCGATCAGGCCGTTGGTGGGCTGATAGACACCTGTGATACAGTTGAAGGCGGTGGTCTTGCCGGCTCCGTTGGGGCCGATGAGAGCGATGATCTGTCCTTTGGGAACATCCAGTGTCAGGTTGTTGACAGAAACGACGCCGCCGAACTGCATGGTCACATTTTCCAGATGCAGGGCGATTTCCTGATTTTTCTTATTCTCTGCGCTCATATTCAACCCTCCTGATCATCAGAGGATTTTTCCTCTGTCGCTTTCCCGGCGGCCGCAGCCGAAACCTTGCCTTTGTCCGCCTTTTTCTGTCCGGCCGGTCTGCCGTTGATCCCGGGCAGACGAAGCTCCCTGTCTCCCATGATGCCGTGGGAGAAGAAGAGGACGATGACCATGATGACGACGGAGAATACCACCATACGGAAACCGTTGCGCAGCAGCGGAACCCTGAATCCATTGGAGAGCACCATCTCGCTGTCCAGGAAGCGGAGCCACCACTCCGAGCAGGCCACATAGAGGAATGTCGCGATGATGGAGCCTGAGATAGAGCCGATTCCGCCGACAACGACGATCAGCAGAATCTCATAGGTCATCGTGGAAGTGAAAGCTTTTGCCTGGGCATTGGCGACATACATGGCAAAGAGAGCGCCGCCCACACCAGCGAAAAAGCTGGAGATGACGAAGGAAAACATCTTGTGTTTGGAGAGACTGATTCCCATGGCCTCGGAAGCGATCTCATCGTCACGGATGGACTTGAAGGCACGTCCGTAGGAGGAATTGATCAGCAGCACGATCAGTATGATACAGATTGAGGACAGGAGGAAAGGCACAAAAGTCGAGAGTCGAAGCACGACTCCTCCCGATCCGTCCGTAATATTAAAGCTGGAAAAGGTGGGGAAGCCCTTGATCATGTTGGCGCCGTTGGTCACGGGACCCAGCTTCTGCCACTGGAAGATGGCGCGGATGATCTCCGCGAATCCCAGGGTCGCAATGGCCAGGTAGTCGCTCTTAAGGCGCAGGACAGGGAGGCCGATCAGATAGGCGAAAAAGGCCGCGACACAGCCTGCCAGAATAATGGCGATCAGGGAGCCCAGCACCATGGCAATGGCTCCTCCGGGCCCCTTGGTTCCGAAAATGGCCCCGAACAAATCAACCAGGGAAGATTTCAGGGCGCAGCCTCCGAAGAGATAGTAGACCTGATCTTTCATACTGGCAGGTACGGTCAGAATGGCGTAGGTATAGGCGCCCAACAGCATAAATCCCGCCTGTCCCAGGGAGAAAAGGCCTGTGAATCCGTTCAGCAGATTCATGGAGACTGCCACCAGGGAATAGACAGCGCCCTTTTTCAATACGGTAAATAAAGGGCTGGTGGGCTGCAGAACCTGCGGCATCCCCGGAATAAACATACTCAGGTTTTCCAGTATGATCACAAATAGAAGGATGAGGCAGATATAACCTGCCACGGCAAGCTTCTTAGAAGCACTTTTTTGATTTGAAGTACTTTTCTTTTTACTCTGTTCCATAAGTTCCCGTCTTTCTCAACAACAGTCGACCGGTGCATTTTTTGGTGCAGGCAAAAATACCACAGGGTATTTTATCACACGCAGATATTCAGACCTTGTCTGTAGCAGCTTCCCCGAAAAGTCCCTGCGGCTTGGCGATCAGGATGACGATCAGCAGGGCAAAAGTGAAGGCATCTGAAAATACCGACACGTCCCATGAAGAAGGGAGTCCCTTGATGATGGTCTCGCAGATACCGATCAGGAAAGCTCCGATCACGGCACCGGGGATCGAGCCGATTCCGCCAAATACCGCCGCGACAAAGGCCTTGAGGCCAGGCATGGCGCCTGCCATAGGTGTGATAGCGGGATAGTTGGTGAAGAAGAGGACTGATCCGACAGCGGCCAGAGCGGATCCAATGATGAAAGTCATTGAAATAACACTGTTGATCTTGATGCCCATCAGGCGGCTGGTCTCAAAGTCCTTGGAAACCGCCCGCATAGCCATACCGATCTTGGTCCGGTCGATCAGCTGTGTAAGAAGGAAGACCAGAACCAGCACGAGAATGGGGGTCAGAATGACGACCCATTTGGTCTGTGTCCCGAATACGTTGATGGTATCCGAGAGAAACGGGATCGTGGGATATGTCATGGGCTGCCCGCCGGTGACGTAAGTCGCCGAGTTCTGCAGCAGGTAGCTGACGCCGATCGCGGAGATCATGACAGACATACGGGGGGCATCCCGCAGAGGCTTATAGGCCACGCGCTCGATGGTAAATCCCAGAGCGACAGTAACCAGTATGACCAGCGGAATGGAGAGTGTGATGGGAAGCGCGGCCGTAAAATAGATTCCCATCAGGCCGGCTACCATGAAAACGTCTCCGTGAGCGAAGTTGATCAGACGAAGGATGCCGTATACCAGTGTGTACCCGATGGCGATCAGGGCATATTGCCCTCCCACTGAAATACCGGAGAGCAGGACAGAAATGACATATTCCATAATAAACTCCTGGGAATGCGTGAAAGACGCATGCTTTTTTTATCTGGTTTCTTAACTGCAGGCACAGCCCCGGTCGTTCAGCCTGAGGCTGTGCCTGCCCTCAGCCGTGGCCCCGGCATCAGCGCGGATTGCGCGCCTGCCGGAGCCCGCGGCTCATTAATCTACAATAAGCAGGTACTGCTATCCTGCTCTTCCTGCTTTAACAGGGATCAGTTTCCGGAACCGGACTGGACTTTCTCGAATGCCCAGGCACCGTTTTCTGTATCAGCAGTCTTGATATAAGCAGTGTCACGAACAGCATCGCCGACCGGGTCAAACGCGATGGAACCGGACACGCCTTCATAGGTCACGCCGCCGATGGCGCCCTTGATGGCTGCCTTGTCGGGACCGCCGGCTGCCTTGATGGCCTCAAGAGCCACAAAGTAAGCGTCATAGCCCATTGCAGTAACTGCGGAAATGGTGTCGTTGCCGCCGTTTGCGGTCAGAGCAGCATTATCGCCGTTGATGTACTCTTTGATGCCCTTATCAAATTCCTCGTTGCCGCCTTCCTGATAGAAAGTGGAAACAAAGAGCTGCAGGTTTGTGCCCTTGGTAGCCTCGAGAACCATGTTGTCATCAAGTGTATCGGAACCCAGGAAAGGAATCTGGATATCCAGGGAAGCAGCCTGCTCCATGATCTGCTTTGCATATGCGATGGAGACAGGTGTGAAGATGACATCAACGCCCTCACTCTTGGCCTTGTTCAGATAGGAAGTAAAATCGGAGTTGTTGGTGGGGAAGGAGTCGGAGATGACTGTTCCGCCTGCACCCTCGAAGACCTGCTTGAAGAATGCGATCAGACCCTGGTCATACTCGTTTCCGTTCTCGCCCAGGCAGTATGCCTTCTTGGCGGAGAACTTGTCCATTGCGAAGTTTGCAAGGACATCAGCCTGGAAGTTGTCCAGGAAGCAGATGCGGAAATAGTAGTCATTTCCTGCCGTAACGTTGGGGTTGGTGCAGGTAACACCGATCGCTGCCAGGCCTGCCTCCTCAAATTTGGGACCGCCTGCCATGGAGACGCCGGAACCATAGGAACCGAGCACCAGAGATACGTCCTTGCCGATCAGCTCGGAAGCAGCGCTGGGAGCCTTGTCTGAAGAGGAACCGTTGTCAGCATAAACCAGCTCTACCTGATAGGTCTTGCCGCCGGCTTCCACTGTGGGCTGCAGCTTGTTGGCGTACTGCATGCCGAGAGCCTCTTTCTTGCCGCCGGAAGCGGAGTCGCCTGTAGAGGGCTCAAAGACACCGATCCTGACCACGTCGCCTGATGCTGCCGCCGCGGGAGCAGCCGCCCCGGTACTTCCTGCGCCGCTGTCAGCGGGGGCAGCGCCGCCGGCTGCGCCTGAGCCGCCGCCGCAAGCCGCGAGACTGAGCACCATGGCTCCTGTCAACAATGCTACGATTAACTTTTTCATTTTTTACCTCCTTGTATTAGATGTTGTTTGAGATGCGTACACCTTTTTTGCTCCGGTCTGCCGGAGCAGGGACATCGCCGTCCTATTGTTAAATATACACAAAAACAAACGAACAATTACTAGTTATTGTAATAATCCTGCCAGTATATGTCAATTATAGTTTGGATGAATTCATTCCCTTTGAGATTTTTGAGCCGCCTCTTCAGTACAATCCGCACTTTTCCAGCCGTATTATCGCACACCGATTTCACTCAAACTATACATTTTTTTTACGAGTCGTGTATAATATTGGAACATACTGGCATTAAGCAGCGAAATCAAAAAATACTGACCGGGATATACTATTATTAATATTATGATGTTGGGGTCAAAAGGTGGTTAAAGAAAATCCGTCTCGTCAACATGGACCAACACCTTGGACACGCTCTCGCTCAATCCTCGCTGGCAGCGGTACTAAGGGCGCTAAAAACCAGCGCCCAAGTACCAGGCACGCAACATCTCCTTCGGAGCTGCGCAATGGTCCTGCGGTTGTTGGTCCATGTTGACGAGACTCAGAGCCTTTCCCTGGCTTTTGACCTTTACATCATATTATTTAAACAGCGAAATAAAATAGCATTGATCAGAATATTCTATTATTAATAATGTATTTTAATGAAGAAACGTCGACATATTTTTGAGAAAGGAACCGGAGTAAGCAGACAATGAACAATCAGCGCAGCACTATTTCAAAAGATGATTTTTTATTCTCTCAGATGGTAATCGGCAAACTGTCAACTTATTTTTCCAAGCGTGTAGTAGGTCAGGAAACCCTGAAGTACTCGCTGATCGCCTCGATCATTGCGGACGGTCACGTCCTGATCGAGTCCGTACCCGGACTTGCGAAAACAACTGCGGCTAAAGCCATATCGGACGCGGTCAACGGACAGTTTTCCCGTATTCAGTGCACTCCCGACCTGCTGCCCAGCGATATCATCGGCACTCAGATCTATCATCAGCACACCGGAAAGTTCGAAACTATTTTCGGACCGGTTTTTGCCAACTTCGTCCTCCTGGATGAGGTCAACCGCTCGAGCGCAAAGACACAGAGTGCCATGCTGGAGGCCATGCAGGAGAGGCAGGTGACGATCGGCGGCACGACATATCATATGCCCCAGGATATTTTCATTGTCATCGCTACGCAGAACCCGATCGAACAGGAAGGAACCTATCCCCTCTCCGAGGCACAGACGGACCGCTTTATGATTAAGGAAAAGATCACTTATCCGACTGTGGATGAGGAGATCGAGATCCTCAACCGGATCGAGACCGGCGCTATCGACACCAAGGAGCCCGCCGTGATCACGATCGAAGATATAGATAAGGTCCAGGACATCTCCGAGCATGTCTATGTGGATGTCACGATCAAAAAATATATCGCGGAGATCGTAAACGCGACCAGAATGCCCGGAAAATATCTGGATCAGAAGATGGCATCTTATATCAGGATCGGCGCCAGCCCCAGAGCAACAATCAATTTCCTCAGAATCGCAAAGGCTTCCGCCCTCATGCACGGAAGGACTTACGTCTCACCCGATGATATCAAACAGCTGCGCTATCAGGTCCTGCGCCACAGGATCGGCCTCAACTACGCGGCTGTCGCGGACAATGTCTCCGTGGAATCGATCATCGACAAAATCGTCAGTGTCGTGCCCGCCCCCTGATCGGCATTTTGGGTATTTTTGCCGCTGTGCGGCTTTCTCAGAGAAAATATATAAAAGCTGTTTTGTCAGGGATAATATATAAATTCTTCTCCTTATTATAATAAAGAAAAATGAGTATAAACATAAATTACGATTATCTGGACAGAGTGAGGAAAATGGCCACACTCTGCACAAAGAGAAAGACGTCGGCTCTGCTGGACGGTGACTATCACTCCCTGCAGCACGGCCGCAGTCTGGATTTTGATGATCTGCGTGAATATCACATGGGGGATGATGTCAATATGATCGACTGGAAATCATCCTCCAGGGTCGGAAAGACCCTGATCCGCCGCTATTTCGCAGACCGCAAGCACAATGTTCTCTTCGTCGGGGACACCGGCCTCAAGATGACCGGCGATACACCTGCGGGAGAGTCCAAGGAGCAGATTGCTCTCATGGCATTCGGCATCTCCGCTTATCTGGTCGATAAGCAGGGGGTTTCCTATGCCCTCTCCTGCTGCGGATCCAACGGGCACAAGATGACCCCTTTTCTGTCAGGCGCAGGACACCTGGAGGAGATGATCTACAGTTATAAGGATGCTATTGAGAGCGGCCAGCCGACCCAGTCTTTCGCCGACACGCTGTGGAAGACTGCCTCAACCTTTACCAGGCACATGGTCATGATCATCATCACAGACGCCGAGGGCCTGGCCCAGATGACTCCCGGTCTGATCAGGCGGCTCACCTATTACAATGATGTCTATATATTTAAGATCGAAGACGCCATGCTGACATCAGAGAACACTTTTGATCTGGAAGACAGCCGCTATACGGATCCTTTTCTTTCCATCTGCGGAGATCTGCGTCAGCAGGAAACCCAGATCAGGGAACATATGGAGCAGGCCGCGATCCGGGATCTGACGCCTAACCGTATTTTTTTCAACAATATTTCCAGAGAAGAAGAAATCGTCGATGCGCTCATCTGGCTGTTTGCCCGCAGAAAGGGGACTATATGAATCCCGGTATACATTCCGTATTTTCCCCGGCGCTCATGCGGTTGTTTATCCGCAGAAAGGGGACTATATGAATCCCGGTATTCATCCCGCATTTTCCCCGGCGCTCTTCTCACGCAGTCACGCGGCGGGAATAGCAACGAAAAAGGAGGACTTATGAAATTCAGTATAGGACTTGAAGACCCCTTCGCCTTTTCGTCTTACTGGTATGCAATCGGTCTGGGATTGATTCTGCTCGCTTTAGGTCTCTTCATGCTCTGCCCTCCGATTCTGGACCGGATCGAAAAAAGGTCCCGTTCTTCCTTTAGAAAGAGCTTTTATTCCCGGACCAAGGACAAGTACCTGAAGAAAATCGGGAAGGTCGAAGCAGCCTTTGACAAAGGCCAGCTCAATATGAGGGGCGTGCACCAGCAGATGAGTTCGATCGTCCGGAGCTTCGTCCAGACAGTGACAGGATGGCCGACTGAAGCCATGGTTTATCTGGAACTTGTCAACCTTGACCGACCGGAACTGGCAGAACTCGTGAGGCAGTATTATGAGCCGGAATTCGCCTATTACTCGGAAGCAGACGCAAAATCCGCGATAGAAAAAGGTAAGGAGCTGATCACAAAATGGTCCTGAGTTATCATTATCCCCTCAGAATCCTTCTGGGGATAATCATTGCAGCCGCGGTCGCAGCGGTCGCGTATTATTTAAAGAAAAGGAATAAAAAGGGAAAGCCTCTGCGGGTCGCCAACTCCGCACGCCTGAAATCACACCCTCTTTATAAAAAGGCCCTGATGCAGTCACGGGTCTTCCGGATCCTGTCTACAGCCGGCATTATTCTCTCGCTCACTGCCGCCCTGTTTCTCTCCGCGAGGCCCTATCGAAGATCCGCCTTTAAAGAGAACGTCAACCGGCGGGATATCTTTTTGTGTATCGATCTGTCTCCTTCTAATTACAGAGGAGTAAAGGATCTGGTGAATGAATTCTCCCATGTGGTCGAGGGGCTGGACGGAGACCGGATCGGGATCTCGGTCTTCAATACTTCCAGTGTCCGTTATGTCCCCATGACAGACGACTACGATTTCGCCCTTGAGAGGCTGGAAGCCCTTGCCGGCTATCTGGCTGCCGAGGAGGAATTCACCACAAAGTATGTC